>Ga0209343_10001475_pt1 | contig 31669 bp, 26 predicted proteins | sample RifCSPlowO2_02_FD_184026 | JGI IMG/M metagenome (GOLD analysis project Ga0209343, IMG submission 184026) | Groundwater microbial communities from Rifle, Colorado - Rifle CSP2_plank lowO2_0.2 (SPAdes) (version 2) | ecosystem: Environmental > Aquatic > Deep subsurface > Groundwater | place... | reverse complement strand
GTGCGTGCTGTTGCCGGATGACAGCGCCCTGTATGTAATCGCCTCGGATGCCGGCTACGGTTTCGTGGTCAAGGGTGAAGACCTGCAGGCCAAGAACAAGGCGGGCAAGGCCTTGCTCAGCCTGCCGAGCGGTGCGCTGGTGGTGCCGCCCAAGCCCTTGAGCAACCGTGAAGAGGACTGGCTGGCCGCGGTGACCACCGAGGGTCGTCTGTTGCTGTTCAAGGTCGCGGATCTGCCGCAGCTGGGTAAAGGCAAGGGCAACAAGATCATCGGCATCCCCGGCGAGCGCGTGGCCAGCCGCGAGGAGTACTTGACCGATCTGGCCGTGCTGCCCGCGGGTGCGACCCTGGTGCTGCAGGCCGGCAAGCGCACCCTGTCGCTCAAGGCGGATGACCTGGAGCACTACAAGGGCGAGCGCGGCCGGCGTGGCAACAAGCTGCCGCGCGGCTTTCAGCGGGTGGATAGCCTGTTGGTCGAGGTGGCGGGCTAACAGGCCGTTGAAAAACTACCTACGTTGCCCCTCTCGATAAAAGAAAGAGGCGTTAAAAACGGCCTGCTAAGTCCCGCCGGCCAAGGCGGCGCTGGAGTCGGGCGGCGCTTTGGCGGATGATAGGCGGTCGCGCGATGGGCTGTTGAGACAGTCCGTCTCCGCCGCTTTCTATGCATGCCTGCCGGCAGGATGAGCCACATGACTGTAATGCGTTTCCCCGTTTTTCTGCTCTTGGCGGGCGTGCTGAGCCTGGCTGGCTGCACGCGCTACCAGCAGACGCCGCTGTACCAGCTGGATGGCGGCAACCTCGGCGTGCCGACTAGCACTCAGGGGGTGGCGGTGCTGCTGGGGCCTATTTCGATTGCCGATTACCTGCAGCGTGAGGCCTTGTTGCAGCGTCAGCTCGACGGCAGCCTGACCTCGGCCGAGGGTGCGCGCTGGGCCGGTAATCTGGCGTCTGAGCTCGATCAGCAACTGCTGCGCCAACTGGCTGCGCGCCTGAATAGCCAGAACCTGGTGCTGGCCCCGGCGGCGCCAGGCTTTACCCCGCAGGTGCGCGTGGCGCTTGCCATTACCCGCCTGGATTCGGGGCCGCAGCGGCCGGCCGTATTGGAGGCGCAGTGGCGCCTGTCGGCTGCCGACGGCACATTGCTGGACGGTCGCCTGGTGCGCCTGGAAGAAGCGCACCGGGGTTCCATAGTCGATCAGGTGCGGGCGCAGAGCCTGGTGGTGCAGCAGCTGGTCGAGCAACTGGCGCAGGCGGTGGAGGAGCACGGCAATCCGCCTCCGGTGGCGGCCAAGCCCGCCGCTAAACCTGCCCCGGCCAAGCCGACGCCACGGCCGGCGCCGCGGATTCCGGTCGTTGAGCCAAGCCGCGACGAAGCAGAAGTGTTCCGCTTCTAAGATTCCGCCGTTTGAGGCGCTAGGGCTGAATCCGCCTAAGGCTTAAGCGGACTCAGCCCTTCACTCGCCTTCGTGCATATGGCTCAGCTGCCGCTCCAGCAGCGAGGGGTAGGGTTCCAGCAAACGCTCCACGCAGTAGGCGCCTTGCGGGCTGGCGATGGCGCGGATGCGCGCGCGCTGACGCACCAGTGGGTCATCGGCAATGCCGCGCTCGACCAACAGCAGGTTGCGGCTGTGCTGCGACAGCGCCAGGGCATCCTGTGCGGTGGCGCTGAGCAGCAGGTCGCCCTGGCCGAGTTCGAGCAGGTTCTCACCCAGGCACAGGCCCAGCTGCAGTTGCAGGGTGATGCCGCTGTCGGCCACCTCGATTTGCAGGGCGTGGCCGAGGGCACGCATCAGCTCGCCACAGCAGATGGCATGGGTCAGGTAATCCTCACCGCTGTCCTGCTGGTGGAACAGCATCAGGCTGCTGCCGTCGCTCAGGGTATGCAGCTCGCCCTGGTAGAGGGCGGCGGCCTGGTTCAGGCAATCGCGGTAGCGTTGCAGCAATTCCATCAGGCGCGTGCGCGGCAGGCGCCGTAGCTGTTCCTGAGCGCCCAGTTGGATGGCCAGCGCCGCACTCGGCTGCGGCTGCTTGAGCGGCGCTGGCGCAATTACGGGCTGCTCGGCGAACTCGCTGTCGTCGCGCAACTCGGCGAACGGGTCGTCCTGCAGCTCATCGTTATGCCCCAGGCGTTGCGGTTGCGGCTCTTGGTCATCCAGCTCGTCATCCAGCTCGTCGAACTGCGGGTCGCGCAGGTTGGGCACCGCGAAGTCCGGCTCGTCGTCGAAGGCTTCTGGCAGATAGTCCTCTGCCGGGTCTTGCTCGACGGCGCCGTAGAAGGCGTCCGGCTCGGGGGCCGGTTTTTCCGGCACCAGGCGGGTCTGCAGCTGGCGCGCCAGGTCGCCGATCTCATCCTGACGCCCGGCGCCCGGGGCGGGATCGTCCGGGTCGCGCAGCCACACCCGCAGTTGCAGCAGCGGGGTGGAGATATGCCGGCCCAGGCGCATGCTCAGGGACAGGGTCAGGGCCAGCAGGATCAGGCTGAGGATGCCCATGCTCTGCAGGCTGATGGTCATGGGCTGCTGGAACTGCTGCATATCCAGGCTGATGCGCAGTTGCCCGGCTATCACTTCCTGGAAGGTGATGGGCGTCGAATACAGGCCTTCGGTCTCGCCCAGCATGCTCTTGCTCGGGCGCGCGCCGGCTTCGGCGAGAATGCGGTTGTCCACGCTGTAGATGGCGGCATGGGCCACCAGCGGGTTTTTCACCAGGTTTCCCAGTAGCACGTTGAGGCTGAGGATGTCGTTGGACACCAGCAGCTCGGTGGCCGAGGCCGCCGTCTGGGTGATCAGGCTGGTACCCAGGGCTTCGGCCTGTTGCTGCATGGCATGCTTGAACTGCATGCCGATCACCCAGCCGTAAATCACCAGGGCCAGGGCCACCAGCAACAGGCTATGGCTGACGATGCGCAGCGCCAAGGGCACGCGTTTTTGGCGCAGGGCCTGGAACAACAGCAGGAAGAAGTTATCGGGTTTAACGGGGGCGGGCCGGTTCACGGGGCTCGGCTCTTGTCGACTGGAGTTGGCGCGCAGTATAGCGGCCGCCCTGCAGCGGGCAAAGCGCCACACATGGCTGGATGGCGGCGAAAATGGGTAGAATGTGCGCCTTTTCTCCGGCTTGTTAAGTGTTTGCCAGGCCGTTTGCAATCCATCCTGCCCTGGAGAGTGCGCCTTGCGCGAAATCGTCCTGATCAATATCACCGGCGAAGACCGTCCCGGTCTGACTGCCGCCATCACCGGCGTACTGGCTCAGGGTGGGGTGAATATCCTCGATATTGGCCAGGCGGTGATCCATGACACCCTGTCGTTCGGCATTCTGGTGGAGATTCCCGGTACCGAACGGGCCTCGATGGTGCTCAAGGACATCCTGTTTACCGCCTATAAGCTGGACCAGCAGGTGCGCTTCACGCCGGTCGCCGAGGCGGACTATCAGCAGTGGGTCGCCGGCCAGGGCAAGCCCCGGCATATAGTCACCCTGCTGACGCGCAAGGTGACGGCCGAGCAGTTGCAGCGGGTCAGTGCGATCACCGCGCGCTATGGCCTGAATATCGACCATATCGATCGCCTGTCCGGGCGCATGCCGCTGGATATGCCGGCCGAGCAGGGCAAGGGCTGCATCGAGTTTTCCGTACGCGGCGAACCGGCCGATCCGGCCGCCCTGCGCGCCGAGTTCCTCAGCGTGGCCCAGGAGCTGAACGTCGATATCGCCTTTCAACGCGACTCGCTGTTCCGCCGTAACCGCCGCCTGGCGGTGTTCGACATGGACTCGACGCTGATCGAGGCCGAGGTTATAGACGAGCTGGCCAAGGCCGCCGGTGTCGGTGAGCAGGTGGCGGAAATTACCGAGCGGGCCATGCGCGGCGAGCTGGACTTCGCCGCCAGCTTTAGGGAGCGCCTGGCGCTGCTCAAGGGCTTGCCGGAAACGGTGCTGGCCGATATCGGCGCGTCGTTACGCCTGACCGAGGGTGCGCAGACCCTGTTCGCCGAACTCAAGCGCCTGGGTTACAAGACCGCGATTCTGTCCGGCGGCTTTAGCTATTTCGCCAAGCAGCTGCAGGCCAAGCTGGGCATCGACTATGTGTTCGCCAACGAATTGCAGATAGTCGACGGCCTGGTCACAGGCCAGGCGGTCGAGCCGATAGTCGACGCCCAGCGCAAGGCCGATCTGTTGCGCGAGCTGGCGCATAAGGAAGGTTTGCGCCTGGAGCAGACCATAGCCGTGGGCGACGGCGCCAATGACCTGCCGATGCTGGCGATTGCCGGCCTGGGCGTGGCGTTTCGCGCCAAGCCGCTGGTCAAGCAATCGGCCAAGCAGGCCATCTCCACCCTGGGGCTGGATGGCATCCTGTACTTGCTGGGTTTTCGCGATCGCGACGGCCAGGAATAAAACCTTGGCCCCACAAAAAAGCCGCCCGAGGGCGGCTTTTTTGTGGGGCACAGATCACTCGTCGCCGGCCGAGAAGTCGTAATCCATCGACTGGCTGGGGCCTTGCAGGTAATGGCCCTGAATATAGTTGACCCCGGCCTGCCAGAGTGTGGCCAGTACACTGGCGCTCTCGACGAAGGGCACTATGGTCAGCTTGGCTTGGGCGTGAAGGCTGGCCAGCAGGGTTTTCAAGGCTTCCTGATGCTCGGCTTGGCTCAGGTCCTGGGAGAAGGAACTGTCGACTTTGACGAAGTCGATATGCAGATGCTTGAGGGTATTGAAGGGGTTCAGCGAGCAGCCGAATTGGCTCAGGGCGACTTTGCAGTGCAGCTGGTTGAGGCCCTGGGTCATCGCCTTGGCTGGCTTGAGGTAGGCGACGGCATCCGGTTCGCTGAACTGGAACACCAGCGAGTCGGAAGGCAGGCGGGCGGCTTTCAAGGCCACGCTGAGCCATGGCAGCAGGGTCTGATCCTGCAGGCTGGCGCTCGACAGGTGGACGAACAAGCGGGTGTTATGGCCCTTGCTGCGGTGGTCGGCGAGCAGTTTGATCGAGTTGAGTATCACCCAACGGTCGATTTTCTCGGCCAGGCCGGCGTCCTTGGCGGCGCTGAACAGCTCAAGCGGCGGAATATCCTCGCCTTGCGGGCCGATCAGGCGCAGCAGCGCCTCGTAGTGCTCGAAGCTGTCGCCGCGCAGGCTGATGATCGGCTGGAACAGCAGGCGGAAGCTGTTGTGTTCCAAGGCCTGCTGGATCATCGCGGTGATATTGCCGCGGCTGGCGGCGGCGGCCAGCTCGCTGGCCGGGTTGAACAGGTTCAGCGCGTTGCCGTCCTTCAGTTCATCGGCGCAGCGGTGGGCGCGATTGACCACGTCCTGGGGCTTGGCGGTTTTTTCGTTGAGCCCGGCGACGCCAATCGACAGGCTGGTCTGGATAGTGCGACCGCTGACATCGAACAGATGGACTTCGACTTTTTTCAGCAGGGCAGCCAGTTGTTCCTGGCATTTTTCCGGCGTCTGGCCCGGCTGCAGCACGGTGAACACGTCGTCGCCGAAGCGTGCCAGTTGGGCGTCGGCGCTGAAGTGCGCGCGCAGCAGGTTGGCCAGGTCGGTCAGCACCAGGTCGATGCCGGCCAGGCCGATATCGGCCAGTAGCGCGGCGTAGCTATCGACGCGGATATAGGCCAGGCAGGCTGGCTGGCCGGCATTCACCGCACGTTCTGCGGCCGCATCCATCAGTTCGAGGAAGTGGCTGCGGTTGAACAGGCCGGTGACCAGGTCCTGGCTGCTGATTTCCCGCAGTCTCTCTTCCAGCTCGGCGTTGCCGCTTTGCGCGCGGATCACCACCTGGATGCAGGGTTCGCCATCGTAGGTGGCTGGCGAGAAACTCATCTGCGCCTGGAAGCCCTGACCGCCGGCTTTTATCCCGGTGCAGGCGAGTTCGGCCTGGCCTTCGGCGCTCTGGTAGTTCTTCAGGAAGTCCTTGAAGCTGGCTTGGTCGCCGCTGCCGATCAGGTCGATCATCGGCATGCCTTCCAGTTCGTCGGCGTCTTCATAGTCGAAGAGCTTGAGATAGGCACGGTTGGCATAGATATGCATGCCGTCGTGCACATAGGTGATGGCATCGACTGAGCTGTCGAGCAGCAGCTGGCAGCGTTTTTCCGCTTCGCGCAGGGCCACTTCGGAGGCGCGGCGGGCGCGGCGCTCCTCCAGGTTGGCCAGTTCACGCTTGGCCACCAGCACCAGGCGCTCATCCTCGCCTTGCGGCAGGGCGTCCTGGGCGCCCAGCAGCAGGGCTTCGGTGATGCGGTCGGAGTCGTTGTCGGGCAGTAGCTGAATCACCGGGATGTCTTTGGCCTGGCGGCGAATGCAGCCTATGGCTTCGCTGGGCGTCAGATGCTCGCTGCTGGGGGCGCAGATCAGCAGATCCCAGGTCTGTTGCAAGGCGTTGAGCAGGTCATCGCTGGAACTCAGGCGAAGCACTCGGGTGGCGCTGCCCGCGTTACGGAACAGGCTGACGAGGCGCTCGGCTTCGTTCTGCGAATCTTCGAGAATCAGTAGCCGAATAGTTTTTTTTTCGATGGCCATAGCTGAGATCAAGTCTGCGCCGAACGGGCGCGAAAAGGCGACAAAAGGAGGTGCGACGGCAATCTACAGCGACTTCCAGAGTGAGTCAAAGTCTTCCTCCCCGTCTGCGTCGCGGCTTTTCGCCGCTGTGACAGGCTTCCCGTGGTCGCTGGGTGGCTGGTCGACGCTGCGGTACTCGAATTGATTGAAACTGCCGGTGCTGCTTTGCCGGCGGCTGAGCACGGCGCGCCTTTCGCTGCCGTCGATATTGATCAGCACCTTGTTGCCTTCCTGGAAAGGCAGGCGCGCGGTGATCAGGCTGGCGGGGCGGGAAATGGCGCTGATTTCCGGAAGCAGCAGGGCGCGCAGGTACTGGCTGTTCTGTTCGGCCTTGCGCAGCAGTTGCACGCCACAGGACTGGGCGTGGGGGGCGATCAGCTCGATACCCATTTGCGTGCCGCCGCCGCGCACCTGGCGAATCCAGCGCACCACGGCGATGCTCCAGCCTGGCTGTGGCGGGCTCTGCACGCCCAGCAACTCACCGGCTTGCAATTGGCTGGGAACCTCTTTGGGCCAGGACAGGCAGTAACCGCCTGGGCTGATATTGACTATCGATAGCGGGTAAGTCGGGTAGTTTTCCGGAACCTGGCTGCTGTGCGCTTCTGGAGCCTGTGCCGGCTTGTTGTACTGGATCTCCTCCATGGGCTGGCGGTGATCCTGCTCACTGATTTTTTGCGCGTCAAAGGCATGCGACCAGACATCGGGCACGCCCTTGCCGGCCTTGAGTGCGGGAGGGGGCTTGAACGTGGGGGCGCTGGTTGCGCTCGGCAGTTGCAGCACCTCATGGAAAGGGCGTTGGCCGGCCAGGAAGAAATGCAGCGCGCTCATGCCGATGCACAGGGTCAGCTGGCCCTGGGCCTGGCTGCGCTGGAAGCTGCGCTCGGCGATATCGCCCCAGGCCGCGGCCAGGTGTTGCAGCATGTCCTGGCTGAGGCCCTCGGGCGCGGCCAGGCGTGACCGCTCCAGGCTCTCTGCGGGCAGCAGCAGATGCTCCTTGATCGCCTCGACCAACTGGCTGGGGTCGATGCCCAGGGCGTTGTGCAATTCGTTGGGTTGAAACAGCGAGGTATAGCGCGGCGCGGCATCCTGCTGCGGCGCCACGGCGAACAGGCTGGACGGCGCATCGCCTGCCTGCAGGCTGGCCAGGGCGCTCCAGGGTTCCAGCACTTCGGCCAGGCGGGCAATTGCATTCTGGCGCATCTGGTTGCAGCGGGCGCAACCCAGGAGCAGGGCGACCAGGTAGCTCTGTTCGACACTCAAACCCTGGGTGTGCCGGGCCAGGGGGTCGCGGATCAGGGCTTTGTGCAGGTCGCGAGTCTGGGCGGTCAGGTAGAGCTGGTGCAGTTCCAGCCACAAGCCCTCGGGAACGGGGCAGTACAGCTGACTGGAACGGATCAGCGGGCCGCACAGACTGTGCGTGGCCCGCTGCAGGGCGATGCTCAGCAGCTGGTTGCGTTCGCGGTTATCTTGACTGGCCAGGCGGGTGACTATCAGCTTGTAGCCGATCGCCAGATGGTTTTGCAGGGCCTGACAGAGGTTGGCCACTTTGCGCGGGCGCTCGTCGAGGACTATGGCCTGGTTGAGGAAATGGCGCTCCAGCTGCTGGCACACGAAGTGCACCTCGGGGCGCAATAACTCCAGCAATTGCAGGCGGTTATCCGCGGGGGTCAGCAGTTGATTGAGTTCCACCAGGGCTTGATACAGTTGGCGGGCGGTCTCACCGATATTGGCCTTGGGCAGTTTGCCGATCCAGTGCCGCAGATCGCGCGGGCTGGCATTACAGAATGACAGGCTCTGCTTATCTGGCGTGGTCACGCGAAGCATCAAGTGAGAATTCTGTTTATCCATCTAACGCGGATACTCCAGCACGCAAGCAAGGCGGTTCTAATAATTATGATTCGACTCTAGCAGCATCCTGCGACTACCGCAGCCCTCTGTAAGGCCAGGCTGGGGTGTATGGGTTGGACCCGCGTGGGGTGGTGGTGGTTCAGTGGGGAGCCTATGGCTAGCTGAGCGGCAGTCAGCCATAGCAGGCCGTTGAAAAACTACCTGCGTTGGCCCTGTCGATAAAAGAAAGGGGCGTTAAAAACGGCCTCAAAATGCTCATTTACAACACGTAAACTCCGCTTTTGACTCACTACGTTCGCCCTTCGGGCCAGCCTGCGGCTGTTACTCCGCTTCGCTGCGTTGCGGCCGCTTTGACCAGCCTTCGGCTGTTACTCGTAGCGCCTTGTCTTGCCTGCCTCGCCTACGTTTTTCAACGGCCTGATAGGCCTGGGGCGATCTGGCCCCGAGTCCTACTGCGCCTGGCTGTCGCCCAGGCGTTGGCCCATCTGCACGCCGCTATTGGCCGCCAGCTGTGCGGCCCACTGCACCTGCTCGGGGCCAAACAGCACGATGGCGGTGGAGCCCAGTTTGAAGCGGCCCAGCTCGGCGCCTTTGTCCAGCACTATGGGCGCACGCGCGGTCGCGTCGTAGTGGAAGCTCTTCAGCGCGCGCTTGGGCGGGGTCACCAGCCCGGCCCACACGGTTTCGATCGAGGCGACTATCATCGCGCCGACCAGCACCACCGCCATGGGGCCGCGCTCGCTGTCGAACAGGCAGACCACGCGCTCGTTGCGGGCAAACAGCTCGGGGACGTTTTGCGCGGTGCACTGGTTGACCGAGAACAGCCGGCCGGGCACGTAGACCATCTCGCGCAGGGTACCGCTCAGGGGCATATGCACCCGGTGGTAATCCTTGGGCGACAGGTAGATGGTGGCGAACTCGCCGCCCATAAAGGGCTTGGCGCGTTCACTGTCACCGCCGAGCAGTTCGACCAGGCTGAAACTGTGGCCCTTGGCCTGGAAGATCCGCCCGTGCTCGATCTTGCCCAGTTGGCTGACGGCGCCGTCGGCCGGGCTGAGTACCGCGCCCGGCGTCGGGTCCAGCGGGCGCGTGCCTTCCTTCAGGGCGCGGGTGAAGAACGCGTTGAAGTGCTCGAAGGCATTCAAGTCTTCGATCTGCGCCTCGCTCATATTGACCTGGTACTGCCGGGCGAACCAGCCGATCAGGCGGTTCTTGAACCAGCCCGCCCGGCATTCGGCGGCGCAGCCGATCAGGCGCGAGAGCAGATGATGGGGCAGCAGGTACTGGCTGAGGATAAACAGGCGGTCTTTCATTGCGTTTCCTTAAAATGGCAGGCTGGCTGTCGAGGCTTCAACGCTCGACGGGCGTGTCGGGATGATTGCCCCATTCGCCCCAGGACCCTGCATAGGCTTTCACCCGCGGGTAGCCCAGCGCTTTCGCCACCAGGTAGGTGAGGCCGGAGCGGTGATGGGTCTGGCAGTGGGTGATGAGTTCTTTGTCCGGAGTGATGCCGAGGCTGTTGAGCAGGTTCGGCATATCCTGGCGAATGCGCAGGGCGCGCGCCTGATCCATGCAGGCGGTCCAGTCGAGATTGACCGCGCCAGGGATATGCCCGGCTTTCTGCGCGAAAGCCTTTTCCCCGCTGTATTCGGCGGCGGAGCGTGCATCCCAGATGGCCAGGTCGGCGGCACCCAGGCGACTCTGCAGGTATTCGCGGCTGGCCGTGGGGGCTTGACTGAGCTGGAGGCAAACCGGCTGGTTGGCGGCAGCCGGTTGCTCCGTGCTCAGCGGCAATTCTTCCGCCAGCCAGGCATGCAGGCCACCATCGAGGTAGTGATAGTGGCTGTGGCCGATCACATCCAGCAGCCAGATAAAGCGTCCCGCCCAACCGCCGCCTTCGTCGTCATACACCACATAGACCGCGTCGCGGTTGTGCCCCAGTTCGCCGAACAGCTGCTCGAGCCGGGCCAGCTCCGGCAGCAAACCGGGGGCCGGTGGCTGGCCCAGCTGGGTGCGCTTGGGGTCGACAAAACGGGCTCCCGGGATATGCCCGGCGGCATAACGCGCGCTGCTGGTCAGGTCGACCAGTATCAGTTCAGGTGCATTCAGGCGGCTGGCCAGATCGGTCGGTTCAATAACCAGTGGCAACTCAGCGAAGGCGGTCATGCCGGGCCTCATTAACGGGGAAAAGGGCGGATTGTAGCGGACTAACGCCCGCGTTGGGCAAAGCTGGCCAGGGCGCGCTCGATGCATTGCACTGTCTTGCCGAACGCCTGCACGCTGGCCTCGTTCAAGGCGCGGCCATTCTGGTCGGCGAGAATCAGCATGACCACGCGGTTATTGCTGGCCAGTGAGCGGAGCAGCAGGTGTTCGCTGGGGAACAGGGTCTTCAGGGTGCCGGGCAGCAGGGCGGAGAACTGCGCGATATTGGCCGGGGTCAGGCGCAACTGCGTCGGCGCGCTGAGCAGGCGGCGCAGCACCTGACTGTGCTGCGGGTCGAGGCTCAGGCGCGCGGCCGTCTGTTCCAGGCCACTCTGCTGCTGCGCTTGCAGGCGGGTATGGTGGCGGTCGGCGAGCAGGATCAGCACGCGTTGCATACCGCAGGCTTGCAGGGCCTGGTTGGCGCAGTCGGTCAGCTGCAGCACGTTGCTGAAGGGGCTCGGCTGCGCCAGCAACTGCGCGCACTGCTGGCGCCAGGCGCTGACAGGCGCAGGCTGCTTGGGTGCGCTGGGCACTCGCAGGTGGCGGGCCTCCCAGGGCCACAGCAGCGCTTCTGCCGGATGCCAGAGGTCGGCATGCGGGTGCTGGCGAGCGCTGCTGACGGCGTGCTGGTGCAGCGCTTGCTGCAGTCCATCCAGTGGCAGCTGCATAAACAGCCCGGTCAGGCGCTGCCAGCGCAGGCTGTGTTGGCCGTTCCAGGCATAGTGGGCGGAAAGCGCCAGGCCGTTGGCCAGCAATATGCTGTTGCCCGGATGGGTCAACCAGCGCCGCAGGTGGCTGTCCGCGTCCAGGCATTGCTGCTGTTGCAGGGGATGTTGGTTATTGCGTGCGATATGCAGCGCCTTGACCAGCAGGCGGCGGTCGTTGACCAGCAGGCGATAGCCTTGGCTGATCCACTCGGGCAGCTGCCACTGTTCGCTGAGGGCCAGGCAGAGCCTGAGCAGGGGAACGCCGAGCAGCTCCTGCTCGACCTTGATCGCCGCTTCGCCCTTGAGCAGGACGCGCTGCTCCCAGATTTCGAAGAGTTCGGGGTGGGCCGCCAGCAAGGTCCAGATCGGGGCCAGGAACAGCAGGCTGGCGCAATGCACTTCCTGCCACAGCCGGGCCAGGCGTGCGGAAAACAAGCCGCCGGCTTGCTGGCTGGCGTGCAGGCTGATCAGCTGGATCTGCCGCAGGGCCTTGGGTATCTCGCTTTCCGGCAGTGCGGGCTGCAGGTTGAGCAGTTCTTCGGTGCGTTTCAGGCCTAGGCGACTGATGGCGCCCTCGAGGCTTTCGATGGGTTCTGCGAAGCCCGAGCTGCGCTTATTGGCGGCGCGCAGCACGCTGAGCGCCAAGGCCGGGCAGTCCTGGATCAACTCGGCAATTTCGCCCATGGAGCTGTTGTTGTCAGCCAGGCCACGGCGCACGCGCTGTTGGCTGTCAATGGAGATAGGCAACAGTTGCCCGTCCAGCTGTTTTAGCCAGTTCGGCAGGGTGCGCGGTAGGGGCAAGGGTGTGGGCATCCGGGTTGAGCCAAGCTGGCTTTTGACCTTAACTGGCTATAGTCTCGCGCAAATCTTCCGATAAATAGAAGGGTTGTTTTGCGCAGCCCTCTGTCTCCTTAGCTTTGGCCCGTTTTTTCCTATGGCAAAAATCATCGGCATCATCGTTGTGTTCGCCTGTGTGCTGGGCGGTTTTATCCTTTCCGGCGGCCATTTTATGGCCTTGGTGCATCCCTTCGAGGTGCTGATCATCGGCGGTGCCGCCTTGGGGGCTTTTCTGCAAGCCAATCCCGGCAGCATGTTTATGCAGGTGTTCAAGAAGTCGCTGAGCATGTTCAGCTCGCGCTTCACTCACGGTTACTACCTGGATGTGCTGAAGCTGATTTACGAGATACTCAACAAGAGCCGCCGTGAAGGCATGATGGCCATCGAGGCGGATGTCGAGGAGCCTGCGGCCAGCCCGATCTTCAGCAAGTACCCCGGCATCCTCAAGGATGAGCGGATGACCGCCTATATCTGCGATTACCTGCGCATCATGTCCTCCGGCAATATGGCGCCCCATGAGCTGGAAGGGCTGTTCGACATGGAAATCGCCAGCCTCAAGGAAGAGTTGGAACACCCGGCGCATGCCGTGGCCAAGGTCGCCGACGGCATGCCGGCCATGGGGATCGTGGCGGCGGTACTGGGCATCGTGATCACCATGTCGGTGCTGGCCGAGGCGGACAACGCGGAAATCGGCGAGAAGGTCGGCACCGCGCTGGTCGGTACCTTCCTCGGTATCCTGGCTTCCTACGGTTTCTTCGGCCCGCTCTCCGGCGCCTTGGAGCATGACGCCAAGGAAGAGCTCAACGTCTACGAGGCGATCAAGGCCGGTCTGGTGGCCTCGGCCTCCGGCATGCCGCCTTCGCTGGCGGTGGAGTTCGCCCGCAAGGTGCTCTATCCGGCCCATCGTCCCAGCTTTATCGAGCTTGAACAGGCGATGCGTGGGGGCTGACCGCGGCTATGGAAAATAATCAACCTATTATCGTCAAACGGGTCAAGAAGACGGCCGGCGGCCACCATGGCGGTGCCTGGAAAATCGCCTTTGCCGACTTTGCCACCGCGATGATGGCGTTCTTTCTGGTGATGTGGTTGATGTCGTCGGCCACGCCCGAGCAGAAAAAGCTGATTTCCGGTTACTTCAAGGACCCCATAGGTTTTTCCGAAAGCGCCAGCCCCTATGTCATCGACCTGGGCGGCACGCCAACGCCGTCGCCGGATCGCACCCTCAACCCGGAAGAGAGGCCCGAGGGGGAGGAGACCCCGGCGGAGGCCGAACAGCAACAGGCCGAGTCGGTGGCTGAAGAGATCGAGCGCGAGCGCCTCGAGCTGCTGCTGCAGGAGTTGCAGAACAAGGTCGACAAGAACCCGCAGCTGCAGCGCTTCAAGGATCAGATACTGTTCGAGATCACCCAGGACGGTCTGCGCATCCAGATCATGGATGCCGAGAATCGGCCGATGTTCGACAGCGGCAGCGCGCGCCTGCAGCCCTATTTCGAGGACATACTGCTGGCCATGACCGACACCATAGCCGCGGTGCCGAACAAGATCAGCATCAGCGGCCATACCGATGCCAAGCCCTTCGTCGGGCGCGGCGATTTCGGTAACTGGGAGCTGTCCGCCGATCGCGCCAATGCGGCGCGGCGGGTGCTGGTGGCCGGTGGTTACGATGAAGAGCAGGTGGCGCGGGTGGTCGGCTATGCCTCCTCGGCGCTATTCGATCGCAACGACCCGCTGAACCCGGTTAACCGGCGTATCGACATAGTGGTGTTGACGAAGAAGGCTCAGCGCACCATCGAGGGCGCGCAAGGCGAGCCCGTTGAACCGGCGCCGATTGACGGCGCTGATACCGAGGCAGTGCCGACTGAGCCCTCAGACGAATCGGCCGCGCCAGCCGCCGAGCAAGCGCCGGCGCAGGGCGAGCCGGTGCCCGCGGAGCCGCCGGAGCGCCTGAATATTTTCGAGGACGGCGTGCTGCAGCTTGATCAGCCTGACCAGTAAATCCGCCCTGCAATAAAACAGGCCGCGAGTGATCGCGGCCTGTTCGTTTCAGTACTCGGCTTCCGGCAGGCTGGCCAGGATATGCCGGTAGCTGGCCATGCGCTGCGGGTGCACGCGGCCTTCTTCCAGGGCCTTGAGCAGGGCGCAACCCGGCTCGCGATCATGCTTGCAGTCGCGAAAGCGGCAGTGGCCGATCAGCTCGTGGAACTCGATAAAGCCGGCTTCGACGTCATCGCGGCTGACATGCACCAGGCCGAATTCGCGGATGCCGGGCGAGTCGATCAACTCGCCGCCGCCGGGGAAGTGGAACAGCCGTGCCGTGGTGGTGGTGTGGGTGCCTTTGCCGGTCAGCTCCGACAGCGGCCCGACGCGGGTGTCGACGCCCGGCAGCAGGCTGTTGACCAGGGACGACTTGCCGACCCCGGACTGGCCGACGAACACGCTGACATGGCCATCGAGTTGCTGCTTGAGTTGCTCCATGCCGTCGCCCTGGTGCGCCGACACTTCCAGCAGCGGGTAGCCCAGCTGGCGATACACGCCGAGCATGGCGTTCAGTGCCACGGCGTTCTGCTCGTCGATCAGGTCGGCCTTGTTCAGCAGCAGCAAGGGGTGGATGCCGGCGTGCTCGGCGGCCACCAGATAGCGGTCGATCAGGTTGGCGTGGGGCTCGGGTAGCGGGGCGAAGACTATCACTATCAGATCGACGTTGGCCGCCACCGGCTTGAGCTGGCCGCGGGTATCCGGGCGGCACAGTTCGGTGCTGCGTGGAAGCTGGGCGACTATGACGCCTATGCCCTGGTTGCCGGCGCGCCACACCACTCGGTCACCGGTGACCAGGGTCGGCAGGTTGGCGCGCAGGTGGCAACGAAATACCTGGCCGGCCTGTTCGCCCTCCAGCGCCTCGACCTCGATCTGCACGCCGAAGTGGGCGATGACCAGGCCGGTCTGCTCGGGGCCGAGGTCACCGCCTTCGAGAATCTGCACGGCTTGCGACTCGCGTTTGGCGGCGCGGGCGGCGCGTTCGCCCTGGATTTTTTCGATTCGCCAGTTTTGCCGGCGGTTGAGTTGGCGTTTGGCCATAAGGCTTCCGAGAGTTGAATTGCACTGTAAACGGTCGCGAGTCTAGCACGGGCTGCCTGTTCGGCTCGTGGCGCGGCTAAACTGCGCGGCATCGATGGGGCGGTGTCGGGAGAGGTGGATGATTAGGTGCTTGGTCAAACGCTATCCGGTGTTGCTGGCGCTAATGGCCCAGTTGGGGGCGACCCTGGTGACCGCCGCGCTGATTTATCTGGCGGCGCAGCTGTCATCCTGGCGCCCCAGTGGGTTGGCGGTCGCCCTGCTGCAGGGCTTGCTGGCCGCCAGTCTTGGCCGCTGGCTGGGCCTGTCGCGCTGGTGGTGGTGGCTGAATCTGGCCTTCGTGCCGGCGCTGCTGCTGGCCAGCGGGGCGGCGTTGCCGTCCTGGGTGTTTCTGACGGGCTTCGCGCTGGTGCTGTTGCTCAACTGGAACAGCCTGGGCGAGCGGGTGCCCTTGTATCTGACCGGTGCACGCAGCCGTCGTGAGCTGGCGGCGCTGTTGGCGCAGCAGAAGCCCGAGTTTCGCTTTGTCGACCTGGGTTGCGGCCCCGGCGGCAGCTTGCTCGGCCTGGCGCGGCAGTTCCCCCAGGCGCAGTTTGTCGGGGTGGAGACCGCGCCGCTGTCCTTCGCCATCGCCTGGCTGCGCGCCCTGGGTCAGAACAATTGCCGGATTCGCTACGAAAATCTCTGGCGCACCGACTTGTCGTCGTTCGACGTGGTGTATTGCTTCCTGTCCCCGGCCCCCATGGCCGACTTGTGGGTCAAGGCCCTGAAAGAAATGCCGGCGGGCAGCTGGTTGATCAGCAATAGCTTCGAGGTGCCGGGGGTGCCGGCCGATCGGCGGGTCGAGCTGCATGATTGGCGCCAATCACTATTACTCTTATGGCGGATGCCGGGCTGTTAAACTGGCAAAATTAGCCGAGGAGCCTTGCATGCAAAACCCACAGAATCTGATCTGGATCGACCTGGAAATGACCGGTCTGGAGCCAGAGAAAGACGTCATCATCGAGATGGCCAGCATAGTCACCGACAGCGACCTGAATATCCTCGCCGAGGGTCCGGTGATCGCCGTGCACCAGAGCGACGAGCTGCTCGCGGGCATGGACGAATGGAATACCCGCACCCACGGTGGCAGCGGCCTGACCCAGCGCGTGCGCGAGAGCAAGGTCAGCCAGGCCGAGGCCGAGGCGCAGACCATCGCCTTTCTCGAGCAATGGGTGCCCAAGGGCCAGTCGCCGATCTGCGGCAACAGCATAGGTCAGGATCGGCGCTTTCTCTGTCGCTATATGCCGGACCTGGAAGCCTACTTCCATTACCGTAATCTGGATGTCTCGACCCTGAAGATACTCGTGGAGCGCTGGGCGCCGCAGATCAAGGCGGGTTTCCAGAAGAAGGGCACGCACCAGGCGCTGGACGATATCCGCGAGTCGATCGCCGAGCTCAAGTACTACCGCGAGCATTTTCTCAAGGTTTGAGGCCAACCAAAAAAGCGTGCCCTGGGCTACCGGGCTAATCCGCTCTACGACTTCGATGCTGAGCCAGCGCCCATTCGACATGCTCACGCACCAGCTCCGAGGGATGCTCGCGGCGCGCCTCTAGCGCCTCGAGCACCGGGATGCTGGAGGGTGCATTGCCCAGCCCCACCGCCAGGTTGCGCAGCCAGCGCTCATAGCCGGCGCGGCGCAGCGGCGAGCCTTCGGTGCGGCTAAGAAACTCTTCTTCCGTCCACAGGAAAAGGCTGGCCAGCTCGGCGTTATCCAGCTGATGGCGCGGCTGGAAGTCGCCCTGCTCGGTGGGCTTGGCGAAGCGGTTCCAGGGGCAGACCATCTGGCAGTCATCGCAGCCGAACACCCGGTTGCCGATGGGCGCGCGCAGCTCAAGGGGGATTGGCCCCTTCAGCTCTATGGTCAGGTAGGAGATGCAGCGCCGCGCATCCAGCACATAGGGACCGACGAAGGCGGCGGTCGGGCATATGTCCATACAGGCCGTGCAGCGCCCGCAATGCTCGGTGGCATGGGGTGGGTCGACCGGCAGCGGCAGGTCGACGAACAGCTCGCCGAGGAAGAAGTAGCTGCCGGCCTTGCGGTTGAGCACCAGGGTGTTCTTGCCGATCCAGCCGAGGCCGGCCTGCTCGGCTATGGCCTTTTCCAGCACCGGTGCGCTGTCGACGAAGGCGCGGTAGCCGAACGGACCGATCTGCTGCTGGATGCGCTCGGCCAGTTGTTGCAGGCGCTTGCGGATCAGCTTGTGGTAGTCGCGACCCAGGGCGTAGCGCGACACATAGGCCTTCTCCGGCTGGGCCAGGCGTTGCGCCATCTGCGTGTCGCCCGGCAGATAGTCCATGCGTAGCGACACCACGCGCAAGGTGCCTGGCACCAGCTGCTCCGGGTGCGAGCGTTTGCTGCCGTGGGCGGCCATATAGTCCATCTCGCCCTGGTAGCCGGCGGCCAGCCAGCGCTCAAGGTGCCGCTCGTGCTCGCCCAGCTCCAGCCCGGCGATGCCGACCTGCTGAAAACCCAGCTCGCGGCCCCAGTCTTTGATCGACTGGGCGAGTGCGGCGAGATCGAGAGAGGGGCTGGACATGTGGATCGGGCAACCAGGGCTGAGGTGGGTATAATTCTGCCAGACATCGGAGCCCACGCATGCCGCATTCTCCTGAGATTCTTCCCTTGGCCCTCTACAGCGCCGCGCAAGTGCGCGAACTGGATGCCCGGCTGATCGCCGCCGGCACGCCGGGCTTCGAGCTGATGAACCGCGCCGCCCACGCCATCTGGCGCGCTCTGCGCCGCCGTTGGCCGGATGCGGGCGCGGTGACCGTGCTGGCCGGGCGCGGCAATAACGCCGGGGACGGTTACCTAGTGGCGGCGCTGGCCGTGCGCGCCGGCTGGCGGGTGCGGCTGCTGGCGGTGGGGGACCCGGCGCTGCTGCGGGGCGATGCGGCCTTGGCGCGCGACGAGGCGCGGGCGGCTGGCGTGGTTATTCAAGCCTGGAGCGAATGCGCCGAGCTGAGCGGCGTGGTGGTCGATGCGCTGCTCGGCACCGGCCTCAGCGGGGCGGTGCGCGAGCCCTATGCCCAGGCGATTCGCCTGCTCAATACCAGCGGCCTGCCGGTGTTGGCGGTGGATATTCCCTCGGGGCTGTGCGTCGACACCGGCCAGGTGCTGGGTGTGGCTGTGCGGGCGCAGCTGACGCTGAGCCTGATCGGCCTGAAGCTTGGGCTGTTTACCGGCGCGGCGGCCGATTGGGTCGGTGAGCTGCAGTTCGATAGCCTGCAGGCCGATGGGCAGATAGTTGCCGAGCAAGCCTGTAGCGCGCAGCGCCTGGCAGGCGGCAATCTGCCGCGCCTGGCGCCGCGTTCGCGCAATGTACATAAGGGCCAATTGGGCCATGTGCTGGTGGCCGGCGGCGATCGCGGTTTTGCCGGCGCCGCCTTGCTCGCGGCGCAAAGCGCGCTGCGCGCCGGGGCCGGGCTGGTGACCCTGGCCACCCGCGCCGAGCATCTGGCCGCCGCCCAGGCGCGCTTGCCCGAAGTGATGGCTGTCGGGGTGGCGTCGGCCAATCAGCTGCTGGCGCTGGGCGCCCATGCCAGCGTCTGGGTGGTGGGGCCGGGCTTGGGCCAGGCCGCCTGGGGCCGCAGCCTGCTTTCGCTGGCGGCGGTCAGCGGCGCGCCCCAGGTGTGGGACGCCGATGCGCTGAATCTATTGGCCCTGGGCGGCATCGCGCTACCGGCCGGCGCTGTGATCACGCCCCATCCGGGCGAGGCGGCGCGCCTGCTCGGCATCGGCACGGTCGCGGTGCAGGCGGATCGTCCGGCGGCCGCGCGGGCCTTGGCTCAGCGTTATCAGGCGGTCTGCGTGCTTAAAGGTGCCGGCACCCTGGTGGCCGATCCGGCCGGGCAGCTGCTGCTCTGTGATCGTGGTCATCCGGCCATGGCCGGCGCCGGCCTGGGCGATGTGTTGGCGGGGCTGATCGGCGCGCTGCTGGCCCAGGGGCTGGCGCCCATGGCGGCCGCCAGCCTGGCGGTGTATCTGCATGCCTGCGCGGGCGAGCGCCTGGCGCAGTTGGGCTGCGGCCTGGCGGCCAGCGATCTGTGTGGGGTTATCCGTCAATTATTGCAGGAGCAGTCCGAGTGTCTGAGTTAGAGCTGTTGGCCGCCGATGAACAGGCGATGTTGGCGCTGGGGGCACGCATAGCCGAGGCGACCGGCGGTAGTGGGGTGATCTATCTGCATGGCGACCTGGGGGCCGGCAAGACCACCCTGTCGCGCGGCATCATTCGCGGCCTGGGCCATATAGGCGCGGTGAAAAGCCCGACCTTTACCCTGGTCGAACCCTATGAAGTCGGCGATCTACGGGCCTTTCACTTCGATCTCTACCGCCTGGTGGATGCCGAGGAACTGGAGTATCTGGGGATTCGCGACTATTTCGAGGGTGATGCCCTGTGCCTGGTCGAGTGGCCGCAGCGCGGTGCCGGCGTTTTGCCAAAGGCTGACCTGGACATTACCATTAGCCCGCTAGCGGCCGGCCGCGTCCTGCATCTGCAGGCGCACAGCGCCCGCGGCAATTCCTGGTGTGCCGCTTTGGCCGCCGGGGCATGATCAAACAATGGGGTTGGCTATGCGCATAGGCGCGCGTTTTATCGCAGTTGGGGTGGCATTGCTTGGCTTGGTCGCCGATCTATGGGCCGCCTCGGATGTGCGCAGCGTCAGGTTGTGGCGTGCGCCGGATAACACCCGCCTGGTATTCGACCTGTCCGGTCCGGTGCAGCACAGCGTGTTCCTGCTGTCCGCGCCCAATCGCATAGTCATAGATCTCAGCGGGGCGAAACTGGCGACCCAGTTCGATCAACTGGCCCTGAGCAATACCCCCATCACCAGCGTGCGCTCGGCGCAGCGCACCCCGGAAGACCTGCGGGTGGTCATCGACCTGTCGGCCCCGGTGACGCCGAAGAGCTTTAGTCTGGCGCCCAACCAGCAGTATGGCCACCGCCTGGTGGTCGACTTGTTCGATCAGGAGGCCGGTGCCGCGCCCAACTTGCCGAGCACCTCGGTGGCGACTGCGCCGCAGGTGCCGGTGACGCCGACCCAGGCGCCGCCCAAGCTGACCCCCGTGCCCAACGGCAAGCGCGAGATCGTGATCGCCATCGACGCCGGCCACGGCGGTGAAGACCCGGGGGCGCTGTCGGCGGGCAAGGGGCAGTACGAGAAGAATGTGACCCTGGCCATCGCCAAGGAGCTGCAGCGCCAGATCAATGCCGAGAAGGGTTTTCGCGGCGAGCTGGTGCGTACCGGCGACTACTTTATCCCACTGCGCAAGCGCACCGAGATCGCGCGCAAGAAAGGCGCGGATCTGTTCGTCTCCATCCATGCCGATGCCGCGCCGCGCGCCGCCGCCTTCGGTGCATCGGTGTACGCCCTGTCGGATCGCGGCGCCACCTCGGAGACCGCCCGCTGGCTGGCGGATTCGGAGAATCAGTCGGACCTGATCGGCGGTGCCGGCAACGTCAGCCTGGACGATAAGGACCGCATGCTCGCCGGGGTGTTGCTCGACCTGTCGATGACCGCTTCGCTGTCCTCCAGCCTGAATGTCGGCAACAAGGTGCTGGGCAATATGGGCCGGGTGACGCCGCTGCATAAGCGTCGAGTCGAACAGGCCGGCTTTATGGTGCTGAAATCGCCGGATATTCCCTCGATCCTGGTCGAGACCGGCTTTATCTCTAACCCCAATGAAGCCCGCAAGCTGTCCTCGGCCGGCCATCAGCAGGCCTTGGCTCGCTCGATTGTCACCGGCGTGCGGCAGTTCTTCCACGAAAACCCGCCGCCGGGCAGCTATGTGGCCTGGTTGCGCGATAGCGGCAAGATCACCCTCGGTCCGCGCGAGCATGTGGTCAGTTCGGGCGAAAGCCTGGCGCTGATCGCCCAGCGTTATCAGGTCAATCTGGCCACCCTGCGCAATGCCAACGGACTGAAAAGCGATGAGCTGAAGATCGGCCAGCGCCTGCAGGTGCCGGCGACCGCCCTGGCGGCGCAGCCATGAGCAGCCATAAGCCCGTTATGAGCGAACCCTCCCGTATCCAGCTGCTGAGCCCGCGCCTGGCCAACCAGATCGCCGCCGGCGAGGTGGTCGAACGACCGGCCTCGGTGATCAAGGAATTGCTGGAAAACAGCCTGGACTCCGGCGCCAAGCGCATCGAGGTGGATGTCGAGCAGGGCGGGGTCAAGCTGCTGCGGGTACGCGATGACGGCAGCGGCATCTCCCCCGACGACCTGCCGCTGGCGTTGGCGCGGCATGCCACCAGCAAGATTCGCGAGCTGGAAGACCTCGAACAGGTGATGAGCCTGGGCTTTCGCGGCGAGGCCCTGGCCTCGATCAGCTCGGTGGCGCGCCTGTGCCTCACCTCGCGCACTAAAGATGCCGAGCAGGCCTGGCAGGTGGAAACCGAGGGTCGCGACATGCAGCCGCGGGTGCAGCCGGCGGCCCATCCGGTGGGCACCTCGGTGGAAGTGCGCGACCTGTTCTTCAATACCCCGGCGCGGCGCAAGTTTCTCAAGACCGAGAAAACCGAATTCGACCACCTGCAGGAAGTGATCAAGCGCCTGGCCCTGGCGCGTTTCGATGTGGCCTTCCATCTGCGCCACAACGGCAAGACGGTGCTCGGCCTGCACGAGGCGCCCGATGAGGTCAGCCGCGCGCGCCGGGTGGCTTCGGTCTGCGGGCCGGCCTTTCTCGAGCAGGCGCTGCCCCTGGACATCGAGCGCAATGGCCTGCACCTGTGGGGCTGGGTCGGCTTGCCGACCTTCTCGCGCAGCCAGGCGGACTTGCAGTATTTCTATGTGAACGGGCGCATGGTGCGCGACAAGCTGGTCGCCCATGCGGTGCGCCAGGCCTATCGCGATGTGCTGTTCAACGGCCGCCATCCGACCTTCGTGTTGTTCCTGGAAATCGACCCTTCGGTGGTCGATGTCAATGTGCACCCGACCAAGCATGAGGTGCGCTTTCGCGACGGACGCATGGTGCATGACTTCCTCTACGGCACCCTGCACCGCGCGTTGGGCGAGGTGCGCCCGGAAGATCAGCTGGCGGCGCCGGCCGGCATCGGCGAGATGGTCCGGCCCACCGGTCAGGCCGCCGGTGAGTTTGGCCCGCAAGGCGAGATAGGCCTGGCCGCCAGCTTGCTGGAGCCCGCGCCCAGCGCCTCGGTCTGGCGCTCGCCGGGGGCGGGTTATCAGGGCGCACGCCCCGAGGCGGCGTTGCCTGCGGCCGAAGCGCAGGGCGCCTACCGCGAGTTCTTCGCGCCGCTGACGCCAGCCGTCGCTGCGCCGAGCCTGCCGGTGGCCCAGGGCGATATTCCGCCCCTGGGTTATGCCATCGCCCAGTTGAAGGGTATCTATATCCTCGCTGAGAACGTCCAGGGCCTGGTGGTGGTGGACATGCACGCGGCCCACGAGCGCATCACCTACGAGCGGCTGAAGGTCGCCATGGCCAGTGAGGGCCTGCGCGGCCAGCCGCTGCTGGTGCCGGAGTCCATAGCCGTGAGCCAGCGCGAGGCCGATTGCGCCGAGGAGCATGGCGAGTGGTTCCAGCGTCTGGGCTTCGAGCTGCAGCGCCTGGGCCCCGAGACCCTGGCGATCCGGCAGATTCCGGCGCTGCTCAAGCAGGCCGAGGCCACTCGCCTGGTGCAGGATGTGCTCGCCGATCTGCTGGAATACGGCACCACCGACCGCATTCAGGCCCATCTGAACGAATTGCTCGGCACCATGGCCTGCCACGGCGCGGTGCGCGCCAATCGGCGCCTGAGCCTGCCGGAAATGAATGCCCTGCTACGCGATATGGAACACACCGAGCGCAGCGGCCAGTGCAACCACGGCCGGCCGACCTGGACCCAGCTGGGCATGGACGATCTCGACAAGCTGTTCTTGCGGGGACGCTGAGTGGCCACTGCATTGCCGCCGGCCATCTTTCTGATGGGCCCCACCGCCGCCGGCAAGACCGATCTGGCCCTTGAGCTGGCGCGGGTGCTGCCCTGCGAACTGATCAGCGTCGACTCGGCGCTGATCTATCGCGGCATGGACATAGGCACGGCCAAGCCGGATAAGGCCGTGCTGGCCGAGTTTCCCCATCGTCTAGTGGATATTCGCGACCCCGCCGAGAGCTACTCGGCGGCCGAGTTTCGTGCCGATGCCCTGGCGGCCATGGCCGATATCAGCGGGCGTGGCCGTATCCCGCTGCTGGTCGGCGGCACCATGCTGTATTGCAAGGCCTTGCTGGAAGGCTTGGCGGACATGCCGGCGGCCAACCCGCAGGTGCGCGCGGAGCTGGAGGCGCGCGCCCAGGTCGAGGGCTGGCAGGCGCTGCACGATGAACTACGCGGGGTCGACCCTGAGTCGGCCGCGCGCATTCACCCCAATGATCCTCAGCGTTTGATTCGGGCGCTGGAGGTTTACCGCGTCAGTGGGCAGAGCATGACGGCCCTACGCCTGCGCCAGGCCGCAGAAAATACTGCGGGCCGCGCCTCGGTGGCTGGGCAATTCCCCTATACTGTCGCGCAATTGGCCATAGCGCCGGCCCAGCGTCAGTTGTTGCACGAGCGCATTGCACGGCGATTTCGCCTGATGTTGGAACAGGGCTTCGTCGAAGAGGTCGAAGGCCTGCGCCAGAGAAGTGACTTGCATGCCGGCTTGCCGTCTATACGAGCTGTAGGTTATCGCCAGGTGTGGGATTACCTGGAAGGCAACCTGAGCAAGGCGCAGATGGAGGAGGGCGGTATCATTGCCACTCGCCAACTGGCCAAGCGGCAGTTCACCTGGTTGCGTGGTTGGGATGATGTGCAGTGGCTGGACAGTCTGGCCTGTGACAATCTGCCGCGCGCCTTGAAATACCTGGCGGCGGTCTCCATATTGACCTGAGACCTTGCCGTTAGCCGTCTATCCTTGGGGGTGGGGCGGTTCTAAGCCGTTTACGGGTTTTACTAAAAATTATTGAAAATTGATCCTTAAAGGAGTGCGGCACATGTCAAAAGGGCATTCGCTACAAGACCCTTACCTGAATACCCTGCGTAAGGAACGCGTCCCTGTTTCCATCTATCTGGTCAACGGCATCAAGCTGCAGGGCCAGATCGAGTCTTTCGACCAGTTCGTGATTCTGTTGAAGAACACCGTCAGCCAAATGGTCTACAAACACGCCATTTCCACCGTGGTGCCGAGCCGTCCGGTGCGTCTGCCCAGTGCGACCGAAGCCGAGCAGGTCGAAGCCGAAGCCGAACCTGGTAACGCTTGATCTAGGAGGCTGCATTGTTCTTCGAGCGCCATGAAGGTGGAGAACGGGCTCTCCTGGTGCACCTGGACGGTCAAGATTCCGCGGCGCGGGAAGATCCGCAAGAATTCCAGGAATTGGCCCTTTCGGCTGGCGCCGAAACGGTGGCCTTCTGCACCGTGCCGAGCAATCGGCTGACCGCCAAATACCTGATCGGCAGTGGCAAGGTTGAAGAGTTGCGCGATCAGGTCAAGGCCACCGCCGCCGATCTGGTCATCTTCAACTATGTGCTCACGCCCAGCCAGGAGCGCAACCTCGAGCGAGTGTTCGAGTGTCGAGTGTTGGACCGTACCGGTCTGATTCTCGACATCTTCGCTCAGCGCGCCCGTACCCATGAAGGCAAGCTGCAGGTCGAGCTGGCTCAGCTCGATCACCTGAGCACGCGCCTGGTGCGCGGCTGGACGCACTTGGAGCGGCAGAAGGGTGGTATCGGCCTGCGCGGCCCAGGGGAAACCCAGCTGGAAACCGACCGCCGCCTGCTGCGCGTGCGCATTCGCCAGATCAAGCAGAAACTCGAGAAGGTGCGCAGCCAGCGTGAGCAGGCGCGGCGCGGCCGTCAGCGTGCGGATATTCCCTCGGTGTCGCTGGTCGGCTATACCAACGCCGGCAAGTCGACCCTGTTCAATGCCTTGACCGAATCCGATGTGTACGTCGCCGATCAGCTGTTCGCCACCCTGGACCCGACCCTGCGCCGTCTGGAGCTGGATGATCTGGGGCCGGTGGTGCTGGCCGATACCGTGGGCTTTATTCGCCATCTGCCGCATAAATTGGTCGAAGCCTTTCGCGCGACCCTGGAGGAGTCGAGCAACTCCGACTTGCTCCTGCATGTGATCGATTCCCACGAGCCCGAGCGCGATCAGCAGATCGAGCAGGTCATGGCGGTGCTGGATGAAATCGGCGCCCATGAGTTGCCGCTGCTCGAGGTCTACAACAAGCTGGATCTGCTCGAGGGGGTTGAGCCGCAAATTCAGCGCAATGCCGAGGGCAAGCCGCAGCGGGTCTGGCTGTCGGCCCGGGATGGGCGCGGCCTGCCCCTGTTGAAGCAAGCCATTGCCGAGTTGCTGGGCGATGATCTGTTTATCGCGACCTTGCAGTTGCCGCAGCGTCTGGCGCGCCTGCGGGCACAGTTTTTCGCCTTGGGTGCGGTGCAAAACGAGGCGCATGCCGAGGATGGCAGCAGCTTGTTGAGCGTGCGCCTGCCGCGGGTTGAGTTGAATCGACTGCTCAGCCGTGAAGGCTTGCAGCCGCTGGAATTTATCGAACAACACACTTTGCAATAAAGCCTGCGGCAGTGTTTTGCCGCGGGCTGCGTGCATTCGGTAGCATTGGCGGGCGCGCCGTGGGCGCGCCTTGGCTTTATCAGATGGAGAGCGCTATGGCTTGGAATGAGCCGGGTGGCAACTCGAACAATCAGGACCCCTGGGGGGGCCGCAAAGGCGGTGACCGCAAGGGGCCGCCGGATCTCGACGAGGCCTTCCGCAAGCTACAGGAGAGCCTCAATGGGCTGTTCGGTGGCGGCAAGAAACGTGGCGGTGACGCCGATGCTGACAACGGCGGTGGCTTCAGTCTGCTGCTGGTGGGCTTGGTGTTGCTGGCTGTGGTTTGGCTGTACAGCGCCATCTATGTGGTTGATGAGCAGGAGCAGGCGGTGGTGCTGCGTTTCGGCAAGTATTACGAAACCGTAGGGCCGGGCCTGAACATCTACTTCCCGCCGATCGATAGCAAGTTCCAGGAAAACGTCACCCGTGAGCGTGCTTACAGCAAGCAGGGGCAGATGTTGACCGAGGACGAGAACATCATCGAAGTGCCGCTGACCGTGCAGTACAAGATCAGCAACCTGAAGGATTTCGTGCTCAACGTCGATCAGCCGGAAGTCAGCCTGCAGCATGCCACCGACAGTGCGGTGCGCCATGTGGTGGGTTCTACCGAGATGGATCAGGCGCTGACCGAAGGCCGCGAGCTGATGGCCAGTCAGGTGCTCGATCGCTTGCGTGGTTTTATGGAGAGCTATAAGACCGGCATTACCGTGACCCAGGTCAACTTGCAGAGCGCCGCGGCGCCGAGCGAGGTGCAGGAAGCCTTCGACGACGTGATCCGCGCCCGTGAAGACGAGCAGCGCGAGAAGAACATGGCCGAGACCTATGCCAATGGCGTGGTGCCGGAAGCCCGCGGTCAGTCACAGCGCTTGATCGAGGATGCCAGTGGTTACCGCGATGAAGTGGTGTCTCGCGCTCAGGGTGAGGCGGATCGCTTCACCGCCCTGGTCGCCGAGTACCGCAAGGCGCCGGAAGTGACCCGTGAGCGTCTGTACCTGGACACCATGCAGGAGTTGATGAGCAACACCAGCAAGGTGCTGGTGACCGGCGACAAGGGGCAGAACAACCTGCTCTATCTGCCGCTGGATAAAATGATCGACGGCCGTGGTGCGTCTGCGCCCAGTGCGGTATCGGGGGCTGCGGCCAGCGATGTGAGCTCGCGTGTGAGCATCGATCCGCGTCAGGTTGAGCTGCGTACAAGGGAGAGCCGCTGATGAGCAATAAATCGCTGATCGCCCTGATTGTTGGCGTGGTGCTGGCGCTGGTCGCGTGGAACAGCTTCTATATCGTGGCGCAAACCGAGCGGGCGGTACTGCTGCAGTTCGGTCGTATCGTCCAGCCCGATGTGCAGCCTGGCCTGCATGTGAAGATTCCTTACGTCAACCAGGTGCGCAAGTTCGATGCGCGTCTGCTGACTTTGGACTCCAGCAGTTCGCGCTTCCTCACCCTGGAGAAGAAGGCGTTGATGGTCGATGCGTTCGCCAAGTGGCGAGTGCTGGATGCCGAGCGTTACTACACCGCGACTTCGGGTATCAAGCAGACGGCCGACGAGCGTCTGGCTCGTCGTCTGGAGGCTTCGCTGCGTGACCAGTTCGGGAAGCGCACCTTGCATGAGTCGGTGTCGGGCGAGCGGGATGCCTTGATGGCCGATGTGACCGCGGCGCTGAATCGCGCGGCCAAGCAAGAGCTGGGTATCGAGGTGGTGGACGTGCGGGTCAAGTCCATCGATCTGCCGAAGGAAGTCAATCGCAGCGTATTCGACCGCATGGGTTCCGAGCGTGAGCGTGAAGCCCGCGAGCATCGCGCCAAGGGCAAGGAGCTGGCCGAGGGTATTCGGGCCGATGCCGACCGCCAGCGCCGCGTGTTGCTGGCCGATGCCTACCGTCAGGCCGAAGAGCTGCGCGGTGATGGCGATGCTCAGGCGGCGGCGATCTACTCCAAGGCCTATGGCATGGACCAGGAGTTCTACTCCTTCTATCGCAGCCTGAAAGCCTATCGCGAGAGCTTCGCCGATAAGCGCGATGTGCTGGTGCTGGACCCGAGCAGCGACTTCTTCCGTTATCTGGAGACGTCCAAGCCCTAAGCAATCACCCCGGCGGCCCGCCGTTGGGGTGACCCTTATGGAAAACGTGGTATCATGCGGCAGCCGGGAAAATCCCGGCTTTTTTGCGTCTGTGGGAATCATGTGGCAGGAACTGGGCATCGCGCTTTGTCTATTGCTGGTGCTGGAAGGCATCCTGCCCTTTCTCTGTCCACGCCAATGGCGTGGAGCGCTCGCACAGTTGATACGGCTGTCGGATCGACAGCTGCGTCTGATGGGGTTGGCCAGCATGCTGCTGGGCACAACTTTCCTTTATTGGCTTCACTGAAGGCTTGTGCCGCCCGGTTCAAGAGGGGAATGGCGAAATGGCAAGGGTAGACCGCTGGCTCCTGCCAGATGGCATCGAAGAAGTACTGCCGCCGCACGCGGCGCGCATCGAAGTGGCGCGCCGCCAGGTGCTGGATCTGTTCCAGCGCTGGGGCTATGAATTCGTGGTAACGCCGCATATCGAATACCTGGAATCGCTGTTGACCGGCGCGGGCCAGGATCTGGATCTGCGCACCTTCAAGGTGACCGATCCGCTGTCCGGCCGGCAGATGGGTTTTCGCGCCGACATCACGCCGCAGGTGGCGCGCATCGATGCGCATACCCTGCGCCGCGAAGGGCCGAGCCGCCTGTGTTACGCCGGCAGCGTGGTGCACGCCCAGCCGCGGGCGCTGACCACCTCGCGCAGCCCTATCCAGTTGGGCGCCGAGCTGTATGGCGATGCCAGCCCGGCCAGCGATGTGGAAGTGATCAGCCTGCTGGTCAACACCCTCGAGCTGGCGGCGGTGCCGGACGTGCATATGGATCTGGGCCATGTCGGTATCTACCGCGGCCTGGCCCGCGCCGCCGAGTTGTCCGGCGAGGTCGAGCAACAGCTGTTCGATGCGCTGCAGCGCAAGGCCGTGGATGAAGTGGCCGAACTGACCGAGGCGCTGCCCGATGAGCTGCGCAAGATGTTGCGTGCGCTCAGCGAGCTGTGCGGCGGTCGTGAGGTGCTGGACCTGGCCCAGGCTTGCCTGGTCGAGGCCCCGGATGAGGTGCATGCCGCGCTGGACGAGCTGATGGCGATTGCCGATGCGCTGAGCTTGCGCTACCCGGAATTGCCGCTGTACTTCGATCTGGGCGAGTTGCGCGGCTATCACTACCACACCGGTGTGGTGTTCGCCGCCTTCGTCCCGGGGGTTGGCTATGCCATCGCCCAGGGTGGCCGCTATGACGACATAGGCGCCGATTTCGGCCGTGCCCGTCCGGCCACCGGTTTTTCCACCGATCTGAAGACCCTGGTCGGTCTGGGGCAGATGCAGCTGGGCGAGATGCCGGCGAGTGTCTGGGCTCCGGATAGCCATGATGTGTTTTTGTGGCAGGCGATTCAGCGCTTGCGCCAGGAAGGTCAGCGCGTGGTCCAGGCCCTGCCTGGGCAGACGCTGGCCGATGCCGGTGCGGCGGGTTGTGATCGCCAGTTGCTGTTGCGTGACGGCCGTTGGCAGTTGGCGGCGCTGGCGTCCTGAGGGGCGGCCAGGCTGCTCGTCCTGAAATGTTTCCGTCGGCTGTGGCCGGCATCAAGTTTGCGCGAAGAGGGCAAGTGTTATGGGTAAGAATGTCGTAGTCCTGGGCACCCAGTGGGGCGATGAGGGCAAGGGCAAGATCGTCGACCTGCTGACCGAACAGGCTGCAGCCGTTGTGCGTTATCAGGGCGGCCATAACGCTGGCCACACCCTGGTGATCGACGGCGAGAAAACCGTTCTGCACCTGATTCCCTCGGGCATTTTGCGGGAAAACGTGCAGTGCCTGATCGGCAACGGCGTGGTGGTCGCTCCCGATGCCTTGATGCGCGAGATCATCAAGCTGGAAGAGAAAGGTGTGCCGGTGCGCGAGCGCCTGCGTATCAGCCCGTCCTGCCCGCTGATCCTGCCGTACCACGTGGCCTTGGATCAGGCCCGCGAGAAAGCCCGCGGCGACGCCAAGATCGGCACCACCGGTCGCGGCATCGGCCCGGCCTACGAAGACAAGGTGGCCCGTCGCGGTCTGCGCATCGGCGACCTGTTCCACCGCGAGCGCTTCGCCGCCAAGCTCGGCGAACTGCTGGATTACCACAACTTCGTACTGGTCAATTACTACAAAGAGCCGGCCATCGACTTCCAGAAGACCCTGGATGAGTGCATGGAGTACGCCGAGCTGCTCAAGCCGATGATGGCGGACGTCACCGCGGTGCTGCACGAGATGCGCCGCGAGTCCAAGGACATCATGTTCGAGGGCGCCCAGGGTTCGCTGCTGGATATCGACCACGGCACCTACCCCTACGTGACCAGCTCCAACACCACCGCCGGTGGTATCGCCACGGGTTCGGGTTTCGGCCCTATGTACCTGGATTACATCCTCGGCATCACCAAGGCCTACACCACTCGCGTCGGCTCCGGGCCTTTCCCTACCGAGCTGTTCGATGACACCGGCGCCTTCCTGGCCAAGCGTGGCCATGAGTTCGGCTCCACCACCGGTCGCGCCCGTCGTTGCGGCTGGTTCGATGCGGTGATCCTGCGTCGCGCCATCGAGATCAACAGCATCTCCGGTCTGTGCCTGACCAAGCTCGACGTGCTCGATGGGCTGGAAAGCATCCGCATCTGCGTCGGTTACAAGGATCAGCACGGCGAGGTGCTGGTCGATGCACCGACCGATGCCGACAGCTACCTGGGCCTGCAGCCGGTCTACGAAGAAATGCCGGGCTGGAGCGAGTCGACCCTGGGCGCCAAGACCCTGGAAGAGTTGCCGGTCAATGCGCGTGCCTATATTGCGCGGGTGCAGGCCTTGGTTGGCGCGCCTATCGATATCATTTCCACCGGCCCGGACCGTCACGAGACCATAGTCTTGCGTCATCCGTTCGCCTGATTGCCGCTGGTTGTGCAACAAAGGGTCGCCATGGGCGGCCCTTTGTCGTTTTTGCTATTACAGTTTTACTTGCTGTGGTCGATCCATGGGTATCGGTCGTTCTCATTTCTGAAGGGGTAGAGCCTTGTTCTCTTTACTGCATAGCCGCTTGTTGCGTCCGGTGTTTATCGCCTTGGGAGTCGCCATGCTGGTACAGGTGCTCTTGGCGGTCTGGTTGACCCGCACCACTGTCGATGACCTGGTGGCCGACCTGGCGACGCGCATGCAGGACGACAGTCAGCGCCTGGGAGCGGAGTTGGGCGCGGCCGAGCGCGAGGTGGTGCAGGGCTTGCAGGCGTTGTCGGCGAATACCCGTAAAAGCCTCGGCGCGGCCTTGTCCGAGCGCCTGCAGGCCGAGCGCGAGCAGCTGCGCGGCGTGCTGGAGCAGAATCTCAAGCAGTCCGGCAGCGCCATGGCGCAGCTGCTGGCCGGTGTCGCGCCCAAGGCCATCTGGGACAAGGATGTGCCGGCATTGACCGAATTCGTGCGCATCGCCCAGCGCGATCCGGCGGTGTTGTTCGCCGTCTATTACGACGCCGCCGGAGAGCGCTTGACCCGCAGCTTCAATCGCAGCGACTCGCGAATCAGGGCCTTGGTCGCGGCCGGGCAGGGCGATAAGCCGCTGGACAAGCTGATCGAGGCGGCGTCGCGCGATCCGCAGGTCTATATGGTGGAGCTGGACATCAATCCCATGGGTGCGCAGATCGGCAAGATCCAGCTGGGCCTGTCCAAGGCGGCGGTGGAGCAGGAGTTGCAGGCACTGGATCAGCGTTTCGCCGCCCTGGTGGAGAATGCCGGCGAGTTGGTGGACAGCAGTCTGGCTGGC
>Ga0209343_10001474_pt1 | contig 31687 bp, 31 predicted proteins | sample RifCSPlowO2_02_FD_184026 | JGI IMG/M metagenome (GOLD analysis project Ga0209343, IMG submission 184026) | Groundwater microbial communities from Rifle, Colorado - Rifle CSP2_plank lowO2_0.2 (SPAdes) (version 2) | ecosystem: Environmental > Aquatic > Deep subsurface > Groundwater | place... | reverse complement strand
TCAACGCTTCACTGCACACCTCGCGGTGTACAGCGCATGACTCGGGGCCAGAGTGATTCCGCTATTTCTTCCCTGTATTGAACTTCCATCAACTACGATCTACCGGCTTACGCTGGCGCACTAGCTGTCTGCGCAATACCTACGCGGGCTACAGGCTGTTTTAACACCGAACCATCGCCCCCTTCGGCGCTACCGGCGGCGCGGGTTGCCGGGCTGGGCGTCCCAGCGTTTGGGAGCCCCATCGCCATCGCGGTCGTGCCGGTCTATTGCAGGTGCACAATCCCCCGCATGAAACCACCTCCCCGACTGCAATCGCTTATTGAAGAAGGCCTGATCGACACCGTGGTGCGCCAGCTGATGAGTGGCAAAGAGGCCATGGTCTTTGTGGTGCGCTGCGGTGACGAGACGCGCTGCGCCAAGATCTACAAAGAGGCCACCCACCGCAGCTTTCGCCAGGCCGTGGACTACACCGAAAACCGCAAGGTCAAAAACTCGCGCTCCGCCCGTGCCATGGCCAAAGGCAGCAAGTTTGGCCGCCAGGAACAAGAAGCCGCCTGGCAAAGCGCCGAGGTGGACGCGCTCTACCGCCTGGCCGCGGCAGGCGTGCGGGTGCCGACGCCGTACAACTTTTGTGACGGCGTGCTTCTGATGGAGCTGGTGACCGACGCCCATGGCGACGCCGCCCCGCGCCTGAACGACGTGGCTTTCACACCCGAGCAGGCCCTGGCCCACCACGCCACGCTGGTGGCCGAGGTGGTGCGCATGCTGTGCGCGGGCGTGGTGCACGGGGATTTGTCCGAGTTCAACATCCTGCTGGCCCACACGCCGGGGGCCGATGGCGAAGAGGGCGTGGACGGCCCGGTGATCATCGACCTGCCCCAGGCAGTGGACGCCGCCGGCAACAACCACGCCCAGCGCATGCTGCTGCGCGACGTGGCCAATCTGCGCGACTTCTTTGGCCAGTTTGCGCCCGCGCTCTTGCGCACCGACTACGGCCCCGAAATCTGGAGCCTGTACCAGGCCGGGCTGCTGGGCAACGACACCCCCCTGACCGGCCGCTTTGCGCGCGCCCACGCCGATGTGGACATGCAAGCGGTGCTGCGCGAGATTGACGACGCCCGGGCCGAAGACGCCGCGCGCAGGCTGCGCATGGCGATGGCGGCAGGCTAAGCATCGGCTACTTTTGCTATGCTTTTGGTAGCCGCTCCCGCACGTTTTATAAGGGCTAACGGTCGATTTAACCCACATTTTTGGCCCAACCGGGCCTGAACAGCTGGCGAAACGCGTATTCCCCCGGCTCCGTAAACAGCACCACGCGGGAGCGGGGGTCGCGCCGGGCCCAGCCCAGTTCAAACACCCGCGCCAACAAAGCGGCCCCCAGAACGCCCGCCAGGTGGTGGCGGCGCTCGCCCCAGTCCAGGCAGGGGCGGCAAAAGCAGCGCCTTTGGGTGGCCAGGGCGGTGCTGTCCACGCCCAGGGCCGTGAACCAGGCCCGCCCCGTCTCGGTGAGTTGCAAGTCGCGCTGCAGCCCGGTGAAAACACCCTGGCCCTGCATGCCTTCGTAGGCCAGCACCCCCAGCTCCCCCGCCAGATGGTCGTAACAGACGCGGGCCTTGCGCAAGGCCGGCTCGCGCGGGCTGCCGCGCAGGCGCACCGCGCCGCTGCGAAAGGCCACGCCCATCAGGCTCTCCAGCAATTGCGCCACATCGGGGTTGGCCAGCCGAAAGTAACGGTGGCGCCCCTGCGGCTCCACCGCGATCAGTTGGGCCTCCAGCAGCTTGGCCAGGTGGGCGCTGAGCGTGGGCTTGGAAACACCCGCGATGTCGGCCAGCTCGGTGGCGGTGAGCGCCCGGTCGGCCATCAGCGCGGTCAGCACCTCGGCACGGGCGTGGTCGCCGATCAGGGCGGCAATGCGGGCAATGTGGGGTCCGTCTTTCATACCGGCATGGTAGACCAGGCCGGGGCATCCATGGTTCGATCTGCGACGAAGCATTTGGGGTGCAGGCCTTCATACCATCCAGGCCACCAAGGAGTATTTGATGAGCATCACCTGTTTTATCCGTTACCAGATCGACCCGTTCCAGCGCGCGGCCTTCCAGCAGTACGCCCAAAACTGGGGCCGCATCATCCCGCGCTGCGGCGGCCATTTGCTGGGCTATTTCTTGCCGCATGAGGGCAGCAACGACGTGGCCTGGGGCCTGATTGCCTTCGACAGCCTGGCCGCCTACGAGGCCTACCGCGCCCGGCTCAAGACCGACGCCGAGGGCCGGGCCAACTTTGAACTGGCGCAATCCCAGCGCTTCATCCTGCGCGAAGAACGCTCTTTTGTGGAAGTGGTGGACGGCACCTTCTGCCTGCCCTCCAGCTGGGTGCCTGCGCCATGATCGCGGTGATTTTTGAGGTGCTGCCGCATGCCCAGCACCGCCAGGCCTACCTGGACACGGCGGCTGGTTTGCGGGCGCAGCTGGAGCAGATCGACGGATTCGTGTCGGTGGAGCGGTTTGCCAGCCTGAGCCAACCCGACAAGGTGCTGTCGCTGTCCTTCTGGCGCGACGAGGCCGCCGTGCAGCGCTGGCGCACGCTGGAAGTCCACCGCCAGGCGCAGGCGGCGGGCCGCGACCACATTTTCGCGGACTACCGCTTGCGTGTGGCCCAGGTGCTGCGGGACTATGGCCTGGACGAACGCCAGCAGGCGCCGCACGATTCGCGGCAGGCGCTCTGAATAGCCAGAATTTCTAATCGATTTATTGACAATGCGGCGTTTTGTAATCAAAACGCAGCTGCGGTAATCCATTCTGAGCCAACCCCCAGGGATTTAAGTGGCAGGCATGCCAGGTGCGGCACCATTCGCCTTACGATCTTGGAAAAATCAGACCGCAAGGAGCGAAAACGCAATGAAAACCAAGACCGTTAAACGCGAAGTTGATTTGCACAATCTGCCACCGTTGACTGACGAGCAGCATGCCAGGTTGAGCCTGTTGGCAAAAATCCCCGACAGCGAGATTGACTACAGCGACATCCCGCCCCTGGAGGATGAATTCTGGAAGAGCGCCATTCGCAATCCCTTTTACAAACCCACCAAACAAGCCACGACCGTGCGTATTGACGCCGATGTGTTGCTGTGGCTCAAGTCTGCCGGCAAAGGCTACCAGACCCGCATCAACGCGATTTTGCGCGATGCCATGATGCGCAAGCATGGGATGCCGTAGAGTCCCGCCAGGCATTCCATGCCTGGGCTGGATGCTCCAAGTTGCTCCTAATTCAGGAGCTGCCTACGCAGTATTGACGGGGGCCAGCCGCCATTTTGATCGTTCACTTTGTCGCAAAACCTTGTCCAGGTGGGCAAATCGCTTTCCCGCCAAAATGACCGGGGTGGCCGCACTGAAACTCAGGCCCCATCCCCAAAACAAGAAAGCCCATGTCCGATCTCACCACGACCTCCCTCTCCCACCCCATCACCCGCAAATGGCCCGCCCAGCACCCCGAGCGGCTGCAGCTGTATTCGCTGCCCACGCCCAATGGTGTGAAGGTGTCGATCATGCTGGAGGAAACCGGCCTGCCCTACGAGCCGCATCTGGTGGACTTTGCGAGCAACGACCAGTTGTCGCCGGAGTTTCTTGCGCTCAACCCCAACAACAAAATTCCGGCCATCCTCGACCCCCACGGCCCGGGGGACAAGCCTTTGGCGCTGTTCGAGTCGGGCGCGATATTGGTTTACCTGGCCGAGAAGACCGGCCAGTTCCTGCCCACAGACGCGGCGCAGCGCTACGAGACCTTGCAGTGGCTGATGTTCCAGATGGGTGGCATCGGGCCCATGTTCGGGCAGCTGGGCTTTTTCCACAAGTTCGCGGGCAAGGAGTTTGAGGACAAGCGCCCGCGCGACCGCTATGTGGCCGAAGCGAAGCGCCTGCTGGCCGTGCTGAACCAGCGGCTGGAGGGCCGCGCCTGGACCATGGGTGATGCCTACACCATCGCCGACATCGCCATCTTCCCCTGGGTGCGCAACCTGCTGGGGTATTACGAGGCGGGGGAGCTGGTGGGCATCCAGGATTTCCCGCAGGTGACGCGGGCGCTGGCGGCCTTTGTGGCGCGCCCGGCGGTGCAGCGGGGGCTGGCGATTCCGGCACGGGCCTGAATCGCCCGCGTGCTGGGCTGCCCGGCTGCATTGCCCGGCGCCATGGCATCGCGCAGTAGCTTGCTATCAAATACCTAGCTTCTTACGCAACATCTACGCGGGCCAGAGGCCAATATGACCCCTATTTTCTGCCGCAATCCGCCTAAACCCGGCAGACACCCGCGCATCATCCGCCGCAGCCTGCCAGAACGCCACGGCCAGCGTTTGGGCCTGCGCCCACTCGGGCAGCGTGGCGGCGGTGGGCTGCAGGGGGCGGGCGGCAAAATCGCGCGCCACCAGCTCGCCGCCCACGGGCGCGTAGAGCATGGGCAGCATGTCGTAGGTGGGCGAGAGCGTCCAGTCGTCCTGGTCCAGTAGCAGCGAGATGTTGCCGTAGTGCCGGTCGGTGTTGGCAATCAGCAGGCCATAGGCCTCCAGCAGGCGCAGGGTGCGGGCGTCGCCCTGTGTGAGCAGCTTGCGCGCGGCCATGCGGTTGGCGGTGGCGGCCCAGTTGTCCATCTCGCCCACGTATTCAGCGTCGTACACCTGCAGCGACACCATGCCGATGCGCCCCACCGGCCCATTCCCATTCACCTGCGCGGTGCGGTCAAAGCGTTCGGACTCCAGAAACACGCGGCCCGCGCCCTCAAAGATCCGGGTGCGCGCGGCGGGTATGCCCGCGTCGGCCAGGGTTTGCAGCGCCAGGTGCTCACACACCAGCAGGTCGCGGATGCGCTGGTCCACGGGCGCGTCGCCTGCGGGGGAAAACTTCACCAGCACCGGCCGCCCGGCACAAAGGGTACAAAACTTGGGCTGCTCGCCGCCGGCCGACGAGCCACCCAAGGTGCCTTGCATGGCCTGCTCGGCCAGGCGCGGGTAGTCGGCCGCCGAGTCCACCCGCGAGGCTCGTCCGGGCAGGCTGTGAAAGCGCTGGAAAGCCGCCTCGCCCACCACCAGGTTGCCCGGCAGGTCGTCGCCAAACAGGGCCAGGGCCCGCAGCACGTCGTCATCGTTCCAGTGGCGTGGGTCGCTGCCCAGTTGCAGCTCGGGGTGGGCGTGGGCAAAGGTGCGGCCCATGAAGCCCTGGGGGCGCATATCGTCCAAAAACCAGGGCAGGCCGCCGTGCAGCGCACTCACGCCATCGGCCTCGTCCACCCAAAACGCGCCGCCCTGCAACGGCACCATGCGCGCAAAGGGCGTTGCCTGCCCCTGCGCGTTCACCCGCATCACCGGCACCTCGCGGCCCACACCGGGCACGGTGCGCGGCAGCACATAACGCTGCGACCGCGCTGCCCCCACCTTTTGCACCTGGCCCGACTGGATGAGCGGCGCCAGCGCCCGCGACACTGTGGGCTGGCTGACGCCCAGCAACGTTTGCAGCTCGGCACTGGACAAGACGCTGCCCTGCCGACGCAGGGCCTGCAAGGCTTGGGGGGTGAGTGCATGGGAGGTGGTCATGAATGATTATATGAATAGATACTTATCCACCAATTCCATTGGATTCAAGCACTTGCGATTTATCGTGAATAGATACGCGGCGCCATTTTTCTGGCATTCACCCGCCAGCGCCTGCCTTGGGACGCCCTGGCTGCGATACTGCGCGCCATGACCCAAGCCCTACGGGACGATGCGCGCCTGTGGCGCAGCCCCTTGTTGCCCGATGCCGAACTGCTCACTGCACAGTACTACGCGCAGGAGTTCGCGCCGCATTGGCACGAGGGGTTTTCGATTCCGGTCATCCAGCGCGGCGCGCAGACCTACCGCTACCGGGGCACGCTGTGCCTGGCGGGGGTGGGCAGCATTGCGGCGATCAACCCCGGAGAAATCCACACCGGCGAGCGCGCCACCGACACCGGCTGGGCCTACCGCGCGTTTTACCCCTCCATGGCCTGGATGCAGGCGCTGGCGTCCGACATGGCGGGCCGCGCGGTGGACGTGCCCTGGCTGCCCGATGGCGCGATTTGCGATGTAGAGGTGGCGGGCGAACTGGCCTTCGCCCACCACCTGCTGGAGTCCGGCGACGACGCGCTGGCGGCGGAGTCTGCACTGACAGGCGCGTTTGCTCTGTTGCTGTCGCGTTACTCGCGCACCAAGGTGCAGACGCAAGACCTGCACCCCGACGCCGTGCGCGTGGAGCGCATGAAGGCCAAGCTGCTGGAGGACCTGACCCTGCCGCTGACGCTGTCGGAAATGGCCGCCGCCGTGGGGCTGTCGTCCTTTCATGCGGCGCGTTTGTTCTCGCGCAGCGTGGGCATGCCGCCCCATGCCTGGCGCAACCAGATCCGCCTCAACCGTGCGCTGGCTTGGCTGCGCCAGGGCCAGTCGGTGACGGAGGTGGCCGTGGCGCACGGCTTTACCGACCAAAGCCATTTCACGCGGCACTTCAAACGGGCCTTTGGCAGTGCGCCGGGGGCACTCACCAAATTAAGCCGCTGAGCGCAAGAACATACAAGCGCCGTGCACGCAGCCTGCCTAAGATTGCGTTCACTCCAACTGAGAGGAATGCTCTATGCCCCCCACTTCCGCGTTTTCCCACTGCATGGCCGGTGTGCGCGACACCGTGCCCATGCTGGTGGGCGCCGCGCCTTTTGGCATGATTTTTGGCGCCCTGGTCGGCACCACCACCCTGGCGCCCTGGCAAGGGCAACTGATGTCGCTCAGTGTGTTTGCCGGCTCCAGCCAGTTCATTGCCGTCGGGCTGATGGCGGGGCTGGCCAGCGCCCTGGTGATCTGGTTTGCCACCCTGATCGTGAACCTGCGCCACATGCTGTACGCGGCGGCGCTGTTGCCGCATGTGCGCCACCTGCCGCAGCGCTGGCGCTGGCTGCTGGGCTTTTTGCTGACCGATGAAACCTTTGCGGTGATGGACAGCTACTACCGCAAACACCCGCAGGCCCCCCACGGCCACTGGTATTTTTTGGGCTCCGGCCTGTCCATGTATGCCAACTGGCAATGCTGGACCCTGGTGGGGCTGGTGTTTGGCGCAGTGTTCCCGCAGTTGCAGACCCTGGGCCTGGACTTTGCCATGGTGGTGACCTTCCTCTCCATCGTGGTGCCGCAACTGCGGCGCACCCCCCACCTGGCGGCGGCCCTGGCAGCGGGTGCCATGGCCTATGCCTTGAAAGACCTGCCTTACAAGCTGGGCCTGCTGGGCGCGGTGGTGGCGGGCGTGGTGGTCGGCATGCTGCTGACCCAATGGCGCGCCCGCCAGGCCGCTGCCGGGAGCATGGCATGAGCGCCGCGCCGGGCCGCCCCAAGCAAGCTCGCACCGCAGTGCGCAGCACGAAGGTATTCCAGTGAGCGCCACCCTCACCATTCTGGGCATGGCCGTCATCACTTTTGTGGTCAAGGCGCTGGTCTTCATTCTGGGCGACCGGGTGGTGTTTTCGCCCAATCTGAAGCTGGCCCTGGGTTTTGTGCCGGTGACAGTGCTGACCGCCATCATTGTGCCCATGGTGCTGGCGCCGCACGGCCAGGGCCTGGAGCTGAGCTGGCGCAACCCGCAACTGGTGGCCGCTGTGTTTGCGGTGCTGCTGTGCGCGGTGACACGGCACCAGCTGCTGACCATCCTGAGCGGGCTGCTGGTGTTTTTTGGCTGGCAGTATTTGGTGGGGTGAGGGGGGCGGAGCGATCCATTTAACATTGCAAATCATGGAATGAAACTCCATAATTGCAAGGATGTTTAATCGCCATCTTCACACATTTTTAGCCGAGTCCATCGACGCCACTCCCGCCGTGGCGCTGCTCGGGCCGCGCCAGGTGGGCAAAACCACCCTGGCGCTGGAAGTGGCCCGCACCCGACCCAGCCTGTACCTGGACCTGGAGTCCGAGCGTGATCGCGCCAAGCTGGACCAAGCCGAGTTGTACCTGTCAGACCACCTGGACAAGCTGGTGATTTTGGACGAGGTGCACCGGGCGCCCGGTTTGTTCATGGTGTTGCGCGGCCTGATCGATCAGGCCCGGCGGGCGGGCAAACGCAGTGGCCAATACCTGCTGCTGGGGTCGGCCTCGCTGGATTTGCTCAAGCAGTCGGGCGAGAGTCTGGCAGGCCGCATCAGCTACCTCGAACTGGGACCACTGGACCTGCTCGAAGTTGGCTCGGCGCAGTTTGATGCACTGTGGGTGCGTGGCGGCTTTCCCGACAGTTTGCAGGCTTCCAGCGCAGCACGCAGCCTGCGCTGGCGGCAAGACTTTATCCGCACCTATCTGGAGCGCGACGTGCCGCAGTTTGGCCCCCGCATCGCGGCGCAATCGCTACGCCTGCTGTGGACCATGCTGGCGCATCAGCAGGGCGGCATGCTGAACACCACGCAACTCGGGCGCAACCTGGGTGTGGACGTCAAAACCGTCAACAGCTACATCCACCTGCTGACGGACTTGCTGCTGGTGCGCCGCCTGCTGCCGTGGCATGCCAACCTGGGCAAGCGCCTGGTTAAAACGCCCAAACTGTATGTGCGTGACAGCGGCCTGGTGCATGCACTGCTGGACCTGGGCGACAAGGAATCCGTGCTCTCGCACCCGGTCGTCGGCGCGAGTTGGGAAGGGTATTGCATCGAAAACCTGCTGGCCTGTGCCCCGCCCCAAGTGCAGCCCTATTTCTACCGCAGCAGCGGGGGGGCAGAAGTGGATTTGTTGCTGCAATGGCCTGGGGGTGATCTGTGGGCCATAGAGATCAAGCGCAGCCTGGCGCCGAAGTTGGAACGCGGATTCCATGAAGCTTGCACTGACTTAAAACCGGTTCGCAAAGTCCTGGTCTACCCCGGACTGGAGAGTTACCCCATGGGCCACGATGTGCAAGCCATGCCGCTGGCGCAACTGTGCGCGGAGTTATTCCATTTCTAAATCACCCCTGTCGTTGTTGTCTCGCCTGGTCGTGCGTTCGCACTGCCTGCGGCTCGACGCCTAGACAGAAATGATTCGGAAACGGAATTACAGGCAGCGAATCGCTCCTGAATAGAGCATCGCGGCGCGGTCCAAGTCGATAGCGCGGTCTGCGGACAGGTCCAGAAAATAATCCCGTTGCCAGGCTTGGGTGTTTTGCGCCTGGCGGTTGGTGGGGTGGTCCCAGGACGGGTAGACGCGTATCGCCCGCTTGCCGCCTACGTTGTTTTTAGACAGCACATCCCGCTGGGCTAGCACCGTTTTCGGAAACACAAACTGCCCCCAATGCCCGGCACTGTGGGTACTCACCACACAACAGTCCAACGGGTCCACCAGGTCAAAAGGCTGGATCGGCCCCAGGCCCATGCGTTTCCACAGCGTCACGAACTGCCCCACCTTGGTGGGCGTGATTTTGGCGACGCGAAAACGGGTGTGCAGGCCATTCACCTCCAAGGTATAGGCACCGTAGTCGGCGCTTTCGTCTTCCCTTTGCGGCACGGAGCAGGTGAAGCCCAGGGGGTGGTAAAGCAGGGCCTGGGCAGCCCGCAGGTCCGGGTGGATGCTCGCGCAGGAGGGCCAGCCATCAGGGCGGTTCGGGTGCTGGGGGGTCATGTGCTGCATAGGCGTTCTTCGGTGGCTGCTTTTTAGCATGCATCCGGTCTGGGCGCAGCGGCGCGCCCAGACCGGTGTTTAAACACTACGACTTCACGCTGCAAGCATCGGCGGCGGGCTGGGTTCTTGTGCAAGCGGCCCAGCCGTAGCGCGCATCAGGATCCTAAGTTGACGACAGCCCCCTCTTTGTGGATCACCTGCAAGGGAAAGGAAAAGGGTTGCCAAAATACGTCATTGACCGCATGATGCTGCCGATAAAGGTTCGGCTCAGGGAGGTCCGGGATCGTTGCCGGGGTGTCTCGTGGAAGAGCCTTTTTTCACTACGGGAGCACCTAATGTCAAACACTCGCCTCACATCCTGCAACACCCCACTCAATTTGCGATGGATTGGCAGATTGGTAGTAGCCATGCTTACCTTCTGCCTTGCTGGCTGCGGCATTCTCAACACGTTGTCCGCTACTGCAGACTATAAAAAAGTGGTTTCCGAGAGTATGACCAGCGACACCATGGTCACCATCTCTGCGCCAGATAAATCGGAACCTGCGTCAGAAGGAGCAAAAAAATATGGCCTCATGGCCTTGTTTTCCCACATGACGTACCTCAAACACTTGCCATTGAAGCCCACCAATGAACGCAATGAAGATTGCCAAAAACATGCAAATCTTCATCCCATGCAAAAAATTGACACGCGTGATGCCAGCCAATTACCGGCGTGGCGGCGCTGGAACAATCCGGCAGGCTGCCATAGCGGCGAAGGTCTGTACTACGAAACCTATGTTTATGGCAAGGCTGACAGCATAGAACGTGCAGTCATTGCCATTCGCGGAACAGAGAACGGAGCAGATCAATTCTGGACCGACTGGGCAACCAATTTCAGTGCGGTCTTTGGCATCGACCCTTCCGAGTACCAGTTGGCCCGAGAAAAAATACAACACACGATTGCGAAACTACGCACCAATCCGAAGGTCAAGATATACCTCACAGGCCATTCCTTGGGGGGTGGCATTGCACAACAAATTGCCTACACCGAGCCGGAAAATTTCGTGGCGGCCACTTATGTTTTCAATACATCTCCAATGACCAACTGGTCTTTTTTGGCAACCCAACATCCCTCTTTGGTGCTTAACACAGACCCCTTGATCTACCGAATCCAGGAGCGCGGCGAAGCCGCAGGTCTGCTGCGCTGGGTGACCACGCGTGTCAACTTTCGCCGGTATGGCCGCTCCGACCATGAGTTCAATTTCAGCAAAGAGAATCCTGTCAAAACGCATGCAATGAATTTATTGGCTTGCAACTTCGCTCGCCTGATAGAAAAGCAACCCAGCATCGCCGAGTTTGACTACACCCCCGAAATGGCAGACAGAGTTTTTAATGACAAGAAAAACCCCGGGATAAATGGCGAAGAGCCACTATGTCCTACCCCGCTTCTAGATAATTGACCATACAAACCACTCCTGCTCCGTTCACATTCAAATCAAACTTTTTCGGGGCTGACTTTGCCGGGCACCGCCAGCAGCATCGCCAACAGCACACAGCCCAGCCCCATCCATTGCCAGGTGTGGATCGGCTCCCCCAGAACCAGGGCCGATAACAGCAGCGCCGACACCGGCAGCCACACGGTGGCCAGCGAAGCACGGGCACCACTGGTTTTGGCGCTGCCCGCGTACCAGAGCAGGAAACCAGCCACCGTAGGTACCCAGGCGTAATAGGCCACGCCCGCCAGCGCCGACGTGCTCAACACCGACGGCGAGGCCTGCTGGGCCAGCCACGCGGGCAGTGCCGACATCAGCAGTCCCCCCGCACACATCCAGGTGGACAAGGCCAGGGCCGGCACGGGCTGGGACAGGCGTTTGTTGGCCAAAATGAACACCGCCTCGCAGGCAATGGCGCCCAGCACCAGCGCAATGCCCTGCAGCCGCATGGGCGCCTGTGCACCGGCGTCGGGCGCCATGGCCACCGCCATCACCCCCACCGTGGCCAGCGCAATCGACACCACCAGCCGGATACCGGGGCGCTCGCCCAGCAACACGGCGGCAAACAGGGCAGAGGCAGCAGGCAGCGTGCCGGCCACAATGCCCGCGTCGGCGGCGCTGGACAGGTTCACGCCCTGGATCAGCAGCACCGAGTAGCCCACGCTGCCCGCAGCCGCCTGCACCACCAGCAAGAGGGCATCGCGCCCACTGACGCGTGGAAACCGGGCGCCGGTTCGCCACATCAGGAAAAGGAAAACCGGCAGCGCCGCCGCGTGGCGCAGCACCGTTGCAAAAAAGGGCTCGATGTCCTGCCCAATGATTTTGCTGACCACCACGGTGCTGCCCACCAGGACCATGGCCAGGCTGCACAGCCACTGGCCTTTGAGAGACTCCGACATACAAACCCCAGGAAGTTGAACCAGCCCGCAGTTTCGGGTGGAAGCAAGCCCCGGTCTTGAACGCTATTGCAGGCGGCTATCGCTACCGCAGAGGGGCTGGGGCTTGGGTTTTCTTCAGCGCGCCAGGGCTGTAGCCGAACTGGCGGGCAAAGATACGCGTCATGTGGCTTTGGTCCGCAAAACCGGACGATGCAGCTGCCAGCGCCAGACTTTCACCCCGGCGGATAAGGCTGCGGGCCAGCTCGGCCCGCTGCTGCAGCAGCCAGGCATAGGGAGTGACGCCGTAGCTCTTTTCAAACCGGCGGAGCAACTGGTACTTGCTCAGGCCAACCATCTGGGCCATCTGGGTGAGTGTGGGCGGCTCCAGCGGCGCGTCGGCCAGACGGTCGCGCACCTGCCTCACATCGGCGCTCACCTCGGGGATGCATGCGGCGCTGGTATGGCCCTCCAGCAGCAAGGCGCAGGTGTGGACCAGCGCCTCTTCGCAGGCCAGGGCATCGGCGCTGCTCCAGACGGGCTCGGCCTCCCGGTATTCCAACTGGTCCAACAGGCGCTTGAGCGCCTGGCCGAGCCGGGCGTCCTGGATCACGGGCCGTGTGAGCTCCAGGGGCAGCAAGGCGGTGGCTGCGGGGTCGCCCGCCATGGAGGCCAGCACACCGGGGTCCAGGTACACCATGCGCCAGCGCCGCGAGGGGCCGCCCAGCGGCTGGCCATCGTGCACCTCGCCTGGGTTGGTGGTGATCAGGTCACCGGCATAGGCATCCACCGCGCCGCGCCCGCTGGCCGAGCTTTGGGCGCCGTCTTCCAGCAGCCCCAGCCCGTAGACCGCGTGCCAGTGTTTGCCGAAGTGGCGCGCACTCTCCATGTGCGTGCCGTACACCCCCTCCCACGGCGAGCCGAAGACTCGGGCATGGTGGGCGGGTATTGGCTTCATAGGGACGATTATGAAGCGGGCTAGTTCCACCGCCGGGCCGCTCCCAAGGTGGAACGCACCCCCTCGGGGGGCAGCGCAGCACACGCAGTGGCAAGCGTGGGGGCTAGCTTCTACCCCACTGCTGCACATAGTCGGGCGCGGCTGTGGTGCACAGCGGGTCCACCACCGCCGACGTGGCTTGTACCGCAAAGGGCAGCACACCGGCCCAGGCCGCAATGTGCATGTCTTCGGCATCATCCACCGGGCCACCACTGCGCACCTTGCAGGCGGCCTCCGCCAGGCCAATGCGCATCACGGTCGTGGCGGCCATTTCCTTGTCGCTGCCGGTGCGGATTTCGGCCTGTCGGCCCAGGGCGATTTTGTCCATGAACGCGGCCAGGGAGGCGTGCTTGTCCTGCACCCGTTCGAACACGCCATACACCATGGCCGAGCGGTAGTTCATCGAGTGGTTGAAGGCGGAGCGTGCCAGCACCAGCCCATCCAGGTGGGTGATGGTGACGCACACCTGCGTGCCCTTTTGCAGCAGCTTGAGCAGGCGTCCGCCGTTCGAGCCGTGGATGTAGAGGTACTCGCCTTCGCGCCAGCAGGCGGTGGGGATGCAGTGGGTCCCCTTGTCGTCGGCAAACGCGATGTGGCACAGGTAAGCGGCGTCGATGATGGCGTGCAGGGTGGCGCGCTCGTAATGCGCGTTTTCGGCAATGCGCCGCACCTGGGTGCGGTCGGAAGGGGCTGGGGCTGCGGGGGTTTCCATGGTGTTTTGAAAAGTGGAATGAGAAGTGAAGGGGAGCAGAATGTAGAAGAAATATGGCCCCTGAAAAAGGTCCACAGACCCACTATTTTTTAGAACCACGCCAATGGACTACCAACTCCTGTTCAACACCTTCGCGGCGCTACCGGAACACACCTCCTGGTCACGCCAGCGCCAGTTGCATACCTGCCTGCGCAACGCCATCCGCAACGGCACCCTGGCCTGCGGCACCCGATTGCCGGCCAGCCGCACGCTGGCGCTGGAACTGGGAATCTCCCGCAACACCGTGCTGTACGCCTACGACCAGTTGGCGACCGAAGGCTTCATCCTGCCGGACCGGCGCGGCACGGTGGTGGCCTCGCTGGGTGCCGTGGTGCCGCCGGGCGGGCTGGTAGCACCCTTGCGCACCGGTTTGTCACGGCGCACCCAGGGCCTGCCCGCCTTGCCGGGCTCGGACATGTCGGTGGCCTTTGCGCCCGGTGTGCCCTCGCTGGGGGATTTCCCGGTGACGCTGTGGCGCCGCTTGCTGGACCGCACCTGGCGTTCGTTGAAACCGGCACAACTCAACTACGCCGCCCCGGCGGGGGAGTTGCCCCTGCGCACCGCCATTGCAGACCACCTGCGGGTGGCGCGCGGCGCCCTGGTGGAGAGCGCTCAGGTGTTCATCACCGATGGCACCCAAAGCAGCCTGGACCTGTGCGCGCGGGCCTTTGCCGACCCCGGCGACAAGGTCTGGATGGAAAACCCCGGCTACCAGGGCGCACTGGCCGCGTTTCGCGCCGCGCAGCTGAAACCCGTTGGCATTGTGGTCGACGCCGAAGGCCTGGCGCCCGTGGCCAGCGACTGGCTGCGCCACCGCCCCAAGTTGGTTTATGTGACGCCGTCCCACCAGTACCCGGTGGGCAGTGTGCTCAGCCTGGCGCGGCGCATGGCCCTGATCGCGCAGGCCCGCAACGCGGCGGCGCTGATCATCGAGGACGACTACGACAGCGAGTTCCGCCACGACGGGCCGCCGCTGTCGTGCATGCAGGGGTTGGCGCCCGATGCGCCGGTGCTGTACCTGGGCACTTTCAGCAAAACCATGTTCCCCGGCTTGCGCATCGGCTTCATGGTGGTTCCCGCCGCCTTGGTGGCCCCGCTGGAGGCCCTGCTGGCGCGCGCGGCGCCACGCGGGCGCACCGCCGACCAGTTGGCGCTGGCAGAGTTCATGCAAAAAGGCCACTTCAGCCTGCATCTGCGGCGCATGCGCCGCCTCTACCGGCAGCGCCGGGACGCACTGGTGGCGGCGCTGGAGCGGCATCTGGGCGATATTGCCACGGTGCATGGCGGCTCCGCAGGCATGCACCTGGCCTTGCGCCTGCACGATGGGGTCGCTGACGATGTGCAGCTCAGCGCCCAATTGCTGGGCTTGGGCATCATGGCACCGGCGCTCAGCCTGCACGCCGTGGGCACGCGCGTGCAACCCTGGCGGGGCTTTGTGCTGGGCTATGCCCAGGTGCCCGTGGAAGCGATGGAGGCGCTGGTGACAACGCTGGCCGCCGTGGTGCGCGGCGGCGGCCCCCAAGCTGAACCTCCACAGGCCCCCGCCCAGGCGAACAATGGTTGACATGCCAGCCATGGCTTGCCGAGGGCCTGTGCAATTGACATTTGCCTTTGGTAGGGTGCTTGCCGGTGTCAACAATCCCAACCGATAAGCACTGTAAAGGAGCCCCCATGGCAACCCAAATCTTCGTGAACCTGCCCGTCAAGGACCTCGCCAGGTCGGTCGCGTTCTTCACCCAACTGGGCTACCAGTTCAACCCCAAATTCACCAACGAAAATGGCACCTGCATGGTTGTCAGTGACAGCATTTATGTGATGCTGCTGGCGGAGCAATTTTTCCAGACCTTCACCCCCAAGCCGGTGTGCGATGCGACCCAGAGCACCGAAGTGCTGGTGTGCCTGAGCTGCGACAGCCGCGCCGAAGTGGACGAACTGGTGCGCAAGGCACTGGCCGCTGGCGGCAAGGTCCTGCGTGCACCGCAAGACCAGGGCGTCATGTATGGGCACGGCTATGAGGATTTGGATGGCCACATCTGGGAGCTGGTCTACATGGCGCCCGACACCACCCCACCCCATTGAGAGTCCAAGGCGCTGAACTGCGAAACCCAAGCCCCACTGAAAGAAGGAGATCACCATGCAAGTCCAACCCTACCTGTTTTTTGAAGGCCGCTGCGAAGAGGCCCTGACTTTTTACCGCACCGCGCTGGGCGCCGAAGTGACCGCACTCATGCGCTTCAACGAAAGCCCGGAACCCATGCCAGAAGGTATGTGCCCGCCCGGCTCGGAAGCCAAGGTGATGCACGCGAGCTTTCGCATTGGCGAGACCACGCTTTTTGCGTCCGATGGCCGCGCCCAGGGCCAATCGGTGTTTCAGGGCTTCGCACTGTCGATCACGGCACCCTCGGACGCCGAAGCCCTGCGCCTGTTCACCGCGTTGGGTGAAGGCGGAAAGGTGCAAATGCCTTTGGGCAAGACCTTTTATGCCTCGTCCTTCGGCATGGTGGCCGACCGCTTTGGCGTGTCCTGGATGGTCATCACGGAACACTGACGCTGCCGCGCCCGGCACAAAAAAAAGCGCCCGAAGGCGCTTTTTCAAAATCGGGCCGCTTCAGTCGCCCAGCAGCGACAGATCGCGCACCGCGCCCTTGTCGGCCGACATCACCAGCATGGCGTAGGCCTTGAGCGCGGCAGACACCTTGCGCTTGCGCGGCAGCACAGGCTTCCAGCCCTTGGCATCCTGCTCGGCGCGGCGCTGGGCCAGCTCTTCATCCGACAACAGCACATTGATACTGCGGTTGGGAATGTCGATGCGGATGCGGTCGCCATTGCGCACCAGTCCAATCGCGCCACCGGCGGCGGCTTCGGGGGAAGCGTGGCCGATGGACAGGCCCGACGTGCCGCCCGAAAAACGCCCGTCGGTCAGCAAGGCGCAGGCCTTGCCCAGGCCCTTGGACTTGATGTAAGACGTGGGGTAGAGCATTTCCTGCATGCCGGGGCCACCCTTGGGGCCTTCGTAACGCACGATGACCACGTCACCGGCTTTCACCTGGTCGTTCAGCACATGTTCCACCGCCTCGTCCTGCGACTCGGTGACATGGGCTGGGCCTTCAAACACCAGGTTCGAATCATCCACGCCCGCAGTTTTCACCACGCAGCCGTTCAGCGCGATATTGCCCACCAGCACCGCCAAGCCGCCCTCTTGGGAAAAGGCGTGTTCGCCGGAGCGGATGCAGCCCTCGGCGCGGTCCATGTCCAGGCTGGGCCAGCGAGTGACCTGGCTGAACGCCACCTGGCTAGGCTTGCCCGCAGGGCCTGCCTTGTAGAACTTGTGCACTTCGGCCGAGTCGGTGCGCATGATGTCCCACTGGTCCAGCGCGTCCTTCAGGGTCGGCGCGTGTACGGTGGGCACATCGGTGTGCAACTTGCCAGCGCGGTCCAGCTCGCCCAGGATGGCCATGATGCCACCGGCGCGGTGCACGTCTTCAATGTGGTACTTCTGCGTGTTGGGCGCCACCTTGCACAACTGCGGCACCACGCGGGAGAGGCGGTCGATGTCGGCCAGCGTGAAGTCGATCTCGGCCTCTTGCGCAATCGCCAGAATGTGCAGGATGGTGTTGGTGGAGCCGCCCATGGCGATGTCCAGGGTGATGGCGTTCTCAAACGCCTTGAAGCCGATGGAGCGCGGCAACACGGAGGCATCCTCCTGCTCGTAGTAACGTTTGCACAGTTCCACCGCCAGACTGCCTGCGCGCTTGAACAAGGCCTCGCGGTCGGCGTGGGTGGCCACCACCGTGCCGTTGCCGGGCAGGGACAGGCCCAGCGCTTCGGTCAGGCAGTTCATGGAGTTGGCGGTGAACATGCCGGAGCAGGAGCCGCAGGTCGGGCAGGCGGAGCGCTCCACCTCGGCCACCTCTTCGTCGGACACCTTGTCGTCGGCCGCCATCACCATGGCGTCGATCAGGTCCAGCTTGATCACACCCAGCTTGGTCTTGCCCGCTTCCATGGGACCGCCGGAGACAAACACCACGGGAATGTTCAGGCGCATGGCGGCCATCAGCATGCCGGGGGTGATCTTGTCGCAGTTGGAGATGCAGACCATGGCGTCGGCGCAATGCGCGTTGACCATGTACTCGACCGAGTCGGCAATGATGTCGCGGCTGGGCAGCGAGTACAGCATGCCGTCGTGGCCCATGGCAATGCCGTCGTCCACCGCGATGGTGTTGAACTCCTTGGCCACACCGCCCGCCGCCTCGATCTCGCGGGCCACCAACTGGCCCAGGTCTTTCAGGTGCACATGGCCGGGCACAAACTGCGTGAAGGAGTTAACCACCGCAATGATCGGCTTTTGAAAGTCATCGTCTTTCATTCCGGTGGCGCGCCAGAGCGAGCGGGCACCCGCCATGTTGCGGCCGGCGGTGGAGGTTTTGGAGCGGTAGACAGGCACGGAGAAACCCTCTTGGTAGGTCGGAAGAAGAAATGCAGCTGGCAATTATCGTCCACCAAGCGAGTTTCAGCGGCTGGCGGCGCTGGTTTGGCTGCGCTTGTGGCAGGGTTAACGCGTTTACCATAACCGACACACATCACCCTCTCAAGGAGCCAAACATGACTGTCCACACATTCTCAAGCCGCGACTTCGCGTGTAACGTGTTGGCAGCCAAGCGGGCTGCTGTCGATGGGCCGGTGTTCATTACGGAGCGTGGGCGACCTGCTTTTGCGTTGCTCACCATCGACGACGACTACCGCATGGCGGGTCAAAGCGAACCCATGCTCCTGGATGTCATGGACGGAATTTCAGGCGGAGAGCACATTGCGTTCGACCCACCGCGTTTGAATTTCCAAAGCCAGCCCACCAGGCTGGAATGAGCCACGGCCCATGTTTGCTCTGGATACCCATGTGATTTCGGAGCTGCGCCACGGCATTCGTATTGAAGTGCAACAAGTAGTGCAATAGTTGCTCTACACTACGGTCTATGCCAACCTTGCAGAGATTCTCCGATTGCCGTGTCTTGATGTATCTCGGGGATCATCCGCCGCCGCACGTTCATGTGGTTCTGCGAGATGGCCGAGACTGCATTGTTGAAATTGACTCGTTGCTGGTCATTGGCAAGCTGGCCGTGCGCGATATCCGTGAAGCGCTTCATTGGATAGAAGACGAGAAAACGTTTCTCTTAACCGAATGGCAGAGGTACAACCCATGAGTGAATTTTTCCATCCCGAACTCCAGGCGGTTCAAGCTCTGGAACCCTATCGTTTAAGCACCACATGGAGCACCGGCGAAGTGCTGGAGGTTGATGTATCGAATGTGATGCGCGGGCCAGCCTTTGCCGAGATTCGTAAGCCGGAAGTGTTTTGCACGGTGCATACCGACGGCTTCAGTATCGAATGGTTTGACACCGAGCTCGGGCCAGACAACGTGTATGCCTGGGCCAAAGAACAGGCGGGCGAGGTCAGCCACGAGATGCTTGGAAGCTGGATGTACCGCAACAAGCTGTCGCTGTCTGGCGCCGCTGAAGCGCTGGGCATCAGCCGTCGCATGGTGAGCTATTACCGTACCGCGCACAAAGCGATACCCCGGTCCATCTGGCTTGCGTGCCTGGGCTGGGAGGTGACACGCCCCAAGGCGCGAATGCTTCCCCGTGAGCTGCCGACGGCAAGAGAATACGCAGCCGCTCATGCCTAAGGCCGACTGCATCAGTTAATCCGTTTAATCCGTTAATCCGAGCCTGGCCCCTTTAACGTTAACGTTAATCCGAGCCTGGCCCCTTTAATACGAATAGGCCCCTTTAATACGGAGCGCGACGCCATGATTGCCGCCACCGCGATGGAGCACCGGCTCACCGTCGTGACACGCAATACGGCGGACTTTGTCAATACCGGCGTGGCACTCGTCAATCCATGGGTTGCGAGAGCCGTGGGCAAGCAGGGTATGGCCATACTTTGACTGAGTTTTGCTATTAAAAACGCAGCTGTTTGCGCATATGGAACGTGGGTTGGAGCCTGATTTTCTTCGCAGACTGGCTATGCGCGGCCAGGAAGATGGACTAACTGGAATGCAGCAGAAGCGGGCCTTGCGGGCGCAAGCTTGTGCGGGCCGATGCCCCTGGGGTAGATGGCTCCGCTCATGTCCCCCGGTCCGGGCTGCGCCCGGACCTCCGCCTTTACTTCGCTGCACCATCCACCCCAGGGCCATCGCCAGCCAGCGGTGTTGGCATGCCATGCATGAATACCTGTGCAGACCAACCACGCTGGCAGACGGGGGGCGTAGTGGCGTTCAGCGCAGTGAGGTTAAGGAGGAGCCCGCAGGGCGGGGGACACGAACGGAGTTGAATGCCACTGCGTCCCCCGTCCCGAAATGCCAGAGCCCCCCGGCGTGCCGACATGCATCTCAACGGTTCTGAAATTCGCCTTTGAAATGGCTGCAATGGGTCTTAAAACAGACATTCACGCCACGTCCAGGTCGCCAACCATTCCCCCATAAAAAAACGCGCCCAAAGGCGCGTTTTTCATGAAAGCAAAATTCTGCTTACTTGGCAATCACACGCACCATTTCCAGGCACTTGTTGGAGTAGCCCCACTCGTTGTCGTACCAGGCCACGACCTTGACGAAGGTCTTGTCCAGGGCGATGCCGGCGTCGGCGTCAAACACGCTGGTGCAGGGCTCGCCGCGGAAGTCGGTGGCCACTACCTTGTCTTCGGTGTAACCCAGCACGCCCTTCATGGCGCCTTGTGAGGCGGCCTTCATGGCGGCGCAGATTTCCTTGAAATCGGCTTCCTTGTTCAGTTCCACCGTCAAGTCCACCACCGACACGTCGGAGGTGGGCACGCGGAAGGACATGCCGGTGAGCTTTTTGTTCAGCTCGGGAATCACCACGCCCACGGCCTTGGCGGCACCGGTGCTGGAGGGGATGATGTTTTCCAGAATGCCACGGCCACCGCGCCAGTCTTTGTTGGAAGGACCGTCCACGGTTTTTTGTGTGGCGGTGGCGGCGTGCACGGTGGTCATCAGGCCGCGCTTGATGCCCCAGTTGTCGTTCAACACCTTGGCCACGGGGGCCAGGCAGTTGGTGGTGCACGAGGCGTTGGAAACGATGGCCTGGCCGGCATAGGTGCTGTCGTTCACGCCAAACACGAACATGGGGGTGTCGTCCTTGGAGGGCGCGGACATGAGCACCTTCTTGGCGCCTGCGGTGATGTGCTTTTGGGCACTGGCCTTGTCCAGGAACAAGCCGGTGGATTCGATCACGATGTCGGCGCCGACTTCGTCCCACTTGAGTTCTGCGGGGTCTTTCACGGCCGTCAGGCGGATCTTCTTGCCGTTGACGACCAGGGTGTTTCCGTCCACCGACACTTCGCCCTTGAAGCGGCCATGCACGCTGTCGTACTTGAGCATGTAGGCCAGGTAATCGGGTTCGAGCAGGTCGTTAATGCCCACCACTTCGATGTCCTGGAAGTTTTGCACCGCAGCGCGAAACACCATGCGGCCGATGCGGCCGAAGCCGTTGATACCAATCTTGATCGCCATAATTTTCTCCAGTAGTTAAAACCAAAAAACCAGTTCGAAACCCAATTACTTACGCAACACTTTTTCCACGGTGTCCGCCACGTTTTCAGGCGTGAAACCAAAATGCTTGAACAGCACCGGCGCAGGGGCGGACTCTCCGTAGGTGTCGATACCAACCACTGCAGCGCAGCCGTATTTCCACCAGCCGTCGGTCACACCCATTTCCACCGCGATGCGGGGCATACCGGCAGGCAACACGGCGGACTTGTAGGCCACGTCTTGCTTGTCGAAGGTGGTGGTGCTGGGCATGGAGACCACGCGCACGGCGATCTTCTTCGCCGCCAGCAGTTCCTGCGCCTTGAGCGCCAACTGTACTTCAGAGCCCGTGGCGATGATGACGGCCTGGGCCTTTTTCTTCAATCCCACTTGCGCTGGCTCAGACAAAACGTAGGCGCCCTTGCTGATGGCGTCCAGGCCACAGGCATCGGGGGCTGTGGCCGATTCGGCCTTGGCTGCGTAGCTGATGTTTTGGCGTGAGAGCAGCAGCGCGGTGGGCTTGGTCTTGTTTTGCAAAGCCACGGTCCAGGCCACCGCGGTTTCTGCGGTATCGCCCGGACGCCACACGTCCAGGTTGGGGATCAGGCGCAAGGACGCGGCGTGTTCGATGGACTGGTGCGTGGGGCCGTCTTCGCCCAGGCCGATGGAGTCGTGGGTGAACACATGGACCACGCGCTGTTTCATCAGCGCGGCCATGCGGATGGCGTTGCGGCTGTAGTCGCTGAAGGTGAGGAAGGTGCCGCCGTAGGGGATGAAGCCGCCGTGCAGCGCAATGCCGTTCATGATGGCCGCCATGCCGAACTCGCGCACGCCGTAGTTGATGTGGCGACCACCGATCTTGTTGCCGTTGGCATCTTCGGTCTGCACCACGTCGCCCGCCATGTCAAAGCGCAGGTTGGGGGTGCTCTTGGTGTTGGTGAGGTTGGAGCCGGTCAGGTCGGCCGAACCGCCCAGCAGTTCGGGCAGGGCGGCGGTGAAGGATTCCAGCGCCAGCTGGGACGCCTTGCGCGAGGCCACGGTCTCGCCCTTGGTGTGGGCGGCAATCACGGTGTCCACGGCGGTTTGCACAAACTTCTTGGGCAGATCGCCCTTCATGCGGCGCAGCAGTTCCTTGGCCAGATCGGGGTGGGCAGCCTTGTAGGCGGCGAATTTTTCATTCCAGGCGGCCTCAATCGCTTTGCCTTTGGCCTTGGCATCCCAATCGGCCTGCACTTCTTTGGGCATTACAAACGGTGCGTGGCTCCAGCCGATGGATTCGCGGGTGAGCTTGATTTCTTCAGCGCCCAGGGGCTCGCCGTGGGCCTTGGCGGTGTTGGCGCGGTTGGGGCTGCCTTTGCCGATGTGGGTTTTGCAGATGACCAGGGTGGGGCGGTCGCTGGTCTTCTTGGCTTCCGTGATGGCGGCAGAGACAGCAGCGGCATCGTGGCCGTCCACCGGGCCCACCACGTCCCAGCCATAGGCCACAAAACGCTGCGCGGTGTTGTCGATGAACCAGGGGGCGACCTGGCCGTCGATGGAGATGCCGTTGTCGTCGTACAGGGCGATGAGCTTGCCCAGTTTCCAGGCGCCAGCCAGGGCGGCGGCTTCGTGGCTGATGCCTTCCATCAGGCAGCCGTCGCCCATGAAGGCGTAGGTGTGGTGGTCCACCACGGTGTGGTCTTCACGGTTGAATTCCTTGGCCAGCAGCTTCTCGGCCAGCGCCATGCCCACCGCATTGGTGATGCCCTGGCCCAGCGGGCCGGTGGTGGTTTCCACGCCGGGGGTGACACCCACTTCGGGGTGGCCGGCGGTCTTGCTGTGCAGTTGGCGGAAGTTCTTCAGCTCGGCGATGGGCAGCTTGTAGCCGGTGAGGTGCAGCACCGCATAAATCAGCATGGAGCCGTGGCCGTTGGACAGCACAAAGCGGTCGCGGTTGAGCCAGTTGGGGTTGGCGGGGTTGTGCTGCAGGTGGTCGCCCCACAGTGCCACCGCCATGTCGGCCATGCCCATGGGGGCACCGGGATGGCCCGAGTTGGCTTGTTGCACTGCATCCATTGCAAGCGCACGAATTGCACTTGCCATTTGTTGGGTATTGGCCATGGGTGGCGACTCCGGGGGTAGGGTTGGAACTTGGGGGAAACCCGGCATTTTACCGGGACGGCAAAATGCCTTGGGATCTCCCTAGCAACGTAGCCGCATCCAACACTCGGTTCTTGGTTTTGAAAGCGTTCAGCAAAGTGCCAAATCCGGGGCATTTCCCCCAGTCGTGTGCGTTGCCGATTACAAACACGCGCAACTTGGCCCGTGTAAGGGCCACATTCAGGATGTTGGGCTTTATAGATGCCCAGTTGCGACTTCCTCCACCAGCATCACCTGGAGCGGAACCCAGCACAATGAATACCACTTCAGCCTCTCGTCCTTGAAAGCGATGAACCGTGCCACATGCAGTCGGTTGTTCCTTGTAAAACAATCGAACTTCCTTAATCACGGTTTCGCATTCCTGCGAGACTTTTCTAAACGGTGAAATGACGAACGCGGTCGAATTCTTTCGGTCCTTGCCGTGTGTTGGCCATCGGCGCTTAAATAGTTCGAGCAGGTCGTACAGAGTATGCATTTCGTCGCGAACGATGGGGCCTACCGCCGACTGTCCGCGAACGTCGATCCAAGCACTTTCACCCAAGACGCAGTCAATGCTTGTGGGATCGGTGTTTGCCTGCACCATCTGACCGCAGTAGGCAATCTCATTTGCAACGCTGAACATCGGATCAACACAACGGCGGTGGGCGCGCAAGGGCAATCCCGTCCAGACACCGTTCTCCGGTGTGGATGCCTCACCTATGTACGCACCCAAAATCATTGTCCGATCCGCAACGGTCTGAGCGGATGCCTGTATTGGTGACCAACAAATTCCTACGCCCTGGCGTTCGCGTAATCGCGCGACCACCGCATTGGGTACCGTCATGACTGGCTCGACCTGTAAAGGATCGCCGATGATGACAGCACGCTTACTGCGCCATAGGGCACCAGCCACCGATTGCGGCGTCGCCTGTCCTGCCTCGTCGATCAGTAACCATCCCAAATCTTCTTGCCCTAGTTTGCCAAATAGACGGTCAAAAGATGCGAGCGTGGTAGATACGACCGGAACCGTGAAAAACAGTGAGTTCCAAAGGACATTTCGGCTGGCTTCTTCTATCGGTTCAGGCAGCTCGCCGACCAACATGGCATGAACCGCACGCAAATTCGCAATGGCTCTACCTTTGCAGGCGAGCAAAGTAGTCTCGTGTAAACGCAGAGCCGCAAGAAAGAGTTTTGCCCGTAGCTCATCAAACGTTGGAGTTACCCATGCACTGGCGAGATGCCGCTTTTGTGCTGGCTGCTCAAAAAACTCTTTGTCAGGAATAACCGACCCTGCCCGTCGAAGATCCTTGAGGCACTCTTGATATTGCTGAACCAGGTCGGTGGCCTCCGTTGTACGGCGCCCAGCGCTGTCGACTTCCTTGCGCCACTTGGCATCTTCCACACGCTTGCTTTGTTCGCTTTGGGCCAGTTTTTTCTGCGCGTCCATTGCGTGGTGCGCTGCCTGCTCTCGCCTATGGAGTGCATCACGCCAAGCGGCTGCATGGGCTGTTCGGCGAGACCTTGCCTCGTTGGTGGCAGCGATCCACTGGCGCATGCGGGCAGTATCGAGTCCTATTGCATGTAACCAACGATCCCAGATACGTGGAGCATCTTGAATTTCAGCATCTGTCAATTGATCTGATGCGATCTGCGCGTTAAGCCGGGCTGTTTGTTCGCGTGTGTCGGCCTCCGCAGAGGAGCTTCGCGCCGCGCTTAGCGCAGTATGCGCATTGAAGATCAATATGTCGCACTGCGCCAAGGCGGCGCCATGACTCGCTTTCAAGCCGCTGATCTGCTTTTTTAGTTTGTTTACCTCACTCTCAGCACGATGCAAGTCAAGCGCCGCCCGCTCCCCAGCAGCGAACTTTGAACGAAGTTTCTCGACCTGAGCGAATGCCGATAAGAATTCATCTTTGGCCTCGTGCCAAGCCTGCCCGGCAGTTGTGTCGTCTTGATTTTCGAGAACACCTTTTATATCGCAGGGTTGCCCAGGAGAATAAGCCTTAGCCGATCCGTACCTATCAAACAGTGCATTGGCAAATGTTCGTCGATTGTCCTTGCTACCAAGTGCCCCGGCAATCAGACCCCATGCGGGTTTGTTGATTTTGGCTGAGTCGAAAACACGCTGAGCTACGTCTGGGAAATAACCCGCATGAGGGTGTTCACTACGGGCAATCTTCTCCCAGGAAGGCAGTTCTTGAGTAATGTTCTTGACCGCTGCATCGTTGTTGCTTGCGACGACAATGCCCGTACCAGCGACGATTTCTGACTTAATCGGATATACATTCATGCCACCAACAATTGTCTTGGCACCAAATGCACGCCATGGCTCAGACAGGGCAGCCAACGCCTTCGCTCGCTGAACGACCACATCTGCGATTACATCTTGGAGCAGGGTTGTCTTTCCTGAGCCCGGTGGTCCGTTCACGGCCAGCAATCCTGCACGGTTGTGCATCTGCCCACAAATTTCCCCAACGGCTGCTTGTTGTGCCAACATCAGGTGGTGGTTTTTTGGAGCAGGCCAGCGACCCACTGGCATTTGAGTCGGTGATACGCATCCGGCCATCGCATCGTGCTGCGTCAATGTGTCACGACGGTGGTCTGCGTTGGATTCCGATCCGAGATAACGGCTAAGGCCAGAACCGAATGAACGACCACTGTCGGCCTGGGCAATCAAGCGATCCAGATCATCAAGGTAGAAAGAATTCAAAAACTCAATGTCGGGGTCAATCTTTGCCGCATCGTCATCCTTACGTCGCTTGCGTAGGCTGGACTTGACCACGAAGCTGAACTTCATTTTGTCGGTGAGGTCTCCCAGTGGTTCAAGTGCGCAAGTCAACTCCTCTTCCAGTTCGCGCCAAGTTATAGAACCGCTAGTGGGCGTATCACAGGTATTGGTCGGAGCGGTAACGGTCGCGCTGGCTGGCCTAGGCTGCGGGCTTGGCAGTTCGATACTCTCCGTTGCGGGTTCCGCGACAGGAAAATTTCCTCGCCTTGATTTGAATGCATCAGAGAAGATTTTGATATCGACGTTCAACCCATCGAGAGTTTTTTTTGTGCGCAATCGCTCTATGCCGATTGAAAATCCGGCTGGCACGAAAGAATCTGGGACCGCATTTCCCGAGCTTGTCACCACAAATGCGCCCAACCATCCGTGCCCACCGATACGCTGCAAATCATCTTCTTGTAGTCGTTCGTCGGGACTCACGACTCGGAGAATTATTTCAGACCACTCTTTGGCACTCGCCACGCCAACGTAAACCGCATGCACCCAGTCCTCATCTGGTGAAAATGAGGTGAGTGTCCCGCTGTGCCCCGGATGCCATGGTAATTTTTCACCAGATGACAGGCGAAAAATGCGAAGACGTTCATTGCTGTCTTTTTCCTTGGGTGCGGGGGGAATGTTAAATATCTCTGTATCGCGCCAGAAACGTAAAACGGCACTTGGCGTATCGGTTTTAGCTTTGACCATCAACGTTCTTTCTGCTCTGTTTTCTTAGAAGGGACGCGCCTCGATTCCAGCAGAAGCCTTGTTTTCTCAAGTTCTTTTTGCAACACCTCAGCATCAGGCAGCACGGTTTTGTAGTTCGCCGCCATGATCTTGTTGGGCAGTCCATCCAGCGCGTACCGCGCCAAAGCATGCCCTTTGTCTGCACACAGAATCAAGCCAACGGGTGGGTTTTCGTCGGGCAATGTCCAGTTTTCTTTGGCGTAGTTGCAATACATGTACATCTGGCCCACGTCGGCATGGGTAAGGCTGCTGAGTTTCAAGTCGATGATGACCAAACAGCGCAAGCGACGGTGAAAGAAAAGCAGGTCAACGCGATACCAAGTCTGGTCGATGCGCAGCCGACGTTGCCGCCCTACGAACGTGAAGTCGCTGCCCAGTTCAAACAGGAAGTCTTCAAGACGGTGAATCAAGGCTTCTTCAAGCTGGCTTTCAGAATATTCGTCTTTGAGGTTCAGAAACTCCAACACGTAGGGGTCTTTGACGGCCTCGTCCGCGCTGATTGCATCTTCTGGTTTTGCAACTGCACCCTTGGTCAGCATGGCCGCTTTGTTTCTGGACAGGGCCGTGCGCTCGTAAAACTGGCTTCCGATCTGGCGATCAAGCTGGCGCACGCTCCAACCACCGCGTAATGCTTCGACTTCATAGAACTGGCGGGCATGGTCGTCTTTGACCGACAACAAACGCACGTAGGCAGACCACGGCAGAGAGAAGGCATTAGCCAGTTCAGACAAACCCAATGGCGCAGACGCTGTCTGCGATTTCTTCGCCACTGCTGTCGTCAACTGCTTTGGAGATTCCGCAGACACCGTCTGCGGAATTGCCCATGTCAGGTAAAACTGGCGCATCTGCTCCAAGTTGCGGGCGGAAAATCCACGTCCGAACTGTTGCGTCAAGTCCAGTGACAACCGCGCTATCAACTGTTCTCCGTATCCTGCACGACGTTTGCCTTTCTGTTCAGCTTCCACAATACGGCGACCAATCTCCCAATAGCTGGCCGTCATCAACGAATTGACGTTGCGGGCGGCGGCTTGCCGTGCGGCGTGGAGCAGTTCAACAATGCCGCTGCGAACGTCAACATAGCCAGCGGGTACGGTGGACGCTTTTTGTTCCACGGCGCTACGACTGGTTTTTTGTGGGGTGGCTTTGCTCATGGCTTGCTTTCCCCCGGTTTTTTCAACAACTTACCCGCTTCGCACGCCAACTCCAAAAAAGCTTTTTGCGCGTTGTCCGGCCTCGCAGAAGTTGTGGTGGCGTTCAGCAGGGTGGTCAACTCGGTAATAACCCGCTCAAGTTCACGATAACGGTACAACTCCGATGCAGCAACCAGCGCACCAATGGGCTTGCCATGTCGCGTAATGACGATCTCTTTTCCGGTCTGCACGTCCACCAATAGTTTGGACATACCAGTACGCACCTCAAAGAAAGGCATGAGTTCGTCTGATGAGAATTTCATGGTTCTGACGGCATTCATGGATGAGCAAAATTTAGCTCAAATTTTAAGTCTAACTGTCGCCCAAGGCGAGAATTCCATGCGCCTGCTTTTCACACCCATGCCCCTGCCTTCGCCACACGGTGGCGGTGGGCATGCGCGGGGTATACGGTGTAGGCGGGGAACGGCGCAGGCCTTGTGAAATGTCACAGGCGAGCCCAGCCAGCTTTTTAAACTGGGACCGCTTCAGGGGGAACTTTCAAATGGCATGGGCGCGCCGCCTGGGCGCACGGCCATGCCGCTAACCCAAGGAGACTCCCCATGAAAAAAACATTGCGCACTCTGGTGTTGGTGGTGTGGGTCGCCCTGCTGGCGCCCCTGGGCGCACACGCCGGTCTGCAAACCCTCAGCAGCCTGTATGTGTTTGGCGATTCACTGTCGGACGGCGGCAACTTCAATGGCCCCGGCGGGCCGGGCGCCTTTCCACCATCGCCTTACGTGGGTGGCCATTACACCAATGGCCTGACGGCGGTGGAGCATCTGTGGCAGGCCTACCACCCGGGGGATGCCAGCTTTGCGCCCTCCAACTTTGGCGGCACCAACTACGCACTGGGGGGTGCCACCACCGGCAGCTTCAACTACAACGCCATCAACCCCAACGTTCCCACAAGCTTGCAGCCCTGGTTTGCGGCACAGGGCGGCGTGGCCAACCAGGTGGCGCAGTTTTCCGGTGCCTGTGATGCGTGCTTCAACCCCGCCGAGTCGCTTTTTGTGGCCTGGGCTTTTCCCAATGATGTGTTCGCCAACGCGGCCCTGGGGGCTGCCGGGCTGCCCCCGGCCACCCTGATCGGCGACGCGGTCAGCAACATCGGCAACGCCATTCTGGCCTTGGCGGGCGAAGGCGCACAGCACTTTCTGGTCCCCAACATGCCCGACCTGGGTGCAACGCCTGGATTCCTGGGCAACACCAGTTTGACCGGCCTGACGGTGGCATTCAACGCCGCATTGGCCACGGCGCTCACGGCGCTGGACCAAAGCCTGAGTGCGGAGATCATCCAGTTCGACACCTTCAGCGCGCTCCAGCAGATTTTGCAAAACCCCGGCGTGTATGGCTTCGACAACGTGACGGACGCCTGTGTGGAAAACCTGAGCAATGGGCAGTGCGACCCGGCCCGCTGGGTGTATTGGGACGGGGTGCACCCCACCACGGCCACCCACGCCCTCTTGGGCGCCGAATTGGCCGCCGCAGTCGTACCCGAGCCCGCCAGCCTGTGGCTGCTGGCAGCGGCGGCGCTTTGCTGGCTGGTCCTGGGCGGGGCGCGGCGTGCGGCGCGCCCAGGCTCCGTCGCAATTGGTGCAGCGCAGGTCGGAAATCGCTTGGCCGCTTGACGGCGGGCGCAGTACTGTGCACCTGCGGCGCGGGCCGTCCGGGCCGTGGTTTCCAAGGAGTGCGAATGGGGTGCTTTCGATCTTTCTGGTGGGTGGTGGGATGGCTGGCCTGCAGTGCGCAGGCCCAGGCCCCGCCCAAGCTGATACGCCTGTCCACACTGGAGTGGCCACCCTACACCGGGGCCTTGTTGCCGCAGCACGGCCTGTCCACCCGGGTGACTTCCGTGGTGGCCAAGGCGGCGGGCTACCGCCTGGTGACGGCGTCCTTCGAGTGGTCCACCACCCTGGAGAAGGGCGAGAAAGACCCCAACTTCGACGGCTATTTCCCGGAGTACAACAGCAAAGAGCGCGAACAGGCCTGCCACCAGTCCCAGCCCATCGGCACCAGTGTGCTGGGGGTGGCTTCGCTGCGCGGCGCGCCCATCGAGTGGAATGCCCTGGCTGACCTTTCCTCGTACCGGCTGGGTGTGGTGGAAGGGTATTCCAACGGGGAAGAATTTGACCAGCGCGTCAAGGATAAACGCCAGCCCGTGGAGCTGGCGCCCAGCGATGCGGTCAACGTCAACAAGCTGCGCAGCGGCCGGATCAAGGGCATTGTCATCGACAAAAACGTGTTGGACTACACCCTGTCCCTCCTGGGCGGAGCAGACCGCATTGCGTTCAGCACGCGCCCCATCGCCGAGCTGAGTTTGCATGTGTGTTTCAAGCGCACCCCTGCGGGCCTGGCCATGCGCGATGCGTTTGACGCCGCGCTCAAAACCACCGACCGCGCCAAGCTGGAGGCCGACTACGCCAGGCTGATCCGCAAGTGAGCGCGGGCCTAGGCCAGATCACAGCGGTACAGCGCCTGGCACAGCGCCAGGGCGCGGGGTGAGCGCACGCGCCAGTCGCAGCGGTTCATGGTGTAGGCCCAGCTCAGCTGCGCCTGGGGGTCGCACCAGCCCAAGGCACCGCCCATGCCGGGGTGGCCGAACGATGCGCCGTGGGGCGAGAAAACGCCCTCCTCTTCTTTCAAAAAGCCCTGCGCCCAGCCCAGGGGCTTGCCCAGCACGGGGTCCGGCGCGCTCCAGCCCTGGCGCTGCAACAGCGGCGCGATGGTCTGCTCGGCCACATAGCGCCGTCCAGCCCAGACGCCGCCCAGGGACCAGGGCACATAGGCGCGCGCCAGACCGCGCGCCGTGGCGGTGGCCGAGGCCCAGGACAGGCAGCAGCGGCGCACCGGCGGCTGGTTGTACACGCCCATGCCACCGGGCGTGGGCGGATTGGTGAAGGCCCGCTGGGCCAGGCCACCCCGGAAAAACGCACGGGCCACACGGGCTTCGGTGCTGCCCCCGCGCAGCGCAGCCCCCACCATGCGCCCCAGGCGCGCGGCCACAGGCACCGGGTACAGCGTGGCCACCCGAGCGTCTTGCGCGGGCGGGGTGCCCATGAAAACATCGGCCTGCAGCGGGTCCAGGTATTCCCGGTGCAAGAACGCACCCAGCGGCTCGCCGCAGGCCTCCTGAAAAAAAGCGTCGGCGTACATGCCGTAACTCATGGCGTGGTAGGCCTGCCCGGCAGGGGGCGTTTCGTCCGCAGGCTGGGCCGCCAACAAGGCACGCAGGGCCGGGGCTTGCGACGGGTCGCAAAACTGCGCCAGCGTCAGGGGCGCGCGCACGGCGGCCAGCCCGGCCTGGTGGTTAAAGAGCTGGCGCACCGTGATTCCGCCCTTGCCCGCCTGCGCAAAGGCGCTCCAGTAGCGCGCCACCGGCGCATCCCAGGCAAACCGGCCCTGCTCGGCGGCCAGGTTCAGCGCCATGGCGGCCAGGCCCTTGGTGGCGGAAAACACCACGATCAGGGAGTCCGCCGTCCACGGCGCGCGGGTGTTGGTGTCGGCCAAGCCGCCCCACAGGTCCACCACCCTTTCGCCCCGGTGGTAAACACACAGGCTGGCGCCGATTTCCTGGCCGTCGGTGAAGGCCTTGGCAAATTGCGCGGCCAAGGGGGCAACTCTTCCGATCT
>Ga0209343_10001472_pt1 | contig 31714 bp, 30 predicted proteins | sample RifCSPlowO2_02_FD_184026 | JGI IMG/M metagenome (GOLD analysis project Ga0209343, IMG submission 184026) | Groundwater microbial communities from Rifle, Colorado - Rifle CSP2_plank lowO2_0.2 (SPAdes) (version 2) | ecosystem: Environmental > Aquatic > Deep subsurface > Groundwater | place... | reverse complement strand
CCATTTTCTGGTTCTGACGTCTGAAAAATTTTTGCTGTCATAATTTTTTCTACTTTCACTTCGGTATTGGGGGAAAGTAGAAAAAAACCTACACATTCCAAGAAAATTATTTATAATAATATAAAATTTCATTTCTGTAAATAAAGTATAAAACCGCCGCCTTTTTAGGCTGCGGCTGTTTCTGATTATTGTGCAACAACAGTAAAAAATTAGCTGACGAGCGGAGCGAGTCAGCTTACTTGAAAGTCGTGCTTTTTCGTAGTCTGGTTGTTCCCGCAGCGCTGTTTCTGGCCTGTGTATGATTTATTGTTTTCCCATCATTTCACAGGTATTACAACAGCCTTTTTTGTTGATTTGTTTCCTTTTTCATCTGTAGCTCCTAATGTTAGTTTTCCCAGTCCTGTAAGTTTTGTTACACCGGTTCCAATCAATTCATTTCCTTGTTCAACCCAAGTTATTCCTCCATTTTCGGAATCAGATATATTAGTACAATTAAAACTTGAAATGTCGTCATCTTCGATTCTATAATAAACATAAATTTCATCACCATCCGGAACGCCGATAAATTTTATGTCTTTTCTTTCTATATATGGATAGTGTTTTAATTCTGTTTGGACATTTCTATCATCTATGCGATATACGCCTATGAAAACTTCAGGTTTATCTCTTTCTCTCGAATATCTGCTTATTCCGAAAACACCCACAAATGCAGTTGCTGCTAAACCCAACGATAAAGCTCGTTTTTTCCACGTACTTGAATATCCCCGCATATCAATCACTTATTTTAATTATTTATGAGTGACTAAAGTATATAAGCATGTATTGTGTTACAGTTATAATAACCCAATGGATATATAATTTATTTATGGTAACAGATGCTGAAATAGATGGACTTCTGAATTCTATTGAAAAAAAGCTTGGTATATTGGAAAACTCTATGAAAAATCTAAATACCAAACTCCCTTTCACTGAAGTAAAAAATATTGTACACGGATCTATAACCCTTTATGATGAAATTAAAAGAGATATTGTTGTCGCAGAACAAAAATTACAGCCTACAATAGATTATATGAAGAAACGAAAGACATCAAAAATAAAAAAAGCTCTTTTGGCAACAGGCTTGGCTGCTTCAGTTACAATTGGCTCGCCATCATCAAAAGCACCACCACCAACTGCTGATACAATAGCAACAGAATTTGCAGAAAAAAAAGAAGATGAAAGAATTAAAGATGCTGCAGAAACATTTGCTGCAACATATAATGGAAATCCGGATTTTTCCAATGAAGAAAATATGGAAAACTTTATAAATGGCTTGGAAACCCAGATTGAAGCGGCAAAGAAAAATATGAAAAATGCACCTGATTATATCCAGAAACTTATAGCTGATGGAAAAATTGATATAGGATATTGTGCATCACATGACCTTGCCGGCGGCATATGGGCTTCTGAAAGCTATTATAAAAAAGTTGGTGAACAAAGGATAAAAATAAATATACAGTTCGCAGATACTGAAGATGAATTTAAAAAAGTAATGGAAGACTGCGAAGTTGTATTCTGGAATGCGCACGCTAGCTATGGTTTAGGACCAAGAATTGGTTTAGCTATCTTTCCTTTTCATAAAAAAGGCCACGTTATTACAGTTCCAAAATCTTATTTAAATTATTTAAAAAATCCAGTATATAAAGATGGCAAATTAGTTAGGCCGGGTATTAGCTTGCAAGGAAAGTATGAAGTAGTAGGTTATACCAACTATAAAGATATATATTACGGAAATATTAAGCCGGGAGTAAAATTAAAATGCATATCAGACGAATATGACAAACTTAATCCGCATAAAGGATTTCAACTTATTATTGCTGCCAGTTGTTCCAGTGGGACAAGTTTCAAAAATGATCTTGAACATCTTAGAAAAGGATTACCTACTACTGTAATTTTGACAAAACGAGAAACTTTTACTGATGCTAACAGTTCTACTTTCCATTCATTTTTAAACGGGATATGTAACAATAGAAAAATTACTGAAGTTATAATGGATGCTAATCGTGTTGAAAAAATTAATTTAGAAATTATAGCAAAGAAAGGGGAAGAACATGTCATGCCTTCCTGGAAGAATATAGACACATTTTATGTTGGCATTATGAATTCTGATGATATGTCTACTGAAAATTTAAATGTATCAAATATGCCAAATTCAGCATTGATTTTCCGACCGTGAGTGAGTTCAATGGATTCGAAAAAAGCAAAAGAAGTTCTTGGAAGATTAAATGCAATTAAGAAAAGGTTTGCAAGAGTTGAAGGACAGCTGGAACGAGGTAAAGAGATATTGAAAAATTCATCCAAAACCATGTATGCTGAAAGAGAAGGAAAATTAAAAAGAGTGGAAGAAACAGCTGATCAGTTCAGGGATATTGGGAAAGAAAGATTGGAAAATTATTCTGTTAAATCTGAAGCAGAATTACAACATGGAAGCACAACAATTTCAGGTCTGACAAAAACAATAGAAGACAGTATAACAACATGGAACATGAATGTCGAGCCGCGAGTATCTGAAATCCAGAAACTTCTTAAGCAAATTAATAAATCTGCACATAATGAAGCAAAGAAAGATGTATGCAAAGAAATACGTACTCTTGTATCTTCTCTGGAAGTATTTCTCAATGACTGGGAAAATACCAGAAGAACCGTAGAAGAGCAAATGAAAATCGTGATGCCTCAAATTCAGCAGATGTCTAGAAAAAGGCAGCGTAGACTTGGCATGGCAGCTTTATTGCCGCTATATTTATCACTTTCATCTGTATCATTACCTCCGAGGGCTCACTTACCTATAGAATCTGCTTCTATTGAAAGAAGAGTTGACGTAAAATTAGAAAAGCCTGTTATACCGGTAAAAGGATGTTTAACGGGTGCTTTTGTTGAAAATGACAAAGCTGTGAATGGTAGCATTGTAAATTTCAATGAAAGAGTAGGTCACCATGATGTTTATATGTCCTATACTGGCTGGGGCAGACCATTCCCAAAGGGATTGATTGAAAGAGCAAAGAGTGTTGGTTCCATAGTGCAGATAGCATTTGAGGCTCCGAAATGGGATATGAATAAAATAAAAGATGATGAATATCTCAGGAATTTTGCAAGAGCATCAAAAGAATCCGGATGCCCTATATTTTTACGATTCGCATCCGAGATGGACAGTAATAAATGGGGTTCAAATCCAGATTTGTATAAGAAAAAATTCAGGCTTGTTCATGATATAATGGAAAAAGAAGCTCCGAATGTTGCCATGGTCTGGACTATATCATCATCAAAAGGTGATTTTGAAAAATATTATCCGGGCGATGATTGTGTTGACTGGATTGGAATAAATCCTTATTGGGTTCATCATCACAGTGATAATTCTCTTTCTGATGAGTCAGTGGAAGAATTGTTAAAACCTTTAATAGATTTTGCAAAAAAGCACAACAAACCTGTACAGATATCTGAATGGGGTGTTGCACATAAATGCAAAGTTTGTGGAAAAGATGTACCTGATTATGCTATAAAGAAAATAGAAGAGTTTTATAAAATCGTTCGTGAAAAATTTCCTATAATTAAGCTTGTCACTTTTTTTGATTTTGATGCATTTTCTGAAATAGGTAGAGGCAATGATTATAGCGTTACCACTAATAGCAAGGTTGAAAGTATTTACAAAAAAGTCATATCATCTTCGTATTTTGCCAATAAACTAAGACATCCGGCATAAAAGAATGGAGACCTATATGAATATAGTAAAAGAATGGAATAAGATAAATGCACGCGTACTGGAAGTAAAAAAATTTTTAGCAGAAACTATAAAGCGTGTTGAAGAGGAAGAACAACGTCTTGAGCCATTTTCAGGTGTTGCTGAAGCACTCGGTGCTGAACTTCCAATGCATTATCATCATCTCAGAGAAGAAGTCCTGCCAACAGTTGACGAAGAACTTAATGCGTTGGTACTAATAGAACACGAAATAGAATCACGCAAACTTCTTCCTCCAGAATTTCATAGACTTCTTCCCGCACCTTCTCCAGAACTTCTTACAACCCAAGAGCATTCCCAACTTCCTGTTAAATACGAAGCACCGATGGGACATTTGGAAAAATTAAACATCCCAGCAGAGCGTGGTCATGAACTTGCGTGTGCAATGCTCAATATGCATGCGTTCATGGCTGCATCAAAACAACGTCATATATCACCTTCAAAAAATGAGCTTGTTCTAAGAATGTGCACAGCTTTGGCATTGCCACCAGAGCAACCAAGAGTCATGCATGTTATGAATGATATTATCGAAAGCGCAGTGCATTATCATCATCTCAGAGAAGAAGTCCTGCCAACAGTTGACGAAGAGCTTGAAGCTCTCAGAACCGCAGCACGCATGATAGAATCAGTTGAACCAAAATTGCTTCCTCTATCACCAGGTACAGAACCAGAGATAAGCACAGGGCAAAGCTATCTTCCTGTACGTTATGAAGAGTCATTGGAACAGAGATTGCAAAAACAGTTTACAAATATTCCAGCAATGCGTTTGGGTGCAATTGCTCATGCTGTTGAGAGCGTGCACGAGGTACTTGCATTGGTGGAGCAAAAACATCTTGTTCCTGTTAATCAAAACCAAAGAACTGAATTGAGAGACTCATTAACAAGAAAACTTTCTACAACACTTTATCCACAGCTCATGGAAATGAATGAAATGAGAAAGATTTTGAGAGCAATGCTTGAAGTCACAGAAAATGCAATGAGGCAACGACTGAAAGAACCGAAATTACTTGAAGATAAATTCAGTGGAATTTATAATGAAATCATTTCTTGGGTTTCAGAATCGAATATGATTTTAACAAACATGGAATCAAAAATATCCTACAGTGAAAAACGTTTGCAGGATGCTGGTCATGCTATGAAGAAAAAAGAATATTCATCTGCAAAAGCCCTTTACAATCAAACAGTTGCTGATGCGCATGAATATATGGATGATATAACAAGACTACACACTAAAGTAGATGAGTTTGTGCAGAGGCTGGAATCTGTTGCCTGATATCAAATCTTTTTATTATACCTGAATCAACTTTAATCAGAGAATAATGCAGTTAGTTAGATTTATATATATGCTGAAGGACATAAATTTTTGAACATAATTATATGTCCTTCAAATAAGTTCAAAGAACAGCAGTTCTTTGACTTGTCAGAAAGCTTTTAGCTTTCTGATCATACCAAAGACATTAAAAAACTCAGAACTGATGTCTTTGAGTATAATCAAAAGGTGTGTCAATGGTTGGAGCTGAGGATGTTGTCAGAGCATTGAAAGAAAATACAGGACAGACTGAAAAATTAGAGAAACGCGTTAAAAAACTATCAGATGAAGCAGCTAAAGGTACGAAAGAAGCAGAAAGAGAAGAGGCTGCAGTTGCAGAAGCTCTGGAAGAAAGAACTGCAACTAATGAGGAAAAACCTGAATTAGAAATCGTTTCACCACCAGATGAAAAAATAACAATATCTCTATTGCAATTAAAAAATCCCGGGGTTCTCGTAAAATTCAGAGTTCTTGGAGGAGATAAAGAAAATTATGATGTAAAAGTTAGTTTACATAGCGGTTTAAAAGGGCGTAATTTGTTAACTGAAAATATCAGAAAAAATTATTTCAGGGCATTTCAGTTAACAATCAAAGATTTTTCAAAAGAAAGTGGGTTATCAAAATTAGTACATCAGTCAAATGACTATGAACTTGAATTTAGAATTTTGGGAACTAATATTTTTGAAACAAGAACAATACGTGTCGTGGCTGATATTCTGCCAACAGTACCTTTGCCATCACCAGAACCAGAAGAAGAAAAAATTGCAGAAGAAGTTGAAGCTGCAGTACCAACTACACCATCAAAGGAATACCATATAGTACAAAAAATAAAAGAAGCGCGGGAACAGGCAGAGCTTGTGGAGGCAATAAAGCAGAGGAGAGTTGCCATGTATACATCGATCATGGAATATTTTTGGAATCGTGTTAAAGAAGAAAGAGGTATCATAGAAAACCAGATTAAAAAATATCTGGAAAAATCTGATAACAAGCAATTGTCAAATGAGGAATATGAAAAACTATTTGACAGGCCATTTGAAACAGCTCTGCAGCAAACAGCAAGATATGTTATGACTAGAACAGAAGAATTCAGAGAAGTAGATATGGATTTTGATGATGTAAAGAATTTTTTATCTGAATTTGAGCATGTTTGCAGAAATTCAGCATCAGGACTTTATTATTATAATTTTCATTACAAATCCCTGAAAGGCAAAACAGATGTTCCGCGTGCTTATTTGTCAGAAACCAGAACAAATATATTAAATGCGGTTTTGGGTGCTCTGCAGGATGAAGCAGAATCACGAAGAATATCAGAAGCTGTTTTTAAAAATGCTGATGCATATGCCAAAAATTTTTACGATCTCCAAAAGCAATTAGATACAAGACTTCGCTCAAAGCTTGAGCGTGGATATAATCAATATGTAAGAGGCTATGGAGAAAAAGCAGTGATAAGGACACCGTGGGGAATCAGCAAATCTGTGTATCAGCAGGGTCCTCTTTATGAAGGCTCATGGCAGGCTGGTGTTCGCGACAGTGCAATAGGAAAGCTTAAGCGAAAAAAAGAAGATCTGCTTGCACCAGGCAGAAGGCCAGAAGAAGAAACAGGAATAGAGAAAGAAATTGAAGAAGAAATAAAAGAACTTCGGCTTGAAGAGGCAGGAAAGAGAGGGCAGCCCGAAGAAACAAAAGAAGAAGTGGTGTCTGAAGATACTACAAAGCCTGATATAAGTATGGAAATTCAATCAACTAGTTCAGCTATTGAACAAATTAAACAACAACTGAAGGCTGATGGTACTTTTGATCAGGATGTTTTTGACGAGCTGGTCAAACCTTTACGTGAATCAATAGAATCTAATAGAAAAAAACAAACAACTGTTTAAAGAGGATGAAAAATGCCTGTAAGAATAGATATTCTAAGTGGACTGACTCCGGGAAATCAATATATTCCTGGCAATGATATTAGTATACAAATTGTAAGACGACCAGTAATTTCACATTCTGTTGGATCAGGTTATCACTGTGAAGCTGATGTTACAATTGTAAATACTCCTGCTGGTGGTGGCGGGTCAAGTATTACTCGTCGTACAATTTATTCACGTGATCAGTCTTTGTTTAGTGAATTTACATACAGACCAACACTCGTAGGTACAGTAGCTATAACAGCTCGTTTCAGGGATGGAACCATAGATGAAGGTGGAGGTAGAGTTATTTCTGTTGCTCCTGAAAGTGAATACGGTGTGGATTTTGATATAATGGAACCGGTGAATCAACAGACATTTGGTTCGGATGATACTGTACGATTCAGAATGCGTATGCTTATAGGAAGATCTAATGTTAATTATGAATTTACAGTATCAAAAGTAGTACCAGGAGTACCAGCTGGTGATGAAGTTGGTCAAAAAACACTTGCTGCGCGTGAATTTGCTATTGGAGGATTCGTAGATATTCCAATTCCTGCTCAAAAAATTGGCAAAGGATACCATACATTGATTGTACAAGCTATAGGTCATGACAAGTTAGATATAAAAACAAGATCAATTCAAATAGAAATAGGCAGAACTATTGGAACAGAAAAAAGGTTTTCAGGAGAAGAAATACCGACAGAAGTCAAAGGTACTGGACCGAAAAGATTCTATGATGTTGGACGGGGAGCACTTGCCACAAAAGGAGTTACAGATGAAAAATACGGGAAAAGAGCACCGCATGCTACTTTGCGTGGTGCTATTACATTTGGGAAAATGGAACTTGGGAGGCTTGCAAAAAGGCGGGCTATGATTCTTGAACAGGAATTGCGTGTTCAGATAGACAGAGCAAGGCAGGAATGGACTCGTGAACGTGATGCGCGCAGAGAGCTTGACAAGTACATGAGAAGAATAATCAGGACAGCAAGAAACAGTACTAATGATATTCTTCAGGTTGTTCAGAGCATAACAAACCCAGGTGGAGGTATGGGTGCAGCCAGAACAAGATTAGGAGAATTAATGGGGGAAAGAGCTCCTAGAGCTGGTTATACTGGTCCGATAAGGCAGGCAGATGTCACAGGTGATGCAGCTGCATTTATGATTGCTGAAAATTACAAAAGATTAGAAGTTGCTGAAAGAGCATTGTATGAAGAAATGCGACGCCAGATGCGTGCCGAGGAATTATATACAGAGCTGAGCAAGGCTCTTGCAAATGAGGCTGACCGCATATCAAAGAGACTTATCTGGAGGCTGCGGTTAAATGCTGATTTTAGAAATAACAATGATATGATTCAAAGTGCCAAGGAATTTGTTGAAGCTGAGCTGAAAAATGAAGCTGAACGACTTGCACTATTCTATCAAAGCACATTCAGGAACTGGGCAAGAAGGACATTGGGAAGAATTACGATGAGTATTGGAAATGTCTCAGATTTCTCCCAGTCACTTGGCGATATCTGGTCTTTGATTACGCATAATCTATGGGCATTGTTAACAGGGCCGTGGATTCTTGGTTTAGTCTTTTTGTTCCTGCAGTATATGATGGTGTTTTTCTACAATGGCAATTATATGTTTATCTATACAATGCCTTTACTGGGTGCGGGATTGCTGTTCCTGTTAAATTCGACAAATACACGGTATCCAATGGATGTGCTGACTTTCCTGATATCCGGTGCTATCATAGGCTATGATGCGGTTATACTCATTATTGCATTGCATATAGATTTATTTGTCAGTACATTCTGGCTCTGGATGATATTCTTGATACTCGGGTTCCTTGGTGCGTTCCAGATATTTGGCCCGGGTGGGTTTAATGCATTAGTTCCTATAACCATAGCTGTAATTGTTTTTGGTTACTTTGCAATGGGTCCTTATTCGCAGGTTTATCAGAGATCAATTGATGAAATACAAAAGCCACTTAAATCTGCATATGATGTTGGCCGTTCTATACTGGATAATGTTATACTATTAGCAACAAATCCAACTGAATGGTATGCAAAGCAGCAGATGGTTAATGTCCGGCCAGAACGGCCGATGGATTATCCAAAGGCTTTAGAAATACAGTCAATAGAAGGACTGCCTGAGACCACACCAAAAGGTGAAAGATTCTCAATAGTTGTTATTGCTGATAATAAAGGAGATTTACCAGTAACAGACATAGAGATGATAGCTGGATGTAATGAGTTCTGTAATTCCGGTGGTGCCAGTGCATCTCTTGGCAGAAATACTCTAAGGCCGGGTGAGGCTACGAGATTTGAATTGAGGGACATTATAGCAACTGGCTTTGAGGATTCAGCTAATATTGACAAGTCTGCGTGGATATCATTTGCAAAGGTCAGTGTAAATATTTCATACAGCTATTCAACCAAATCCAATTTACTGGTTGAAATAATGACTGATGAAGAGATTCAAAGGAAATTCAGGGCTGAAGAAAAAGTTTTCCGGCCGATTGTGAGTGCTGTGGGAAAGGTTGGTCCTGGTCAGGTATCATTAAATGTCGGGCCCCAGCCATTGAAATCAGGTTCAGATTCATTATTATTAGCTTCAATATCAAATTCAAGATTTGACGGCTTTGTGCGATTAAGTCCGGGTGACAATATAATCATAAAACTACCGCCTGAAGTCGGGACAGGACTGGTTTGCAGTAACAGTGCTTCGTCCGGCTTCTATGACTGCATTACAACTATAGATGAAGATGGCGTAAGCGAGAAAGCAACATGCACAATGCACACAGAGCATGACATTCCGCCATTTAAATTTAATGCTATTGTTCCATTTCTGTGCAAATTTACATCAAGAAGTGATATTGCAACATCAGCTACAGGCTTAATCAGAGCTGAATTGCCGCACTACAGGTTTATACTACAGAAAGAAAAAGATATTCAAGTAACGCCACCAATGGGAATAGTCAAGGGCGAGGATACAGAGGGATTGGTGCCGGGTGTTGGGGCTGGGGTGGCGACGTGGCCATCCTCGGTTCAGAGAATTTCAACATGTTTTGGTGCTACAGGCAGCCAATGGAGTCTGGGTTATCATACTGGAATGGACATTTCAAATCCAGGATCGGGTGATGTAGGTGAGCCTGTTTATGCTGTATATGATGGAGAGGTTGTTGGTGCTGATCTCGCTGACTGCCATCTTAAAATTGGAGAAGGTGGTGGAGATCCATATGGAAGTTGTATAAAAATAAAACATAAAGATTCGGATGGAAATACATTCTATACATTCTATGCTCATTTAGAATCTATTACACAAACTCTTCGTAGTGCTTCTCGCGATAAATCAATACCGGTCAAAGCAGGCGAACAAATAGGAACTATTGGTTATTCAGGTTTCGAGGACCCTAACAATGCTCATCTTCATTTTGAAGTGCGTACTGGAGAAAATGGTGGATTTAGAGATTTCATCTGGCCTTGTATTTTGTTCCCAGACAAATGCAATGTAAAAGACGGCAGAGGAAGAGATTGCAGTAAATGTCCAAGCAATCTTGTTGAAAAATGCAAACCAGACCTGCTGCATCTGGGCGGGATTGCGACGCAGCCTATAGCAGGTTCTGTTATTGAGAAAATAGTTATAATATCCAGAGAACACAATGTTCCTGAAGATTTAGCATTAGCTGTAGCTGAACAAGAAAGCAGTTTGGAGCATTATAATCCACCCGGAAGCACAACAGTTAAAGTTTCTAGAGATGGTGGTGTTGGTCTCATGCAAATAACTAATAGTCCCAACGCTCATCCCGGATGTTTTACCCCAACCATTACTGATAATATCTGTAAAGGACCGAGATGTTCGCAAATTGGAAAAAACCCATATGATATTGAATGTAACATAGAGTCCGGTATAAAATTATTAAATGGTAATTATGAAAACGGACCAAAAGTTTTCCCCTATCGAGCAGATAAACCAACATACAGAGGATGGCAATTAGCATTAAGAAAGTATAATGGATGGGGAGCTGGTGGTGATCCACAATATGTAGAGCATGTTGAACCGAGAATGTCTAAATATCAACAATATAGAACTGTTTCAAATTATCCAACAAGATAGAAATATCAGATTCAAGTCCCTACCTACATAATGCGAATAGCAAAAATCTTCCTGTTAAACTTTTCAGCCAGCTCATTCATCTACTTTTAACTTAACTTCGCCACTTTTATAGATTTCTTTTGATTTATGCATGATTTTTCAGCCTCCAACGAACCATGACGCATTTGATAGATTTTTATAGATGCGTCTTCGTACTTGATGGAGAGCCTGAAAAATCTTTTATTAACTGTAAATAAAGTATAAAACCGCCGCCTTTTTAGGCTGCGGCTGTTTCTGATTAAAGTGTCCGAAATGTGGTAGCTCACTTCTTTTCATAGGTTATGCTGAGAAGCCACCACCTGAATACGAATCTTGTGGACATATACCTGATGAAAAAATAGTAGATTGGTTTATTCCAGAAGCTCTAATAAAAAATAACATGAACAAAAGTCAGTTAAAAAATTAGCTGACGAGCGGAGCGAGTCAGCTTACTTGCATTTCCGTATTTTTTCAATCATTTTCTTTGTTTCTTTTTTAACTTCATTCACTTCCTTCTTTATGTCTCCTTTCCTGATATTATTGGTTCTGACTTGTTTTTGCAGTTTTTCAGTCAGCTCTTCAAGTGTTTTCATTCTTTCCTGACTATATAAAAATTGTTTTACAGCAAAACGTATCAGCTCTGTTTTTGTTGTATATTCTCCGGAATTAACCAAAAGTTCTATTTTTTCCAGATCCTTATCGGGTAAATTCAACAGCAGTTTCTGTCCCATATAACTCACCATATATAAAAGATATATACTTTGGATATATTTAAATCTTTACCGCTAAATAAGTTCCCGTGTTTTCCAGATTTTAAATTTGTGTCTAATAACTATAAAATCAGAATCAGATGACCATATCCCGTCGTGGTCTTTTATAGATAAGGCCAATGCAACTAACGGGATATCAGACCTGTCTCTATAACCTATTAATTCATTAGCCTCGTTCCATTTATTTTTGATGAATTCGTAATTAACCATCAAAATCGGAAGTGATTTGATTAATGTCAATGCATCATTTCTTGATAAACCCCTCTTAATTCTCAAAAGCTTGAAAATCTCCATAATAGTAAATTCGGTTGTAATGAAAATATAGTTTTCAGAAAACAAAACCCTGTTCTCCAAGCCTTTGTATACCAAGGCAGAATAAAGGACATTTGTATCTATTAATAAAATCATTGGCTTCCGATTTCCCGGTGTCGTTTCTTCCATAAAAATAGTATAACCACAAAACTTAAATTCCTACATATTAGGATTTAATATTATTTGGGGTGTTTCCGTTTTGATATTTTATTGGGTGGGCAAATAATTTATTCATCCAGTGGAGCTTTCTTCATGTCATTCAGATTTTCTGAAGGATTGCCGTTGATATATGGTATGATGACAACGTCATCTCTTTTTAATTCATCAGCCTTTTCATTAACATCTCTCTCTGCTCCTCTAAAAGTGAATGTTTTTATCTGTTCGGATTCATCTGTGTAAGGTATACCAAATTCTAGTTTGCGGACATCAACGCTATAAAGAGACTTTTCTCCATTCAGATATCGTTGCTCATTTCCAACTATTCCTGTAACATATGCTGGGCCATCATATTCAGTAGCCTCGCGCTTTCCAGCGCATCCCCTCAGTCCAAAATATACCACTCCGACTAAAATAGTTCCAGCAATTGCGGTAAGACATCCTTTTCTGTAATCAAGTCTTCTATACTGTGATAGTGGTATTCTGTCATCTTCACATGATTCGTTTATTTCCATATCAATCACACAATACTTTAATTATCATATAGTGGTTATAATACTATTTAAAGCTTTTGGTTAAACAGCAGAAATGGTTTTATGAAGATTTCCTTTGCCCAATTTACGAAACGAAGACGCATCTATAAAAATCTATCAAATGCGTCATGGTTCGTTGGAGGCTGAAATGTTGGAAATTTTCAATTTCCGAAACATGTAATTCCAAAGGAATTACAATGAATCATGCTTGAAATGAAAGCAATTGATAGGTTTTGCAAAGTTCTCAATCTTTAAATCATATTAATTTTATTTTGATATAATAATCATTGCCTATATAACGCGAACAGTAGAAAGAATAAAAGCCTTCATTGAAAACTATAAACTATGCGATGCATGGTTACAGGCGGTGCAGGATTTATCGGGAGATGGCTCTGCAAGTCTTTGCTGGAGAAAAATAATGATGTTCTCTGTGTAGATAATCTGATAACAGGCAGCGAAACAAATATCAAAGAGTTTATGAAAAATTCCAGATTCAGTTTTATGAAACATGATATTGTCCAGCCGCTCTATGTAGACGGGATAGATGAAATTTATCATTTGGCCAGCCCAGCCAGCCCTATACATTATAGAAAATATAATGTTGAGACTATGCTGGCAAATTCTGTCGGAACAATGAATATGCTTCAGCTTGCTAGAGAAAATAATGCAAAGTTTCTTTTTGCCTCAACTTCTGAAATATACGGTGACCCGAAAGAACATCCCCAGAAAGAAACTTATTTTGGAAATGTAAATCCCATTGGTCCGAGAGCCTGCTATGATGAATCCAAGAGATTTGGCGAGGCTATGACAACATGTTTTCCTGATGTTTATGTTCGTATAATACGGATATTCAATACCTACGGGCCCTATATGTCAGCTAATGACGGCAGAGTCATGCCAAATTTGATTAATCAGGCTCTGACTGATAAATTCATGACTATCTATGGTAACGGCAGTCAAACACGGTCTTTCTGTTATGTTGATGATTTAGTTAAAGGAATATATGTTGTTATGGATAATTTTCATAAAGGGCCAGTAAATTTAGGCAATCTAAACGAAATAACAATACTTGAACTGGCTGAAAAAATAAAACAGCTTACAAATTCAAAATCAAAAATTATTTTTCATCCTCTGCCAAAAGACGATCCAACAAGGAGAAAGCCTGATATTACAGTTGCACGATCGCTTGGTTGGCAGCCTGAAATAAACTTGAACAGCGGGCTTGAAAAAACAATAGAATATTTCAGACAACTGAAGTGAGAAGTTTTTTCAAAGTTTTAAAAAAATACTAAAAATGCAATTACATTATTATCCCTAATAAGTTTTTCAGCATCTTTGAAATTCAACGTCATTTGCATCAAAGCTGTCGTATGCATCTGAAGGACAATTTGTACTGGATACTAAAATTTCTTTTATTTTTGAGCTGGAATTGAAACCAGTGCAGTCTGCTTCGCTCAAAATTGTAAGATTAACCATATCACCAGCACCAATTTTCGTTATGTTGGCGCTGAATGAAAATACCGAGCCTGTTTTGTTTGTTATGTAAATATTTGATGCATATATTGGAATTTCACCACTGTTTTTTACTATTGTTATTATTGTATGATTTGCATTCGTGCAGGTGGAGTTGCAGTCTATAATAAACCGGTCAATGTACATATCAGCATAGGTGCACCGCAAGCTTGTTTCGCTTTGATTTTTAATTGTTTCAGCCTGATCTGAGCTAATCTGCTTTACCCAATTGCTTACGATTATCCACGAGGCAACAGCTATAATAATCAGAACAGCGCTAGCTATCAGTGGATCAACGCCTTTTGACATATGTATAACTTGTTTTTGAGTTTATAAATTGTTTGAGTTAAATTATAACTATGACAAAAATAACTGTTACATTTTTAGGGACAACTGCTTCAATACCAACAGCAAAGCGAAATCATCCAGCTGTTCATTTAAATTACCAGTCATATATGGAGCATAATTTTCTTTTTGACTGCGGCGAAGGAACACAGCGCCAGATATTCAGCAGCAATGTAAATTTTATGCGAATAGATCATATTTTTATAACTCATTGGCATGCTGATCATTTTGCAGGGTTGTTTGGGCTTCTGGAAACAATGGGACTTGAAAAAAGAAAAGAACCCCTGCATATATATGCGCCAGAAGCTGATAAATTTTTAGAAAGGCTGTTGAATCTGGGCTATTCTTCAAAACCGTATGAGGTTATTCAGCATAATGTAGAGTTTGAAGGCAATGAAATTCAGATTCTGTTGAATGAAAGCGAATTTCAGATAGTTTCTATACCTGTAAAGCACGGTGTGCCAGCTGTTGCCTATGGATTTTTCGAAAAAAACAGACTGAAGGTTGACAAAGAGCAGATAGAAAAGCTAAAACTTCCAAGCCAGGGGCCTTTTTATAAAAAAATAAAAGAAAAAGGTTCAGCGACTTTTAAAGGCAGAGAATATAAATTAGAAGAATTATGCTTTGTTGAAAAAGGCAAGCACGTTGTATACAGCGGAGATACTATGCCATGCAGAAATATTGTCAAAATTTCAAAAGATGCAGACCTTCTTATTCATGATTCCACTTATTTTGAAGATATGAAAAGAAAACATTCTAGTCTTGATCAGGTAATTCAGCTGGTTAAGGATGCTGATGCTAAGCAGGTTATCCTGACGCATATTAGCAGGCGATACCAGAACGAAAAAGAACTTGAAGACAAAATAAAACCCCTGAAAAACTTCAGAATTGCAAAAGATTTCATGGAAGTTGTAATTTAAATCATGCAGTTATCAATATCTTCATGGGCATAACGTATCATCCTGCCAGCGACATAAATGAACTTGCGAATGTTATCGTCGAGAAGTTAGATTTTGATCATATAGATATGAGCAGAGTCATATTTCTTCGCAGTGCTGGTTCAAAAAGCCAGTATACTCTGGCTCGGTGCCATACTTTGCCGAGAGTTATGCAGAAAGCACTGGGAATGAGACCGCATTATGTTATTGAGGTTGTTTCTGAAAAGTTCGACAGACTCGAAGAGGAAGAAAAAATAAAAACAATTATTCATGAATTAATGCATATTCCAAAATCATTTCGCGGCGGATTCAGGCATCATGCAGATTATGTAACACGAAGGCAGGTTGAAATGATGTACAGGGATTTCACTGAAAGGCTATAGACCCGTGAAATTATTTAAAACAGCATAATCGGCGAGTTCGGGGTGAATAAAAACAGGCTATAGCCGATCACTGTCAGTACAAGCGAGTGCTTGATTCCCGCAACTAATCTTCCTTCAGCCATTTTTCCGATTGCTATGCCTGCAAATATTCCCTGAATAATCGTAAGATTTCTGAACATTTCATTGAACATTGCCTGATTGCCTGTATCCTGACCGATCTGGAATGCCGGAATAAGAAAATTAGCAAGCCCGTACATAACTCCTAAAAACACTATATATATGAGATAACCATTTAGCATCTGAGAATAAATCCTAATAGAACGCTTTTGTTTTATTTTTTCCATTTCCTGAATAGAGCTGGCTACTGCTTCCAGTACTGTATCAATTGAACCGCCGGATTCATGGGCTTCTATTATTGTATTCACAGTGCGTCCAATAACCCTGCTTTTGGTTTTTTGAGCAAATACATTCAATGTATTTTGAAATGATATTCCCCAGTCAAGCTTTGAGCTGATTTCTTTCACATGCAGCGTCAGAACATCGTAATCATTGTATTTTACACTGCGTATAGCCTGCGGGAGAGTCATTCCGTTTTTAATATTTGCAGTTACATCTCTCAGAAATATTGGAAACAACTGTTCTATTTTTTTAAGCCTGGAATATGTTTCATAATGATATGCAACAGGGATTCCGAGCCCAATCATCACAATCACGATATTTAGTGTAGTAAACAGAATACTATAAGACTGGAGATAGGTTATATTAAAATAAAGCATTAAGGCAGCTAATAAAATTGAAACTATTGTTATTGATTTTGCATCCATGTTCTTCACCTATACTGTCGGCTGGCTATAATGTACAAACGCCAGAAAAAATACATTAACCATTGGGATTATTACATAAATTCCGAGGTTCATCACTGTTGTTATGTCCATATCCATTATTCTGCCGCCTATTAATGACATTATGGACAGTATCGAAACAAAAAATAACGGCGCAGCTATCAAAACAGCTGTATAAAAATCAGCGTATGTTGAAAGTGCGGTCAGGTACCGCTCTCTTTTTAATTCATATTCAAACAGTGCATCTTTGGCAGATGCTTCCAGATATTTTTTTAAGTCCCCGCCTGTTTCAATTGTTGAAATTATTCCATATAAAAACTGCCTGAAGTTTTCAGAAGATACCCGTTCAGCAGCATCTTTAACAGCAGCTGTTGTATCCATGCCAAAAGCGTTTATATTTCTTATTATTTTTTCTGAAACATTTTTTATTTCACCGTATTCAGGTACATGGCTAATCAATTTAAACATTACATGAGGCGGCACGCCGCTGGCTGCTATAGCTGCCATATGGTTTAATGCAAATGGCATATTAGCTTCAATACTGTTTTTTTTATTTACAGAAACCTGAAAAGGATATGTGTGAAATATTACGAGACATGAAAAAAATCCTATGAAACCCATTATAAGTCCGGATGCAATAGAATACAACAACGACTGACCACCTATCATGCTAAACATTGTTACAGTATATGCCAAAATTATAATGAATGACAGGAAAGAATAGAAAAACATCTTTCCTATGTAAAGATCATAAACGATATTCATATGCGATCGAGCAAGGCTTTGCTGAAGAGGTTTAAGGTAATCTGGAAAATACTTCATCCCGAAATTTCTGAATTTCTGGATAAAAAATCTATATGTTATTTTCATTCCTACACCTTGTTCATGGTTTTCATAAATTTTTCAGGGTCTTTTGTATAAAGTACAATATATTTCGCAACATCCTTCCAGCTTGAAACTTTTCTATCTATCATCCATTGCAGAATTTGTTTTTTTCTTTCCGATTCTTCTTTTATTTTTTCTTTCGTAATGCCTTTTTCATTTAATATTTTATCAAATGTTTTTGAATGTTCCGCATATCCAAAAGAATCTTCTGCGGGATTCCATTTGAATACGCTTTCACTGTCAATGTCTTTTGTTATGGGATCAAATGCTCCTAGTTCTGAAATTTCTTTTATTCTCCTACCCTTTTCTTTTGAGTGTATCATTACTATAATAAGATCCAGAACCTCGATAAGTGACGGCGAGAGGTCTATAGGTCTGGTTATAAGCCTTTTTATCATATCATTTATACTTCCTGCATGCATGGTGGATATGCTTGCATGTCCACTAGCCATTCCCTGAAACATTATTGCTGCTTCTTCTCCACGAACTTCACCTACAATCAAATAATCAGGGTTTTGCCTGAAACTTTCTTTCAGCAAATCAAACATGCTTATTTCACCAATCTCTGTTCCAGTGAATCCTGATCTTGTTACTCCAGGTATCCAGTTTTCGTGACTGAGATTTATTTCTCTTGTATCTTCAATACTGACTATTTTTGAATTAGGATCTATAAACATACAAATAGCATTGAGCAACGTTGTTTTTCCTGTCGATGTTCCGCCGGTAATTAAAATATTTACTCCATTTTCAACTGCGATCCAGAGATAAGCCATCATATCCAGAGAGCATGTGCCAAGATCTATCAAATCTATTGGAGTCAGGGGTTCCTTGGAAAATTTTCTTATGGAAAATGTAGGGCCACGAGTAGTAACATCCTGTGATAACGAAGCCTGAACACGGGTTCCATCGGGAAGAGAGCCGTCTAATAAAGGTTCTGCATAACTTATATAGCGATCACATCTTTCTGCCATCTTAATAACGAATTCTTTTAATTCAAGCCCATCTTCAAATATTATATTTGTTCGGACTGATCCTAATTTCCTATGTACAATAAAAATCGGTGTGTTTGTGCCATCACAGGAGATGTCTTCGATTAAAGGATCTTCGAGCAAAGGTTCGATCTGGTTCAGGCCAATGAAATTCCTGTAAAGGTAATACATGACATTGAGATATTCCTGATCTGATAGTGTTATGCCATAATCCATGAGCAATTTTTTAGTTGAAATTTCGAGAAAATTAACCATTTTATCTGCATTTTTTATTTTATCGAAACTGATATCTATGCTTTGTGTCAGACCGATTTTAATTTTTTGCAAAACCTTTTTTTCACGTTCTGAAAGCTTCGGTTCAATTACATTGTAAATAGTGTCATTGGTTCCGGGATTCCACCTTATACTGACATAAACATACGGCCTTATTAATGAATAGTTTACAGGCCTGCTTTTGTCCCATTTTACTGAGAGTATTTTAAGGCTGGGCAAGACTTTAAAAGGTGGATACTTTTCCTTGTTTCTGTTTTTTTCAGGTTTTGCATAACGCAGAATATTTAGCATTGTTTCTGCGCGGGATTGCGGCTTATAATGAATTTCTTCCTGCTTTTTCCTTTTTAGTTTTCTGTAAAGCATTCCGCGTGCAGATTTTAGTTGAGACATAAGCTTCATGATTTATATAGTGTATTTCTCGGTATTAAAATATACTTTTTCTTTTCCAAATTTACCGCGACCTGCTTAAATTGCTTGTTCTTGATTTTCTGCTGCGTCCGGGCTTTATAATATGCCTGTGCCGGGCGCATGACGGGCATGCATATGTTTTTCGGGTGAAAGAACTGACAAAACGGGGATCTATCTGTTTTCGCAAAACAGGATCATTTATGCCGAAAGATTTATAACTCGTGAAAGTTTTCCATTTAGGCACAATCTTTCCGCAGAATTCGCAGCGAACACTGGTTTCCTGGCCTTTGCTTTTTGTATGATGATATTTTCTTCTATATGGTGCACCCATAAATCTAACCTTTCTTTTTAGAAAAAAGAAAGCTTAAGTTCACCAAAGAAAAACACTTTGGCAACTTCGTTGCATATATGTGACTAAGTTACGCAATTCACAATATATTCATCAGCTTACTTTTTCTTTTTTATTATTTCTCGATATATTTTTCAATGATCTCCCTAACAGTTTTCTGGTCAGCTCTGTTTTTGGTTTCTTTCATAACCTGTCCGAGGAGAAAATTCATTGCTTCGGGTTTTCCTGATTTAACATCGTTTACAGCCTTTATATTCTTTTTCAAAACAATTTTAATAATATCTTTCAGCTGTTTTTTATCAGATATGGTATCCATATCTCTCAGGAATTTTTCTGTGTTTTTGCCTTCAGCTATTTTTCTCAGGGCAAGTTCAGCAACACGCTCTGTTATTTGTTTTTTTTCAAGCTTTTCTAAAATGTCTAAAATATCTTCTGCTCTTATATTTGTCTGCTGTATCCTTATGTTATTGTAATTTAATGTCTTAAGGAGGACACCTGCAAAAATTTTGCCTGTAATTTCAGGATCTGTCTTTTTTACTACCTGCTCAAACATTTCAGCTAAAAACGGGTCGTGAGCAATGGATATGGCAGTTTCTTTAGAAATCCTATACTGTTTTTGATATCGTTTTACTTTTTCAGGGGCCATTTCAGGTATTTGTTTTTTTATTTCATCTAGCCTGCTTTGTTTGATTGTTATCATAGGAAGGTCATTTTCAGTTATATAACCGTAATCTTCTTCATGTTCTTTTTTTCTCAGGAGCTTTGTTGTATTTGATCCAGAGTCCCATGTTCTGGTTTCCTGAATAATTTGTTGCCCCCTTCTTGTCATGTTTTCCTGTCTCGTGATTTCATATTGTAGTGCTTTTTCAACATCCCTAAAGCCTGATATGTTTTTTATTTCAACCCTTTCACCGCTGGTTGAAATATTAGCATCCACACGCAATGCACCTTCGCGCAATGCATTGTAAACTTCGAGGTATTCTAGTACTGAAGATATTTTATCAAGAAATTCCCTTGCCTGCTTTGGGGTCTCAAAATCCGGCTGTGTTACAATTTCACACAAAGGCACACCTGACCTGTTGTAATCTATCAAAGTATAGTCAGCATTTATTATTCCACCACCGATATGAATAATTTTTCCAGGATCTTCTTCCATATGAACGCGCCTTATTCTTATTTTTTTGCTATCTATCTCGACAATACCGTTTTCAGCCAGTGGTACTTCATACTGGGATATCTGAAAGTTTTTTGCCATATCATTATAAAAGTATGATTTTCGCGAAAAAAACATTTTATTCCTGACTTTGCAATTTAAAGCAATGCTGATTTTTATAGCAGAATCAATCACAGCCTTGTTTATTCTCGGTTTGCTTCCAGGCATGCCCATGCACGTAGGACATACATTGGTGTTAGGTTCAGCTACAACATTATTTACACACCCGCAAAACATTTTTGTTTTTACGTTAGATATTGCAACATGAACCTCAAGCCCGATTTTTACCATGAGAATAACTTGTGCCAGAACATATTAAAGTTTCGTTGTTCAGTATATTGGGAATTAAATCCCAAAACCTTAAATCCATCCAGTTCTTCATATTATTTATGAAAGTCTCAGTATTAATCCCGACCAGAAACAATGCCCATGTACTTGAACAAGCGCTGAAAAGTCTTGTAAAGCAAAAACCAGATGAAATAATAATTATAGATGGGCATAGTACTGACAATACTGTTGAGGTTGTGAAAAAATACAAGGCGAAAATTGTTTTTGAAAGTACAGGCACTCGCGGTGGGGCGTGTAATGTTGGTGCTGATACAAGTAAAGGCGATATTCTGGCTTTTACAGATGATGACTGTATTTTTCCTGAAGACTGGATTAAAAAAATAAAGCATGCATTTTCCAAAGACGTGGATGTTGTTGGTGGTGATGACATCGAGGAGAAAAATGCGACTGTATTCAGGCAGGCTCTTTTCCAGATTGATATTGCAAAATCAAAGTCATTTATTGAGGATTTCAAAAGGCTTCGCGGATGCAATACAGCATATCGCCGTGACTTTTTCATGAAACATAAATTCAATACAAAGCTTACGGGCATAGAAGAAACTGAGATGCACCAGCGAATGAAAGAAGCAGGCGGACTAATGATATTTGACAGGAATATTTTTGTATATCATAAAAGAAGAAGCAGTTTCAGAAAGCTGTTCAGGCGTGTCTATACTAATGGCCAGTCAAGAACACTGCTTGTTTCCTATAATAAAAAATTTCTGGAACCAATGGACATTATCGCACCTGCAGTTATTTTGGTTTTATTGGCGAGTATAGTGTCTGCTATTATAAACCCTGTTTTTCTGGAAGTCGTGATTCTGACTGGGATGATTTGCTATCTGGCAAAGCCAGCTGTAATACTTTCGAAAACAAAAAACTGGAAGTATTATCCTTTATTAATTCCTATCCTAATAGTACGCGAGCTGGGATTTGGGTTGGGTGTTTTGAGAGGATTTATGAGAAGAAAGTAGATCTATGCCAATAAGAGCCTGTCTATTTTTTTTACAGACATATTCATGTTAACCTTCATTATTTTACCTTTTTTTTCAAACCCAAGACGCAGCCTGAATGATTTTTTCTTCCTGCAAGTGATCTGCGATTAAATGCAGGCCAACTGGAAGTCCGTCAACAAAACCACAGGGCACTGAAATCATCGGAACACCTGCTAAATTCGGTGGTACAGTAAGAACATCCATCTGATAATGTTCCATTGGTGTAAGTTTTTCAATATCTGAAAATTTCGGTGCAGTAATAGGCATTGCAGGCGAAGCAATTATATCAACATTTTTAAATACTCTTTTGAAGTCATTGATAACAAGGGTCCTGACTTTCATAGCTTTTAAATAATATTGGTCTCTATAGCCGGACATTCTTGTAAATGTTCCGAGAATTATTCTTCGTTTAGCTTCAGCATTAAAGTTTTTCGTTCGTATTTTTTTGTAATGATCATTGAAACTCTCAGCTTTTGCTATCTCGTTCTGTACACCATAACGGAGTCCACAATATTTTGCAAGGTTTGTTGAAGCTTCTGCTGTTGCAATTATATAATATGCAGATAATGCATATTTAGTGTTCTCAAGTGAAATTTCCTGATAGGTTGCGCCCAAAGATTCTAATTTTTTTACAGCATTCCACACGGTCTTCTGGATTTTCTCATCCACCTGCATATATTCTTTTGGTATACCTATCTTTATTCCCTTTATAGGTTTATCTAAAACTTTTGTGTAGTCTTTTTTTTCAGTTTTCAGCGAGGTCGAATCCCTCGAATCATGGCCTGCTATAATATTCAGGCTAAAAGCAATATCAAAAATATTTTTTCCAAGTACCCCGATTTTATCCAGTGAATTAGCATAATCAATCAGACCATAACGAGAGACAAGACCATAAGTCGGGGTTAATCCATAAACACCGCAGAATGCTGCTGGCGATGAGATTGAACCGCCAGTGCTTTCACCAATAGAGATATGAGGAAATGTCGCAGCTTTTGTTATCCCGCCACAACCACCTGAACTGCCGCCGCAGCTTCTTTCCGAGTCAATCGGGTTTTTAGGTATTTCATAATCACTATAAACTGAAAATGTACCAAAACCAAAACAATCCTGGTTTGTTTTTCCAAGTATTGCTCCATTTTCTTTTTTTAAATTTTCAACAACATGTGCGTCAAAAACGGGTTTATACCCCTCAAGAATTTTTGAGCCTGCAAATGAGCCAATGCCTTTTGTGCATATACAGTCTTTAATGCTTACTGGCAAACCAAACATTTTTTTAGTAATTTTTTCAGGATTTTTTTTCATTTCAAGTTTCACAACCTCTCGAAGAAATCCATATTTTTTATTGAGCTTTTCTGTTTCTCTGTTTACATAATCTGCAAAGTCAGAATAATCAATATCATCATTAGCAGAACGCGTTAAAAATTCTTCAATAGTTATGTCTCTGAACATTACACAGCCCTCGGTGCTTTTATATATCCTTTTTCATTATTTTTGGAATTTTCAAGAGCTTGTTTTTGTGAAAGTGGATCTTTTATATCATCCTCTCTGAAAACGTCTTTGATTTCAACAGGATGAAAACTGGGTTTTGCATCTTCAGCCTGATCCAAAATCCTAAAAGCTTCAAGTATTTTTTCCAGCTCAATCTGAAACTGGACTTTTTCCTTTTCACTGAGTTCAAGCCTCGCAATTTGCGCAACTTTTTCAACAGATATCATAATAATTTCTTCTCTGGAAAAGTTAAAAAGATATATCATAAGTATTTATCATGAAAATATACATAGCATCTGATCATGCCGGGTTTGAATTAAAAAAAGCCCTGTTGTTGGAAAATAATGAGAAATTCATTGATCTTGGACCCTCTGAGTTTGACAAGGATGATGATTATCCTGATTATGCAGGAAAACTAGTTAGCAAACTCAATAAAAATGATTTTGGCGTTCTGATATGCGGTTCAGGGCAAGGCATGGCTATGGCTGCTAACAAACTCGGATCACGGGCTGCATTATGCAGAAATGAAGAGGATGCAATTGATAGTAGAGAGCATAATGATGCGCGAATTGCATGCCTGGGTGCGAAGTACACGACAAAGGAACTGGCTGAAAAAATTATAAATTGCTTTGTTGAAACCAAGTTCAGTGGAGAAGAGCGGCATGTGCGACGAATCGGAAAAATCTGACATATTGTGAATTGCGTAACTTATGTCCATAAAATATGGCAATTCATAATATGATAATTGCATTTTAATATGTCATATAAACTATGCAATTATCCATATTGGTTCTGTTATCATAAAGAATTAAAGCATTGCACTCAATTTTTAATTATGATACATAAAGCAGTTATACCTGCTGCTGGTATGGGTACACGGCTACTGCCAGCTACTAAGGAACAGCCAAAAGAAATGTTGCCGGTATTTTGTGAGTTTCAGAATGATGTAATTGTTAAGCCTACATTACAGGTAATTTTTGAAAATATTTATTCATCAGGTATAAGGGAGTTTTGTTTCATTACAGGCAGAACAAAGCGTGCTATTGAGGATCATTTTGTTCCCCATAATAATCCATGCATAAAAAAACAAATCAAGCCGTTGGATGATTTTCATGAAATTTTGAATAAGTCCAGAATTTATTGGATAAACCAGCATGAACCGCATGGTTTTGGTGATGCTGTTTTGCATGCAAAGCATTTCATAAACAACGAAAACTTTCTTGTACATGCTGGCGACACCATTCTCAGTGCTAAAAACATAAACATATTAAGCAGATTGTTTGATATTCATGAAAAATATAGACCAGATGCTACCATTATTATTCATAGACCAAAGGACATACAGAACTTTGGAGTTGCTGAAACAACGATTATCTCAGAAGGTGTGCATAAGGTTTTGGGCATTGAAGAGAAGCCCGAACATCCGAAAACTGATCTGGCTGTCCTTCCTGTTTATGCTTTCAATCCTATAATCTTCAAGGCTTTGGAAAATACAAAGTCTGATAAGAAAGGGGAATTACAGGTTGTAGATGCTATACAGCTTATGATAAATTGGGGTCTTGAGGTTATTGCCATGGAATTAGGCACAGAAGAAATTCGGTTGGATATTGGAAATCCACAGTCATATAAAGAAGCGCTGTCTTATGTAATACCAGAGGCAAAATTGTGAAATGAAGTGGTGAAAAGGAGAGATTAATGGAAGAAATAAGAAGCTTAACATCCCAAAGTAAATTAGGAAGGTGGGTAAAATGAAAAAGATAGGGCAAATAAAGTCGGTACTGGCTAAAAATAAGAAAGAATTAAGGGAAAAATATAAAGTAAGAGAATTGGGTATATTTGGTTCTTATGCAAGAGGGGAACAGAAAAAAAGAAGTGACGTAGATATCTTGGTAAAATTTAACAAAAATGCCTCGCTTTTTGATCTGGTCGGAGCAGCAGATTTCCTTGAGAACAAGCTGAAAATTAAAGTGGATATTGTTTCAGAAGGAGGTATAAGACCAGAATTAAAAGACAATACTCTAAAAGAGGTGATTATGGTATGAAAAGAGATGTTAATTTATTCGTAAAAGATATTGTCGATTCTATGGGATTGATTTGTGAATTTTGTAAATGGAGGCCTGATTTGTGAAAATTCTTGTGACAGGTGGTGCTGGATTTATTGGCTCGCATATTATTGACAAATTAGTTGAAAAGCATGAAGTTATTGTATTGGATAATTTTGATCTCCAGGTGCATAAAGCCAAGCCAAATTACCTGAATGAAAAAGCAACATATATCGAGGGTGATGTCAGAGACAGGCATGTTTTATCCAATGTTCTGGAAGGATGCGAAGCTGTTTTTCATGAAGCTGCTGTTGTTGGTGTTGGTCAGTCAATGTATCAGATTCACAAATATATGGATGTGAATACTCTGGGAACATCACAGCTTCTGAATATTCTTGTTAATGAAGAGCATGATGTTAAAAAGCTGGTTGTGGCTGCTTCAATGTCCAGCTATGGCGAAGGTGCTTATAAATGCGGCAATTGTGGAATTGTTTTTCCTTTTTTGAGAACAGAAGAGCAGATGAAACAAAAGAAATGGGAGCTGATATGTAAATGTGGAAAGCCTCTGCATTCAATTCCTACAAAAGAAAATAAATACCAGTTTGCAAATTCTGTTTATGCATTGTCCAAAAAAAATCAGGAAGAGCTTTGCCTGATGGTTGGCAGGACATACGGCATTCCAACAACAGCATTGCGCTATTTTAATGTTTATGGACCAAGACAGAGCCTGAGCAATCCTTATACAGGAATTGCTGCTATTTTTCTTTCCCGGTTAAAGAACAATAACATACCAGTTGTTTATGAGGATGGATTGCAAACAAGGGATTTTATCAATGTTTCTGATATTGCTGATGCGAATATTTTTTCATTGAATAATCCGAATACTGATTACAGAGTTTTTAATGTTGGCTCAGGTTTGCCAATTTCAATAAAATCAATTGGTGAGACTCTTGCAGCAATGCTTGGCAAAAAAATACATCCTCAGGTAACTGAAACTTTTCGCAAAGGAGATGTCAGGCATTGCTATGCTGACATTACTGCATTAACTTCACTGGGCTGGAAACCAACAATTTCATTTGAAACTGGGATGCGCGAGCTTATTACATGGTCTGGAACTCAAGTTGCAGATGATAAATTTGAGCAGGCAACTCAGGAATTGAAAGAAAAAGGGCTGGTGGAATAAATATGGCCAATGGAATAAACAGATAGAACCTGATAACACATACGAATCATACATATATGTGAGGTCAAAGTTTTATATCAGCCATCGATATCAGAATTACTACTACCGAGACAAATTAATTACTAGACATAATTCCATGCTTTTGCTATTTGTTTCTGTGTAAAATCAGTGAGCATATATACATTAGTCAATTGAATAGCTTCTTCATCAGTCAAACCATATTTTCATAATATTCATTATATCCAAAAGTTTTTATACTTTTACTCCCTATGTGGTAAATATCTCTTAACGTTGTCTGGCTTTTGTATAATAATGTATCATGGTTGCGCCATCAACTAATCCGTGTTCTATAGTTGCAATAATTCTATGCCTTGCAGTTTCTGCTGAAAATTCCCACAAAGCACCTATTTCTTCATGTGTAGCATCAGTGTCCAAATAAATAACAGCCATCAAACAATCATCTGCGGGTGTTGTATATATTTGTCGCGTTCTTCTATTGCGTATACTTTTATATTCATCTTCTTCGATTATATTTTTTCCAGCGGCATTATCAAGTATTTGTTTGATTCTTTGTTTACTCAATCCAGATGCCCTGCCTGTTTTTTCCAGAGTACCTTCCTTGTAAAGTCCAAACATTTCTCTTATTTCACTATCGGGTCGTTCATGAGTATTAAATTTTCGCACACGGTCATAATCTTCTTTAGTATATCCGTATGCAGGTCCATTATCGAACGCGTGTCTCATGTAACGGTATAAGGTTGACGGAGAAACACAGAGTTCTTTTGCTAATTCTTCCTGTGTAATACCGCCTTTCATATAGGTAGAAAAAGCAGTATGCAACTTCTCTGCACTTATACGCGGCTTAGGTCCTCTTTTCATATAGGTCGCTAAAACCAATTATATTGAACAAATTATCGTGGTGATAAAAATTTCCAGATGAAATAGCCGATTAAAATCAGAACAACAAAAATAAGCAACAACACAACTGGATTGGAACGGGATTTCTTCATAATAAATTATATGTATAAGATTATAAATAGTTTTCCCGAAGCACGGGGAAATACTTAAATATTTTGTGTATTATTTTACTTTTAAAAGTTTTTTTAGCATTTACATTTTATGATTTTTAATGTTGTTTTTGTTTTTCTCTTTGTTCTTTGTTAAATCCTATACACTACAACACCACTTTTCGAATGTCGCTCATTGCATATAGCTATCTGTGTTGAAAGTAGTTTATCAATGGCAGATATTTTAGAAGTTTCTGCTTCAATAGAAACCAGTTTCTGTTCTATTAATATAATTTTATCCTTTTTCAACATATAACCAACAAAATTTATAATTGATTCACATTCTCATGTAATATTTTCTTTTTTCTTTGCTGAATTTTTCAGTTGCATACCGAAGCATTGTGCGTGGCATTTTTTTGCGGTGCTTTTTCAGAAACTGTTCTAAAAGTTTCTGGTTCTTTTTTCCAAGTTCCCGCAGCATCCAGCCTACTGCCTTATGAATAAGATCGTGTTTATCATTCAGAAACATTTCAGAAATTTTCAGCGTATCATAAAATTGACTGTGCCGGATGAATTCATATGTTGAAATTATTGCGATTCTCCGTTTCCAGAGATTTTTCGATGCGGCGAGTTTGTATAGGATTGTCCTGTCTTTGTCAAGAAGATAATTCCCGATAATAAATCTGGCAGACCCATCAACAAGATCCCAATTGTTTACATATTTCATGTTCTTCAGATAGAAATCAAATATTTTTTTCTTTTTAATGGTATTGGATTTGTTGTACCTGATAATTAATATCATTAATGCAACTGACCTATGCTCGTGGATTTTGCTGGAAAGCATTTTTTGAACGTCTTTCAATTCAAATTTTTGATATTTTTTTGCAATTTTTCGCTGCTCCGGAACAGAAATCCCGAGAAATATATCTCCTTCACCATATTCACCTTTTCCTGTTTTGAAAAACCGGGCAAAACGTTTTATTTTTTCAGGGTTTTCCAGTTTTATCAGGTCTTTTTCTATCTGGTTCATATCAAAAATTGACAACAGATAGTTTTAAAAGCATTATTGTCTACTAAATATTGTGAAATAATTCTTTAATAGCACTTATGCTTATTAAAGGATTTTGGAGGTAGTTAAATGGCTGCTAATAAACCACATTTGAATTTGGTTACAATAGGACATGTAGATCATGGCAAGTCTACATTAGTTGGTCGTTTGTTATATGATTCTGGAGCTATTCGTGATGATACAATGAGAAAGCTTACAGATCTGGCAAAAGAGCTTAAAAAAGAAACATTTGAATTCGCATTTATTATGGACAGGTTAAAAGAAGAGCGGGAGCGCGGCGTTACTATTGATATAATGCATCAGAGATTTGATACGAATAAATATTATTTTACAATTATTGATGCACCTGGTCATAGGGACTTTGTTAAAAACATGATAACAGGTACTTCGCAGGCTGACGGTGCTATTCTTGTGGTTTCAGGAAAGGATGGAATACAGGAACAGACAAAAGAGCATGCTTATCTTGCAAAGGTTCTTGGCGTAAACCAGGTTGTTGTGGCTATAAACAAAATGGATGAAGTTAGCTACGAAGAAGCAAGGTATAATACTGTAAAAGCCGAGGTTACAAAGCTTTTGACAGGCATTGGATTCAAAGTTGATAGAATACCAATGATACCAACATCAGGCTACAAAGGAGATAATGTTGTAAAGAAATCAGCGAATATGACCTGGTATAAAGGTAAAACTATAATAGAGGCATTGGATGATTTTATTGTACCTGAGCAGGCAATTGATAAACCATTAAGACTTCCGGTGCAGGATGTTTATTCAATCACTGGTGTTGGAACAGTGCCTGTTGGTCGTGTAGAATCCGGTTTGTTAAAAATCAATGATAAAGTTGTTTTTGTTCCATCTGGTGTACAGGCTGAAGTAAAAACAATTGAAATGCACCATGAGCAAATAACTGAAGCAAGACCCGGTGATAATATCGGATTTAATGTACGTGGTGTTGGTAAAGGTGATATTAAACGCGGGGATGTTATGTGCCATCCAGGAAGTGCTGCAAAACCCGTAAAAGAATTTGAAGCCCAGATAATTGTGCTAAATCACCCGAGTGTTATTTCCAAGGGATACACACCCGTGTTCCATATAAACACAGCTCAGGTTGCATGTACAATTATTGATATTGTAAAACAGCTTGACCCAAAAACAGGGCAGGTTAAAGCAGAGCATCCGGATTTCATAAAAACAGGAGATGCTGCCATAGTAAAAGTAAAGCCAACAAAGCCTGTTATTATTGAGAAACAATCTGAAATGCCTGAATTAGCCAGATTTGCTATTCGGGACATGGGACAGACTGTTGCAGCTGGGATTTGCATCAGCACCGTGACGGCATAAATATGAAAAAAATTTTGATTGTTGGAATTATTGGGATAATAGTTTCTATTAAATCATGTCACTTTTAAATAGTTCGCTAATCTCGACTTCTCTGAAGACTTTATTAAAAAACCATAATCCAATTTGTTGACGAGGTTTTATTCCACAACTTTTTCTTTCACAGCTTTTGCTATATTCTGCGCAATTTCAGGTTCGAGAATATGCGGTAATATCCTATCCCTTGTGGGTTTTTCAATCATTTCTGCAAGAGCATGACTTGCTGCAATCTTCATTTCATTTGTTATTCGCTTTGCTCTTGTATCTAAAGCACCGCGAAAAATTCCAGGGAATGCCAGTGCATTGTTAACCTGATTCGGGTAATCACCACGGCCAGTTGCTACAATAGCTGCGCCAGTTGCTATTGCTTTTTCCGGCATAATTTCAGGTACTGGATTTGCCAGTGCAAATATTATCGGGTTTTCATTCATTTTTTGTATCCATTCTGGATTCAATACATTGCCACTGGACACGCCGACAAAAACATCAGCCTGATCCAATGCATTTTCTAAAGAACCACGGGAATTGTACCGGTTGGTTTTTTTAGCGAGATCTTTTTTATATTCATTCATATCTTCTCTGCCTTCATAGAGAATTCCCTTGCTGTCGCATACGATGACATCTTTGAAAGAAGTGCAGATATTTTTTTCAATGTCTATGCATAATAACAGTTTCGAGATAGCTGTGCCTGCTGCGCCAGCTCCACAGACAACTACTTTCATTTCCTCTATGTGTTTTTTTACAGATTTTGCTGCATTTAACAAACCAGCTAAAACGACAACAGCTGTTCCATGCTGGTCATCGTGAAAAACAGGAATGCCTAAATTCTGAAGTTCTTTTTCAATTTCGAAACATCGGGGAGCGGATATATCTTCTAAATTTATCCCGCCAAAAGAAGGGGCAATGTACTTTACTGCTTAACTTCGCCACTTTTATAGATTTCTTTTGATTTATGCATGATTTTTCAGCCTCCATTTTTGGATGGAGAGCCTGAAAAATCTTTTATTAACCACCTTATAGACTAATTCTATTCCTTTTCACATTTCGCCACTTCGCATTTACCACCGCAAATTTAGTGATTTATCTTCGTATTTGTAAACAAAATCACCCAGAATGCTAAGTATTTCCTGCGAAACATTGGATAAAATCCTCAATCTGAATGCATTTTTCGGGTAGACAACAGTAAGTGTCAAATTGTTCAGATATTTTTTGAGTAACTT
>Ga0209343_10001471_pt1 | contig 31757 bp, 28 predicted proteins | sample RifCSPlowO2_02_FD_184026 | JGI IMG/M metagenome (GOLD analysis project Ga0209343, IMG submission 184026) | Groundwater microbial communities from Rifle, Colorado - Rifle CSP2_plank lowO2_0.2 (SPAdes) (version 2) | ecosystem: Environmental > Aquatic > Deep subsurface > Groundwater | place... | reverse complement strand
GCAAAGCGCGCGGGATTGGGCAGCGAGCCTGTCCATTCGTAGGCCACTTCGCCTGCGGGGTGCTTGTACCAGCCGGGGTCTTTGTAGTCGCCGGGCTTCTGGTCGGCGCGAACCTTCACGACGGTGAACATGCCGCCCATCTCGACCGAGCCGAACGGGCCTTGCCCGGTCATCATCGGCGCCGTGTTGTCGGGAATGGGCATCTCCATTTCCGTCATGTCTGCCATGCCGCGCTCGCCCATCACCATGTAGTCGGGGATCAGCTTGGTGATGTCCCGGACGACCTTGCGGTGGTCCACGCCGATCATGGTTGGCACGTCGTGGCCCATGGCGTTCATGGTGTGGTGGCTCTTGTGGCAGTGAAAGGCCCAGTCGCCTTCCTCGTCGGCCACGAACTCCAGCTGCCGCATCTGGCCTACCGCGACATCGGTCGTGACCTCGTACCACCGGGTGTTGCGCGGCGTGGGCCCGCCGTCGGTGCCCGTGACCAGGAATTCATGTCCGTGCAAGTGGATCGGGTGGTTCGTCATCGTCAGGTTGCCGATGCGGATGCGCACCTTGTCGTTCTTGCGGACGTTCATCGAATCGATGCCCGGAAAGATCCGGCTGTTGAACGTCCAGAGGTTGAAATCCAGCATCGTCATGATCTTGGGTGTGTAGGCGCCCGGATCAATGTCGTATGCGTTCAGCAGGAACACGAAATCGCGATCGACCTCGTCGATGAGGGGGTGCTTGCCCTTCGGGTGCGTGATCCAGAAGCCCATCATGCCCATCGCCATCTGCGTCATCTCGTCGGCGTGCGGGTGGTACATGAACGTCCCCGGCCGGCGCGCCACGAACTCATAGACGAAAGTCTTTCCGGGCTGAATGGCGGGCTGGTTGAGTCCGGCGACCCCGTCCATTCCGTTAGGCAGGCGCTGGCCGTGCCAGTGGATGCTGGTGTGCTCGGGCAGCCTGTTCGTCACGAAGATGCGCACGCGGTCGCCTTCCACCACTTCGATCGTGGGTCCGGGAGACTGGCCGTTGTAGCCCCACAGGTGGGCCTTGAACCCCGGAGCCATTTCGCGCACGACCGGTTCGGCCACGAGGTGGAACTCCTTCACGCCGTTGTTCATGCGCCAGGGCAAGCTCCACCCGTTGAGGGTGACCACCGGCTTGTAAGGGCGTCCCGTGTTGGGGACGAGGGGCGCCATCGTGTCAGGCTTGGTCTGCAAGACCGGCTCGGGGAGCGCGGCCATGGCCACCTTGCTTACGGCGCTGGCTGCAACGGCGCCGGTGATCGCGCCGGCCCCTGCAAGAAAGTTGCGTCTGCTTGTCATGGTAGGAATTGCGTCTGTTGGGGCTGGCCGTCAGTGACCCGCTTCTGCGGCGGCGCTGGGACCTGCCGAGAGCGGCATGACACCCAGACCCAGGGGTTTGCCGATGACCGTGGAGGAGAGGCCGGCGTCTGCCAGCCAGAACTGTTGCTGCGCGTCGATGGCCGCCATGACCGTGGCGACCTGGTCACGCATGTCCGCGAGGAGCTCGAACACGCCGATCAACATGCCGTTGTAGCGCAGCACGTTCTCCTCGGAGATGGTCTGCCGCAGCGGCACCACTTCGTCGCGATAATGCCTGGCCACGTCATACGCGGTGCGGTAGGCGGAATAGCTTTCCCTCAGCTGCGAGGAAGCGCCCCGCAGCACCGCGTCGTACCGATTGGCCGCCAGCAAGGACTGCGCGTTCATGCTGGCGCGCTGTGCTCCGCCCCAGTCAAACAGCGGCAGGCGAACTTCGAGCTCGAAACCCCGGGCCGTATGGCGCTCTCCGCTGGCGTTGTCGAACACGGTGTCGCGCCGTGCTCCTGCCTCCACGTCGACCAGCGTGTTCAACAGCGACAGGCCCTGGGACTTGCCCGCGACGTCGAGCTGCTGCCGTGCGAGCTGCACGTCGAGCCGCTGCTGCAGCGCGGTGCTGCTGACCTCGGCGGCCGTCTTTGGCTGCTGTGGCAGATCCGGCAGGCGCGCAGGCAGCTTCAGTTCGGGCGCCTGCTCCGGCGTGAGCCCCAGCTGCCGCACCAGTTCCTCGCGCGTAGCCGTCACGGCATGGGTGGCTGATGCCCGCTGAGCGGCAGCATCGGCATAGAAGGCCTGCTGGCGGGCGCGCTGCAACTTGGTGAAGTTGCCCACCTGCTGCATTCGTTTGGCGAGCTCCGCGCTGGCTTCGGCGCTGCGGTACACCTGCTCGGCATACCCGAGCGTCTGTTGGGCGGCCACCGCACGCACCCATGCCTGCCGGATCTGGCTCACCTGGTCCACTACGTTGATGGCCAGCTGCGTACGCGCCTGCGCCACCTGGCTGCGCGAGATGATCTGGCGCTGCGGCAGCGTGATCAGATCCATCAAGCCGAAGGAAAGCAGCCGGCCGATCTCCAGTTCGCTGCCGGCACGAATCCGTTCGAAGGCGAAGATGGGGTTTGCAATGCGGCCGTACTGGGCCGCGGTCGCGATGTCGGACCAGCTCTGGACGATGAGCGCCTGCAGTGCAGGGCTGTTCGCCAGCGCCAGTTGGACGGCATCGTCGATGGAAAGCGGCTTGGCCAGGAGTTCGGCCGACAGCCTCTCGCGCTCCTGGCGCTGCTGCTCGGTGCGGCTCAGCTCGAGCTTGCCGCCGGTGAAGCCTGGCACCGCCTCGTTGGTGCTGACGGAGGCGCAGCCCGCCAACAGAACCACGGACCCGGCGAGGGCGGCCATTCGCAAGCGTCGTTGCATCTGCGGCCTCCTCACTGCTGACCGTGACCGGCATGCGGCCTGGGCGGGGCGCCTGCGGGTGCTGCACCAGAAGGGGCTGCCGCGGGAGCGGCATCGGGCCTGCCGGAGCCAGCAGCCTGCGAAGGCGCGGACGCAGCCGGTGGACGCGCCTCCTTCGCGTACTCGCGCCAGCCGCCGATGCGCCCGACATTGTCGTTGGCGGCCTTCCAGGAGCCGACCTGTTCCTGCGTGAAACGCTGATAGGCCTCGAAGGGCGACCGGTAGCCGGGATCCGCGGTACCACTGGCGGCTTGCGGATCGGCAGCTGCCGGAGCGGCCGTCTGCGCGCCAGCGGCCGCCGCAATGGCGGTAAGGGCGACGGCGAACGCCGCGCGTGCTGTCTGAAACATTCCATCCTCGCGAAAAGAAAAACTCTCGGATGCCCTGGCGCGAGGCCAGGGCCCACATCGAGGCGAGCTCGATACGCGGCTGACGCGGCCGCGTGGGAGGCGCGATCAGGCGCGAGGGGGTTTGTCCGGAAGCTGGGACAGAGCGGCGTAAATCCGCAGGACGGCTTCAGGCGGCTCAGGCTGCGGAATCGGGGCCACGGCCGGCCAGCGCGGAACTTCGGCCATGGCAAGGCTGTGACAGCAGGATGCGCAGACACCGCATTTGTGGCCAGCGTCGGGAAGGCTCTTGGCGTCGCCGGTCTTGTCGAGCGCTTGCATCAGTGGCGGCGAAGCGTCCCATTGGGCACGCTGGGAATGATCCTGTTGCGGCGTGCCCCCGGGTCGATCTCCGCCATCGTGCGCCGAGGCCACGAGCGCATGGGGGCTCCCCTTGCAGAAAGCCATGGATGCCGCCGCGAACCCTTGCAGAGGGATCGCAGCCATGATCAACCAGGCAAGCATCAGGCGCAGAAGCAGCATGAAACCAGGGTTCTGGTGCCCCGCCAGCGACACGCGCCCAGCCCAGCCGGTACCGGGATGCATCGGCACCCGGTACTGCTCCAGCGGCGGTGTTGCTTGCAGGTTCATGACAAGGCCATGGTAAGCGTCGGATACCGAAGCTCGAATGGAACTACCCACCTGTGAACGCACAAGATGGCGTTGTGCGTCCGTCGATCGGCACGATTTGCTGCGAGGGTGCAGTTGCGTGACGGCGAGTTCGTCCAGCAGCAAGCCGCCAGGGCGAAGCGCATCGCGTTCGGTGCGGATGCGTTCCTCCTGGACATGCTTACATGGCTCGTCGCAAGAGCGCGGCTGGACGTCATCCCCGTTCGCCTGTCAGTGCCCGGCCAGCATGATCTGGCGATGGCTGCTGGCGCGCGCGAGCCACGGATCGTGGCTGACCAGCAACACCGCGCACTCGTGCTGCTGCGTGGCACGGCAGATCAGCCGCATCGTGTCCTGCTGCGTGATCAAGTCCAGGCGCGAGGTCGGCTCGTCGGCGAAGATGAAGGCGGGTTCGAGCAGCAGCAGCCGCATCAGGGAAATGCGCTGGAGTTCTCCCCCCGAAACCTCGCTCGGCAAGCGATCGAGCAGTTCGGGACGCAGGCTCAGCTCCTGCATCAGGGGACCGATGCGCGCCCCGTTCAGGCCGTGCAGCCGGACGAGATCGTTCAGGGCGTCGCGCAAGCGGCGCTGGGGCGGGAAGGCAGCGAGCGGGTCCTGGTACAGCTTGCCGAATTTCCAGCGCGGCACGGGCGAACGAACCACCTCGCCACGGTCGGCGGACTTCACTCCCAGCAGGATGTTCCCCAGCGTGGTCTTGCCGCATCCGCTGTGGCCGGAGACCGAGACGACTTCGCCCGGCGCGATGGAGATATCCACATCGTCGAACAGCCGCCGGGCGGCGTAGCGCTTGGACAGTCCTCGTCCCTGGATCACGGCTGCACCGTTCGGCTTCAGCGGCTGCACCAGCGGCGCCCATTTGGCGGGCATCGCGGCGACCAGCGCCCGTGTGTACTCATGCTGCGGGTTCGAAAGCACCTGCTCCGCATCGCCCATCTCCACCACGTTGCCGCGCTGGACCACCATGAGGGTGCCGCCCAGCTGGCGCGCGAGATCCAGGTCGTGCGTGATGGTCAGGAGCGCCTGGCCCCGGCCCTGCGAGGCCGCCAGCAGCTGGGCCACCTGCTCGCGGGAATCGTCGTCCAGACCCTTGGTCGGCTCGTCGGCGAGCAGCAGGCGCGCGCCACCCAGGCCGGCGGCGACCACACCGACGCGTTGCGCCATGCCGCCGGAGATCTGATGCAGATACTGGTGCGCCGCATGATCGACGCCCAGCTGCTTCAGTCCTGCGAGCGCCGCGGCCCGGGCCTTCGGCCAGGTCGCTCGGGCGACATAGTGCGCGCTCTCGGCGACTTGCGGCAGGATGCGCATTAGCGGGTTCAGCGTGCTCCAGGGCTCCTGCGGCAGCATCACCACCGTGTTGCCCCAGAGGGGCTGCGTGCGGCTGCGCTGGCCGTCGGTACGGTGGCCGGCGATCTCCACGCAGCCCGAAGTCTGCAAGGCGTCCGGCAGGATGCCGATGATGGCCTGTGCAAAGATGGACTTGCCCGAACCGGATTCACCGATCAGGGTGAGGCGCTGCTCGGCGTGCAGTTCCAGGTCGACGCCCTCGAACAGCAATGCGCCCGTCGCTTTCAGCCGGACCCGCAGGTCCTTCACGCGAAGAAGAACTTCCTTGCTCATGATTCGAACCTCCTCGCGATCGCGACGGACAGGGATTGCAACACCAGCACCGTGACAGCGAGCAGCAGCACGGGAGCCGCGAGAAGCCAGGGAGCTTCTCCGTAGTAAGGCAAGGCCTCGGTCATCATCTGGCCCAGTTCGGCGGATGGCGGGCGGATGCCGACGTTGATGAAGCCCAGTGCCGCCAGCGCCAGCACTGCGTTGGCGACGGCATAGCTCCACAGCTTGAGCAAGCTGCCAGACAGCGGCGGCCAGATGTGCCAGCGCAGGACATACAGGCTGTCGAAGCCCAGCATGCGCGTGGCCTGGACCTGATCGCTCATGAGCAGCCCACGCGCGGTGGGCCGGATGAAGCGGAAGAACTCGACCCACGCGGTCAGCACCAGGCCGCTGTACAGGGCCCACTTCTGTCCGGGTGCGAGGGCGCCGATCAACAGCACCCACAGCAGCCCCGGAATGGCGGCGATCGCATCGGCCAGCAAGTTGCAGGCCCGGTCGACCCAGCCTCCCCACCAGGCCGCCAGCAGGCCCAGGGCCGCGCCGACGCACACCGCCAGCGAGGCCGAGCCCACAGCCAGGCCGAGCGAGACACGCACGGCCTCGCCGAGCCTGGCCAGCACGTCGCGACCGAGATGGTCGGTGCCCAGCCAGTGACCGGCTCCCGGAGCGGCCAGGATGCCCGTCAGATCCTGGTTGTGCGGGTTCTGGGCCAGCCAGATGCTGGCCACCGCCCAAGCCGCGAGCGCCAGCAGGATGGCCGCTGGCCGCCAGGGACTCGCGGTCTTGGGGGACGACTTGACCACGGGGGCCTGCGCCGTGACAGCCGTCGTCAGAATCTGGCTCATGCGAATTCTCCTTCTGACGCCACGGCGCCGTTGCCCTCGCGCTGCCGGGGATCGAGCAGCTTGACCGCGGTATCGACCAGGGTGTTGAGCACCACGAACAGAAGCCCCATGAGCAGCGCCGCCCCTTGAATCACCGGCACGTCGCGTTCCACGACCGAATGCACCAGCGCGTGGCCGACGCCCGGCCAGGCGAACAGGGTCTCGACGACCACCACACCTTCGATCAGCAGGATCAGCTGCACCCCCGAATAGGCGAGGGTGGGCAGCGCCACGGCCGGCGCGGCATGGCGCCACAGTGCGGCGCCGAGCGGCAGGCCTTTGATCTGCGCGAACTCGAACGCGTCGGACGCGAGCACCTGCTCCAGCCGCGAGCGCACGACCTGCGCGATGCCGCCGCACAGCGCCAGCGCGAGCGTGAGCGCCGGCAGCACGACGTTCTCGGTGTCGCCATAGCCTGCCACCGGCAGCCATTTCAGATGCACGGCCAGGCCCAGCATGAGCAACAGGCCGATCAGGAACGGCGGGCTGCCGCGCAGGACGGTGCACACCTTGTCGATCACATGCGCGATCCAGCCGCGACGCACCTCCGCGATCGTGCCGAGCACCACACCCAGCACGACCGCCAGCACCCAGGCAGCCAGCGACAGATGGAGCGTGGCGCCCAGCGTAGGGGCCAGATGCTCGAACACCGACTCGCCGGAGACCATGGACTGGCCCAGGCGGAAGCTGGCCAGGTCGCCGACCCACGTCAGCAGCTGCTGCCAGGCCGGCAGGTCCAGGCCCAGTTCGGCGCGCACGGCGGCCGCTGAGGCGGCGTTGACGTTGTCATAGCCGTAGCGTCCCGCGGCAATACGGAAAGCCGCGTCGCCGGGCAGCGACCGCGTCAGGAAGAAGCTCAGCACGCCGACCACGACGGCGACGAAGCCTGCTTGAGTCAATACACGCAAGCCGGCGGAAAACAGGATTCGAAACATGGCGATTCCTTAGGGTTGAGCCTGGGGCATCACTTCCAGACCAGCTGGCTGATGCGGTACGAGGTCTCGTAGGGGTCGAAGCTCAGGTTCGCAATGCGCGCGCTCGAGCTCGAGGTCTGCTGGATCCAGGCGATCGGGATCACCGGCAGCTCGGTCTGCAGCACCGAGGTGATGGTCGAGCGCAGCTGCGGGCGGGCCTTCTCGTCCGACCCGGAAATCAGGGAATCGAGGGCCCCCAGCAGCTGCGGACTGCTCCATCCCATCGCGCCCCAGTCGCCGCCCTTCGGACCATAGTCCTGCTGGAGCGTGGCGATCGGATCGGGCACCAGCGCGTAGCTGCGCGCCACCACCGCGAGCTCCAGCGTCCCGTCGGCGTGCCCCGCAGGGATCTCGCTCGAGTTGACGATGGCGACGGCCGCATCGATGCCGACCTGCCTGAGCTGTGCCTGCAGCGCGGTGGCCACACGGGGCAACTCCGGCCGATCGGAGAACGTGCGCATCGTCGCCTTGAAAGGCTGCCCGTCCTTGTGGAGGATGCCGCTCGCGTCCGGTTGCCAGCCCGCCGCCTTCAGCAGCTCGCGCGCTTGCGCCAGGTTGTGCTCCAGCGGCTTGAGGCCCTTGACGTGCCAATCGCCGAGGGACGGCGGGAATATCTGCGTCGCCTGGGCCGTGGGCTCGCGCAGGATCGCCTTGGCAATGCCTTCGCGATCCATCGCCAGGCTGAGCGCTTGCCTCACCCGAACGTCGGCGAACTTGGGGAGTCCGGCGTTCACCTTCAGGGAGACAGTGCGCGGCATCGAAATGGTGTGGAACTGCACGCTGGACTTGCCCTTCAACCGGTCGATCGCGACGGCGTCGTGCGTGAACACGAGATCCGCTTTGCCGCTCTCGGCCAGCATGCCGCGCGTCTCGCCCCGGCTGGCGGCGAGATAGCTGACCTTCTCGATGGCCGGCGCCTTGCCGTCGTACTGCGCGAAGCGCTCGGTATCCAACCTTTGCGGGATCTGCAGCTTGCTGATCTTGTAGGGGCCGGAGCCGATCACGGTCTTGACCGAACCGTCCGTTCCGTAGGACGCGGGAGCCAGGATCTGGGTGCTGCTGTGCGCGAGGTAGGCGAGCAAGGGCGCGAAGGGCTTGTCCAGCTCAACGACGACGTTGCCGGGAGCGGCGGAGATCTTCTTGATGTTCGCGCTGCGAAGCACCCCCGGCTGCGTCAGGGCCCGCTCGAGCGACTTGACCGCCGCCTCGGCCGTAACGGGGGTTCCGTCGTGGAACTTGGCACCAGGCCGCAGCTTGAACCGCCACTTGAGCTGGTCCGGCGATGTCTCCCAACTCGCGGCCAATCCACCAGCCAGTACGCCCGCGTTGTTCACGGACATCAGCGTCTCGGCGATCTCCAGCCGCGTGAAGACGTAGCCGGCCTTCGACGGATCGACGTTAGAAATCTCCCAGGGCGCGACGACGGACAAGGTCCGGTCCGCGCCTTGGGACTGGGCCCAGGCGACGTGGCCTGCTAGCGCAGTCGCGCCGGCTATGGCGAGATGCAGGTATCGAGAAGCCTTCATGTTTTGTCTCCTTCGGTGGTATGAATAATCGAACCCGCTAGACATCGCGAGTGTCAGAAAATAGTAAGGGGGGGCCGCGTGATTTACTGCTGTTGCGACAGGTGAAGGCAACGTAAAGTTTCGAACTTGACCGGCGCGGCGACACATGGCGCCGCGCCAGACGACGCTTCCCAATGGCTGTCGCGCTGATGCGGTATGCACGCATCAAGACTTGGTGCGCTGGCAGGCCAACCTAGGTTCGTCCATGGAGGCCAGCATTCGAATGGAGGGCTTGGAGAGCTGAACCAGGCAAGCCGTCCGCAGATCGCCCGAAATGAAAAACGCGCCGGAGGTGCCAGCCCGCGGCGCGTCAGTTGCTTAACTTTGTCGGGAAATTCAAAAGAGCAAGGAGCGGGTCGAATCGCGCAGCCGCTCGTCCCCCGCCCACCGGCGCCCCCCGCGCCAATGCGCACAGCCGCGCGGCCGGCAGCATGCGGTCGGTCCAATGCAGCATACGGGTGATCTGCAGCGCTTGGGTACGGGGCGTGATCGCTCGTTCGTAGGCGCCGATGCCCCCAGCGCTCCTGCGTCAAAGGCCGACCAGCGCCGGCAGGCCGTTGATGTCGCGGATCCCCACGTGGGTGTAGAACGCGTTGGGCGTCGGCTCGTGGCCGCGGTTGACACAGCACGTCCTGCGGCGCGCAGCCCAGCTGGTCCAGCATGCTCGATGGCCTGCAGGCGCGGCTTGTAGGCCCCGGCGTCCTGCGCGGTATAGATCGTGTGGAAGGGCGCCTGCAGCTTGGCCACATTGGAGTGGATCTGCTCGTTCATGGCCTGCTGGCCGAGTCCACCGGCTCGTCATGGCGCATCGCGCATGAGTGGAACTCAGGGGCCAGCGGGTGGGCGTGCTCTTAAGCGGCGGGAACGTGGATCTCGCGCGGTTCTGCGCGCTGCTGGCGCCTCGACGAACACGGGTTCGGGTCCGGCGGCTCCTGATCAGCGGGTGATCACCAGGTTCGTGCGGTGGATCATCTCCGGCTCGGCAACGTAGCCGAGCAGTTTTTCGATCTCGCGGGAGGGCTTGCGGCAAAGCAGGCGCGCTTCCGCCGCCGCGTAGTTGGCCAGGCCCCGCGCAATCTCCGAATCCGAGCGGTCGCGCACCGCGATGACGTCGCCGCGCGAGAAGTCACCTTCGACGCCCGTCATGCCGATGGGCAGCAGGCTCTTGCCATCATCCCGCAGCTTCTTCGCGGCGCCATCGTCGACAGTGATTGCGCCGCGCAACCGCAGATGATCGGCGATCCAGCGCTTGCGCGCCTGGCTCTTCTGCGTCGGCGCAGCCAGCAGCGTGCCCACGATCTCGCCGCGGGCCATGCGCAGGAGGCAATCGGGCTCACGGCCCCAGGCGATCACGGTGGAAGCACCCGAACCAGCCGCGCGCTTGGCTGCCAGCACCTTCGTGATCATCCCCCCCTTGCCGATACTGGAGCCCGCGCCTCCGGCCATCGCTTCCAGCGCGGCGTCGCCCGCGCCGGCTTCGCGGATGAACTGCGCCGACGGGTCCTTGCGCGGGTCCGCGCTGTACAGGCCCTGCTGGTCCGTCAGGATGACCAGCAGGTCGGCTTCCACCAGGTTGGCCACCAGCGCACCCAGCGTGTCGTTGTCGCCGAACCTGATTCGGTCATTGACGACAGTATCGTTCTCGTTGATCACGGGCAGCACGCGCAGCTCCAGCAGCTTCAGCAGCGTGGACCGCGCGTTCAGGTAGCGCTCGCGATCGGCCAGATCGGCATGCGTGAGCAGCACCTGGGCCGAGCCCATGCCGAACTGGCGCAGCTTGGCCGCGTACATTTGCGCCAGCCCCATCTGGCCGACAGCGGCCGCAGCCTGGAGCTCATGCATCTCCTGCGGCCGCCTCGTCCAGCCCAGACGCTTCATGCCTTCCGCGATGGCGCCGCTGGAGACCATGATGACTTCGCAGCCGCCCTGCGCCAGCGCGGAAAGTTGCCGGCACCACTCGCCGATGGCTGCTTCGTCCAGTCCGCGGCCCTCGTTGGTGACGAGGCTGGAGCCCACCTTCACGACGATCCGCCGTGCATCGCGCAGAAGGGCCTCCCCGCTCACAGCAGTTACAGCCCGACCAGCGCCGGCAGCCCGTTGATATCGTTGATCTCGGCGAAGCCGTAGGCCGCATTCGCCCTGGGTTCGTGGCCGCGGTTGACCCAGACCTTGTTCACGATGCCCAGGTCGTGTGCCGACATCAGGTCGTAGCGCGGGCTGGAGGAGACATGCAGAATGTCTTCCGGGCTGCAGCCCAGCCGGTCCAGCATGTACTCGAAAGCCTGCAGGCGCGGCTTGTAGGCGCCGGCGTCCTGCGCGGTGTACACCTTGTGGAAGGGCGCTTCGAGCTTGCGCACGTTGGAGTGGATCTGCTCGTTCATCGCGTTGGACAGGATCACCAGCGGAATCTTGTTGCCTACGCGCGTAAGCGGCTCCGGAACGTCGGCATGGGGGCCCCAGGTGGGCACGGCGTCGTAGAACTTCTGACCGTCCTCGTCGCGGTAGGTCAGGCCGTGGCGCTTGCACGTACGGGAAATCGCGGATTTGAGCACCTGGTCGTAGGGCTTCCAGTCGCCCATGACCTCGTCCAGCCGGTAGGCGCCGAATTCCTTGACGAACTGGTTGAGCCGCTCGGGGGGTAGCTGGCCCGCGTAGATTTGGTAAGCCACCTCGTGCATGCGGAAGTTGGTGAGCGTGCCGTAGCAGTCGAAGGTGATGTACTTGGGTCGGAAGATCATGGTTGCCTCGTTGGTGGTGTGGTGAAGTGGTGAAGTGGTGAAGAAAGGGTTCAGGCGGCCGGGAAGTCCATCAGCACGCTTTTGTGGCGCAGCCTGGCCTCCACCGCATGGCGGAGGTCCTTGCCGGAGCCGGAGCGGCCCCGGCCGCCGGTGCGCCCCATGCGGCCATCGATGAAATGGCCGGCGGGCACGGCTGGTTGGTTGTGGTCGACGGACATCGGTAAGCTTCCTGTTGTTCGCGGCGGTTTAATATAGGAAGCTATCCTAGGCAGCATCCGCCGCAGTTGTTGCGGTTCTGCGCGGTGCGAACGCAGCATTCGTCCGGAGTGTGACGGGCTCCAGGCGCTTTGTGCCGTTCTTCGCGCGGCCGCGGACAGCGCCAAGATCGTACAAGCCGCGGGGCCGCTGCGCCGAGCATCATCGTCCCCAAACCGCCATTGACGTTTTGAAGGGAAGCCCTATGTCCGACCACGTTTTCACTCCACAGGCTGCACTTGCGGCGGTGGGCCGCCCCCTGCCCGACGGTGTGTCGGTGCGGCGGCTGAATGCGGATGACCTGGAGGCGGCGCAGGCGCTGTCGCGCGAGTTCCAATGGCCGCACCGCGTGGAGGACTGGCGCTTCGGCCTGGCGCACGGCCAGGGCGTGGCCGCGGTGCGCGACGGCGAACTGGTCGGCACGGCCGTGCATTGGCCGTGGGGAAAGCAATACGCGACGGTGGGCCTGGTGGTGGTTTCCCCCCACATGCAAGGACAGCGCGTGGGCCAGCACCTCATGCATGCGGTGATGGCGGGGCTGGAGGACCGCACCGTGCTGCTGCACGCCACACCCGAAGGCCGCGGTTTGTACGAACGGATGGGCTTTGCCATCACGGGCGAGGTCCGGCAACACCAGAGCCTGGCGGCTCCGGCCCAGCTGGTGGCGCTGCCGCAGGGCCAACGGCTGCGCCCGCTGGGACGCAATGACGCCCCAACCCTCGTCGCGCTTGATGCGCGGGCCGCCGGCATGCCGCGCGAAACGATGCTGCGCCAGCTGCTGGCCGAAGGCGAGACGGTGGTGCTGGCACGCGGCGGCGAGGCCCTGGGGTTTTCCATCGTACGGCGCTTCGGCCGCGGCCACGCCATCGGCCCGGTGGTGGCGCCAGATCTTGCGAGCGCACAAGCGCTGATCGGCCACTGGTGCAGCCGCTACGCCGGCAAGTTCCTGCGCATCGACGTCGACGCCGCCGGCGGGCTGCCTGAATGGCTGGAAGCGCAGGGCCTGCCACGGGTGGGCACGGTCACAACCATGGTGCGCGGCGGGCCGCTGGAACGCGGACCGGCCGTCGGTGGCTGGGCGCTGGTCAACCAGGCCATGGGGTGAGTGAAGACCCACCCCCGAAGCGCCTTCGGCGCTCCCCCCTCAAGGGGGCGCCCCCTGCGGCCCGGCAAAGCCGGTTCCGCGAGGGCACTGGCATCAGCCACCGGCAATCATGTGTCGCGAGCAATGTACGGAATCATGGAAAGCTGAGATGACTTTTTTATACAAAGGTCCCGCGCAGCGCGGGGCCGTGTGGGCCGGGGAGTTCGCGCGCAGGATGCCGCAACTGCCGTTTCGGACCTGGCCCGAGATGGGCGACGCGGCGCAAGTGCGCTTCCTCGCGGCCTGGGAGCCTCCGCCGCGCATCGCCGAGGCCCTTCCCAACCTGGAGATCCTGTTCTCGGTGGGGGCCGGCGTGGACCAGTTTGATTTTGCGGCGCTGCCGACCGGGCTCACCGTGGTCAGGATGGTGGAGCCGGGCCTGACCGCCTGCATGTGCGAATACGTCAGCTGGGCCGTGCTGTCGCTGCACCGGGAGATCCCGCTGTACCTGCGGCAGCAAGGCCTCGGCCAATGGAAGGAGCACCCCGTGCGGCCGGCCTCCACGCGGCGCGTGGGCGTGATGGGCATGGGCATGCTGGGGCGCGCGGCGCTCGCGCAGCTGCGGATGCTCGGCTTTGACTGCGCGGGCTGGAATCGCTCGCGCCGCAATGAGCCGGGCGTGCGCTGCTACAGCGGCGAGGCGGAGCTGGACGAATTCCTGGCCCGCACCGACATCCTGGTATGCCTGCTGCCGCTCACGCCCGAAACACGCGGCATCCTAGGCCGGCGCGTGTTCGACGCGCTGCCGGAAGGCGCCTGCCTGGTCAACGCCGCGCGGGGCGGTCACCTGGTGGAAGCGGACCTGCTCGCCGCGCTGGAAAGCCAGCGGCTCTCGGCCGCGGTCCTCGATGTCTGCGAGCCGGAGCCGCCTGCGCAGGGTCACCCGTTCTGGGACCATCCGCGCATCTGGCTCACACCCCACATTGCGAGCGCGACCCAGGCCGGGACCGCCGCCGAAGCGCTGCTGGACAACCTGCGGCGATACGAGGTTGGCCTGCCGCTCGAAGGCGTGGTGGACCGCTCGCGCGGGTACTGAGAGGCTGAGAGTCTTTCGCTCATGCCCGCTCACCACGCCAAAACGCGCCCACTCTGCGTTGCAAATGCGCGCCATAGCCCGAGCTATGGCTGTGCTTTGCGCCTTGATTGGGCGCGTTTTGACGCGTTGCTCGAACACGCCCGAAAAACTCTCAGCCTCTGAGCCCGCCATCCCGGGCTTGGCCGGGATCCCTGGATTTGCGCGCCGGCCCGCACCGGCACAAAAAGAACCGCAGAATCTTCTACCGTACGCGTGCGAACAACAGCATGGTCGTGCGCGCGCAAGGGGGACAAGCCGCAGCACCCGCTGCGCACTCCCGCCTAAGCTTGTCCCCATGATGTCCACCAAAACCCTTTCACTTGATTCTTCGCTGGTTGCGCTCGACCGCGCACACCTGATCCACCCTGTGGCCAACTGGCGCGGCCATGAGCAACGCGGCGCCACGGTGCTGCGCTCCGGCAAGGGCGCCTGGCTGCGCGACGCCGACGGCCGCGAACTGCTCGATGCCTTCGCCGGCCTGTGGTGCGTCAACATCGGCTACGGGCACGACAGCGTGGTGGAGGCCGCCGCCCGCCAGATGCGCGAGCTGCCCTATGCCACCGGCTACTTCGGCTACGCCAGCGAGCCGGCCATCCGCCTGGCGGCCAAGCTGGTGGAGATCGCGCCGCCCGGGCTGGACCATGTCTACCTGACGCTGGGCGGCTCCGAGGCGGTTGATGCGGCCGTGCGCCTGATCGTGCAGTACTACAACAGCACGGGCCGGCCGTGCAAGAAGCACTTCATCGCGCTGGAACGTGGCTACCACGGCTCCTCCTCCACCGGCGCGGGCCTCACGGCCCTGCCCGCCTTCCACCGCGGCTTCGACCTGCCGCGCCCCGAACAACACTACATCCCCTCGCCTTACCCCTACCGCAGCCCCGTGGGCGCTGATCCGCAAGCGGTGATCGCGGCTTCGGTGGCCGCGTTGCGCGAGAAGGTGAACACGCTGGGCGCGGAGAATGTCGCGGCCTTCTTCTGCGAACCGATCCAGGGCTCGGGCGGCGTGATCGTGCCGCCGGTGGGCTGGCTCAAGGCCATGCGCGAGACCTGCCGGGAGCTGGACATCCTGTTCGTGGCTGACGAGGTGATCACCGGCTTCGGCCGCACTGGCCCGATGTTCGCCTGCGACGCCGAGGGTGTGTCGCCGGACCTGATGACGGTGGCCAAGGGGCTGACCTCCGGCTATGCACCCATGGGCGCGCTCCTCATGTCCGAGCGCGTGTACGCCGGCATTGCCGACGGCACGCCGGCCGGTGCGCTGGTGGGCCATGGCGCCACCTACTCCGGGCACCCGGTGAGCGCCGCTGTGGCGCTGGAGGTGATACGGCTTTATGAAGAAAGCGGCATCCTCGCCAACGGCCAGCGTGTCGCGTCCCACTTCGAGGCGGGATTGCGGTCCATGCTGCGCCATCCGCTGGTGGGCGATGCTCGCTCACGCGGGTTGCTGGGCGCGCTGGAGCTGGTGAGCGATAAATACACCAAAGCCAGATTCGACCCCGCGCTGCAGCTGCCCGAGCGCATCGCCAAGGCGGCTTACGAGAACGGCCTGGTCTTCCGCGCTTTCGGCGACAGCATCCTGGGCTTCGCGCCGGCCTTGTGCTTCACGCCCTCGGAGTTCGAGCAGATGTTCGAGCGGCTGAACCGCACGCTGGACACCGTGCTCGACCAGCCGGAAGTGCGGCATACCCTGGCTTGACCTGATTGACTTGGGTGCGGAACTTGCTTAAAAGGGGTTGACGATGAATACCTCTACCGGCAACCCCAAGCTTGACCGCCTCGACCTGCGAATCCTGTGCCACCTGCAAAAAAACGGGCGCGCCTCGAACGTCGAGATCGCCGACGCCGTCGGCCTGTCCCCCAGCCCCTGCCTGGTGCGCGTGAAACGGCTTGAGCAGGCCGGCTATATCGCCGGCTACGGCGCGCAGATCCGCCTGGAGAAGCTGGGCGACACGCTGCTGGTGTTCACCGAGATCACGCTTCAGGACCACAGGCGCGAGGATTTCGTCAAGTTCGAAATGAGCATCCGCCCGATCAACGAGATCCTGGAGTGCCACCTGGTCAGCGGCGGCTACGATTACCTGCTGAAGTTCGTCACCCGCGGTGTGAACCACTACCAGGAGATCATCGAGGGCTTGCTGGAGGCCAACATCGGCATCGAAAAGTACTTCAGCTACATCGTGATCAAGACACCGTTCGTCAAGAACTACTACCCGATCGAGCAGCTGATGCAGCCGCACGCTTGAGCGGGCTGCAGGCCGCAGCTTTTGCTGCAGCCCGACCCGATTCGACATTTGCTGCTGCGCCGGCGCCCGTATCCGGTGCCATCTCCGGTGGGGCTGGCCTACGCTTGCAGCATGAACCCTTCTTCCCGCACCCCGGCGCCTGCCCGCTCGGCCGCAGCGATCCAACGCGTGCTGCGGCACATCAATGAAAACCTGAGCCAGGCGCTGACGCTATCGGAGCTGGCCGATCTCGCCGGGCTGAGCATATGGCGCTTCGCCACCGTATTTCGCCAGCAGGTGGGTGTTTCCCCGCATCGCTACATCTGCCGGCTCCGCCTGGCACGCGCACAAGCCCTGATCCGGCAAGGGATGCCGGTCGCCAGCGCAGCCAGCGAAGCGGGCTTTTATGACCAAAGCCATCTCTCGCGGCATTTCAAGACCGTGTTCGGCATGACGCCCGGGCAGTACTTCATAGCCGCCAGCCAGCCGCGGTCGGCATGCTGAGCCCTCCAATGACAGGAGAGATCGCAGACCTGCTGCCCGATCTGGTCGCGCTGCGGCGTGACTTGCACGCGCATCCGGAACTTGCGTTCAAGGAGCATCGGACAGCCGGCATCGTCGCCTCGGCCCTGCGCGACCTGGGGCTGGAGGTGCACGAAGGCATCGGCGGCACCGGCGTCGTTGGCGTGCTCCGCGCCGGCAGCGGACGAAGCAGCGTGGGACTACGCGCCGACATGGACGCGCTGCCTATCCTTGAACAAGGCGAACGGCCCTACGTCAGCCGTTTCCCCGGCATCCACCATGGGTGCGGGCACGACGTGCACACCGCCATGCTGCTGGGCGCGGCACGCCACCTGGCGCGCACGCGCCGCTTCGACGGAACCGTCAATTTCATCTTCCAGCCGGCCGAGGAAGGCCGGGGCGGCGCACGCGCGATGGTTCAGGAAGGGCTCTTTGATCGCTTCCCTTGCGATGCGGTCTACGCCCTGCACAACTGGCCGGAGCTGCCTGCCGGCACGGCCCAGACGCGGCCGGGCGCCATCATGGCGGCGGCGGATCGCTTCGACATCGTTGTTCGGGGCCGGGGTGGCCACGCGGCTCAGCCGCATCGCACGCCCGACGCGGTGCTCGCCGCGAGCGAGCTGGTCACGCAGCTGCATACCATCACTTCGCGCCGCATTCCGCCCACTGAGAACGCGGTGCTCTCGGTCACGCGCATCAGCGGCGGCCAATCGCACAACGTGCTGCCTTCGGCAGTCGAGCTCACGGGCACCGTGCGCAGCTTCGACGCCGGCGTCCAGGACGCCATCGAAACTGCCATCCGGCAGATCGCGCAAGGCGTGGCCCAGGCCACGGGGACAGCGATCGAAGTGGAGTACGTGCGCTACTACCCGGCCACCGTGAACACGCCGCAAGAAGCAGCGCTTGCCCTGCGTGCCGCCGAAGCCACGGGCCTGCAGGCTTCGATGGCGCCGGCGGCGGCGTTCACGTCCGAGGATTTCGCCTTCATGTTAAAGGCCAGGCCCGGCGCCTACCTCTGGCTGGGCCAGGGCGCCTGCCCGCGGCGCGAAGACACCACGCCGCCATTGCACCATCCCAGCTACGACTTTAACGACGAAGTGTTGCCACTGGGCGTAACGTGGTTTGTCCAGGTGGCTTGCTTCGCGCTTGCAGGCAGCCCCCGGAAAATGCTGGAGTAAATCCTCGGACTGGCTCAGAGGGGTACTAGAAGCCTTATCCAACGAGGTATGAGCGTAGTAATCGGCCCACTGCCGCAAATCGCGCCGAAGAAACACTTTGTGCCTTCGGTGCGGCAAAGTGGACTGCGGAGCCGCTGAAGACCGATCAGACAATGGTGCGTACTGCCCGCGTATGAGCGTGGTCCTGGGTGACGTCATCGACATTGGTGAATCGGCTCTGGGCGGTTTGCAGCCGCTGAGTCGATATCCCGTTTGAGAGAGTGAGCAAGACGACGTACCCGATGCGGCGCCACATTCCAACCTGAATGATGGAGCAAACCATGGCACAACGTAATCGCCAAAAGTCTGCAAGGCAATTGGCGAGCCGAGCACTTGTTCGCGCTCAAGCAAACGCTGGGAGCGTTCGACTTCGTTGGCACACAACTGGCCGAGTGCGACCGCGAGATCGAGCAGCAGTTGCAAAGCTTGCAGGCTCATGAGGGCGACCCAGCCAAAGGCAAGCAGCGCGGCCGGGCGCGCAATGCGCCGAAGTTCGATCTGCGCACACAGCTGTTCAAGATGTGCGGCGTGGACTTGACGCGCATCGACGGTATCGATGTCACCACGGCGTTGGCCGTGATCTCGGAGACTGGCGCCGATATGTCGCGCTTTCCCACAGTCGGACACTTCGCGAGCTGGTTGGGTTTGTGCCCGGGTACCAAGATCACCGGTGGCAAGGTGATGAGCGGCAAGACCAAACGTTGTGTCAACCGTGCCGCACAGGCTCTGCGTCTGGCCGCCGCAGGACTGCGCGCCAGCCAGTCGGCACTGGGCGCGTACTTCAGGCGCATGCGCGCGCGTATGGACAAACCCAAGGCGGTGGCCGCCACCGCCCACAAGCTCGCCAGGCTGGTCTACACGATGCTCACCAAGGGCCAGGAATACACCGATCAAGGCCAAGACTACTACGAGGAGCGCTACCGCCAGCGCGTCCTGCGGCAACTGTCCCAGCGCGCCCAGAAGCTGGGCATGAAGCTCGTCGCTACAGAGCAAGCGCAGCCCGCCTGAAAAACCAATTCAAAATCAATAGCTTAGGATGTGTTTCTTGAGAGCCTGAAGTGTTGTGGACTCTTTTCAATCAAACCACACCGCGGGCGACCGGCAGCAGCCAGTCTTGAGCGGAGATTGAAAGCAGCGGCATGAACTTCCTCTGCCGAAACCCGTCACATGCCCAATGGTCAACCAAAAATGGAACGAGGTTTGTGACGACACAGACCTCGTCACAAACGCAAAACGCCCACATGAAGTGGGCGTTTGCTACCAGCCTAAACGGCATGGATGTTGGTTGCGGTGGCAAGATTTGAACTTACGACCTGACTATGTCCAGGTTTCGCCAGACAATGTCTTTCAGATCGCGCGGCTCGCCGGCGCCAGCAGCCCGTCGTCGCACGGCAAGGGATCTGGAAGTGCCGGTGGTCAGCCTGCGTGACCTCGAGCAACTCCTCCAACCGGCCACTTATAAGCATCTGACGACCACGGCAAGCGGGGAATTTTCCGCCGTAACGCTGACCAGCGGGTGTGCCAAATGCATCATCTACAACAATGCACATGCTCCCACTCGTCAGCAAAGCGATCTGGCTCATGAACTGGCCCACATCATTCTTGGCCACTCACTCAGTGAATTGACTGAGGAATCTGGCGGACGACATTACAACAAGGAACTCGAGGACGAAGCAGCCTGTCTGTCTGGCGTACTACTGCTACCGAGAGCGGCAGCAATATCGGTTGTGGCCAGTGGGAAATCTGTCGAGCAAGCCGCCAGTGAATTCAACATCAGTGTGAAGATGATGACAATGCGCCTAAACCAGAGTGGCGCAAAAACGATCATGTTCAGAAGTAGTTCCTGGCGATAAATTGCTATTTCATCTGAAGGTCACCGTTGAACTGGAATAGCAATCTTCGGCGCAAGAGTGGCGATAAACGGGAAGAAGGCTATCGCTCCAGTGGATATCAATAATGCTGCCGGCTCAACTGTTAGAACTTGCAGTCACAGCAATGGCATTCACCTTAATCCTCGAATCTAAAACAGATGTCAATTATTGTTCTGGCAATTGAAGGTGCCATCGGCTGGGCCGTAGGTCGTGTTGGCGACACGGGCAGCCAATGGCTAAAGGAGCCTGCCCTGGCGATGCTCAGAATGGGCCGCCGGCGCGGTGCTAATAAAAGCTGCCACGTTGCGGCAGCTTAACTTGACCCGACTGGGGTCTCTTTAGCACGGGCCTGCAGCACTGCGGGAAAGCTGAAAAATTCTTGGATGCGCTCCCATTCGCACGCTGGTGCAAGCGTGCGTCTGGGCCCTCACCCGGGTGATCGATTGGTCACCCGAGCTTACGTGCGGTGTTTAGTGCACCGGCTCGAGCCGCTCGCCCGAGTCCCCGTGGAAAAGATGCAAATGCGCGTTGTCCGCGCCCAGGCGCACGTGGTCGCCGGGGCGCACGCTGACCCGTTCGCGTAGCACGCAGGTGAGCTTGATGCCGCCAGCGTCGACGACGAGGTGCGTCTCCGAGCCGGTGGACTCCACCACCAGCACGCGCGCCTCGACGCCCGCATCATCCAACCGCAGGTGCTCAGGGCGCACGCCCAGCGTGAGGGCCTGGCCGCTCGTGGCGGGTACGTGAGGCACATTCCAGTGGTTGCCCGCGTTGTCCACGACGCCTTGGCCGTTGACCTTGACAGGCACCAGGTTCATCGACGGCGAGCCGATGAAGGCCGCGACGAAGACGTTGCGCGGCCGGTCGAAGAGCTCTATCGGCGTACCCACCTGTTCCACGATGCCGTCGTGCATCGCCACGATCTTGTCCGCCATCGTCATCGCCTCGATCTGGTCATGCGTGACGTAGACGGTGGTGGCCTTCAAGCGCTGGTGCAGCTCGCGAATCTCGGCTCGCATTGCCACTCGCAGCTTGGCGTCCAGATTCGACAGCGGCTCGTCGAACAGGAAGACCTGCGGGTCGCGCACGATGGCGCGGCCCATCGCGACGCGTTGGCGCTGGCCGCCGGAGAGCTGCTTAGGTAGCCGAGTTAGCAGCGGCTCCAGCCCGAGGATCTTTGCAGCCCGGGACACGCGCTCCTCGGTCTCCTGCTGCGACGCATGGCGCAGCTTCAGCGAGAACGCGAGGTTGTCCGCCACCGTGAGGTGGGGGTACAGCGCGTAGTTCTGAAAAACCATGGCGATGTCGCGATCCTTGGGCAACAAGTCGTTCACACGGCGCCCGCCGATGCGGATTTCGCCGCCGTCGATCCCTTCCAGGCCTGCGATCATGCGCAGCAGGGTGGACTTGCCACAGCCAGAGGGGCCGACCAGCACGACGAACTCGCCGTTGCGGATGGCGATGCTCACGCCGCGGATGATCTGCGTGCTACCAAAGGACTTGACTAAGTCCTGGATTTCAACTGTTGCCATTATGGTGCCTCATCATATAAAAAAGTAAAGTTGTCATCTTGCGAAGGCAGCCGCGCCGCTGCACACGCCGCTCATCCCGCTTGCCAGGCGGTCTTTAGCCGCGTGTATTCATGCAGGTAGCAGCCGACTGAAGCCTCGCTCAGCTCATGGGTCTTCTTCAGTAGCTCCAAGGCCGCGTCGAAGGCTTGGACATCGCATCCCTCCAGCAACAACACCCAGCGAGCGGGTGCCAGCAGGTCCGTGCGGTTCTTGCTTTCAGCAGTTGACTGGCCCGACACACCAGCATCCGAACCCAGAAGATGCGCACCACTGATGCGCGGCATCTGCGCCACTGCCTCCAACGCCGATGTGAGACGCGGCACCACAACGCGCACGGCGTCGTCCGCAATGTCGAATCGAATGGTCATCAGCGCACCACCCGAGCCCACGCCGTGGCTGGCCACCACGCGCGTGAGTGAGCGCGTGGTTGTCTGGAAATGTGCGGTGGTTGCACGCGTCCATTCCGTGGGATTGTTCAAGCGCGACAGATAGTCGCTGCCCTGGATGACCTGAAAGCTTGACGTTTCGTAGAGCGTAAAGAACTCCGGCTGCGTCGCCTCGTCGGCTGCGCGATAGCGGCGCCCCCGCACAAAGCCGGGAATGCCCACACGCTCGGGCATATGCTCGTGCAAATGCCAAGCGTAAAACTCTGCGCGCCCGGCCTCGGCGATGTCATTCCAGATGGCAACTGCACCTTCACCTGCTAGCATTTCAATGCTCCTTAAAAGTTGTTAGAACTGTTTCGCGGACCTGAAGCGCCACTTCACCGATCCCTTCAAAAACACAGCGCAGCCGCTCCCCGGGCTGCGCACGATGTACTCCGGTATGGGAACCGGCCAAAACAAATATTCCCACCCCAAGGGATTGCCCGCGGAGCGCAAGATGATTGGCAAGGAGTGCTACTGCGAGCAGCGGGTCTCCGAATGGATTGCCGCCATGCTTGTCGATCACAAGCACGTCGTCGGCCCAAAGCGACACCTTCAGTTGCGCCAAGTCCAGCGTTCGCCAGTCGACGCACGGTGCACCGAGCACCACCGCACCATTGCCCATGCAATCCGCCACGATTTGTTGGCGCGGCGAAGCGAACTTGGCAGGCAGCCGGCTGGACAACAGCTCAAAGGCAGGCATGACGGCTCCCACGGCCGCCATCACGTCCTCGCGTGTGCATCCTCCAAGTGGCAAGGGGTGATCGATGCGCAAGGCCAATTCGCATTCAACGCCATCGCGCAGCAACCCGGTAACCTCGAGAACGGCCTCGGAATCAAAGCATGAGGTGTCGAACAGTGGCGCCGAGATCACTTCTGAAGCGGGCGGCGCCGCCAGCTTCCATCCCACGACCGTGGTGTCAAGCTCGGCACGCAAGTTCTCCTGCAGGCCATAGGCGTCAACGAAGTCGTAGACGCTTTCAGCAGCTGGAGCGCTGATGACTCCATTGGTTCGACGTGCTTCGGCAAACTCGCGCGTCAAACGGGCTTGGGTGTTTTCGTTCATGCTTGGAGGATCCTCTGATAGCCAGAAATAACGATTCGGGAGGCGAAGGGTAAAGCCGCTTCGAGCACTGGGCGTGGGCGCTGCATGTCAGCCATGCCAGTCAAGGGTGCGGCATCCGCCGACTCGACCGACACCAACGCAACAACTTGGCGCAGCGCCTACCGGCATCGACGTTGCTAAAGATCCTTCAACCATTTGATGCCTTCAGCGGCGCCAGCCCCATCGTGGCCTCCATGACCTTGCGGCTGGGCCAAAGGTCGGCGATCTCCGCCGCGGTGGCTTGCAAGTCAGGTGCGATGGCGGCGATTTGCGCTAGCGGGAGTCTCGTCACCGGACCGGCGACGCTGACGGTGCCGATCGCACGGCGTGTTTGCGGGTCGAAAATGGCGCAGCTGACCGCGCACGTGCCTGGCTCTCCTTCCTCGATGGAAGTGCCGTAGCCGCGCTCGCGCGTCAGCGCGAGTTCGGCAAGCAAGCTCGCCTCGTCGCGCACGATGGGCCGGCCGAATCGGGCAGGGACAACGAAGCCGCGCGCCTTCACCAAAGCCACGGCCTGCGCCTCGTCCAGAGTCGCGAGCCAAGCTTTGCCAGTCGCCGTGGCGTGCAGCACAACAGTCCGCCCCATATCCGGGTCGTACCGCAAACCGGACAGTGCGCCCTGGGCCCTGGCGATCCAGATTAACGCATCGTCTTCCACCAGTGCCAGGCGAACTAGCTCGCCTGTGCGTGCGGCCAGCCGGTCCAGGGACGGCTGGCAAATCTCCGTGATGCCGGAAGCCGCAAGGAAACGAAAGCCAATGGCGGCCAACTTCACTGTCATGCGGTAGCGCTGGCTGTACTCGTCCTGCACAACCAGTCCTCGCCCCACCAAGATGGACAGCAGCCTGTGCACCGCGCTCTTGGGCAAGTCCAGCCGACGCGATACATCGCTGACCGGCAGTCCGTGGGGATGGTCGGCAAGCAGTGTAAGGATGTCCAGCGTGCGCTCCACCATGTCACCAGTAGCCATAAATTTCCAGTATATTTAGAACGATGTCCCAGTTTATCACCGACATTTATCACAAAAAGCAGGGTTTACCCCCCAATGAAGTTCCATTTAAGTCGACTAAAGTGGGAAACCGTTCCAACTTACGACACACAATGAGTATCACATCCTCTAGCAAGATCGCAAGCTCAGCGCAACTTGTCGCCCGGCCGCCAGGCTTCTGGGCGGGATTTACATGGTTTGCGCCAGCAGTCGCTATGCTGCTGGCCGTCACGTTGTACCCGACGGGCATGGTGCTCTGGTTAAGCGTGCACCGCACGCGCCTCTACGAAGTGGTGGGGGGCGTGGGCTTGGCGAACTACGCTACCGTCCTCACGTCGCCCGCCTTCCTCGAACTCAGCCTCAACTCGCTTCTATATGTCAGCGGGGCGCTGGCCCTTGTGCTGCCGATGGGCTTGGCCAGTGCACTGGCTCTGCAGAACCTCACCAGCTCCGCAGCGCTCGTGCGCACGTTGCTCCTGCTCCCTTGGACGCTGTCCATGGGTGTGGTGGGTTGCTTCTGGTTATGGTTGCTCAACCCCTCGTACGGGCCGATTAGTTATCTGATGCAGTCGCTAGGTATCGAACCCGGGCTTATGTTGGGTGAGCCATCGCTGGCACTCATTCTCGTCATTCTGGTCACCGCATGGTGGTCATTTCCCTATGTGATGGTGATGATGAGTGCGTCGCTGCAAAGTATCCCGGCAGAGTTGTACGAAGCGATTGACATCGATGGTGGTGGTTTGCGCGCGCGTCTTCGTCACGCGGTCTGGCCGCACATCGCGCCCACGCTGGGCAGCACCGCGCTGACGTTGGGCATCCTTTATCTCACGCTGATCACGATGATCCTGGTCCTTACGAGTGGCGGGCCGCTCGGCGCGACTGCCACCTGGAGTTTCGAGGTGTTCTCCAGCGCTTTTCGTTCCGTGGATCTGTCGCCCTCATCCGTCATTTCCGTCGTGGTGTTGATCGTCAACCTCTTCCTCGGCTATCTCTACACCCGGTTCACTGGCCGAGTCTCGGGCTAAACATCATGCACATTCATCGTTCGGAAAAAATTCTCTCCTGGACCGTACTGACCGTTTTGGTGCTCACGGTGCTCATACCGCTGTCCTGGGCAGTCTTCACCTCGCTAAAGAGTGAGGCCAGCGTCATGGCGTACCCGCCCACCTTCCTGCCCACCGACCCAAGTCTGTCTGCTTACAAGACGGTGTTCCGGAACCAGACCTTCGCCTCCGATCTCTTCAACTCGGTCTTCTACGCGCTCGCCGCGGTTGCTCTCGCCGTGGTGCTTTCCGCACCCGCCGGCTACGCGGCGTCGCGCTTCGAGTTCCGGGGAAAACGCGCGGTGATGCTGCTGATTTTGTCGACGTCGATGATCCCCGCCGTCGCCTTGCTGGTGCCCACCTACTATCTGCTGGACAAACTGGGCCTGTTGAACAACCCCATGGTCATCATCGTGCTGCAGGCCGCACGACTGGTACCGCAGACGGTGTGGTTCATGCAGAACTTCGTGGACGCCGTGCCCCGCGAACTTGACGAGGCGACGCAGGTTGATGGCGCCAGCCACTGGCAGACGTTCACCAAGATCATCTTGCCGCTGGTTCGACCGGGCATCGCTGCCAGCGCCGTTATTGGCGTCATTACCACATGGAACGACTACATCACCGTGGCGGCATTTGCACCCGAAGTGGGTTACCGGACGCTGCAGGTGGCCCTGGTCAATCAGGTCTTCGACAGCATCGGCATCACTTGGTCTTACGTCATGGCCTTCGCCGTGGTCTGTTCCATTCCCATCGTCGCGATATTCATACTTGCACAGCGATGGTTCATCAGCGGCCTGACGGCTGGCGCCGTCAAGGGCTAGCCACAGCCAAGCATTGATTCACATAACTTGATCACTTAAGGAGATGACATGACTGAGCAGAAACCGACAAACATGAGCGAACAGCAACCAGCGCCCGGCACGAGCCGGCGCACATTCGTGGCTGGTGTGGCTGGCGTGGCCGCCGTGCTGGGCGTACCCGGGGGCCGGGCCTTCGCACAGACCACTGAGACCGTCACCTACAACACCTTTCTCGACCCGGGTAACCTCAACGATCCGCGCGCTGCGGCGCAGACGCAGATGATTGCGGCCTTTGAGGCCAGCCAACCACGTGTGAAGGTGCGCGTGGTCGTGGACCCCTCCGGGCAAAACGGCGTTCGCGCGGCGCGCTCCAAGGCGGACAGCCCCGACGTCATTCGAGTCGCCAACTTCCAACTGCCCGAGTTCGTATCCACCGGCTCGATTCTTTCCATCGACGAGCTGGTCGCGCGCGACAAGGTAGACACCACGGACTGGCTGATCAGCATGGACCAGACGCGCCTCAACGGCAAGCTATGGGGCCTTCAGCAGGACTATCGCATCCCGATCTTCGTCTACCGCAAGAGCAAGTTCGAGGAAGCGAAGATTGCGCCGCCGCGCACGTACCAGGAAGCGGCCGCACTCGGACCGCTGCTGACCAAGCAGAACCAGATGGCCTACGCCGTCCCTGTCGGCGCGAGCGGCGGAATCGGCGGCGCGCAGGCCTTGGTGGAGTTCATGGTCAGCTCCATTGTGGCGGGAAACAGCGACCCCTTCTTTGTGCCCAGCGGCCGCGAGATCGGCTTCAGCGAGCAGCGGTTGCTGCTGGCCGCCAGCGTCGTCAAGGACCTATTCGCCAAGAAGGCCGCGACACCCGTCAGCCTGCAGTTCTCCTACAACGAGGTGCAGGACGGGCTCCGCGCGGGCACCATCGCCTCGTCCACGTTCGGGCTGTTCCGCTACCGCGGCTTAAAGGCTGCCGTGGCCAACGATCTGGCCTGGGCGCCAGCGCCTTCTGTGGCGCCCAACGACAAGCACGCGGTGTACGGCTTTCAGCTGTGCATCAACAGCAATTCCCCACGCCGGGGAGGCGCGTGGGAGTTCGTCAAGTTCATGGCCAGCCCGGCGGCTCAAGCGATCGCCGCGCGCGGCGGCGAAGTGGTAGCGCGTGCCAGCGCCTACAAAGACGCGTACTTCAAGACGCCGGAAGCCGAGGATCAGTTGGGCTGGAAGACACTTGTGCAGGCACGCGGCCGCATGGTGAATTATTCGCTCATCCAGTCAACCTTCAACCAGATCTGCGGCGAAGCCTTCCAACGCATGATCCTGCGCGACCTGGCCCCGGCGGCGGTGGCGCTGGAGGTGCGCACCCGCTACGCAGACGCCCTGGCCAAGTCGTGATGCCGCATATCTCGGGGACGACGCGACTCTATGGTTTGTTGGGCGATCCGCTGACGACAGCCAAGTCGCCCGAATTATTGAACCGGCTGTTTATGGAGCAGGGCGCAGACGCGGTTTGCGTCCCGTTTGGGGTCAAGGGCAATGACCTGTCCGCATTCGTCACCGGTGCGCGAGCGGTGGGAAATCTCTCCGGTTTGCTGGTCACGATGCCTCATAAGCAACGGATGCTGGACTATGTCGACGAACTACATCCGACCGCGCGTGAAGTTGGCGCCATCAACGTCATCCGCTGCAACAGTGATGGACGCTGGGTCGGTGCCATGTTCGACGGTCTTGGCTGCGTTCTCGGTATGGAGTGGGAAGGCCTTCATCCAGCAAACAAATCCGTGCTGCTCATCGGCGCCGGAGGCGCGGGCAGAGCCATTGCGTTCGCGGTCGCGTCTGCGGGTGCCCGAGCACTCACCATTTTCGATATCGATAGGGATCGCGCCGAGGACCTGGCTAGGTCCGTCACTGTGGCAACCGATTGCCACGCGCAGTTCGGCGCGCCAGATCCACATGGATTCGAAGTCGTGATCAATGCCACAGCACTAGGTATGAAGCCCGGCGATCCCCTGCCCGTGGATCCTGCTCGCCTTGAGCCCGGCAGCATCGTCGTCGACATCATCAATTCCGTGGAACCTACATCCCTTTGTCGTGCCGCAAGTGAGCGTGGCTGTCGTACCCAAGGCGGTCGCCCGATGCACGAAGGGCAGGCAGTGCATGCCTTGCGCTTCCTGGGCTTCGATTACGTTCCTGAAGGCAGGTCAATTCAGGGTCTTGACCTGCAGCCTAAAAAAGTCGTGCCCTAAGCCATGAATACAAGCCATCGTTCGAATGAATGAACAAGTCATGAATGCGTTAACAGGAGAACATGTTTGAGAGTTGCAATACTCGATGCCAACCATTGGCACGTCCCGCTGTATCTCGATCCGCTCGAAGCAAACGGCATTGAAGTGGTGGCCGTTTCGGATCCGGAGAACGTCAAGGGACAGGCCATTGCGGAGCGATTTAAAAGCAGATTCTATGCATCGAGCCGCGAACTGCTCGATCGCGAAAAGATCGATTTCGCGTTTGCATTTGGTCGACACTCAGAAATGCCGGTGCTCGCCGAAGAGCTGATCGCAAGAAGAATTCCATTTGCGCTTGAAAAACCCTGCGGCATCAGCATGTCGCAGGTTACCCGGCTCCGGAAATTGGCCGAGGAGGCAAACGTCTATTGCGCTGTACCTTTCATTTTCCGCATGAGCGACCTGCTTAGCGCGATCGAAGGTATCGAGGGCCGCATTCCCTCGAATTTCAATTACATGTCCGTCCGCTTCATTGTAGGTCCACCGGAACGTTATAACGTCGCCGGTTCGGGGTGGGCGCTCGATCCTCAATTTTCTGGTGGAGGATCGACTATCAACGTCGCTACCCATTTCATCGACTTCTTTAGATTGATAACAGGTAAGGAAGTCGTCCGAGTCTCCGCCATCATGAACTCCCGAACCCACCATGGCGATGTCGAGGACTATTCCCTGCTTACGATGCAAACGGAAGATGGTGTAACCGGGCTCGTAGAAACCGGGTATAGCTTTCCTAGCACTGCTGACGAGCAGCGCGAATTTTCGTTCACGTTTTCATCCGATCGAATGTATGCGAAATCCGGCCCAGACCGGATTGAGATTCGAGATCGGAAAGATCTCAACGGAGGCACCCGGAGCCTCCGCCTTCGGCTGGAAACTGACGTGTACTACCCATTGTTCGTGAAGCAGGTTCTTGCTGAATGTCGCACGGGAGTCAAGCCGATTGCGTCATTGCGGGATGCCGAAGCCGTGATGCAGGTCATGGACGCGGCATACGCTTCGGCCCAGCAAAGTGGGGCGCCACAAACCCTTGTGCCGATTCCTGGGTGATCGAAGCCTCTAGCGCCCGTTAAATTCAATCATTTCAATCAGGAGACATCGCTTATGAGATATCGCTACCTCGGTCGGACCGGCGTTCAGGTCAGTGAATACATGCTCGGGACCATGAGTTTCGGATCCGACGGGAACACCGATGAGCGCGAATGCATCAGTATTGTCCATGGCGCACTCGACTGCGGCATCAATTTCATCGACACCGCCGACACTTACTCTCACGGCGAAGCGGAGGAGATCGTGGGTAAAGCGCTCGCCGGTCGCCGCGACAAGGTCGTCCTCGCGACCAAATTCAGACTATCGGCGGGCGAGGGTCGAAACGATCAGGGTGGGTCGCGCTACTGGATCATGAAACAGGTCGAAAACAGCCTGCGGCGGCTCAAGACCGACCATATCGATTTGTATCAAATGCATCGCCCGGATCTTCACACAGATCTTGAGGAGACACTTGGCGCGCTCAGCGATCTGGTGACGCAGGGCAAGGTCCGATACCTCGGATGCTCGACGCTTCCCAGCTGGTATCTCGCGGAAGCACAATCCGTCAGTCGTTTGAGCAGGTTATCCCGTTTTGTCAACGAGACCTCGCCATACTCTCTTTTCCAACGTGCCGTCGAACGAGAGACTTTGCCGGCCGTCCAACACTACCGGATGGGGTTCACCGCCTGGAGCCCCCTGAATGGGGGGTGGTTGACCGGAAAGTACAGCGCCGGCGACACGGCCCCGGCCGGGTCCAGGGCGGAGCGTGTCAAAGGTCAGTGGGGAGAGCACTATCCCATTTTGAAATCCCGCTTCGACATGCAGCAACCGGGCAATCGCCGCAAGCTTGAATTGCTTCCCGAACTCGAATCAATCGCCCAGCAAGCGGGTCTGTCTCTCATGCATATGGCACAGGCATTTCCCCTGGCACACGCAGCGGTGACGTCTGTGATTGTGGGCCCTCGTACGCTTGAACAATTCAATGGAATGAAGGCTGGCTTCGACACGAAACTTGAGGCATTGACCCTCGACCAGATCGATGCGCTCATCCCTCCTGGTACCCTGATCGCGGAGGCGGATCGCGGCTACGTCTCCCCCTGGCTCGCGCCAGAAGTGCGTCGCCATGGCGGAACCAATTCCGGCAAGGCTGCATAGGCCCCGCCAGCCGTGATGGACGGATATGAGATCGGCCTGAGGTGACAGCAATGAACATTAGCAGTGGGTTACTTTGAAAACGCCGCAGCGCAACATGGAGGAATTTGAATGCGAGTTCTTGTGACTGGAATAAGCGAGGGCATTGGTGGCGCAATTTGCCAACTGGTTGCCAAGAGGCCTGATTCCGCTATCGCAATGTGCGTACGAAAAATTCGCGAGCCGGTAGAAAAGCTCGCCGAAGAGTTACGGCACGAAGGTTGCGATGTTCTCATTCTCGAGGGCGATCTTCGAGATCCTGCAGTGCCCGAATATTTCGTTCACACCGCGGCTGGAAGGTTCAATGGACTCGACGCGATCGTGTCCAACGCGGGTGCCGTCGACCCAACCTCTTTGGAGGACATGTCGCTTGAGGTGTGGGAAGACATGTTTGCGCTGACATGCCGCGCAAGTTGGCTTTTGGCCAAAGCGGGTTTCCCGCACCTGAAGGCGAGCCAAGGCGCTTTTGTCGGCATCTCGTCGCAATCAGGCGTTCATCCGCACCGGCAGACCGGGGCGTACAGCGCGGCGAAGGCGGCCCTTATCATGCTGTGCAAGCAGATGGCGCTGGAGTGGGGGGAGCACGGCATTCGCGTTAACAGTGTTTCGCCAGGAATGATCATGACGCCGATGACTCGATCAATTTATGATGACATGAATATCACGCGCGAGCGTGAAGCCATTGTTCCGTTGAAGCGGATCGGGGTGCCCAGCGACGTCGCTCGCACGGTCGATTTCCTGATCGCGCCCGAAAATCGTTACATTAACGGCGAAAACATCATGGTCGATGGCGGGCTCACGCTTTCGGTCCTGGACCGGATTCCTGGGATAGCTCGCCGCAAGCAGGAGACCTGATCGATCAGGTCGACCAATGTCTGGTCAAGTTCACACCCGGGGCTACTAAAAAAGTTACCAAACTCCTGGTGTCGGCTGCTATCTGAACTGCACGGGTACGGCCCTGGCAGTGGCGGATGCCGGGCGGCCGAGCACACCGTTCGCGATCAGTTCGCGCGCCCCGTTTCAGAAACGGATTGTGACGACGCTGGTGGCCGACCAGAAGCGGTATTCCGAGCTGTTCTGCTCGTTCACATAATCGTTGGGCCTGTTCCACGCTTTCGGCCACCGGCTTTTCCTTCGGCACGAAGTCATCGCAGTTCCTATTTTCAGCGGCAACGCCTAGCAGGCGGCTGAAATATTGGTCTGCAAAACAGCTCCCGCTACCCGCATGAACGGAGTGTCTTGAAGCCGTAACAGAACCATTCATGAGCAAGCAACTGCGCGAGTTTCACGGACTTACTTCAGGACGGAAAGCGACGCATATGCAGTGGCTCATGTTTGTCTCTTGGTCTATCTTCAGAATGCGGGCAATCTGCCGGCGCGCCAGGCAGCGCCCATGGCGTCCTCGTAGGCAATGATTTGCTGGCGCTG
>Ga0209343_10001470_pt1 | contig 31770 bp, 32 predicted proteins | sample RifCSPlowO2_02_FD_184026 | JGI IMG/M metagenome (GOLD analysis project Ga0209343, IMG submission 184026) | Groundwater microbial communities from Rifle, Colorado - Rifle CSP2_plank lowO2_0.2 (SPAdes) (version 2) | ecosystem: Environmental > Aquatic > Deep subsurface > Groundwater | place... | reverse complement strand
CACTTCCTTTTACGGTAAATAGTTCTTGTAGAAGATTCTCAGCTGAGCACACTTCCACAACTGTAGTTGGCGCTTTCTCCAAAAGTGTTTCTATTTCCTTTACTTTCAAAAGCATTCCTTCAGTAATTACATTCTGTTTTATTAACTCTGGCAAATCAGCATTAATGTCTATTGTTGATATTATCTGTTCGTTTTTATCAAGAACTCCTCCTGTTTCAGTGATTAATATGAACTTTTTTGGTTTTAGCCTTTTAACAAATCCGCTTGCAAGAGTGTCCGCATTTAGATTATAAGCAACATCCTCCTTATGGCCTATTGAAGCCAAAATTGGGATATAACCTGATTGGCATAACTCAGTTATTTTATCAGTTTTTATTTTTGTTAAGTCACCTACGAACCCGAGATCTATACCTTTAACTGGCGGTTTTTTCTCCACTTCAATTAGTTCTAATCCATTTGCATTGATTGCATGTCCACCTTCATTAGTTATAGCCTTTACGAGTTTATTTGTAATATTATTCATTACTTTGTAGGCTATTTTCATGGTTTCTTTATCCGTAATTCTAAGGCCTGAAACTTTTTTGATTGCGAGTCCATTTTTTTCTAGTTGTTTATCAATCTGTTTGCCACCACCATGGACTACGATTGGCGTAAGACCAAGTTTAGAAAGAAATGCCAGATCCTCTGCAACAACCAATAGTTTTTCTTCCAATGTGTTACCGCTTATTTTAACTACTGCAAATTTAGTTGCTGGTGTCTTATGGAATAGCTGTAAGTAAAGGTCTAATTCCTTGTCCAGTCCAAAACTCTTTAGAATTTTCATCATCGTTTCTTTCATGTTTGACACCTAATCTTTCATAAGTTGATAAAGTACTGCCTTCTGCATGTGCATTTTATTTTCTGCTTGCTCATATACAACTGATTTTGGGCCTTTCAAAACAGTTTCAGATATCTCATACCCGGTGTAAGCAGGTAGGCAATGCATGACAATGCAGTCTGCCTTTGCTTTTTCCAGTGTCTTTGAGTTTATCTGGTAATCCATTAGGTCATTTATTCTTTCGTTTTTTTCTTTTTCCATTCCCATGCTTACCCAGGTGTCAGTATAAAGAATGTCTGCATCCTTTGCTGCAGCATTCCAGTTTTCTGTTATTTCTATTTTTCCAAGTACATCTCTCTTTGCTTTTACAAGAATATCCTTTGAAGGTTGATATTTTTCATTTTGCGGGCAGGCAATAGTAACATCTATGCCAACCTTAGAACAAGAAATGATCAGAGAGTGGGCTACGTTGTTTCCTGCATCCCCAAAATAGACTAATTTTAACTCAGCTAGCTTGCCTTTTTTCTCTTTTATTGTAAGCAGATCAGATAAAATCTGGCACGTATGATATTTATCGGTTAATGCGTTTATTATTGGTACTTTACTTGCCATGGCCATATCTTCTAAATCTGCCTGATAGTATACTCTAGCAGCAATTCCATTTGTATATCCTGATAAGATTTTAGCAGTTTCAGCCAACGATTCCCCTCTGCTTATCTGGCTGTTAGTAGAATCTAGAAATATTGCATGCCCGCCAAGTTGGTATATAGCTGCTTCAAATGATGCTTTGGTACGTGTGGAAGGTTTTTGAAATACCATACCTAAAATTTTGTTTTTTAATGAATCTTTGAATGATGCTGGAGCTGCCTTTATTTTTGTTGCTAGACCTAACAAATCTTCTATTTCCTGCCCGGAGAGATCAAAATCACTAAGTATATTTTTCATAAGTTTGTTACGCGTTACTTTATATTTAAACATTGCGTAATAAATGTTACATTTATATATTTAATTGTTCCAAATGTAACATATAGCAATGAGCCTTGAGAAATATGAAAAAAGAAAACATAAGCGAACTCGTATGGCTTTACATAAAGCGAAGACCCTTCTTGAAAGAAATAGTGCGTGAAGGCATAGTAAATTACTCAGCTTTAGCCAGAAAAATTTCTATAGAAGTGTTTGGAAGCAAAAAGCACCAGAACGCTATAAAAATGGCATTAGTGCGTTTAACATCAAAGATTAGGGAAAAAGAAGAAGATTTGGAAAGCAAGATACTGAAAGTACTAAAGGACAGTTCAATATCGCTAAAGAGCAAAGTAGCAGTTGTTATTAGTGCGCGAGAGATAGAACAACTAAAATATCTCTCTTATGTAGAAAGCAAAGATACCATTACGTATGTGGTGGAAGAAAAGGAACTAGAAAACGTACGAAAATCAAAGAATGTACTTCATACCGAAACTAATCTTAACTTAATAACAATCCACAGTCCGCCAGCGCTTGAAGAAGTTCCAGGGGTAATTGCGCATATCTTAGATGCGCTTTCAGCAGAAGGAATAAATATAGCAGAGTTTGTTTCTTGTTATACTGATACTCTCTTGGTAATAAAGCAGGCAGATACTGCAAGAGCGTATGAGATTTTGGATGGGTTGACTAGCTAACTACATTCCATTTTACATATTTTTTCTATCCCACTTAGCATATTCCAATAAGCATCAAGCGTGTTGCTTACAGCCTCAAGCACTTTCTTTTTAGTTTCTTCATCTGTAACATATTTTCTAATAAGCTCGCGTTCAGCAGCAGAATGCTCAACATCAGCAGTCATATGAACCTTGAAATATTCTAAGCCTGAATCGCTAGTTACTCCATAATGCGCTACTAATCCATTAATTTTCTCCTCGCTGACTTTTGGTATTTGGGATTCATATGCATAAAGTGCTGCGATGCCCTCTACAATACTGTTTTTGCAGTGTTTCATAAAGTTTTTAATGAAATCTTCTGTTTCTGCAGTAGGTACAGTACCAATATCATTTCTTATTACTCCAGTTGCCTCAGCAAACCTTAGCCAAAGCTCTGGATGGTTGTTTTCTCCGTTTTCCTCATCCATTAGGTTCTGTAATACCAATCTTCTGTCAGTCGCATTATCCATCTGTGTATGCACTGCGCTTAGATATTGTGGAAAAGCAGCAACATGCTTATAATATTGTCTTGCATACTCTTGTAACATCTCACGAGTTAGCTTTCCCATTTTCCAGCTCTGATAAAAAGGATGTTTTAATATACTTCTTTCCTGAATTCTTTTATCTATCTCCTCAATGACATCCATAAAATCCACCCCAATATTTATTATATTCTAATTTCTTTTTACAATCCTACCTTTTTTTATTACTATCCTTACAGGATTTGCAGCTAAGTGATAAGGAATCTGAGTATGCTGTTCAACATCTAAAATCAAGATATCCGCTTGTTTTCCTACCTCAATACTTCCAATATTATTTGCACTTTCAATCGCATGCGCTGCATTTATAGTTGCAGCGTTTATTGCTTGTGCTGGGCTTAGTTTCATTTTCATACATGCTAAACTTATAATAAAAGGCATTGATTCACAATAACAAGAACCAGGATTAAAATCAGTAGCAATTGCTATAGGAATGCCAGCATGTATAATTTTTTTAGCTGGCGCGTACTTTTCAGTTCCTAAAAAGAATGGAACGCCTGGGAGCAAAACAGTAATGCTGCCTGCTTCTCTTATGTTTTTAATTCCATCATCAGAAACAACATCCAAATGATCTACTGCTATTGCTTTAACCTCTTTCGCAATTTCAGTTCCACCTATTTCGTTGAACTCATTAATATGAGCGCGTGGCCTAAGTCCATATTTTTTTCCAGCCAATAAAATTCTTTTTGTTTCTTCAGCAGAAAATGCACTTTTTTCGCAAAATACATCGCAGTAATCAGCTAATTTTGCAACAACTGGAATCATTTTTTCAATTATGAATTTTGCATATACTGCACTATTCGCAAACTCTGGTGGAACTGCGTGCGCGCCAAGAAACGTTGAAACTATTTCTATTGGCTGTTTTTTAGCAAGCTTTTTTAGTAATCTTAATATCTTTATCTCGGAGTCAATTGTAAGACCATATCCGCTTTTAGCCTCTATCGTGGTAGTACCATGATTTAGCATATTACCAAGATGATGAAGTGCTCTATTCAATAATTCTTCTTCGCCCGCATTGCGAGTTGCATTAACTGTGCTTAAAATCCCCCCTCCGTTTTTTAGTATTTCCAAATAATCCTTTCCATTTATTCTATCAACCCACTCTTTTTCCCGTGAGCCAGCAAAGACTAAATGAGTATGACAATCAACAAATCCAGGCATAACAACTTTGTTTTTCGCATCAATAATTCTAGTTTTTTTATCTATCTTAATGTTATCTTTTATCTCATTACTTCCCCCCAGCCATACAATACTCTCGCCAGCTATCGCTATCGCTCCATTGTTTATTATTCCTAAATTACTCAATTGTTCTTTAACTTTTGGTTTATTTGATGCGCCTTTGATAGTAAGCAATTCGGATGCGTTTTTTATTACTAAATCAGCAGTAATCATAATTGTCTCCATTTATTTAGGAACATTCACTCCTTTTTTCTTAGCAGTTTCTATTGCTTCTTCATACCCTGCATCAACATGTCTAGCTATTCCGATACCTGGATCAACAGTTAAGACCCGTTTAAGGCGCTTTTCTCTTTCTATTGTTCCATCAGCAACAATTACCATACCCGCATGTAATGAATTTCCTATGCCCACGCCACCACCATTATGAAAACTTACCCAACTCGCGCCATTACAAGTGTTTAAAGCGAAATTAAGCAAAGGCCAATCTGCTATAGCATCACTGCCGTCCTTCATTCCTTCAGTTTCTCTATCAGGTGAAGCAACAGAACCGCAATCTAGATGGTCTCTACCAATTACAATAGGTGCCTCAATCTCTCTTTTTCTTACCATTTTATTTATTTCTATTGCAGCAAGAGCACGGTCACCATATCCAAACCAACAGATACGTGCTGGTAATCCAGTAAATGGGATTTTCTTAGAAGCTAACTCGAGCCAGCGTTTTAATGCCTTATCTTCTGGAAATAAGTCAATAAGCATTTTGTCAATTTTGTGAATATCCTCTGTATTACCAGAAAGTGCTGCCCACCTAAATGGTCCTTTTCCAATGCAGAATAACGGTCGGATATAAGCTGGAACAAACCCAGGATATTTAAACGAACCATCTTTTTTACGTATATCTAATCCTGCTAATTCTGCCTGCGCACGTAGATTATTTCCATAATCAAATACAATCGCTCCACGCTTTTGCATTTCCAGCATTGCATCAACATGTTTTTTTATTGACTCAAGTGCTTTGCGTTTATATTCGTTAGGATTTTTATCTCTTATTTCATCTAATTCCTTTAAATTCCCCGTAGGAACATAGCTCAGTAAATTGTGCGCAGGTGTTTGATCTGTAACTATATCAGGTGTTATATTTCTTCTAACAAGCTCAGGATAAATGTTTCCAGCATTACCAATTAATCCAATAGAAACTGCCTCTCCTCTCTTTTTTGCATCCTCAATCCACCTTAGTGCTTCATCTAAATCTTCAGTTATTCTATCGCAATATCCTTCTCTAACTTTTCTTTCTATTCTTTCCTTTCTAACCTCAACATTCAGGATTATTGCATCATTCATTGTTGCTGCTAAAGGTTGAGCACCGCTCATCCCGCCCATTCCAGCAGTTAAAATAAGTTTTCCTTTTAGTGAATCAACTTTCAAATCTTTCTTACCTAGGGCTGCAAATGTTTCATATGTTCCTTGTATTATCCCCTGGGTGCCGATGTAAATCCAACTTCCTGCAGTCATTTGACCATACATTGTAAGCCCCATCTCATCATACTTATCAAAGTTCTCCTGCGTAGACCATTTTGGAACTATGTTAGAGTTCGCCAAAATAATGCGTGGTGCCTCTAGGTTAGTAGGCGCAACATAAACAGGTTTTCCGCTTTGTATGCAAAGCGTCTCATCATTCTCAAGCTTAAGAAGTGCTTTGATTATTCTATTGTACTCTCTCCAATTTCTTGCAGCTCTTCCTGTGCCACCATAAACAATAAGCTCATCTGAATCAATAGCAACTTCTGGATCCAGATTATTCATTAGCATACGCATTGCAGCTTCAGCATCCCAATTTTTGCAATGTAGATCATTTCCTCTAGGCGCACGAATTTTCTCTTTTGGTTTTTCTTCGTAATACATTGGGCGCATTTTCTCACTTACTTTTATTCCGCATAGCAAATCCCTCCAAGAAGCTCACAATCATGGTGGCAGCAAGCAATGCAGTTCTATTATCAACATCATATCTTGGATTTAGTTCCATGATGTCAAATAGTTTTACCTTAGAATTAACACCAGCAATAAAACAAGCCTCTAAAATATCATGAGCTTGAATTCCTCTTGCGCTTGGCGCGCTACATCCTGGGGCAACATGCTGTGGCATTGCATCGATATCAACACTGACAAAACTCGCTTTCGTTGCAGCATTCGCAATCTTTAATGCACCCACCATAATCTTCTTCATTCTTTTTTTCTGGACTTCACTTAGTGTAATAATATTCGATTTCTTTGCAAGTAAATATTCATAATAAGTTTTTGAATTCAAATTATCATGGCAACCAATCTCAACAAAATTCTTTCCTAAAACCTTGCCATCCAATTCTTCCAAAACTCGCCTAAAAGATGTTCCACTAGAATTTTTTCCATTCTTAACAATACGAACATCAAAATGTGCATCTATGTTTATCCCGCCAATCTTTCCATCAAAAGCATTACAAAGACCACGCACATTTGCAAAGCTTATATCATGCCCGCCTCCGATAACAATAGGTAAAACATCTTTCTTTACTAGTTCGAAAACAGTTTCGCTAACACGTGCATGTGTTTCTTGTGAATCTCGTTCAACAACTTCAACATCTCCAAAATCGCAAATTTTCAAATCGCTAATATTGATGTTTTTTTCTACATTATAAATCGAACCATATCTTTTAAGCGCAGTTCGAACTGCATTCGGCCCTTCTTTTGCTCCAACTCTTCCATTGCTAAGCTCAACACCATAATCAAAAGGTACACCAATTATTCCAATATTACATTCCTCATCTTCTTTGTAATTCCGTATTATGTTCTTAATTCTAATGTCATTCTCATCACGTACAGGTTCGTAAATATCCACATTGCTAGGTTTGAGATATCTCATTCCAATCCCCCTATAGCAGTTTCAACGTCTCTAACAATCTCTCCATTTTTTACAAGCTCAAAGCTTTTCATTATATACCCATGGAGTTCTTCATCTTTTTCAAGAAATTTTATCTTTTTTCTTATAGTTTTATAAGCAGCATTAGTTCCAATACCTTGTTTTCCGTTTATTAAATCAAGTGCTTGAGCAGCACATATGTATTCTATACATATTACATTTTGTACGTTGAATATTACTTGCAGTAGCTTGTTCGCAGCTGTTGCTCCCATGCTTACATGATCCTCTTGATTTGCAGAAGTAGGTATTGAATCAACAGAAGCAGGATGGCACAATATTTTATTTTCTGAAACCAGGGCGGCAGCAGTGTAGTGTGGTATCATGAATCCAGAATTAACACCTGCCTCATTTATAAGAAACGCAGCCAATCCACTTAATTTTGGGTCTACTAATCGTGCAATTCTTCTCTCTGCGATGTCTGCAAGTTCAGCTATTGCTATTGCCAAAAAATCTAAAGCAAATGCAAGGTATTCACCGTGAAAATGTCCACACGATAGTATTCGTTTGCTTTCTAATAATATCACTGGGTTATCTGTTACAGCATTAATCTCTGTTTCCATTATTTTTCTACAAAACTCGATAGTATCCTTTACTGCTCCGTTGACCTGCGGAATACATCTTATGGAATACGGATCTTGAGTAATGCCATTTGAACCAATTAGTTTACTTTCTTTAATTAATTTCCTTATGTTCCTTGCGCATTTTATTTGCCCTGGGTGTGGTCGAAGTTTATGAACCTCTTCATCAAAAGGCGCTTCATTGCTTTTTAATGCCTCAGCAGTCATCGTTGCTGCAATATCTGCGTTTTTTAGCAATGTTTCCGTATCATAAATCGCCAAAGCGCCTATTGCGGCCATAATCTGAGTACCGTTTACTAGTGATAATCCTTCTTTTGCTTCTAGTTCTAATGGAGTTAATCCAGCTAGTCTAAGTGCCTCACTACCTAAAATAATATTTCCATTATATTCTGCAGTTCCCTTTCCTATCATAACAAGTGCCATATGAGCCAATGGAGCAAGATCCCCGCTTGCACCTAACGAACCTTTACTTGGAATAATCGGGTGGATCCTTTTGTTTAGCATATCTATTAGCATTTTTACAGTTTTTAGTCTTACACCACAGCATCCACTCGCAAGTGTATTTAATTTCAATAGCATCGCGGCTCTAACAATTTCTGTAGGAAACGGATCTCCAACAGCTGTTGCATGGCTTATTATAATATTATATTGTAGTTCATGAATCTTGTCTTGAGGTATTATAGAATTAGCTAATGCACCAAAGCCAGTTGTAATCCCATACAACTTTTTTTTGTTCTTAATAAACTGGTCCACTAATGAGGCTGAATCTTCGATGTGCTTTATAACCTCTTGTGAAAGTTCAACTTCTTCAAACTGTCGGGCAACGTTCACTACTTTTTCTATAGTTAGGTCTTTACCTGTTATTATTACTTTCATAAAAATCTTTTATTAAAATTATTAGTCTCTTCTTCTATCTTTTTTTCTTAATTTACTAACTACATACAGTGAAAGCATCAATATTAATGCTATTAACCCAATAGTCTTTGCTTCGTTTGGTATTTTATTTAGTATATTTTTGAAAAATAGTTTTATATTCGCTATCCATTCATTTAATCCATTAGCTTCTGGTTTTTTCATTTCAATTTTTTTAAGTAGTTCCTTTGCTTGCTCGTGCTCAGGATAAAACGTTAATGTTGTTTCCAGTTTTTGTTTAGCATTAGTGTAATTGCCAGAATCATAGCTATCTAATGCCTCTTGAAATTCTGCATTTGTTATTGAAGGTTTTTCTGTTATACTGTTCTCTGCTAATACGCTGTTTATATCATCTTTAGTCACTACCTCGTCGTTTAACTCTAGTCCAACTAGGCTTCCTTCTTTATCACTAATTATATTTATTTCATTTTGATTTTCATCATTACTCAGTAGTTCGTATTTTTTGCCAGATTCGCTATTTTTGATAAGGTTTGTCTCAGTTTTATTTTTATCAGTGTTTATTATATAAACTTGGTCGCCGCTTTGCATTGTTGCATTTTTTAATTCTACAACTGGCAGATTATTTTTGTCTATTTTCAGCAGTGCCATGCCATCCTTAGCATCTATGAATTGTGCATTTATTGGCTTAGCGTAGCCAGAAAGTTTAACATACGCTTCTTTTTTATCTATTTTTATAGAGATTATGCCATCAGCATAATCACTAGATATTTTTTTATTGAATCCAGTAGCACCATCATAAATTCCAAATAAATACTCCTTATACGCATTTGCTTCTTTATCATCAATTTCCTTTCCAAATCTTTTAAGATGATCAATTTTGCCAGCATCATTTGCTATTAGGGGTGCAGCAAATACTATTGTTTCATTTATTATAGTCTCATTCTCAATTACATTATTATTTGTTATTATATATCCATCCGCGCTTATAATTGCGCCATCTATTGATTTATTGGCTGAGAGCACATAGCTTCTGCTAACCAATTCTTTTAGGCTTGGCAAAACATCACTCTCAATAGTAAGCGTAGATTTTATCTCAACTATTACATCCACTATTGCAGGTTCGTTCAGTATTATCGCTTTTTCTATATCAGTAGCAGAATAGATTAAACTCGATAATAAGATTAAAGCTAATAGTAATTTGGGAGTGGCCATAATTAGCATTCTACTTATATACTTTTAATTTTATCTTTGTAGTCCTTCTATCATTGGTTGCCCAGTTAAATGAAAATCAATGTATGCGCTAGCGATTGCTGTTGCAATTTCTTTTAATCTTAGCTTGCATGCGTTCCACTCATCTTGTTTATCGCTTACAGGTAGTAAGGAATCTCGTATTGTTTCAACTGCATCCATAAAATCCCTATTACCAACGCCAATCGATGCTAAAAACGCAGCTAATTTTTGATTAATTTGTCCATTAGGTCTAAATACACGAGGCTCGCTAAATGCAGCTATTCTAACCATAGTTTGTGGATGTTCTTCAGGCATTTCTATTCCCGCAATATGATATTGCATTTGGTAGAATGCATTTTCTAATAATTGATTCATATTTTCTAGTATTCTTTGTTTTGTATTTCCGTTTAATGCTGCTGGGCGTGTCAAACTGCCTCTTATTTGGGAAAGATGCTCGTCAACTCTTCTTCTTATGTTTCTTAGGCATTCTTCTCTAGCTTCTACAAATCCAATTATTGAAGAAACTCCATTGTCAAGCTTTTCTTTATAAGTACTGAATCCAGTAGTCTTCGCTGCAACATTAGCTAAAAGTGCAAGCGCTCTTTCATATTTTTCTCTTTTGTCTTCTTCCATGGGTTGAGCTAGAGGTACAGCACCCTTTCTTTGGATCTCTCTTATTAATAAAACTGGCATAAATTGACCTCGAATTAGAAGAATCTAGAATTTATTATAAATAACAACAAATTTAAAGAGTTTGTCAATGTACATTCAGAACCTTTTTATACTCTTGCTAACACAATAAAATGATGACTAAACTTAATTTAGCACATCCACTTCAAGAATACCAACAGCCTGCACCAGAACGAAGATTTCGGTTAATTTGCGGTGGGTTAGCTCATTATAAACTAGAACCTGAGGATCTAAAACACGAAAGCGGTCAGACAATAGATAAGAAAATACAATTCAGGACATGGCTAGCTTTATTTTTTATAGAAAGAGGAAAATACAAAATAACAGATAAAGGTTATGCTGAGCTAGCTCCAGATATAGAAAGACAAGACACTCATTTTGGAGAGCATGATTCTGCAAGAGAAAGAAGCACCAAAAGAGAAATAACCAGACCGTTAACTAAATCAGAAATTAAAGAAGCAGTAAATTCAAAAGTAGGACAAATGCTTAGAGAAGGAAAGGCTGAAGAACTTTATAATAATAAATTAATTGATCGTTCTTATCATATTGCATGGAGCAACAAACAAATTAGAGTAACAGTAATAAAAAAACTATTAGAATTTCTAGGAGCTAGTCCTGCTAGACTTGATGAATCAAGAGAAGAACTAGATCAGCTTATTTTACAATCTGCAAGAGAAGAAAAAACTGATGCAAAAAGAATGCAAGAAGTTTTGGATGAAATAAGAAGAAATTTAGGAAGGATTAGAAGAGTCAGTGGAGATGATTTTAATAATAATAGATTATCTGGATTAATGAATCATTACAAAAACTCTCCTTATTTGGCGTTGGTGGAAGCAGGCTATGCGTATCCTGAAGATGAAATAAAAGAACAAAATGGACAATTTAAAACTGATAAGATCTATCCTTGGGAAATTAAAAACGCTCCACTTATTTATTCTGATAAAGAAATTAGGATAGCTGCTTGTAAATGGCTAGTTTGGAAATTAAAGAAAGATCCTAAAGACATAATCCAAGATGATTTTAACAATAATGGATTAGGTGGGTTAGTAGGAAACTATTACAAAGGTTCTCCTTATGATGCGCTTTTAGAAGCCGGTCTCGTTACCCAAGCGAATGAAGCATATATGCGAAGTTCGCAGCATACGCATTAACCAAAAATCAAAAAATTAGCCCACTTAGCGCCACCACTATATCCAGGCGCAATATCTAATAATCTAATTTTAAATTGCTTGCCTTCTGGTGAAACCCAAGAATAATCACTTCCCTTACAAATCTTTCCTTTTTGTAAGCTCGCTTCGCTCTCAATTTTAACAATTTCAATCAAGGCACAGGCACCAGCAGGTACAGTTTGGTCAAGTGCAATATCATTTAATACTAATATATATTTTCCATCTTCAAATAGCAAGCCAGGCGGCCTTTCTTTCTTTTTTTGTTCAGCTGACCATTCAATTTTTAGTATAGTAGTATGTACATTTCCTGGCCCAGGTAAAACCTTAGAGCAATCTTGTTCACTTGGGATGCATTCTCCACCAAAATATAATCTAATGTTTCCTTCAGAAAGTGGTATTGCATCAGGGTCAGCGCCTTTAATCCCAGTATAACCTAGTTTTTTCCAGCTGAATCCATCTTGGGAATAGGCAGCATAAATCTTTTGGTGTGTCCAATAAAACATCAGATAACCATCTTTCCATTTAAGAGCCATTGGATGTCTGACAGTTGGAATCGCGTCTCCTTCAACGTTCATTTCAGAAACAATAGTTGCTTTTGCATCTCTATTCCATGTTAATCCGTCTTTGGATGATGCACCATATATCTCTGCTGCTGGAACATTAGGAGGTGCGTCTGTACCTTCTTTTATTTCATAGAAAAACATTCTATAAGTTCCATTATCTAACTGGATAACTGTTGGTCCAGCAGCATCATAACCAGAACGTGGTCTTATCCTAACTCCTTCATATTGCCAAGAGCTTAGGCCATCAGATGAAAAAGAACTAACTATTGCACCCTTATCCTCATTCTTCATAGGTGGTTGATGGTAATAAACGCGAACTCCATTTGAAAAACGAACTGCGCGTGCAACTGCAACTCCGTCTAATATTACATCTGTTTCTTCTTTCCAGGATAATCCATCTTGCGAACTAAGAACAAATACCCCTGTTGCGCTTGCTTGACCAAACTTGTTTAGATACATTAGATATCTTCCATTTATTTGAATCACGGATGCATCTGCATATCCACCAGTGAAAAGAAGCGTTTTATTAAGCATGGTAAATTTCGCTTCAGTTATATCTGGCTTAATTTCTAATTTTCCTTCAACCTTTAGTGCATCTTCTACTTCTTTTTCCAATTCTTCTGGCGTTTTAATATCAAGCGGTTCTATTCTTTTGCATATACCAGTTGCATATCCAGCTTGTGGAGGAATTAAATCTTCGCAACTGAAACCATCTGGACATTGCATATTGTTCCAAGTTCCGCATTCACAATAAATTACGCATTGCTCTGTGCAAACTGTATCGGCTGGTGCCCCTCTGCATGCGCTTCCGCATTCGTCCCATCTTCCGCCAGCTGTTTCGCACTGATTTTTTGTAATGCCATCCTCAGTCTTAGGTATGTACTTTTCTGGCTCCTTTTTTGGCGTTCGTTCAATTGGAGAGGCAGGTTCAATCTTTGTTTCATTTTTAATTTCTGTTTTTGGTTTTTCAGTAATTGGTTCCTCTTTTATCTGGGATGTACATCCGAATACCAACATTGCAATTATTATGCCAAAAATGATTAAGCGCATAAAAAGCATTCACCATATAAATATAAAAATCCTGCATTTGCTAATTTTGTTATGTCATTTATGCGTTGCGTTGCCCGTACATTTAGCATAGAAGAGGCAAAACAAATTGCAGATCGCTTTGAAGCACAAGGCTACGAGACAAATATAATAGAGAACAAGCGGGGCACGCTATCTGTATATGAAGTTTGGGCAGGAAAAAAAGCAGAGGGGTTTGAGGTTAAAGGTAAAAAAGATAAATTAGGGCCAAAGTTCTTGATGAAATAGAAATTTCATCGAGAGATCGTGTCCGAAGGACACGGGATTTTGAGGACAGATTAAACACGTGATCACTTTATTTTATCCTTTTTGCAATTTTATCCCAGATTTTATCTTCTTTTTCCCATGCTCTTCTTAGGGATTCTTCAGATAATTTTTTCCACAGATAATTTTCGTTTGTTACTAAAACCATTCTTTCAACCTTTTCTTCTCAAATTCTATCTTCTCTAATAGGAACTTTTCAGATGGCTCTTGCATTATTACACTTGCGGATGGTTCAGCAAAGAAATCTCCTTCAGCATAAGCTGCCTTTCCATCTCCTGTTTCTACAAAACAATATCCCTTTCCATTGAATGATATCTTTTCAGTTCCATTTATCTCTGCAATAATATTATGTGCCACAACCTTTGCCTCTTCTTCTGCAAGCACACCTGCCTTTGGCAATAATTTTCCATCTGCCAGTTTTATTGCTGTGCAATCTCCTATTGCAAAAACATTATTGAATTTTGTTTGCAATTTTTTGTCAACAGAAATAAAATTTTCATCACATAAATGTTTAATTGCAGCAGGAGCGCTATGTGGTGGTATGCCAATAATCAAATCACAATCTTTATTCTCGCCGTTTTCAAATTTTAGTGAGTTTTTTCCAATTTCAATTATCTTATAATTAGGTAGATAGCTAATTCCTTTTTCGCTTAGTAATTGTTTTATCTTCTCACCTATAACTTTGCCAGCAACTGGCATTGGCTGTGGTTCAGGCGTATAAACAGATATCTCAATATTGTTTCTGGTTTTCATTTTTCTCAAATATTCTTCTATGAGAAATGCAGCTTCATAAGGTGCGGCAGGGCATTTGAAAGGCGTTCTACAAATTAGAATTGCTATTTTACCGCGTTCTATCCTTCTCAGTGCGTTATTTATCTGTTGCGCACCTTGCATTGTATATAGGTTATATGCATTATCAAAACCCGGAATTACCTGTGGCACAGGTTCAGCGCCCATTCCGATAATAAGATAATCATAAGAAAATCCTCTTTCAGATGTTTCAACAATTTTTCTTTCCAAATCAATTGCTGCAATTTCTGTTTTTATAAAATTTATTTTCTTTTTCTTCAGTAGAAAATATGGTTTTTCATATTCCTGCGGTGATCTTTTGCCAGCCATTACCCATAGTTTATTAAGGCTCATACAATAAGTTGAATTTCTATCAATTAGCGTCACATTACAATGCTTTGCTAATAAGTTTGCAGCAGTAAGTCCACCAAAGCCTGCGCCTAGAATTAGAACGTTTTTCATACTTTGATGTATTCAATGAAAAGGTTATAAATACATTATCTCTAGCTCTATCTTATGAGACGTATATATTTTCTATTCTTAGTATTTATTTTGGTTAGTGGTTGCACCGCGCAAGTGCCAGGCGAGCAGTCTAGTGCAACCCCCTCTGAATTTCCGATACAGAAAAATGAAACACCCCCAAAAGAAAAGCAAACGGAACTAATACAAACTAATAAATCAGATACTGAGGGTGCTTCAAAAATTAATGAAACTATCCCAAATATGCCTATTTCGAAACCGAATGAATCAGTTGTCAAGATAAATGCTACTACCAATGTCTCGGTTAATAAAACGATTCAAATTAATCAGACAACTAATAAATTTAATCAACCCAACCAAACTATCTATACAGATAAGTTCATAGTAGCAAACCCATTCGACCTTTCTCAGGCATCAGTTATCTCTAAGTTTAGAAGCTGTGTTGGGCATGATTACAGCGGCATGAATAGTGACGGTCAAAGAGAAACGAAACGTTCTATGAAACATTATATTGATGCTATAAATTCGCTAAAAGGTACCAGTGGCCAGATAAAGGTTTTCGCTCCTTTTAACGGTACCATTATGAATATTGAACAGGATTTTGCTGGTTTTGAAGGAAAACAAAGAGGCATACAAGTCTGGCTTTCTAACCCAAATAACGATGGTTGGTTATTTGTTTTTTTCCATGTTGATCTGCTGTCATCGCTTAAGAAGGGCTCTGAAGTTAAAGCTGGCGAGTTAATTGGATACGCAAACGTAGATGGTGGTGAGAATTTTGACATTACACTAAAAAAGTTTGTATTTCCCAGCTTTGATCCTTCTACATTTGATGAAGAAAAGAAACCTGAATCTATGGTAGAAGGATCAGCTAATGTACTCACATCTCCATTTCTTCATATGAGTCCAGAGGTGCTTAAGCAATATCAAAATAAAGGTTTGAAAGTGGATGATTTTATTATTTCTAAATCTTCTAGAGATGCGAAACAATGCGAGTGTATAGATGAAAGTTGTAACTTTCCTTCAAACAGTCCACAAAGTCATCCGGAAGATTGGATTATAATTAACTGATATCCTGAGACAAGAATGTTTTCTTGTCTCAATCTATACACAACCATCTCTAAAACCCTAATGCCTGCAATCGGTAAAACTTAGTTGGTTGTGTATATACTTTTATCGTTTTCTGAATATCTTTAATCTGTGATAAAATGAACAGTGGCCTTGCATTTACACAAAAACAAAAAACTCCTTTGGAAATAGGGATGGAATTAGGAAGAAAAGGAGACAAGGCAGGCTTAACCAGAGCAATTGTTAATCTGATTACCAGAAATCCGCTAGCTACTTCAGAAGAAAAACAAATGAGAGATCTAGTAAAAGGTTTTATACTTGCCAATGTCAGGCAGAATGGGGCTAAGGCAACAGACGCTTTAGATGAATCATTAAAAACATCAATTAGGGTTTTAGCAAATAGGTCCTCAGGATATGATCGTAAATTACTAATAATGGAGGATGCAATGGAACGTCGCGAAGGAGAAATAGCAAAAGAAGTACAGAAAAAATTAGGGATTAGTGATGATATTTTGGCCCGCGAAGAAGGTAATATACCAATGTACGAAAAAGAAGTAGTAGCTAGGCTGGCTAATGATGCCGCCTATCAAAAATACAAAGCAAGAGCGGCAAAATATGACAGGATGGCAGAGCAGCTTAGTAAAGCAGTAGATAAGCTTGATCAGGGCCTTGAAAGAATAGCTGAAATTAAAAGATCAGCAATTCCAGACGCAACCTTGTTAATTGCGGATCTCGAAAGGGCGATAAAATCTGAGTTTCAAAGATCAAGTCTAAGAAAAGTTGGTTGGTTATCTGTTGCGATTGTTGGAATAGCTGCAGCAGCAGTTGTAGTAAAATATCTTGCTGAAGAAGACGAGGTACCTAAAAAGGTGAAGAAATAAGACAGTAAACCGCAAAGTAAAATAATCTATTAGATATCTCAAAACTACCGAAGCGTGCGCGAGCACGCTTCTTGGCCTAAGAAAGCCATTTTCTAAGGTTTTCTTAGAAAAGAGAGCGAATAGCAACGAAGTTGCGTGATGAGCGTGCATTAGTTATAAAAGATGTGAAGGATTAATGCAAGAAACGAGGCAAAAACCTTATAAATATAAGTTGGCAATCAGCAATCAGCAGCCAGCAATCAGCCACGGAGTTGGCCCAATGCCCATGGCTCACAGCTGAAGGCAGATAACAATGACTTCCACATATAAAATGTATATAAATGGAAAATGGGTTAGCGCAAGCGATAACGATACTTTTGAGGTTTATAATCCAGCGAATAGCCAGTTGCTTGCATATGTTGCAAAAGGTACGCGCAATGATGTACACACAGCAATAGATGCAGCACGCGAAGCGTTTGACTCTGGGGTATGGAGTAGTAAAACGCCAGGCGAGCGATCCACTTTGCTTTGGAAATTAGCTGAATTGGTTGAAAAAAATAGCTTACAACTAGCAAAACTCGAATCGCAAAACGTTGGTAAAACCATCAAATATGCGCGTGATAGTGATCTGCCATTTATTATTGATAATTTAAAATTTTTTGCAGGCGCTGCGAGAATGTTAACAGGTCTATCTTCAGCAGATTATTCTGGCCTTGGCACTAGCTTTTTACGAAGAGAACCTGTTGGTGTAGTTGGCAGCATCATACCTTGGAATTACCCGCTTTATATTGCAATATGGAAATTAGCGCCAGCTCTCGCAGCAGGAAATACACTTGTACTAAAACCAGCAAGCTATACGCCGCTTACGCTTTTAGAATTTACAAGGCTAGTTGAAAAAATTATTCCTAAAGGTGTTTTTAATGTTGTAACTGGGCCAGGCGAGATAATTGGAAGCGAGATCGCAAGCAGCAAAAAAGTAGATATGATTTCGCTTACTGGCGATACAAAAACTGGTAAGAAAATAATGCAACTTGCAAGTAATAATGTTAAAAAAGTTCATCTTGAATTAGGTGGAAAAGCGCCATTAATTGTTATGTCTGATGCAGATCTTGATATGGCAGCAAAAGGTGCAACTGTTGGTGCGTTTTGGAATACTGGACAGGATTGCACCGCAGTTACGCGTGTTTATGTTCATAAAAAATACGAAAAGAAACTAATTTCACTAATACTAAATGAAATGCGAAAGATTAGATTAGGTGATCCGCTAAATGAAAATACAGATATGGGTCCGCTTATTTCTGCAAGACAGCGTGACAATGTAGCGAATCATATAAGAAGTGGAATTGACGAAGGTGCAGAATTAGTCTGTGGTGGTCAACGGCCTAGTGGAAAACAATTTGAAAATGGATATTATATTGTTCCTGCATTATTTAGAAATGTTCAACAGAAGATGAAAATTTGTCAGGAAGAAATATTTGGTCCGGTTCTTAGTGTATCAACTTATGAAAAAATTGATGAAGCAATTGAGAAAGCGAATGATGTTGACTATGGGTTAGCTGCAAGCGTTTATGGAAAAGATATTACTACTGCTATAAAAATTGCAAATAAATTGCGCTTTGGAACAGTTTGGATAAACGAGCATGGAGCGCTCACTAGCGAAACCCCACATGGAGGATTTAAGCAAAGTGGGTTTGGGAAAGATTTATCAATATATAGTTTAGAAGAATATACTAATTTGAAGCATGTTTACATAGATCAAACTGGGCTTGCTAGAAAGCCGTGGCATTATACGGTTTATGGCAAACAATGAGCAGTGATTTATATGGTAAAAAAAGCCGTTAAAAAAATAGAAAAACCAAAAACTTTAAAGACTACTAAAAAAGTTGCAGTAGTACAACCTTCATTAATAGTTTCCAGTCCTATTCATCAGGTAGAATGTTTACGCTGTAGTGCTATAACCCCAATTCAAAAACTGGCTCATCATCCAACTGCTCTTTTTACATGTATTCAATGCAATGCAAAATTAGATATTTTTAATAATTGCAAGACGTGCAATGAATAATTAGACTGTTGCAAATTCTCTTAATTGAACTGCATGGGCAGCTAATCTCAAATACGATTTCATATGTGTTGCATCCATGGGTTTGCCAACTTGCTCATAAGCCTCTCCTAATATTGCCATTGCTGCTACCTTACTTAATAATGTTCTATGGTCGGTATCCAACAATGCATCAGTATCCAATAGTAATACATCCCATCGTCCTCTTTGTGGTCCAACTATTGGAGGTAAAAATGCTTCAGCTTCTCTAATTGCATCAGAGAATCTTCCTTCAGCACGATGTGTTGCTATTGATAATGCCCTACCACAAGCTGCTGCCAATATCCTTTCTCCGTTTAAACCTATTGGAGTTATTCCATGTAAGTCTCTATCTGAGAGTAATATTTTTGCCCTTTCTAATGCATTTAGTATAGTGCGTCTCGGACACCTAGACGTCACAACTTCTGAACTTCTAAATCTTAAACCTGTCATGTGTGTATACCTCTTTTATATTAATTGGGCTAACTGGAAAATTTTTATAGTATTAATAGGTGTATTAACGCTTATAAATATATGTTTTTTGTGGTCATTTCAATCGTTTAAGGTTTTTATAAACTACAACCTTTTTAATCCCTTGTTACCACAATTAATGCATGCAAGTTGTAGCATTACTCATTAGAAGGTGTATTACAAACCCACAGGCAGGTAGGCGTATTCCAAAATTAAAGTTAGTGCCAATGCCACCAGATGAATGCCAGAAACCTACGGTTCCAGAGAACAAGTTCTCTAGCTCCCAAAGAGCCTTCGCTCTTCAGGATCCTAGCTCAACCTCCCTTCAATTCAAGCGATGGCTAGCTTTATTTTTTATTGGAAAAGGAAATTATAAGATTACTGATAAAGGATATGAAGAATTAGCACCGCAAGTAGTTAGACAAAATCTAGAATTTGGAGAACCAGTTAGTGATAGAACAAGAGAACCAAGACTAGAAGAAAGAAGATCATTAACTAAAAAAGAAATAAGAGATGCAGTAAGCTCAAAAGTAGAGCAAATGCTTGAGAAAGGAAAAGCTGAAGAATTATGTCATAAAGGATATGTTGTTCGTTCTTATCATGTTGGATGGGATGATAAAGAGATTCGCTCAACAGTAATAAAAAAACTCTTGGGATTTTTAGGTGCTAGTCCTGCTAGACTGGATGAATTAAAAGAGGAACTAGACCAGCTTATTTTACAATCCGCCAGAGAAGAAAAAACTGATGCAAAAAGAATGCAGGAAGTTTTAGATGAGTTAAGAAAAAATTTAGAAAGAATTAGAAGAATCAGTGTAGAAGATTTTGTTAACAATGGATTAGGTGGGGTGTTAGCAAACTATTGCAGCAGTTCTCCTTATCTTGCATTAGTAGAAGTTGGATATGCTTATTCTTTAGATGAAGTAAAAGAACATACTAGAACTGGGTTTAAAACGGATAAGATTTATCCTTGGGTGATGAGTAAAGCTCCATCTATTTACGATGATTATGAAATTAGAATAGCGGCTACTAAATGGCTATTATGGAAATTAAATAAAGACGCAAGAGAAATAACTAAAGATGATTTTGAAAGTAGATTAGGTGGGTTATTATCAAGACCAGAATACAAAGGTTCTCCTTATAAAGCCCTTTTTGAAGCAGGTTACGCTTACTCGCTGGATGAAACTTTAGTACATGCTACAAATAATGAATTTAAAACTGATAAAGTATATGCTTGGGAAATGAAAAAAACGCCCCACATTTATGAGGAGAAAGAGATTAGAATAGCTGCTTGTAAATGGTTAATCTGGAGATTAAAGAAGGAAGTAAAAGAGATAACTGCGGATGACTTTTATAATAATAAATTGGACGGGTTATTAGAACGCTACAAAGGTTCTCCTTATTTAGCTTTGGTTGAAGCTGAATACGCTTATTCTTTAGATGAAACAAAAGAGCATGCTAGAACTGGACAGTTTGGATCCGATAAGATTTATCATTGGGAGATGGTTAAGGTTGGAAACGAATTTTATAAAGATAAACAAATTAGGATAGCAGCTACTAAATGGTTAATCTGGAAGTTAAAGAAGGAAGCAAGAGAGATAACACAGGATGATTTTTATAATAATGGATTAACTGGATTATTAACTCACCATTACAAAAATTCTCCTTATGAAGCACTTCTAAAAGCAGGATTAGTAACACCAGAAGATGAAACATATATACGTAGCTCACAGCATACGCACTAACTACTCTGTATGCTTCCCATGAACGCCTTCTTTATCTATTTGTTTCAATGTTTCTTCTAATTTATCCAAGAATACTTTCAAATATTTATCAGGAATATTCAATGCAGGCTCAACTCTTATTGTTTGCGCACTAATCATTGTTCCTGCAACTAATATGCCACGCTTAAATAAACCAGCAGCAACTTCATAACCAATATTATTCGTTACAAAATCCATTCCAATTAACAAACCTTTTCCATGCACATCCAACATGAGTTTCTTATATTTTTTCTGGATCTTAGCAAGTTCATTTAACAAGAATTGCCCCTTGCGAGTTGCTTGCTCAGCTAATTTCTCCTCTAGCATAACATTAATTGCAGCAATGCCAGCAGCGCAAGCAAGTGCATTACCGCCAAATGTTGTACTATGTACGAATGGATTCTGTTCTAATTTTTTCCAGATTCTTCTCGAGCTCATAAATGCGCTAAGAGGCATTACACCTCCACCTAAAGATTTACCCAAGCACATTATATCCGGTACAACATTCCAATGCTCAATTGCAAATGTCTTTCCAGTTCTTCCCATGCCCGTTTGCACTTCATCAACTATTAGCAGAATCCCGTATTTATCACAGATTTCCCGAACGCGCGGAAAATAATCATCTGGCGGAACAACAGCACCAGCCTCGCCCTGCACTGGCTCAACAACAAATGCAGCAATGCCAGCACCAACAGCCTGTAATTTTGTTAGTTCTTGTTCGAGTTCATCTGCATCCCCAAATGGAACAAAATGAATATTGCTCAAAAGCGGTTCAAATGGTTGTCTGTATTCTGCCTTACCCATTAATGATAGGGAACCCATGCTCTTTCCATGAAATCCTCTTACAGTTGAAATAAAACCGGATTTTCCAGTATAAAGCCTTGCAAGTTTCATTGCGCCTTCTACTGCGTCAGTTCCATTATTTATGAAAAAACACTGTTGTAAATCGCCAGGTGCAAGTTCTCCAAGCAATTGAGCAAGCGCGCCTCGAAGTGGTTCAAGCAGTTCTTGGCTGTTTAATGGCATTCTTCGCAACTGCATTTCAACTGCCTTTACGATTTTTGGGTGCCTTATGCCCATATTATAAATGCCATATCCACCTAGAAAATCAATATATTTTCTTCCCATTATATCTTTTATTATTGATCCTTGCCCTTCCCACTCTATAGCAGCAAAATCCTCTGCTTCTGTTACTGATTTTCTATAATCCAAATAGCCTCGATTAAAATAATTATGAATATTCTCAATCGTTTTTTGAATAACCTCTTGTTTTATTTTCTTTGTAAGCGTTTTACAACATATTATATCCAAATAATCTTGTGACGTTTTTAGTACCTCATCGCGTGTCATGCGCGAGCAAATATACGCACGACCTTTTAGGTTTTTTCCAATTATTATCTTTGATTTTAATACGCAATGTGCACCTAGCAAATGATCTAAATCCTTATCTATCTCTGGTTCCTTTTTCTCGTCTTTTTTAGGTGAATGCGCAACAACAATGTGTTCCTTGCTCTTAATAGCCTTAGGTTCTTCTTTCTTCTCTTTTATTTTCTTCTTTTTTTTATTCATTATTATCACATATTCATTGCTATTAGCCATTAGCTGTTGGCCACTAGCCAATGGCCGTAACTTTATACCCATCTTTTACTTATATTCATTCCTCTTTTATTTAATTCTTTAAAAAATTTCTGTTCAGGAACATGAAACTCTGAAGGCATAACTCCTAGATCAGTAATCTCGCCGCGAGCAATCATCTGTGCAACAATGCTTGGCGGCGTTCCTGTATCTATATCACCTGCTGCAAAGCCATATTTAGGATAACTTTTTGCAAGGCAGTCAATTTGTAAGGCCTTCAGCTTTGAGCCATGAGCAATGAGCCCACGGATTTCAACACGTAAGCATTCATAATCTTCAAGCTTTTTAACTTTGCCTACTGGTTGTGCAGCAATAGTTCGTGCTAAGAAATCTAATGGAGATATTTTCATTCCATTATACTCAGTCAATTCTTTTTTTGTAATGCCAGTTGAAACAAGATATAAAATATTATTTACAAATTCATCATCAAAGCTTACTCGAAAACTCGCGTTCTTTATTCCTTTATTAGCAAAACTTTGCGGAAAAGTTGCAAGCTCAGAATGCAATGTATAAAATGCAGTTTGCTCGCCTATTGGTTTTGGAAATTTTATTTTCTCTTTTCCAGATACTGGCTCAACAAATTTCATTTTTCTATTTTGAAATACTGCTGGTTTTTCTGTGAATTCATCAACTAGCGTAGCAATAGCGTATGGAACTGGTGATTCGGGTCCAATACGTTTTGAAAAATCTTTCCACCCAACTTTTATATCAATAGATTCAATTTTTTCAAACTCTCGCGATCCATATGCAGCAAGCACATTTGTAATACCAGGTGTGCTTCCCATACCTAAAATTGCAGTTAAACCAGCATCTTTAAATTGTGCATTAAGCGCCAACTGCTTTTTTGTCATGTGGAATAATCCGCCCAAATCTAGATAATGAACTCCTGCTTTTAGGCATGCTTGCATTACATTTAAGTTCATATAATAAATCGCACAATTGAGGACAATATTCGTATCTTTAAAGATTCTAGCAGTGCTATCTTGGTCTTTAACATCCAATTCTATTCCGCTTACGCGTTCGTTTTTATATTTTTTTGCTGCTTCTTCTGCCCCACTTCTTGCAGCAATTACAATTTCGTCTTTAGTGGTTTCAAAAAGATCGCGTACTGCTACGCGTCCCATCATTCCTGTTCCGCCAACTACTATAAAGCGAGTCATCGAACAATCACCACTGTGAGATATCTGCTTTTGTTTTTTTGCCACAAAAGCAGGTTATAATTGGGGTTACAAGGGCAATATTTATAAATATGATTATAATATATTATAATAGGTGGTTCAATGACCGATATATTCAAAGCAAAATTAAGAAAAATTGGAAGCTCTGTTGGTGTTTTAGTTCCGAAAGAACAATTAGCTGCATTAGATGTAGAAGTGGGCGATGAGATAGACGTATCACTACTGAAACATAAATCTCGTGAAGAGATGGAAAAGGAGATAGAAGAAGGTTTCGGAATGGCGAAGCATTTTACTAAGCCATTTGTAAGAGATAAAAAAACTAGAGAGTTTTAAAGTCAGGGTTTTTGGAATGCTATTGGATACATCTGCATGGATAGAGTATCTAAAAGGTACAAATTTAGGTGGGGAGATTAAGTCTTTAAGTGAAAAAACATCTTTTTATACGTGTCCTTTAACGTTTGCTGAGATAACAAATTGGGTTTATAAAAATAACGAAGGGCCAGAACCACATCTGCAAAAGATTAAAAATTTATCAAAAATACTCGAACTAAATGAAGACATCCTTGTCAATAGTGGAAAAACTTATTATAGAGAAAGAAAAAACAATGAAAAGATAAGCATGATAGACTGCATTATATATACTACTGCTCGTTATCACGACCTAATCTTACTTACAAAAGATAATGATTTCAAAGATTTGCCATATGTAAGAATATTAGAGTAGATAAGAATCAGTATTTTATATTAAGTCTAATTGCCATCTCCAATACATCCAACCCTTCCTTTAATTGAGCATCGCTAATTACAAGAGGCATTAGCGTGCGTATATCATTTCCAAGTAATCCAGAAGAAAGCACCAGCAATCCATTTTCATACGCGTTTGTTACTATCTTCCTAGTTAATTCTTTATCTGCCTCTTTTGTTTTCTTATTTTTTACAATCTCAATAGCACGCATCGCGCCAAGCCCGCGCGCATCTCCAACGCATTCAAATTCATTCTTAAATTCATTGAATCTTTTTTCAACTATTCTTCCTATATAAGTTGCACGAAGCCATAATTTCTTTTTCAATATAAAATCTATAGCAGCTTTTGCAGCCTCACAGCTTAATGGATTTCCAGCAAATGTTCCACCAAGCCCGCCTTCTTGTACACAATCCATTATTTCTGCCTTGCCTGTAACCGCGCTAAGTGGCATACCATTGCTAAGTGATTTTGCAGTAGTTATTATATCAGGTGCTATACCAAAGTACTCGCATGCAAATAACTTACCAGTGCGTGCAAATCCGCTCTGTACTTCATCTACAATAAATAGAACTCCATTTTCTTTGCAAATCTTATATAGCTCGCGCACATATTTTTTTGGTGGAACAATAAATCCACCTTCTCCAGTTATCATTTCCATTACCACACAAGCAATATTCTCTGGTGCAGCAACTCCTTTGAAAAAATCATTTTCAATATATTCTAATAAGTAATCAACATATTCCTCTTCACTTACATGCGGAGGCATCCTATAAACATAAGGATAATGTAACTTATATGTTTCAGGTGCAAAAGGTCCAAAACCAAATTTATATGGTTTCACCTTGCCAGTTAAGCTAAGCGTTAACAACGTACGACCGTGAAATCCTTCCTCAAAAGAAACAACCGCTTGCCTACCAGTAAATTTCCTTGCAATTTTTACTGCATTTTCTACTGCCTCTGCCCCTGAGTTAAATAACGCACTTTTCTTTTTGAATTTTCCAGGGGTAATTTTGTTTAGTTTTTCGCATACCTCAACATAAGATTCGTAAGGAGTTTCAAAAAAGCAGGTATGTATAAATTTTTCAGCTTGTTTTTTTACTGCATTTACTATTGCTGGATTACCATGGCCAGAATTAGTTGCGCCTACTCCTCCGTAAAAGTCTATGAAAATATTTCCATCTACATCTTGAATTAGCGCGCCTTTTGCACTTTTTGCAAAAACAGGCATTACAATGTCCATGCCATCAGAGACGCTGTTCTTTTTTCTTTTCATTAGTGCTAGCGATTTTGGACCTGGGATTTTTGTTTTTATCTTAATATTTTTCATGATTTTTACATGGAAGATGATGCTTTTAAATGCTGCCTATTTAATACATGTTATGGCAGTACCTACCCCAGTTAAAAGAGATGCAAGCAATGTGTTAGGTTTATTATTCGAAAAGCATTGGAAAAATTTTTATGATGCACATTATTCACAGTTTGAAGAGTTTATTTTAAGCCAGGTTTTGAATCTAAAAAAAGATGCTGTGGTTGCAAAACTAAATGATCCACAACTTGCAAAATTTACTGATCAAGAATTGACAAAACTCGGTGTAAAAAAATCAGAGCTAGCAAAGCAGTGGAGTGCAGTACAGCTTTGTTTCTATTTATTTCGCTATGGGGGGGTTCTAGGTGTACACTATCCAACAACCGAACAAGAAGAAACATTAGAAGTTGTATCTGGCACTAAATTTGCTAAATCTGAACTAGAAAGCCGTTTTGGAAGGCTCTTTACTGATGTGCTCTCTGGCAGGGCATTCAAAACACCTGAGTCATTGGCAAATTTTTCAACATTTGGAGATTGTGATGAAACTGCATTTCTTATTGCGCAGGCTATTGAAGCGATAAACAAGCACAGTAATCTAGGTCTGGAGGCTAGTATTATCCCAGCAGGTGTTCATGCGCTTACAGGAGTTAAATTCAAAGGACTTAAAAAACAATTTCTAATGGACCCAACATTTGTTGGGCCAGAGGATAAGTTTCCTAGAAGTAAAATAATAACTATTTCATTAGGTGGCGCTATTTTAGGCCCAGGAATAACGGAAGAAGAGTCAGATAAGGCAATGGAAGATTATGCAAAAAAAATAGTTCCAAGATTAAATAAAAGAATAAAATCAGAAACTGCTAAGGCAAGGGTTGCACTTCAGATGTTACCGACATTAGAAAATGCATTTGCATTTGCAAGTAACCAGCCGCATGATGTATTAACAATCTTAAGACACTTAAATCGCTGCTTATGGAATGAACATGTAAGGGATGATGAAGGGGAAAGAGGAAAGTTAGTAAAATATCTGGCACTATTAAAACCAGAGCACGGAACTTTAGCCATAAATCTTGCAGTTGAATACGTTTCAGCATTTTTTAGCGATAACAAAAGGGCTTCAAGGTTCATTAGAGAAACATTTACTGCGCATGAGTTAACTACAGTTGAAAAAATAAGACTACTACAAACAATAGCGCAATCTATTGCCCAAGGAAAACAAAATGTAGATAGAGAAATAGAATCCTTCCTTAATGATAGAAAACAACGAGTAGCAATGCGTTAGTTTGCTAAGTATCTTTGCACTGCCCTTTCTACTCTTTCTACTCCTTGTGGATCAAGAACTACGCTTAAATCTAATGTTGCCAGACGGTTTGCTCTTCTTATACTGTATTTACCATCTGCAGGTGGTTTATCCTTTGCCCTAGTTCTTGAAAACTCAACAACATCAAAGGAATTATCCAAAATCAGATAACCATTGCTTAGAGGCACCTCTGTACTTGTATGGTTTGAAAATATCAAAACAACCCTTGCCGAAATTCCAAAGACATCCTTCAAAATACCTGCAAAAAGCATCTCTAGCCTGTCACATCTTGCATAAACACGTGTCGGTGGAGAAGAAAATATTGCATCAAGCATAGTTTGAGGTGTTATTCCTTGATATGCATCAAAAGAATACACATTACCAAAAACACCATCGCTTTTTGTTAAATCATGAAAAAATAAAGCAATCATTGTCCTTTGTTTGTTTTCTTCAGTGTCCTCTAGTCCTTGTCTCACCAATCCCTGATAGGTAGCTTTAAATTTTCTTTCTATTGCTGCTTTTTTATTTGCATATAACCTTAAGAAAAAGTCCTTTACTGTTTGTGATTCTCTCACAACTGTTTCAGGGACGGAATCTGCTAGTACATTATGGGGTCTAAATCCTATGGCTGGGGTTAACAAAACAGCAGAAATAGAAAAAACTCTTGCAAATCTAATCCCCTTCATAGCAAAAAGTTGTTGTGCAGAACACTTTAAAAATACACTGCTTTACATCAAAACCCATAATAGAAAGGTTTACCTATCTGGCATAATCTTTTAAATAATATATTCGTTATTCTTCCATCATAAATTGGAGGTAATTTTTATGGCAAAAGAACATAAAGTAATCGTTTATTCTACAGAATGGTGTCCATGGTGCACAAAGGCAAAAGACTGGCTTACTAAAAACAATATAAAATACGAAGTCCGCGATCCAGAAAAGGATCCAAAATACGCTGACGAACTAGTCAATAAGAGCGGGCAAACAGGAATCCCAGTTATCGATATTGATGGTAAGGTTATCGTAGGATATAATGAAGCAGAGATGAGGAAGCTTTTAGATTTGTAATTTAGGGTTTGATAGTGAAATAAATGAACATGCATTTTATTGGTCTTACATTGGAGTTTGCTGGTACGCTTTTGATTTCAATAAGTGTTTTGTTGGTCCATTCTAGGGTTGTAAAGGAACATAAGATAGATGAAAGCGTAGTCAGACAAATTAAGAAGGAAAAATGGGTTACAGTTTCTGGAATAATTCTCATTATTATAGGTTATTTATTACAAGTGCCAGAATTATGATGGGGTAATGACATGCAAAACGAAATATATGATACAATTATTATTGGTGGAGGAGTAACCGGCTTCTCAGCAGCAATGTACGCTGGTCGCCTTAAGCTGCGAACGTTGGTTATTGCTGCAGTGCGGGGCGGAACAATCATTCTTACTAATGATATTGCTAATTGGCCCGGCATAAAGCAAACTGACGGTATAACACTTGCTAAAAATATAGAAGAGCACGCGCTAAGTTATGAAGGTGTTGAAGCAATCGATACCAAAGTAACAAAGGTGGAAAAATGTCCTGCAAAACACGGAGAAGCAAAAGGAACTTATTTTGTTTATACTGAAGATAATAAAAAATATCAGACTAAAACAATCACTTTTGCAACTGGTACTGAATGGCGAAAACTAGGTGTACCTGGTGAAAAAGAATTTAGTGGCAAGGGTGTGCATTATTGCGCTTTATGTGATGGTTACGCATATAAAAATAAAATTGTTTGTGTAGTAGGCGGTGCAGACAGCGCTGCAAAAGAGGCAATATTGCTCACACAATGGGCAAAGAAAGTTTACATAATCTATCGCGGTGATAAGATTAGGCCAGAACCATATAATCTTGCACGTATTGAGAATAAAATAAAAGAAGGAAAAATTGAGATAATAACTAATACAAATATCACTCAAATCAAAGGAGATAAATTTGTTACTCATGCTGTTTTAGATAAGCCATACAATGAAAGCAAGGAATTCAAATTAGATGGAATATTTGTAGATATTGGTCATATCCCACAATCTCAATTAGCAAAATCGCTAGGTGTTGCGCTTGATAATAAAGGAAATATAATTATTGATCGCGCTTCGCAAACAAATGTTGTCGGGATATTTGCAGGTGGCGATGTAGTTGATACTAAATTTAAGCAAGCAATAACTGGTGCTGCAGAAGGCGTACTTGCTGCTTACTCTGCTTACGAATATGTAAATAAAGAAACAATCCTAACATGCGAGTTTGAGGCACCAAAGAAAAATATTGAATTAGGTTCTAAAGAAGAAGTTATTGAGAAAATAAAAGAAAAGGGCTAATTATTCCCCTAATATTTTTACTAGCAGGGAAGGTTAGCTAGTTTAACTCTTTTTATCATTTTCTATTTTTATTTTCATATTTTCATTTTGATTCAATCAATAGAAACCTTTTTAAGTATAATGGCAGTTATACTTACTATGATTATACAAAGACCTTACGAAACAGAAAAAATCAGAGAGATACGCAAATGGCTTATGATATATGGTAGGAGAAAAACCGGAAAATCCTTCCTTGTCGAGAATTTCACTGAATACAACGACTATTTCTTTGTCAAACGTGATAGGACCATTATTTCAAAAAAAGATGGTTCTCTATTGAGCTATGATACCTTCATTGAAGTGTTAGGAAGAGGAATTGCAGATGATAAAACCATCGTTGTAGATGAATTCCATAGGCTTGGAGACGCTTTTTTTGATTTTTTGCACGCTTCGAAAAAACGGGGAAAGGTCGTTCTGATTTCTTCTACTTTGTTTTTATCAAAAAGGTTGCTTTCTGCACATTCTCCTCTTCTAGGTCTTTTTGCCGAAGTCCCCATATGGTTGATGAGCCTGAAAGATACCGTAACAGCGCTTCGAAGGTTTGATCTTGAAAAAAAATCCCTGATTGAACTCGGAATTTTGCTAAAGGAGCCGCTCACCGTAGATTATTTTGCAGTAAAAAAATCCCCAAGATATATTTTCGGAATTGTGCTTTCTGCATCAGCTAAGACAGTACCTGCATTGGTTGGAGATATTTTTGTGGAGGAGGAACGGAGCCTATCTGCAATATACGAAGCGATACTTAGGGCGATTGCAAATGGAGATGTGGTTTCAAGTGAAATATCTAGTTATTTGTTCTCAAGAAAACTGATACAAAAAGACGATCCAAGTACGATCCAACAGCATCTCAATAATCTTGTGGAATTCGGGATAATTAAAAAATTACAGGTTTATGGAAAAAATAGGTTTGTCTACAAGCACACGTCATCGCTTGTAAGAATATTTTACTACGCAGACGAGAAGTATAATATTTCTGAAAAAATGCTAAATGACTTGGAAGTCGAGAGGATCATACAGGAATTAATACCTAAAATCGTTGAGGATTGCATACGCGAGTTTCTTGCAGATATTTTTGGTCTTGGTGAAACCATAGTCGAAGCAAAGGACTATGATGTAGACGGTTACCTTCTAAAATTTGATAAATGTGAAATTGCTCTTGAGGTCAAATGGAAGGAAAAAATAACTAGAGACGATATTTTGAGAGCCGAGGAAGTTCTTCACAAGGTAACTGCGAAGCGACGGCTTTTATTCGTGCCTGATAAAGAAAAGATTAGATTCAAATCCGAGAAAATTGAGATTGTCGATATAACAGATTTTCTTCGGTAAAATACTCCATTGAGATGAAGTTAAATAATAATTGTTATTTCTTCTCATGATCTATTCCTTAGAAATACCTCTCAACTGACTCCCTAAAAAATTTATCCACTTCTGGGAAAAGCTCAAGCGCAACCATCCTATCAAAATCCTTTTTCTTATCAGCATCCATTTCCTTTAGCTTAATATTCTTAGCCATTCTTTCAACATCATGGTGCAAATAGCTGTTTCTCACTAGATCATTTATTTTCTTAAGCCAATTGCCTTCTTGCTCACTCAGTATCTTATCACGTTTGCAAATATCTATGCATTTGGTAAACGTATCTCCTGTTGGATATTTCCCTCTTTTCTTTTTTATTATCTCGCGCACAGTTGCCTCAAGCAATACACTCATCATAGATAAAGCGCTATGCGCTAGCTCTAAGCGTACTATCTGGTAAACTTCATTGTATAAGTCTTGAAGCAACTGAGGGGTATTTGATGGTAATGGTTTCATTTAATTCATTTCTTCTTATGCTTCTCTTCTTCTTCCATGAATTTTTTTATTAGCTCTGGCCTTTTCTTTTGGTATTCTTCATAATTCATCCATTTTAATCCTGCTGCCTCAGTAAAGAATTCTGCCATCTTATCCATGTCCTTTCCATGCTTTTTTAGGTAAGTCTCAACCATCTTTTGCTTGAGTGCTTTCATCCATGCAGCATCTGCCAGGCATACAAACATATCAAACATCTGTTCTGGAGACATCTTTGGAGTTTCGCAAGGCTCACATTTTCCCGATCCACACGAACC
>Ga0209343_10001462_pt1 | contig 31893 bp, 31 predicted proteins | sample RifCSPlowO2_02_FD_184026 | JGI IMG/M metagenome (GOLD analysis project Ga0209343, IMG submission 184026) | Groundwater microbial communities from Rifle, Colorado - Rifle CSP2_plank lowO2_0.2 (SPAdes) (version 2) | ecosystem: Environmental > Aquatic > Deep subsurface > Groundwater | place... | reverse complement strand
GCTATGGCCGACAGATTGCCCTTGGTATTTTTTATTCACCAGCCCGGCCCCGACAAGTCTCCTAGTATGTTCAGAAACTGTTTTAATGTTGCAATTGAGACTCTCGGCAATTCCGCCAAGAGTAACTCCGCTATGTTCGGCAATCAAAAATAAAATATCTATGCGACGGTGATTAGCCACGCCCTTTAAGTGTCTCTCTAATTGCCGAGATGTTTTTCTTATAGTAGCCGTAGGGATGATCGTATAATTATCAATAACTATATTACTTCCAGTTTAACATAATGCCGGCCGATATTCTAGTATTCTTGAGAATATTAGAATATCCAATATAGCTTTTAGCGATATCTTATTTTTGAGCTGGGTTCGATAAGTTTTAAGCTGGATTTGACATTTTATTAGAATAGAGTATCAATAAAGTAAGATCTAGCACTGGCGTCTCCACGCACTACAAACTACCAATCCGCCCACTGAACAATTCCATGGAATTGTTCAGTGAGGGCGCTCCGAAAACAAAGAGGCTCGAGAGGCAAAAGGAAAAGGAGGAAGTGCCATGAGGACGCTAACAGCTCTTTTCATCGCAACGCTTGTGATCGTGTTCACGTTCACGAGCGTCCCCGCCATCTTCGGCGGGGACGCGGCCTTCGCCCAGCAGTCGGCCACCGACGTGCAGTTGGTCAAGGATGCACCGAAGGAGACGACCGAGGCCAAGAAACAGCCAGTCGACTTCCTGAAAGATCTCGGCGTGGTCATGAGGCAGGGCTGCGCGGCGTTCTACCTCTACATGGGATGGGAGAAGCACGAGTCGGAGTCACTCATCTGCGCTACTGGCGCGTACTAGAGCGTAAGCTCAATCGCATCAAAGTAGTTGCATAGTGCAACCCAAACCGAAGCCCAGGGGGCAAGGAGGAATGGCTGTGGTTAAGAAGCTCGTAGCTCTTTTTGTTGTAGTGCTCGCGCTCACCGCCCTTACCGATGCTGCGATCGCTCAGCAGCAGACTCCAACAGTTGCACAGAGTGGCGCTCCGGCGGACGCCGTCAATACTGCGACCACTCCAGTGAAAGTGTCTCTTCCGGAGGCCACAACTCTGGACCAGTTCAAGCCACTCCTCGGAAAGTGGAAGTGGGACACTAACCCCAAGCTCGTATCGACATTCGAGATCAAGTCCGTTCCACAAGACGGCAAGGTGTCGGATCTCAATTACGTGGTCAGGGGGAAGTCGAAGCCAGAGGTAGTAGCAAACGTCCAGGTGGAAGATGGGAAGCTCAAGATTGAAATCCCCCTGGGGGATGGGACGTGGAAACTTACATACTACCCAAACCTTGGCGGCATGCTTGATGGTTCTATCTACGTCAGTGGCGGCATAGGCACCATCTACGGAAAATTCTACCGCGAGAAGTAGACATTACTACCTGAGACCTAGTGTTCGTGAACGCGAGGCTGCAAAAATCTAAACCACGGAGTAACCAAACTAAGTAAAGCCGAGCCACGCGATCCGAACTGACCCCATGATCGTAGCTCACCGAAACCGACTTGAAGATTAGACTCCTGCTAACTTAGTCAGCCAGGGTCTAATCTTCTTTTTTTAGAATATCAATTGTCTGATAAAACCGGATTCATTGCAATAATGAGTCGGGTAAATTGAGATAATATGTTTATTGGGAAACTCCTATTGCGGTTAACGTAAACTTTATTTCTTTATGACGACAAAAGATGCTCAGTACTTACTTTATAATATAACCGAGGTCAAATTTGTTATAAACCAGAATTACTTGTGTAGCAAACCTACGTTCATCTTCTTGAAATTCGTGAGCTTTCTTTAACCATCTCTAAAATATAAAAATGAACTTGTTTATGTTCCATCTATCGGATTTCTATCATTGGAGGCTACTTTTTATAATTTTATAAAATGAGTTTTACAAAGGATTTTTATTTCAGTTCCTCATGTGTGCAATCACTTAGAAATTGATTTTTATGAATCTTCCGCAGAAAGGAGCATTTTTCTTGTTAGAAAATATCCATTTATTGCCACGCTTTGCATTAAAAAAGTTACAATCAAAACAATTAGTCAGCCTCATAAGAAGCGCATACGACAATATTCCTTTTTACAAAGAAATATGGACTAAATCGGGAATAAATCCCAACTCTATTCGGGGAGCAGATGACGTGAATATTTTACCCATCACAAGTAAGGCTTTATTTCGTCAGTATCCGTTTGAATACGCCATCAACAAATCTTTCCCTAAAAATTCATTTAACATTGCTGAAACTTCTGGTTCGACTGGAGAACCATTTCGATTTGCTCGCAATATAGAAGATCGCGATTGGCTGGATTTTATCAACTTCCGCAGTCTTATTTGGAGCGGCGTTCCACTAAATGATATAAGAAACAAAATGAGACTAGCGGAGATACGTGTATACAATCGTCCTCGAGGAAAAGAATATCTTCACATTCCTATTACTTCTTTCATAGATGACCCGCAAAATTCTCTAAGACAAATAATTGAATTTCGACCAGATATTTTACAAGGCCGTCCGTCTGTGTTAGTTGAACTCGCGCGTTTGGTTGATAAAATAACGCCTGAAAAACGTCCACATCCTCTGGCTATTATCAGCGAGGCAGAGATGCTTTATAGCTTTCAACGAAGATACATAGAAGGGATACACGGGACTAATTTGTATGACCGTTACGGACTTGAAGAAGTAAGATATACTGCTGCAAATTGCGAAAAAAGATATGGACTCCATATCTATGAAGAATCCGCCATTGTGGAAATATTGAATGACCATGACAATGTAGTGAGCGATGGTATCCGGGGGAGAGTTATCGTTACTTCGCTCCGAAACAAAGTTATGCCATTCATTCGCTATGAAACGGGTGATCAGGGAATTATTCTTCCGGACCAGTGCTCGTGTGGCATCGCAAGCAAACGATTACTTGTGTTCGGTCGGTCTGGAGTTTTTTTAACTATCAACAGCAAAAAACTCCATCAGATGGAGTTCGAGACTTTCTTTAGTCATTTTTCGTATTATATTCTGCGTTTTCAAATAGCAAAAACACTTTCTGATAAAATTGAGATACGTATTATTCCGACAGTGGGATTTTCTCGGAGAAGTGCAAGCAACATTATCTCCTCTTTCAAAGAACAGTTTGGTTTTGAGCCAGAAATAAGAATTGTTCAATCTATACCTCTTACTAAAAGAGGAAAGACTCAATTACTAGTTGATGAAAGTGAAATGGATGACATTTAAATGGGGTGATCTGCAAAGTTATTGATGTGAACTTTCCGAACGCTCTATGGATTGTTTAAACATTATCTCCCTTACGCTACGAATTCATGCTGTACACTAATAAGATTTTTTTTCTCGAAAAGGCCACATCGAAAGATGAAAAGCTGATCGCTCATACTATCAGAGAATTATTTGATGCAATGGTACATCACAAATTAGACCAACTACTTTCGTTATTTTCTGACGATGCGAACATTTATTCCTCGCCTGTCTATGGTTTTGTATCGAAAGATCAATATGCAAAGCATATACAAATTTATTGGACTCAAATCATCGCACTTCGATACCTTGATCTTATGTTCTCTATTGCAGGTGATGATGCCACTGTATCTGGATTTTCGTGTTATGAATATAAGAATGGGGCAAGCAGGACGTGGAGACGTGAGATTAAGCTACGTAAAAATCAAGATAAGTGGCTTATTATAGAATCTGGTCTATACCCTTTGTAACTCAGGGGTTCTCACAGTAAACAGAGATTTGCCGTCTTCTTTGTTTCTATTAAGACTTCCTCTAGCTTTATCCTATCTTCGAAAGAGCGATTCTTTATAATCAGGCCTAATGATAATTAGTAAGTTAATAACATTTTCTATTTATGTCGGTAAGAGAAAATTTAACTAAATTTTGTGTGAGAGAAATTCTGACTCGATCGCCATTTTCTGTTGAGTATTTCGAGATCATTCCATCCGGTTTGCAGAATATCGCTGTCTCATTCGATAAGAGTTTACAAAAATTCGCACTAAAATATGCGGAGACATTTGATAAAGAAGAGTGGGAGGATATTCAACTAATTAAACTTAAAAAAATTTTGAATCAAGCTGGAAATACCGTTAAGTACTGGAATACGACTTTCCGACAAATACAATTTAATCACCACCAACTCAAAGATCTTGAAGAAATTAATTCAATTCCCCCACTTTCTCGCGAAATCATTAAGGAAACGCCGGCGGAGCTATTATTGAACACCCACTTGCCGAGATATCGAAGAATTGAAGTTTCTACATCAGGATCAACCGGAGAGCCGCTACTATTTTTTCAAGATCATCGAGCTATATTCCGAAAGAGGGCCAGCGCATTCCAAGAGCTTGAATACATTAAGGAAAGAGCCACCGGGGAAACTCTGGTTTTGGGACTTAGTAGCCATATATGGATAGACAACACAATTCAATCATTCAGCGGTACTGATTTGGAATTGGAAAACATCAGGAAAAAAGTTATTTATCCTTACATTTTTTCTTCGAAACCAGAACGGCTGATCACTACGCCATCCTTACTGAAACGCCTCGCTCAACTGATGGAACAAGACGGCGTATCTTTTCATTTTCGGGTTATTAAACATGTAGGAGAGCCACTTAGCAATACGGATATAAGGGCGCTAGAAAAAACATTTAACGCAAAATTATACTCGACTTACGGTTCTAGAGAAATACCCTTATTTGGAATCGAGTGTAATGCTAAGAAATTTCACCTAGCACCCTGGATGAATTACATAGAGATTGTTGATCCACAAGGAAAACTCCTTCCTCACGACGAAGAAGGACGAATTATTGTAACGTTCTTCGAAAATTATGTAATGCCGTTTATCCGGTATGACATTGGCGACAGGGGCATGATAAATTCAGAGCCGTGTCCGTGCGGCAGGAAAACAAAAACTATTACATTTACCGGGCGCGCGGGCGGAAGTATCGAGACGCCAAGCGGCAAATCGGTGATGTTACTCGCAATTTCTTCGGCAATCGCAAAAAATTTTCATGACACTATTGCGCGTTTCCAACTTGAGCAGACAGCGCCAGACAAATTGATATTCCGTTTTATCCCTTCGGCGCGTTACACTCCGGCCGCCGATAAGCAACTAACGCAAACGCTCCAATCATTGCTTTATAATGAGATTCACTGTGAATTCGATCGAGTCCCGGTGATATTGCCGAACTCCGAGGGGAAAACTCCGATTTTTATCAAGAGTTTTTAAATGCACCCAAACTTCAGCGAGAAAATAGAGATCCTAGCGGGCATCCGGAATACATTGACTTTAGCGATTTATAGCCCTACCATAATTATACATATGAACAACACTCTCCCTGACTTCTTTAAATCTGTTTTGTGGTCATACGATATCGCGCTGATCAGCCCGGAACGGGACCTGCGTATCATTCTTGTGCAGAGCATCAACTACGGTTCTTGGAAACACTGGCAGTGGCTCCTAAGATTTTACGGCAAAGAAGGAGTGCGTCGCGCCTTGGAATATATCCCACAGAGCGAATTTCGCCCTCAAGCGCTAAAGCTTGCTTCGCTTCTTTTTGGTGTGAGCGAAATGCGTTATGTATCTAGAAGCACTTACATTAGAGACCAAAAAGCTCTGGCCGCAGCTAAATAAATTCTCCGAATTTGTTTTGGCGGGCGGTACGGCACTGGCGCTTCAGCTTGGGCATCGTGTCTCGGCGGATTTTGATTTTTTTTCGGAAAAGGAAATTGAATCCTCGTTGCTTAATCGAGTGGAGGATCTTTTCAAGAATTCAACCATAGCGATAGTGCTTAATACGAGCGAACAACTTACGGTAACGGTATCCGGGGTGAAAATCACATTTCTTGCTTATCGGTTCCGGCGTCAAAACGAGCCGGTTATCTTTGAGGGCGTGCGGCTTCTTGGCATTCGTGATATTGCGGCCGCAAAAGCGTATGCGCTCGGCCGCCGAGCGACGCTAAAAGATTACGTTGATCTCTTTTTCATCGTATCGGAGAAACATCTTGCCCTCCCTGAAGTTATTGATCTAGCACAGAAGACATATGGCGACGCCTTTGATCCGCGTTTATTTTTGGAGGAGCTTGTTTATCTTACGGATGTACCCGAGGAACCGATCAGATTTTTAAAATCTCCTGTGAACAAAGAATATATTGAACGGTTTTTTGAGCGACAGATCGCATTGTTGGACGTTGACCGCGTATAAAGATTATGGATCTTCCCGCTTTCTCGACTTCCGCCGGGACGGCGGTTTTATTCTTTCCTGGAAGGAAAGAATAACGCTCCGCGTAGCAAGCTACGCGGAGCGTTATTTTGAATCGGCGCGTTTCTTGAGAATCTTCAAGGATGTGGAATATTTTCCCGCCGCCAAGCAGAAATTCATTACGAGAGAAATGCCGGCGAATAGAAATTTATCAGGCAGACGCAGAGGTGCTGCGCCGAATTTAGAACTAAAGATATGTATCAGGGTTTTGCATGACACAAAAAATCCATTCCAGCCGGAAAGATTGTAAACATAATTGTAATCCGGATGAATTTTGACTGTAATGTAGTCGGCGAGCCCCCGCAATAAGTTGTTTTTTATAAAACCGCGCAAAAAATAATTTTTCTTATGCATAACCATCCGCGGCAGGTAAAGCAGTTGTAATCTTGCTTTATGAATTCGGATCGCCAATTCCGCATCCTCTCCGGTAGCCGCCGGGTAGTAGTGACTAAATCCACCTACTTTTTTCAATACTGATTTCCGATAACAAACATTGGAAGTGTTTCCGCAGATATTGGTCTCCGCCCATCTAAAAGATTTATTGGGGAGTTTTTCCATCGGAGACACCTGCCAAGCTAAATACCTGCCGATTGCGCTTAACTTTTTGGTGCTTTGAGTTTTGTGCCACTGATGCCATCCGCCAACACCTGCAACTTCGCGATTTTCTTCAAAGTCCTTATTAAAATTAGACAGCCAGTCTGCGGGAACTATGCAATCATCGTCCGTGAAAGCGACGAGATTCCCCCGCGCGCGCGAAATCCCGACATTGCGCGCAAACCCCGCTCCTCTATTTTTTGCGTATTTCAGATATAAAATTTTATGCCGTGGATGTTTTTGAGTGAATTCGCGCATAACTTCCGCCGTAGCATCGGACGAGCCGTCATCAACTATGATGATTTCAAATGCCGAAACATCAACCCCCTTTTGTCCCGCCAGCGAATTCAGGGTTTCCTCAAGAGATTCGCAGTTGTTGAAGGTAGGAATCACAACACTGAACTCTACCGCATTCAGTTCGTCGTTCTCTTCATAAAAAGGAAGCAGGTTGAAATATGAACGCAGAACACCCCGCAAACGGGTTATTTCCTCCTGCAAATAAACCGTCTCGCGCACAACTTCCATCTCCGCTTGCAACGCCAAAAACGTTTTTTCCGGACTCCGGGAGGTCAAAAGCGTTTTTATCGCTTGCGCCGACCTCCGGCCCGACGACCTATCGCGATAAGAAAAAACAATTTCTTTAATCCGTTTCCGGCGAATTGTTTCTTGGTCAATGTTCAAAAGAGCGCGAGATACGGCATCCGGCAATTCTTGAATATCGCGCACCGTTTCACCGATCCGCATTCTTGGGTCGCTTTTTATGCGCTGTTCAATGCTGTCCGGATATGTCAGGGGTATATTCCAAACGTCTTTACTGCGTTTTCCCACATCCCACATTTCCTTTTCAAAAAATTGATCAGCCAAGGCATCCAGCAACACTATCGGTTTATCGGTTAATATCGCGTCAAATATAGCGCCGCTATTGTCCGATATAACCACGTCGGACACGGCGAATAAATCAACGAGATCCGCAAAATCATCAACCCAGATGATATTTTTGGTTTCGGGATAATTCTCAATAGATCGGCGGAATCTCTCGAGCCGCTCCGTGTCTGCATAGAGGGTTAGCTGGTGGGGTTTTATTAGAAGATTGTAATCCGTAAGCAGTTTCGGGATTGACGCTTGAATAAACTCCAAAGAGCAGAGGTTGCCGTGGGTGGGTAAATATAAGATGGTCTTTTTATGAGGATCCAACTGTATCTTGAGAGCATCGCGAGCGCCCTGATTCGCCTCTTTGCTAAACCAGCCATCAAGTCTAGCATTCCCTACTATGACGCTGTGGGTGTAATTGCGGACATACTTATGACTATATGGCCCATAAACAAGTGCGAGATCAAAACGGCGCGACCAAGGGCCGAAATTCCATAGATCCTTGCTGTGCCCGTACATCACTCGGACTTTTTTCTTATTCCGGTTGCACGGCAGATCTAGGACGGGTTTATTAGTATTGGCAACCAGTATTTGGTAATTCTTAAAAAATTCGTTAGCGTCCAGCCCAGCATGGAAAACGCGAAACCGCACTTTTTCGTCGTTAAGAAATTTTGTGAAGCCCTCGAGGAGTTCCGCCCAATTTTTTACGTTTCTCCTTATCCATACCGCATCAATGATAAATTCTGATTCGGGAAGATGCGGATAAATGTTTTTATAGATGTAGTAGTGAAAAGGATACTCAATCAAGAATCCTATACTGGCATTGAGATTGGGATTTTCCTCAAAACGCACCGCGTCATCATACGCGTCTGATTTGATTGTTTCCGTAACCACAGACGGATCAACGCGCGCCAAAAAGTTATGGTCCGCGGGAGGAGTCTCGCCGTACAAGAACTCTATGAATTCTTTGTAGGCGGTGCCCTTATTCTGGATCATTGTGATTAGCTTGAACGCCCTGCTAAACTGATACATAAGCTACAACGTCTAATAAAACTCGGGTGTGATAGTTATATCGAGCAATATGCTAAAAGTATAGGCGATATAACGATAATGAATCAATTCATAGATTTCAAAGTGTTTCTCGCTTTTGGGGATACCGTCTGACAAAAAGATTGTATATGATATTAACAATAAGCTATGTGTTATCATTTCTTCAATGAAAAAGCTGATCTCGTTGTTCAAAATACGGCTATTTGAGTATCGGCTACTCAAAAGTTATATAGGGAGTGTGCCGTTCTGGAAACTTGTATATAACTTTCTGAAATATGGCATCATCGGCGAGTCGGTTCGGCTTGAAACGTCGAGCGTTTGCCAGCTCAAATGCCCGCTTTGTCCAACCGGCATGGGAATCAATAAAAAGGGCGTGGTAGGATGGGGATTTTTGAATCTGGGAAATTTCAAAAAGTTTGTTGATGAGAACCCCGAAATAAAAAAGGTTGAAATTTCCAACTACGGAGAAATATTTCTCAATCCATCACTTGGGGAAATTCTCCGCTATGCCTACGAAAAGGGCATTAACCTTAGTGCTGGCACCGGAGCCAACTTTAATTTCGTTAGAGAAGACATCCTCGAAGCTTTGGTAAAATATCAATTTAAACGTTTTAATATCGCCCTCGATGGGGCTTCTCAAGAAACATATCAGATATACAGAAAGGGAGGCGACTTTAATAACGTAATTAAGAATATTAAAAGACTAAATTATTACAAAGAAAAATATAATTCAAAATTTCCTATTATAACCTGGCAATTCGTGATTTTCGGACACAATGAGCACGAATTGCCTAAGGCAAAGGCAATGGCGGGAGAGCTGAATATGAAATTCGTCCCCAAGGCCAACTGGAACCCCTCTTTTTCCCCAGTTAAAGATAAAGAGACCGTGTTAAAAGAAAGCGGCATAGACGTTTCTAAGACTCAAGAACCGTGGTGCTACCAATTATGGAAAAGCCCCCAAATCAACTGGGACGGCAAACTTTTGGGTTGTTGCGTTAACATCTGGTCAGATTTTGGGAATGTCTTTGAGAACGGGCTCGAAAAATCCCTAAGGAGCGAAAAATACCGGTACACCAAAGAAATGCTTCTTGGTTTGAAACCACCGCGCGAAGATATCCCCTGTCTCAAATGCCCGGTTTATAAAAGCGGCATCTTTCAGAAAGAAGTTAGTAAAATATTAGGCGAAAGGGCCCAGAACTATGAATGAGTATTTCTTAAATCTAAAAATCCTTCTATCTCTCTGGGACATTATCCGCCGTAAGGATTTTATGCTGAGGAGAGTGGTGCGCTAATCCCATCAACTGTCTATTTATCAATTCTCAAGGGATCTTGATTAGATTCATCCGCCGATACCGGCGAATGATGCCGAGCAGCCGGTATAGGGAAAGTTGATTGCGCTTGAATTGACTTCGGTGATTTAGAGTCCTATTATAATTGCATGAATGACGCTGTTACCATTCCCAAAAAACTTGCCGGCCGGGGTGATTTAGTAGTAATTCCCAGACAAGAGTACGAGGAATTCTACCATTGGAAGAACGCGATTAAAATCCGACTTGATGAACGGTGGTTTTGGACATCCGAATGGCAAAAAAAAGAAGCCGAAGCTGAAGCGGCAATTCGCGCCGGCAGAACACGGGGCCCATTTTCCAATCATAAAAAACTCCTCGCCGCCCTAAAGAAAAAATGAAAGTTGTCTTCACTGAACCGTTCAAGCGAGATTACAACGAATTGCCGCCGAGGATCCAACGAGCGCTCGATAAAGCGCTCGAATTTTTTATAGTAAATCCGCGTCATCACTCGCTCCGTGCCAAAAAGTTGCCAGGGACACCGATCTGGTATGCGCGCGCGAGCCGCGCATACCGTTTCACTTTTCAGTATCGCGGTGATGCTGTGATTCTTCGCCGCGCCGGCACACACAACATTCTGCGTCAGGAAAGGAAAAACTAGTTGCCTTTCCGATATGGATCTTCCTGTTGCTAACCTATAAACGCTGATCTCGCCGCCTTCTCGGCTTTCGCCGGGACGGCGGTTTTGTTATGATGGCGGCGTTATGCGCGCCGCGGTTTTTATTGACGGAAATAATTTTTACTTTCGCTCGCGCAATCTGCCAGCAGAGAAAGAGATTGACTTTTGAGTAGAGAAAATTTATTCTTGTAGCATGAAAAAGATGAGTACACCGGTTATTGATGTAAAAAAGTACGGGGGAAAACAAGTTGCAATTGTAAAAGGAAAGATTGTTGCAGCCGATACTACGACTGAAAAAGTGCTAAAATCGGTTCGTCGCAAACTGCCTCATGCTACGTGGCGCGACATACTTCTTGTGACCGTTCCGGAAGGAACTACTGTCGCGTATTGCGTATGAGCCGATTTGTTTTTCCGTACGGAATCCGTTTTCAAGAAGACGGTCACGTCGGAATATTCCCGGCGGCAGAAATTTTTGTCTTGGGCATGGAGGGGAGAGGAATTCGCGCTCTTTTTCATATTGATTCTGGCGCTACCACGACTCTTTTGTCTGCCAGCGACGCGGGAGCGTTGAGGATCGATATTCATTCGGGGAAGAAGATTTTGGTACGCGGCATTTCCGGCGAGCCACTTTTGGGATACACCCATATAGTACGGATGCAATTTAATGGAATTTTACTGAAAGTCCCCGCGATTTTCGTAGAGTGTGCCGCGGTTCCTCGTGTCCTCGGGCGGGAAGGAATTTTTTCCCGTTTTTGTATCGCGTTTGATGAGGCGAAACGACGCGTTGTATTTCTCGAAAACAAAAAGGGACAAAAAATCATTGATTCATTATTTCGTTGATTCCCCAATTGCCAAGTACGCGGGGGCAAGGACCTCGATTGAGCTCGGTCGAAGTCCTCCCGCGCTTTTTGTAGTCGAAGTGTAAAAAAAACGAACGGCACCCATATAGGATACCGTTCAAGTTTAGTGTCTTAAGTGTATAGTCAATGCCTCTCACTTGTCAAGGGGAACGAAAATACAGGGGAAATGGCTAAAACTTAAAAATGAGTGAAATACTCTTAAATCTAAAAATCCTTCTATCTTTCCTGGATATTGTCCGCCGGAAGGATTTTATGCTGGGAGGAGCGGTGCAGGAGATTGAGGCGAATTTGGCTGATTTTTGCGGGGCAAAATATGCGTTTGGCGTCGCAAGCGGGACTGATGCGTTGATACTTTCGCTGAAGGCATGCGATATTGGCCCCGGAGATGAAGTTATCACGCCTGCTGTTGGTTTTTTTTCATCGGCCGCGGCAATTAGCTGGGTCAATGCTCGGCCGGTTTTTGTTGATGTTGATCCAAATACATTCAATATTGATGTTTCTAAAATAGAAGCGGCAATTACACCAAGAGCCAAAGCGCTTTTGCCGATTCACCTAAACGGCAAAATGGCGGACATGGATCCCGCTTTGGAAATTGCGCGAAAACACGGACTGCGGGTGATTGCTGACGCGGCGCAAGCCATCGGGTCGAGATATAAAGATAAACCGATAGGACAATTCGGCGATTTGGTATGTTTGAGTTTAAACCATACCAAGATTTTCAGCGGATTCGGTGACGGAGGAATGATTTTTACGAATGATAAAGAATTAGCTGAAAAAATATCCATGATGCGCACTTACGGCGCGCCGACTTTAAAAGAATCCCACTCCAACAACGTAATTATCGGTGTCGCCAGCCGGTTAAGCCCGTTTCATGCTGCGGTTTTAAATGTCAAGTTCCAATTTCTAGAATCTTATATCGCCAAACAGCGCGAAAATTATTTTTTGTACCAGAAACTTCTTAAGGGAGTCGGCGATCTGATACTGCCGGATGAACATTCCGCCTACTTCACGAATGGATATCGTTTCTCTATACGCACAAAAAGAACAAAAGAATTGACGGAATTTTTACATAAGCGCGGATTACGCGCGATGGACCCATACGCGGTGCCGCTCCCCTATCTCCCTGCTTTCAAGAATTTAGGATATAAGACCGGCGACTTTCCGATTGCTGAAGAAATTGCGAAAGAATCTTTGGCACTGCCGGTACATTATTCTCTGCCACAAGATAAAATTGTCAGCGTCGCAAATCAGATAAAGCGCTTTCTGCAATCCTGACCCATAAATTGATCTAAGATAGAAACGGCAAAACTTCGCTCCGCGCTCGCTCAAGATCTTCGAAAAAATCAACCTCAACCGCTTTTAGTTCTTTAATATCCAACGGATAAATTTTTGCGCCGTTGTTTATGGCGTGCTCGATTGCATATTCGAAGTATTCCATTGGATAGTCGCCCTTTAGCGCGTGTAAACTTTTTTTAAGCCCCAGAAAAAATTGAGGCGAAAATTTATTGATGCCGATTGCTTCTCCGATGGCTAGTGCCGGCGGGATTTTTTTATTAAGCCGTGCAACCGATCCGTCACCAGCCAGTTCTATTTTTATTTCCTCTTCGGCGCAATGTCTCATTTGCGCCGCAACATAACTTTTGCCGCGTTCAGCGTTTAGTAAAAGACCGATTATTCGAGGATCGAATACCACGTCGCCATTCAATTGGAATACCTCAATACCCGGCGCAACAGTTTTTGCGGCAAGAGCCAACGAATAAAGAGTATTGGTAACTTCAAATTGGCGGTTATAGACGAATGGAATTTTTAGATCGGGAAACGTCAATCGCGCATACCGCTCAATTTTCTCCGCCATAAACCCCAGAACTAAAACGATTCTTTTGATCCCGTGCGACCGCAAAGACTTGATTTGATGATAAAGAATGGGAAATTCGCCGACAGGAATAAGACATTTGGGGTAAGCGTCGGACAATGGTTTTAACCGCATGCCGCGACCAGCCGCTAAGATAATAGCCACAGAATCGCGCGCTACTTTCATTTTTTCTTTCGGGGGCTTATCAAATGACATGCCGGTAATAACTCTCGTAATCTTCCTGCAAGCCTGTTTGAAGAGACGTAAAAACGACGCCCATATTCTTTAACTTCGCGTTATCGCATAAGAGATTGGCGTTAGCAAATGGGAATTCGGCAATGTCGAATTGGCCGCCGTCGGTTTTTGGATTATATCGCAGTTTCGGCTTGAGTTCCATAATCCGCCCCATTTCTTCAACCAGCCCTTTTAAAGTAACTGCTTTGTCGCCGGCGCAGTTGAAAACTCCGGCGAGTTGTTTATCCGCGATCAAGGCAATTGACTTCGCAACATCCTCGGCGAAAACAAATTGGACAAGCGCTTCGCCGTTCCCCGGCAAAATAATCGGGTCGCCACGCTTAATTTTCGAGTATATGAATCGCTCTCTGTCACAATAATTATTTGGACCCAAGATATAGACTGGCCGGATGGCCGCAAATTTTATTTTGCTAGCAGCTAATACCCGCTCGCATTCAACTTTTCCCTTGTTGTAGTCCCCCCAAAGCGGCCATTCACCAATAGGCGATTCCTCGGTGAGCGGAAAAATTTCCGTTTTTTTGTACACAGCCGCAGTGCTCATATGGACAAAAAAATCAAAACGCAATTCCTCAAGCGCGCGCTTTGTATGCGCTCCGGTATAGGCGCACATATCGATGACAATATCAAAATGTTCCTGTATATTAAAACCGGTGTTTCGATCCCCTTTTATAAAACGAACGCCAGCCGGATAATCGGAATGTATGAGGCCGCGGTTCAATACGGTAATGTCAAAATTTCCGGCAGATAATTTTTGGATGAGGGCGGGTCCCACAAAGCGCGAGCCCCCTATCACAAGGATTTTTTGCATTTCAGCGCTACTTTAACTATTATTTCACTACCGGTACTCTTTGTATTGGATACGATAGCAGATAAATGCGGGACAGAAAAGTAATATTTATGTCCTGATCACATATGGGAAACGAGCGTGAACTTTGGTACGTCATGCGCGCGAAGACCGCGGCGCCCGGATTGATGTCGGAGGATGAAAAACCCTTTTCTGGCTCATCCTTTTTAAATGCGATTTTGGCGCGAATCGTCTCTATGTTCTTGGAGGCCCTCGAGACGCTTCTCGGGAAAAAGCTTTTTACAAAAGGGTTTGGCGACGAACTTGACTATATAGAACCAAAGATTTTGAGATTTGTTTTGCGCTTGGTTGACGAAAACATCATTCGCTCCATGAGTTTTAAATATCCGATTCCGGATTGGCCCAAGGTCATTTGCGCGCATCTTTCGTTAGAGCCGATTACAGTACCGAGCGGAATCCCAAGAGAAATTAGCGGAAGCGTTGGCGATGGGGCGGCTTTTGATCATAATACCGCCGCGACAAAAGCTCTTGCCGAATGCCTTGAGCGATATTCGGTGTGCAACTATGATCCAAACGGCCTTATAAGAGGATCATTTTCAGAATTGAAAAACAAGGGGGCGTTGGACCCGAATTTGTTTAAAGCATTTTCCGACAAGCAGTTAAAAGACCCCGTGTACTATAAAAATCACTATTTTGACCATTCCACCAGATTCAGCTGGACACGGGCGATTTCTTTTATAGATGAAAAACAGTTTTTTGTTCCTGCCCAACTGGTATTTTTGCTGTATGAAACATTGGAAGGAGAGCCGATTATCCGTGGAATGACTACGAGCGGCGCCGCCGCGGGAAGCAGTCGCGAGATGGCGGCATACAACGCGATTTGTGAAGCGATAGAGAGAGATTCGTTTATGATTTTTTGGCTGAACAAGCTTACGTCGCCAGTTATAGATTTATCCGATACAGATAACCCTGTTATTTTGAAAATTCTCGGAGAATGCAGGCGATATAGTATTGACATATCTTTTTTTGACATTACGACTGACGTTGGCGTACCTACGGTCCTCGCAGTCATTTTAGATGCAGAAGGGCGGTGTGCAGTAAAAGTCGCTCCAAGAGCCGATTTGGACATTGAGCATGCAATCATAGACGCCAGCATAGAAGCATTGAGAGTGGGCGTTTCCAGCGACGTAACCGCTTCCGAAAAGGAGGCAGTTGATAAAGCGGGTCATGATATTTATACTTTGCCGCAAAGGCGAATTTTTTGGTCGGATCAAGCAAGAAAAAAAGATGTGGATTTTCTTTTTGGCGGACCGGTACAAAAAATAATCAAAGGGGAATTTTCCGGGACCGACGTCGGCAAAAAATTAGAGGGATTAAAAAAGATTCTTCAAGAAAAGAATTTTAAAGCGTATCTAGTTGACGTTACGGCGCCGATCGCAAAAGAGGCGGGTTTAGCGGTATTCGTTTCGCTATTACCGAAGCTCTATCCTCTGTATCTTAACGAGCACTATAAATATCTCGGTGTCAAAAGGTTATATGAGGCGCCGGTGAAAATGGGATTTTCCAAAACTCCGCGCGCGGAAGAAAATATGAATATAATTCCGCATCCGATGCTTTGATATACAATCAATATGCGAGAAATTTTTGAGAAACTCTACGAAGAAAATAAAACAATCTGGACGGTAAAAAATCCCCCGCCGGAATTGATGGAATTGGTGGAATCAAAAAAAATACTTCCCGGAAAAGCGCTCGATATAGGATGCGGCGAAGGACGTTTTTCACTATATCTTGCAAAAAACGGGTTTGATGTTACCGGTATAGATTTTTCGGAAGTTGCAAGACAGCGCGCAGAGAATAATGCAAAAAAGGAAAATGTGCAATGCGTTTTTCGAACGATGGACGCGCTTTCCGTCGCCGAGCTACACGATTCTTTTGACTTTGTTTTTGAGTGGGGGCTTTTGCATCTCATTATGCCTCCACAAAGAAGAAAATATCTCTCCGGAATTAAAAAAGTATTAAAAAGCGGCGGGGTATATATGTCTGCCTCTTTGAGCCATCTTGATTCTACCCTCGGCAATAGCGGGTTAAAATACCGAGTTGCTCCCGCGTCGAGTCTTTGGCTTTATTATTCAACGCATGCGGAGTTGAAAGAGCTCTTCTCGGATTTTTTTGAAATTATTGAGTCAACGTTAACCAGTATTCCTACGGAAAACGGCGGAAGGCCGATGGGCAATTATTTTTTACTTCGACAGAAATAATTTTATGACTCATCCGTTTTTCGAGTTTTTCAAAAAAAACAGGCCGGAGATAGATCCAGATTCTGCAAAATGGCCGAGTTCGTGGCGACGCGAGAATGTCCGATGGAAATTGTATCGGCGTTCTCCGGCGATAAAACTGCCAAAGCCGGAGCTTGGGAAAATTACGCTTGAAAAAGCGTTGACATCCCGTATGTCCAGACGGGAGTTTAGCGAGAAGCCGGTCGATATATCAGATCTCGGAGCAATACTTGGCTGGAGTGCCGGGTTTATCGGTAAAGATCCCAACCCCGCCTTGAGCCGCAGGCCCTATCCGTCCGGAGGGGCTACGTATTCGGTTGAGCTCTATCTGCTTGCGTTTAATGTCGCGGGGGCGGATGCGGGGGTGTATCATTATAATAATGTTGACCATTCTCTGGAAAATATCATTCATGCCGATGTAGGCGCGCTCAAACAATCGTTTCATTATGATTTTGCAAAAAAGGCAGCAGCGGTTATTGTTTTTTCTTTCATCAAAGAGCGTTCTTTCGTAAAATACGGAAATTTGTCTTTTAAATTCGGTCTCATTGAAGCGGGACATCTGGGACAAAATATTTATCTTGTGTCGGAAGCTCTCGGCATTGGCTGTTCTGCAATCGGGGCTATGCAGGATGAGGTTTTGCACCGTGAGTTGGATTTGGATGCTGAACGGGAGACGGTTTTTTACGCGATTGCCCTTGGTTATGTGGATAACCATAGCACTGGATAAACAAAGGCACTTACTATATAGTTCAGAGTAAGAAATAATCCTAAAAACATGAAAAATATTGCCTCGAAAATAACCGCGCCTTTAAAATTCTTTTCCAAAGCCGTTCTCTTAATTCTGCTTCTACTGGTTGGCTGGGCGTTTGTGAATGTTGCCAATTTTATAAAAGGAAAAAAGTCGCAAGGAAAAGATGATGGATTAACTAATTTGTTGGGTCCTAACAAGGCGAGCGCAGATACTCCTCCGCCACCCAAAGACGTATCAACACCGTTCTTGGCATATTTTGACGGAAGCGCATACCGACTAGAAAACGATATTTTGTTCGGCAGGCCAAAAAGCTACTACCATTCGTATGAGGTCGCTAAATCGCTTTACGACGACGGACGTATCTATCCCGATCTCTATAAGATCAACGCGCCGATACAACCGCATGACGGAAAATTGAAATTTCAGATTCAGGAAATAGAACTCGAAGAAAGCTATTTTAAATGGCTACAATTAAAACATATTATCCATCCGAAAAATACCGAGGTATTTGTTGATTCCGAATACAGAAAATTTTATGTCGTTGAAAAAAAACAATTAGAAGAGAATGTCGTATTGCCGGATTCGGCGAGCGTTGGCGAAGAGAATCATATTTCTCAAATAGCCGATAAACGGTTTCTCTCGAAAAGTCCGCGAGATACCACCAGCGGCCTTGTACTTCAAAAAGGCGATGCGGTTGAGATAACTTTCAAGAATTTGAAACCCCAGGAAACCGTGCACTTGGTCGTGAAATCGTGGTTTCGGGATTGGGTGCTTGGCCTGGCAGTTGCAGAACCCAGACAAAAAACCGAGTATTCTCTTCTTTCTGGTTTCGGGTTTGCTCGCGCGCTCTTATTGCTTTTAGGCGTATTCATAGGGGGTTGGTTGAGCCGTAAATCCGCCGGCGGATTTTTTGCAGCAATACCATTTTTTATAGGATATGAATACGGGTCAGGTAAGGATGGATGTTGTTTTGCGTACCAATATAAAGATAAAAGCGGCAATTATCGTCTTGCGAGCATAAGTGAACCGCGCGCATGGCAATATAACACGGAATTTATTGAACTTCCCAAAGAAGCGGTTTTACTGGACGGCACGCTCTCTATTAAAATGACTGCCGGAAGAAAGCACGTTCTTGGTTTTATCGGAGCCGTACAGGGGGTTGGGGGTATTCAAAAAGAGTATCGGGAGGAGGAGCCGGAACTTCTCTACGCCCGCCACAATCGGCTGGAGAAAGAGGTCTCCGATGTTTTAAAGAGCGAACAAGGAGAATATGTTCAAACGATTCCCGGCGATACTATTGATTTGGAATTTGCCTCGCCAGAACTATCGCCGTCAGAGGATAAAAGAGAAACATACCTTATCAGGGCATCGGGATTTTATACCGCTCTGCGGGATGAAAACAGAGTCGCCGCGGGAAACTGGAGGGATAAGATCCCGGAGGAAGCAAGAGCGCGTTTGAGTAACCTCGTATAAAAAATGGATAATGCTCTCGAAGCTCCGATAGCGGAGGCGCCATCGAAAAAACGTTTTCTTGCGGCGGTTCTCGTCGTAATAATACTCGGCGGGTTGGGTTTTTATTTAAGCCGTCCGCTTTTTGCTTCGTATTATCTTAAAAAGGGCATTGCGGAGTTTCAATCAAGCGAGGCGGGTAATCTGGAACGCGCTGATTCCTATTTTCAAAAATCTCTTCGATGGAACAGTAATGATCCGTTGACGCATTACTATCTTGCGCGAGTCGCGTTCGGACAGGGTACTCCAATGGTTGGATATACCGCTTGGACCGAAGCCGATTGGCCGCGCGTTATCGAGCACTACGAAAAAGCGCTTGCGTTGGGCCTTGAAAAGAAAGACGCTCTTCGTGCGGAAATTGCTTTGAGTGACACCGGCCGGGCATATCGGAAACTCGAAAATTATGAAAAAGCAGACGAGATATTCCGTGAACACATTTCTCGCTATCCGGATAAATCATTTGTTGACCGTTATCTTCTTGCGCTTGACGATTTTGAAGTAAATAACAATCCCGAAGAAGGCCTAGCAGTGTTGCCCGCGGCCATAGAAGCGAAAGATAAAATTGATTTGAGAATGTTTAGGGTTTATACCCTGCTTGCGCGTTATAAACATTTTTTCGGAGATTTCGATGCGGCAGAAAGATATGCAAAAATGGCTATCGAGAGTGTTCCTGTAGGAGAAGAAAAACATTTAGACATTCAGATAGCCCACATTATTCTTGGTTACCAGTTGGCACGCGACAAAAATATTAAAGCCGCGCTCGCCGAATTTGACAAAGTTAAGGCAGCCGCTACTGAATTGCCAAATCCATCAAATGCCTTTCGATGTTCTCTCGCCGGTATTTACTTACAAAACAACGACTATAAAAACGCGATTGAAACCGCAGAAAAGAAGTTAAACAATCGGCTTGACAAATCAACGGTCGGTTATGCTGATTCAATCTGTCTTCAGGTGCTTGGAGATTCTTTCCTTGCGCAAGGCAAAAAAAAGGAGGCAAAAAAATATTTAGAGCAGTATCTAGACATTACCGGCGCATTTAAGGACAAGAATATCTACGTGATGCGAAACCGGGCGGAGTTTCAGAAGATATTAAATGACCTGGTGATTAGGTAGCTGATTGCCAAACGGAATTAAAAGCAACTGGGAACCGGAAACCAGCAAAGTTCCAAGAGACATTCGCCAATACGACGTATGACGCCAAATGGTCCAAAGAGCGGAGGACGACTTGTTGCAAAACCTATTCGCGATTGCTGAAGGCGCGTTTGACATCAGCGGCCGGCGACCAATAAAATAATCTCAGATCCGAGCGGTCTCGAGCGCGCAATTTTAATTTTATGCTCCGGGATATTATCACTGCCAAGAAAAAATCAATTTTGATTGCTCTGCTTTTGGCTGCTGTTCTCGCCGGGCTGTCATATTTTATTCTTCGTTCAGCGATTGATCGCGGCAAAACCTTATGGGAACTTTCACTGAGCCAGATGAACTTTACGGGCGACCGCGCCGAGGCGCGGATTGCAGATAGAGACGGCAGGGTATGGATTGCGCTCGAGCTTGCCTCCGGCGACAGGGACGTAAAGCGGCCGGCATACATCCACATCGGAAAATGCGGCGGGCCATCAAGGACCTACGCTAAATACCGTCTTACCGACATGACCGACGGCAACTCGGAAACATTGATCGATATTTCTCCGGATGATTTCGCAAAAGATCTCCCGCTTTCCATCCAAGTTAGTCAGTCATTCGACGATGTGTATCTCGGCGCCGCCTGCGGAACTATAGAGAGATAGCAAAAACGCCGAAGTGAAACACCGGAATATGTATTTTTTATTGCCTGTATGACCAAAACCAGAATTTGGATTGCGGCCATTGGCTTCCTGGGCATCGCGTTTCTGATTTCGCAAGACACGATGGCGAACTTTGCGTGGAAGAAGCGACATTCTCCGGCCATCGCGCTCATGCTTGCCGCTCGCGACGAAAAGCTTTTGATGAGTTTGGGCAATTATTATTTTAACGGCGGGGCGTATGATCTTCGGCGCGCGAAAAAGGCGTACGAAAAAGCGCTTCGCGTTGATCCGAAGATTCTTTGGGGGCATTACCAGCTCGCGCGGATTCTTTTTGTGAAAGGAGATGGCGACGCCGCGATTGATGAAATCAACAAAGAGCTTGAAGTGAATCCGGAAAATCTGCGCTCGCTATATGTGCGCGGGTTAATTTACGGGTATAGAAACAGCGCGGGTGATTTGGAGCGCGCGGCGGAAGATTTCAGCCGCTTCACGGCTTGGGCGCCGTCAGAGTGGGCCGGATATAATGATCTGGCTTGGATTTTATCAAAAGCGGGAAGGTACCAGGAGGCGAAAGAAGCAATACAAAACGCTTTTGCCAGCGCGCCTAACGCAACCAATAACCCCTGGCTTTGGAACAGTTTAGGAGTGGCGGAACTTAATCTCGGAGAGTACAAAAACGCCGAGAGGTCTTTCGAGCGGGCGATAGAACTCGCGGGAAAACTTAGCCTAGCAGACTGGAGGCGAAGTTACCCCGGAAATGACCCAGCGAGCGCCGACTCCGGACTGGATCAATTTAAAGAGGCTCTCGGGAAGAATCGCGAACGAGCTAAAACTTTAGGCGCAATGTAGGAAGTTCAATACTTAAACAGCCGAATCACAGTCCCGTGTGAATTCGCCGGATATTGAAATTAACTTTAACAGAGTTATACTAGGATTAATGAATCCAAAGCCATCTACCATTTTGGCTTTTGCCGTGTTAGGAGTTTTGCTCGCGGCTGGTGTTTTAATGTCGACGAATCTTGCTGATCCTCAGTCATTTAATACTTCGCAAGCTTCCCGATGGACCCAGTCTGCCGGTCTTGGAATTTCCGTGCCAGCGTGCGCATCTGCAGTCAGCCATTCAACTACGTGTAGCAACGGCGTTGCTCAAGCTACTATAAGCTGGGCAGATCCCGATAGCCATGGTGAAGGGGTAAATGTTGATGTATGCGAGGGAAGCAGCGGGTGCTCTCTTGGAATAGTCTACACTCCAGCGGGCATGTTTAATAGCACAGGATGGGATTACTTTACGCTTCCCGCGGCAGGAAGCGTACTCCTGACACCCTTAAAAAGTGAGACTTCCTATAATTATTCGCTTCGGAGTATCACAGCGACGGGAGGAGTAACGGTGGCGGCCGCCTATCCTACTTTTACCACCCCGAATTGCACTCCCGCGCCTCCGACTGGAGCGAGCGGATCGTGTTCGGGGTCAAACGCAACAGCAACATGGAATCCGTCGGCGGGAGCAACCAGTTATACTCTGGCTATTGACCGCGAACCGTCTTCTCCGACGGGCTGGAATGGAGGTGCTACATGCGCGGGAGGGGCGTATTCTGGCGATACATACAACTGCAACGCAGCATCGCCTTACTCGCTTCCATTTTTAGCTGGGGCTGGGTATGGCGGCGGCGTTAGCGCTTGTAACGCAGCTGGGTGCAGCGCGCCTGCAACAATTGACTATTTTTCTTGTCCTGCCCCTCCTCCACTCCCCACCTGTTCTGTATCTCCTTCTTCGGTTTCAGGAGCTGCCGGATCTCTGCAAAGCGTTACGATCAACGCAACAAACGATGCTGATAATCGTCTGCCTTATGACTGCGGTGCTGGATCATGGGGGTCAAATCCTAGCGGTGTTTCCGTCGGTCCATTCAGCTTCACCATGCCGAACGATAGCCAAAACTGTACTTTAACGGCGCAAAACAGCATCGGTCAGACCCAGACGTGTCCGTTTTCAATCAATGTTGGCGTTCCCTCCACCTACACTCTCACCGTCAATTCCTCCGGAGCATCTGGTGTTGCCATAGCCGGCAATCCAGCCCCATACGGAGGCACCACGAATTACACGATAAACAACATTACCTCCGGCACTGGCATCACTCTTACTGCTCCTGCGACATCTGGCGGGCAGAATTTCTCCAATTGGACCGGGGACTGCACCGGCGGCAATCCCTGCGCCTTGACGATGAATTCCAACAAAACCGTGACAGCGAATTATTTCGTTGGAGGAGCGGGTCCTACTCTTTCCGTCGCTCCTTCATGCGACGGGGCAACTTCTCGCCTTGGCCTGTCATGGACTCCTTACGCGGGCGCTACGCAGTACAATGTCCGTCGTTGCGCGGGGTCTTCCTGTACCAGTTATGCCAGTGCGGTTGGTTATTTCGGTGATAGTTCGTGGACTAATCTTGGAAATGTTGGAGCTGTAACATCGTATTTTGATACTGCGGTATCGGCCGGCCAGACATGGAGTTATGTGATAAACACGTGGGATGGCGATTGGAATAATCCTCCTTCAAACATTAGTTTTGCAACTGCGCAACCATGCGGCTCACCGAATCAACCTCCGGTTGCAGAGGCCGGCATAAGTATTGACGGTGTTACCTACACGAATTTTCTTACCGTGGTTCGAGGAACGACATATACGAACTTTCGGTTCTCTGCCGACCGTGATGTGAATGGGGATGCCGTCGCAAGCTACGACCCGAATGGATGGACCGATGCGACGAACGGCGTAAGTTCGGGCGGAAAGTGCGATTGGAATTCCGACCTGAATCAAGGAGCGCCGACTTTCGAGACCACGATCAACAACCCAGCCTCGCCGGCGTCATGCAACAGCGGACCCTATACAAAAACATTTAATGATACGCCGGGCGATTACGTATATCAGGTCTTACGGATAACTGATAGACTGGGCGCCCAATCCAATGTCTCGTCAGTGACAGTTAGGGTAACGGCTCCAAATGCGGCTCCTGCCCCGAACACTGGCCCGGGACACGCACTTTCAACCGGCGTATCCCATACGCATTCCGGAGCATCGGCAACGGATCCTGATGGAAATCTAGCAAGCTATAACTGGACTTGGGTATCCTGCCCGAGTGCGTGCCCCGCCCTTTCCGCGTCTTCCGGATCGATTGCAGGAGGGAATGCGAATATTTCTGGCCCCACGTACACTCCGAACGTTGCGGGGAGCTTCACGCTACGGCTCACAGTCACGGATTCATTGGGTCTTTCCGCGTCCAGCAATGTCACAGAAAATACTAGCGCAAGTCCGCCAACGGCGTATGCCGGTCCTACTCATTTTATAACCGCGGGCATTCCTCACGGTCATACCGGCGGCACGGCATCAGATCCCGATAACAATCTCGCAAGTTATCGCTGGTTGATAACCCATGCATCGTGCCCCAGCGGCGTATGCCTAGATACATGCCCGGGCAATATCGGTTGTCCTCCAATCTCGGGGGGCGCTTCTCCTGTTTCAATTCCTGCTCCTACTTTCACGCCCCCAGTAGCGGGAACTTACGGAATCGACTTGTCGGTTTTTGATAGTCTTAGCGCGTGGGCAAGCGATTCTTCTTCTGATGTGGCAAATAATCCGCCCGTGCCGCTCGCCTGCTCTCCTGCATCCTGGCAAGTAACTATCGGCACTGATGCAACATTCACTGCCTCGGGCGGAAGTTCCGGCGCATACGCCTGGAGCGCCCCCGCCGGAGCGGTGCCTTCCACGAGCGGCAGCGGATCGTCATTCACCCTCCGCTACAATACGTCGGGGACCAGAAGCATCTCTCTCACCCGCGGAAGTGAAGGACCAGTTACCTGCACCCTCCGCGTACTAACTTTTGAGGAAGTTGAGCCGTAATGCTTCTGGATATTGCAAGGGCTATTATTCAGTTTGATAAGCACTGTTCTTACGCAGAGCAAACACTTATCAGAATCCATCCGCACTGGTTACCAAAATTCGACAATACGAAGCGCAGTTCTAAATATTGCCTCGGTTATCAACTCATGTTCCAACTGAATCTCGCACAAACAAAAAGAGCAATAAATGCTTAAAAACAAGGTAACAGGTGCCTGTTGATCCGCCGGATAGAAAATTAACTTTAACGGAGTTACACTGGGCTTAATAAACCCCAAGCCACCTACCATTTTGGCTTTTGCCGTGTTGGGAGTTTTGCTCGCGGCCGGTGTTTTTGCGCCTACTGATTCGCCTCTCCTTCGCTTAACGCTTCGGGCGAGCGAGGCGGGGCTACGCAGTGCAAGTTCCGTTCCACCAACCGGTGAAAGGACTGCAATTTCCTGGACATCCGAAACCGGCGCCGGTATCTCGGTTCCGGCTTGCGCCTCCAGCCAACCCACGGTAGGCACGAGCTGTTCTGGAAGCTCCGCCACGCTGACAATTGATCTTTCTTCTATTGTGCCGGACCCCAGCCTCACTGATCAGATATTCGGCATAAATGTCTTAAAAGACAGCCCGAGCGGCCCGGTGGTATTCACTCAAGGCGGCCTTCTTATAACAAATCCTCCAATCACCGTCTCCGGCCTTTTAAGCAATACCGATTACTACGTTCAGGTCTTGGACTCGCATTCTGGAGTAGTAACGCCGTATGAGTGGGGCAACACTTACCGAACCGGCAACTGCTTACCACCAAACTCCCCCCCGACGGCAGACGCCGGAAGCCCGCACCCCTTGACCGTAAATAGCACTCACGCCCATTCCGGCGCGTCGGCGGCCGATATTGATGGAAACCTTGCGAGTTATACATGGAGTTTCAGTGCATGCCCATCGGTATGTCCTCCGCTTTCAGGAAGTGTCACGGGAAGTCTTTCCGGCGGCTCGCAAAGCGTCCCGGGGCCAACCTTTATCCCTAATTTTCCGGGGGCCTATACGCTGTTGCTGACAGTGCGCGACGCTCTCAACGCATTGGGTCAAGCGTCGGTCAGTGAAACCGCAACCGATGTCGTAACCGCAAGCTGCCAGGTATGGGTCCAGACACCGTCGGGAACAAACTCCGGATACGCCGGAGACTCGGCGACCGCGTACTGGTCTTCCACCGGTTTTAGCGTGCCAACAAACACTTACAGCTGCAGTCAAACTCCACTCGGCAACGGATCGCTTAATTCAACCGCAAGTGGAAATTTACCCATAACCTACCCGTCTTTAAGTCAAAACTGTACTCTGACCATGCAGGAAGGCGCTCGCCAGGCAACGTGTTCCGCGGCGCTAACCGTTATTCCAGCCGGGGGCGGAGGTACCGCCCCGCCCAATCTTTCCGCCGGGACAACCTGCAACGGCGCAAGCCCAGCCAACAATCTTCCATGGTCCTATACCGCTCCGGCCGGAAAAACCGCATCCACCTACCGGATCTATCGCTGTCAAGGCAGCGGGTGCAACCCCGCCAGCCAATATGCAAGCGACGGAGCGTCCCCTTATCTTGACACCGGAGTTTCCGCCGGCACGGTTTATAACTATAAAATCGTTGCCGTGCATAACGACGCTACGGAAAGCTTAGATTCAAACATTGTTCAGGTGACAACCAACTCCGCCGCGGCCTGCAATACTCCTCCGCCTCCGTCGGAACCTGTGTATATGAATAGCGCCAAGTTTGTCAGCTGGGCTATTCCGACGACCATGAACTCTAGTGAGACGCGGGCAGTAAGCGTCACCATGAAAAATTGCTGGGGTTACCGCGCTTATGCATCTGGTATTTATTACACCGAGCCAAACTGCGGGAATGCGCTCGGCCTTGACGGCAACTACAACACCTTTACCGCGATACTTAAAAACTGGGTTATTGATCAATGGAATGAAACCATCCCACCTATAACTGCCACCGATTTTGTCCCAGGCACTAGCGGACAACACATTGCTGCGTCGGGCGGCAACGTTTATAAAAATTTTGGAACGTGGGTTTGCATCACATATCCTAAGTGCCCGTTTAATGCTCCGAGCGGAGCCATCGAGGCCATGAATCAGAGCGCAAACTACGTATTGGCGGGAGGCAGGGTCTGGCGGCTTGATTGGTTTGAGGATCCAGAATGCGCGATGGGTTCATGCGATGCTTGGGGTTGGACTCCTATAACTTCGGGAAATGCCGGAGGAAAATCACTTTGGGTCGTAAGCAACACGGAGATCTATCCCATTGTCGATAACTTGGTTTCGCGCTGGGACGGCAGTCAATGGATAGCTCTCACCCCTTCGGATTCCCAAAACCAGGTGCGATACTTCCGTTTTGTCTCGCCCACGGAAATTTACGCGCTCAAGCTATCCGACAATAATGTTTGGCGATGGAATGGATCGGCATGGACCCAGATCACTAGCGGGTTTAACGTCACGCAATTCTCGCTGATTCGTCTCGCCAGCGGCGGGTTTGACGCGAGCAAAATATACGCAATGGGGTCCGGAACAATCAACGGACAGACTGTGGCTTCAAACGGCCTCGCGGTATGGAGCGGAGGACAATGGCAAACGCTCTCGCCCGTATCGCTCTCAACTCCTAAAATCGAGGCGATGGGAGATTGGTTCGGCAACATTAGTATCATTGGGAATGGGCCCGGCAATTTAACCGGCAGTCAGACTTTGGGGGCATTCGCGCCGTATCAATTAACCGTGACCGGCGGAAATCCAGCCGGCTGGGGCCTGCCGCAAGGAAAAGTTCCTCTGCCGACCTCTCCGATCGTGAAAAACATTGACGCTTTCTTCTCGTTCAACATTACCGCTCCGGCCGCCGCCGGGTGCTATCCGTTCCAAGCCAGCATGGGATTTGAAGATGTGACGCCCTCGGTTCAAATCTGCGTCGGCATCGCCCCGCCCAATCTCACCGCTACCCAACCGGTGCCAAGCATTGCTTCTCCGGAATTGGGAGGCACGATTTCTTTCACCGGATCCGTAAGCAACGCCCCAGGAGGGGGGGACGCGATTACCAGATTTTATAACTGGTTCTTTGTTGACATCGGGGACGATAACGTCGGCGCGGGAGGAGTGCCTGGGACAAGCCCCCTCCAGCGCTACGACGTAGTTTTATATCCGACCAACCCGTCATGGGTAAACTGGATGGGCGCAAGCGGGAGCCAGACCGTTATTTCTCCTGACTGGACAAATATTCCCGAGGGCACTCATAGGGTGTATTTGTGTGCGGACATAAACAACCAAATCACCGAGCTTAATGAAAACGACAACTGCGCTAACGCGCAAATAACCGTAAGCGGAGTGGTGGTTGCCTCTGCGGCCGACCTAATCATTTCTTCCGGACCATCGCTGAATTCAGGAATTCTTCAAACCGGCCAAACAATCGACTTCCGCGGAACAGTAACAAACCAGGGGAAACGCGCAGGCGGCGGGGACATTCCAGAATGGGTTCCGACTGGATATAAATAACGACGGGACGATTGACGTTTCCCTTGGATCGCCGACGATTACCAATCTTAGCGTCGGGAATTCACAAACTTTGATATCCAGCCCATGGAGCATTGGCGCCGGCCAAGTGGGAACGCATCGGATCATTTTCTGCGCGGATTATCCTCCTGACCCCGACGGCATCGTCACCGAATCAAATGAAAACAACAACTGCGGCCAGATATTTTTCACTACCGCAACCGCCCCTCCGCCGGTTCAATGCCGCGACGGGATAGATAACGACGGAGATGGCTTTGCAGACTTTTCCGGGTCCCCAACCGCTATCCCGCCGGGGGTCGGCAATCCCGGCTGTCTGAATGCCAATGATGACGAGCGCAACAACCCGACGTTCGAAGAGGTTACGCCGTGATGGAGGAACGAAAGATTAACGACAAAAGACTAAAAAGACAAAAGCTTGAAGACGGGTAAAAACCGCAAATCAAAAATCATCCGCACGCGGATGATTTTTGATTTTGCGCGGCCCGGCGCTTCGTCTGCTCCGCACGTCGGTAAGCCGGGCACGCTACGCCAATTTCCGTCTCCATTTCCAATAGAGAGCCGAATAGACAGTGGCAATCGCCGCATAATTGACAAACAAGAACCACGGCATAGACCATGAAACGCCGTTAACAAACGGCTGGGGCAGGGGCCATAAAAACGGCGTCGGGAAAAAAACGGTTGAGTGCGTCGGAATATCTATAAGAATATGCAATCCCCAAGCCGTGAACTCCCACGGCAGCCGCCGCAAATAAAGCCAAGCGATGCCGAAAATCACCGACCAGACGATGAGACTGTGCGAAACGTTGTAAAGCGAGTGGACAAACGGCGGGATGTAATCCATGCGCGGGATGTCGCCCGGGCCGAAGTTGATGGGCGTCAAACCGTTCACCAGAAGATGCAGAGCTATCAGCACCCCGAACGAAAATAGGTCGGGCGCTATGCCGAAAAACACCGCCCAACCTACTCGTTTTTTATTGTAGATGGCGCCGGACCACAAGGCGTGTGCAAAAATATCCACGGCAGGAAATTAAAAGTGAAAAATTAAAAATACGAAATTAAACCTTTAACTATTTTAACCTATCAGCGGCGATTGTCCACAGGATTTGAACCGATCTCCCCCAAGAAATAAACAGTACTACGAGATCGGGTGCGCCATCGCTAAGTTTGTAATGGAGAAAACGGCTAAGTTTTAGAATTTATATGTATCCTCTTTACGTCGCTCAATATTCAAAATGTTCACCTCCGGACTAGAGAGTTCAAAAATGATGCGAATACTGCCTTTCCGCACACGGAAAAAATTCTTCAATCCCTTCAACTTTTTGCAGTCGAGCCCCATAAGATTGCGATTAACAATTCGCTCAACTAGGCCCTCCAATTCTATCCTTTCTTTGCGGGAGAATTTTTTAAGTCGCTTATTAAGATCTAGCATCAATAGAACGAAGTCGTTTCAGTAACTCTCGGGCGGGAATCCCCTTCTTATAAAATTCGGTGAAGTCCACTACTGTTTCCCACATTGAATCATCCTCATCGGGAGGCACAATGCGAAAAACCGGTTTTGATTTTTTCATTACAGTGAAAGATTTTCCTTTGTTCACCATAGAAACGTACTTTTCTACATTTTCCCGAAGCTGCCTAAGACCGATAATCATTGCCATATAAACCAAGTTTATCTTAAGTTAATCTTCTGTCAATGGCTGACATAATATGTTGACTCCAGTTGCGAGGTCAATAACTAGCGGCCATTGGAACCGCATTCGTTGAAATTACTTATGGCGAGCACTGCGAAGTTGAATTAGCTTGGAGATGCCCTCCGGCGATTTTCAATTTTGAAACTTCTGGGGCGGCTAACGGGAATCGAACCCGTGATAAGGGCTCCACAAGCCCCTGTGTTACCTCTACACCATAGCCGCCATACTCGGCGAGCCCCACCTACGGCGGGCTGCCATATTGCTAGTCTCTAGAAATGAACAACTAGCCGCTAGTAGCTAAATAATTTTTGCACAACCAAACAATCCTGAAAAGCTTTACTGCTTTTAGAATGCCGAAATTATTTCTCCACTATCAGCAATGCGCCTTCGCGGGCCTTGTCGTCGGTCTTGATCGCAATCTCATCCCCCGCATTCGCGTGCTCGACGGGCTTGTAATCCACCTGCATGGAGGTGATTTCCTGGGACCACTCGCGATCCCCGTCTTTAATCTTGACGCGATCGCCGAGGCGAAGGGGTGCCGTGAGCTTAACGACCGCGACGCCCACCTTGCCGTAGTAATGCGTCACTTTGCCAATCGGCGTTTCCATATGCCTCCATTAAGACAGGTTGGTTGAAAAAATCAAGAATCTATGGCATTTTTAGCTTTATATGGCAAAACAAGGAGGATCGAGGAGAAAGCCGGCAACAGATGCGGCAGAAAATATCAAAGTTTCTAGCGCGCCAAAAGCATTAATAAAACCGACGCTCCCCGGCGGTTTTCGCGACGCACTGCCGGAGGATATGATCGCCAAAAACGCCATGATGGATACGATCCGCGGCGTCTTCGAGCGATTCGGGTTTGATCCGATGGAAACGCCGGCGGTGGAATGCACCGAGACACTTACCGGAGGCGATGAGGAATCCGACAGAATTATTTTTCGCGTAGCGCCGGCCGTGCGCGGCGAAGTGAAAGATATGGCTCGAGATAAAACGTCGCTCCGCTTTGACCTAACCGTACCTCTTGCCCGCGTGCTTGCTGCCAACCCCGAAATCCCAAAGCCCTTCAAACGCTACCAGATCGGAAAAATCTGGCGAGGCGAGCGTCCGCAATTCGGGAGATATCGCGAGTTCACGCAAATGGACATTGATACTATTGGTACGACTTCGCTCGATGCCGATGCGGAAATAATCCAGGTGATCTACGAAACCCTGCAAGCGCTCGGCGTGGATAAATTCGTGATCCGCATCAATGACAAGCGTGACGTCTTGCGCCGGCTGATTGAATTCGGCATCCCCAAAGAACGCGAGCGCAAAACCCTAATCGCGATTGATAAAAAAGACAAGATGTCGCCTGAAGAATGGGAAACCGCGGTTGCGGAAGCATCCGGCATCGGGCTTGAGAAAACCAAGGAATACCTCTGGAAAATTTCCGGCGAGAACGGGCTTGAAGAGAGCGCGGTAGGCGAGCTCCGCTTAAAAACCGAAAAATTAGGCGTGCCGCAATCGTACTTGCGCTACGATGCGGCGCTGGTGCGCGGATTTAGTTACTACACCGGATCAATTTTTGAAGTGGCGCTCCTAGAAATCCCTGAAATAGGCTCCGTTTTTGGCGGCGGCCGCTTTGATGGACTGACCGCGCGGTTTTCGACGCAAGCGCTTCCGGCTGTCGGGGCCTCCATTGGGGTGGATCGGCTTTTTGCCGCACTCGAACGCCTGGGGAAAATCAAGAAACAAAAAACCTTGACGGAGGTTCTGGTGTTTGATCTCGGCGAGGCTTTTGAAGACCGATACATAGAATTTCTGACTATCCTGCGAAAATCCGGCGTCGGCGCCACCAAGTACCTCGGCGAAGACAAGGCTTTCCAAGCGCAACTCGCCTACGCCGTGAAACAGGAAATTCCTTACGCCTTGATATACGGCGAC
>Ga0209343_10001461_pt1 | contig 31894 bp, 42 predicted proteins | sample RifCSPlowO2_02_FD_184026 | JGI IMG/M metagenome (GOLD analysis project Ga0209343, IMG submission 184026) | Groundwater microbial communities from Rifle, Colorado - Rifle CSP2_plank lowO2_0.2 (SPAdes) (version 2) | ecosystem: Environmental > Aquatic > Deep subsurface > Groundwater | place... | reverse complement strand
TCTTTTTTTTCTGGGAATTTATCTGGTTTTAATGTTCAACAGAAACAATCATGCTTTGAAGAGAAATTAGGGCAAACATTATTTTCTAATAAATTTACTTTGATTGATGATGGAAGTAAAGGGGTTTTTCCTAGTAATCACGATAGTGAAGGAACTCCGTGTGGTGAAACAATTTTAGTCTCTAAAGGAAAATTAATACATTATTTATATGATTCTTATTCAGCTAATATTGATAAAGTGAAAAGCACAGCAAATGGTTTTAGGGGTTATGCAAGTACACCTTCAATTGGATTTAGTAATGTTTTTATTGAAAAAGGGAATAAAAGTTTTGAGAAAATGGTCTCTTCAATAGATAAAGGAGTTATTATTGATGGGATGATGGGTTATCATACAGTAAATGATTTGACTGGAGCATTTTCATTATCCATTTCAAATGGGTTTTATGTTGACAAAGGGGAAATAAAATATCCAATAAAAGATTGTATGCTGGCAGGAAATTTCTTTGAACTTTTAAAAAATATTGAAATGGTAGAGAATAAACAAAATAAAAATTATTCTTTCAATGTACCTTCCATTTTATTTAAGAATGCAAAAATTATTGGTAGTTAGTGCTTTTTGTTTTAATTGAATAAACTAAATCTTCTATTTTCTTTAAGTTCCATTTAATTGCATCTGATTTTTTTCTTAAATCTGAATTTCTTAAATTAAATTTTAAGAATTCACCATAAATTTCATCTACCAAATCTTTTGTTCTGAAAACTTCTTTGTAATCTCTTTTTATTGCCTGATTTACACAATGTCTTCCTAATTCTCCAGTTAAATCACACAATCCCATAAGATAATTATGTGCTGAAACTTTTAGTTGAGTATGTGTTGGAATCTTTTCGTTTTTTACAAATTCATAAAATACAATAGCTTCAACATATTCCTGTTGAGCAACTGAATCAATACCAGTATCATATTTTTGAGTCGAGATCTTCTTTAAAGATAATTTTATCTTTTTTATTCCAATACTTGCGGATTTTAAATCATTTCTATGAATATCATAGATTATTTTTTTGGATAATTGTATTATTCCTCTTGAGTTTTGGATTGTTTCTTCTCTTTTCTCTTCAAAAATTTCAAAGGATTTCCTTATTTGTGCAAATGATTTTTTGTCTAACATATATTTAGTTGTATGATTACGTCTTATTTAAAATATACTTTTTATTGAGCTGTAAAGTTCGCGCCTTGTATAATTTCTAGGGTTAAATGAAGTGACAATCCCTCTAAAAAATTAATCCTTGTGAAACAGAGCTGAAAAATTCGATAGAGCTGAAATCAGAGCTGGAAAAATCGAATTTGGATGAGCGACTGCAAGGAGCGAATCTTAAAATCCCTGGTGAACTACCACTCCGTAAACGAAGTGGTAGTTCACTCAGCTTCTATGATTATCTTCATCTTGCAATTGCAAAAGGGTTAGGTATTCCATTAATCACAAGAGATAGAGATTTGATGGATTTTGCAAAAAATCATGTGAAAGTGTTCAAACCAGAAGATTTACTCCGCTAGTTTGTTGATTTCATCCAAGCCAAATTTTTCTTTTGATAATTTAGTCCTAATCTTTCTGATATCTTTTACAGAATCTCCTATGTCTGGAAGAATTCCAATAAGTTTATCAAGCACGAGTCTTCTTACAGCATCTCTTAGAACATCAGAACGACTAGAGTAAACTCCTGTTTGTACTAAATTATCTATCTTTTTAACTAATCCGTGACTTAACCGTACTTGAATCGTGTCCATTACCATTGTAATGCTATTGTGGTTGTTCCAGTATAAAAATCTTTCCCTAAACCAGCTCTAAATTAAGGGAAACATGCTAGTTGTCAATAAATCTTAATTTTTTGTTCAAAATTCCAAATGTTTACTTTATATCAAACTTTTTATCCAATTTGTGAATTTTGTAAAGATTGATTGTTCCTTACATTTGTTTTTTTTGCACCTATTTTGAATACATTCATAGTTATTTTGGCATTCTTCTTCCAGCTCTTTTTGTGGTATTAAATTTAACTCTTCGGAACAGAAGTGAGGTTTTCCATTTATTGAAGTGAGAGATAATTTTTCAATACAATTTCCATCAACAGCACAACCATTACAATCCAATTTTTTTATTTGCTTTACTGAATCTTTTGATGTTTCTTCTGTCATTTTTACTTTTTTCATATTACCATTTGATTCTATCATAATTTCATTTTCTTTTATTCCCTTAAAGAAATCCGGATTATTTCTTATGGATTCTGTAGTTTTTAATAATGAATCGTCAGAACCTGATACAATCAATAAAATTTTTTGTTTATTATTCTCTTTTAATTTAATTAATGTCTGGCCATTATTTAATCCCAAGAAACAGTCTTCTCCTGGAAAAAAATGTTTTGTTATAGAATTTTGACAAGGACCTCCAATTAAAATAAAATTAGTTTCAAAGTCTTTTACTTCTCCTTTAAGATCCAATCTATTCTCATAATTTGATGTCCTTATTTCTTCAGGAAGAGAATAAAAAATATTTAGTGAAGCTTGAATGTGTTTGGAAGATTGTTTAGCTCCTTTCACAGATTGTATTGTTTTATCTTTACTAAAAAAATCAGGATAATTCTCTAAATCTGCTAATACTTGTGTTGATAATAAGATTATTATTAATAACAAAATTAATTTTTTCATTCTAGTTAACTCCTTCTAATGTTACTGATTTGTGACCATAATTTTCTACCATAAGATTTGTAGAATAAGATAGATTATTTAAGGATTTTTATCTTTTATAATAATTTTTTAATTATTTCAGAAGCTTTCTTGCCATCTACTTTACCATTAAATTTTTTCATTAAATCTCCAATTATAGCACCAGGAGATAATTTAGGATTTTTCTTTATTAGTTCTCTTATTGTTTCTTCTAATTCTTTATCTGAAACTCTTTTAAATTCTTCTAATCTTATTTTACCACTTTTTAGAAGTTGTACTAAACAGTCAATTGTATTCTCTTTTCTTAATTTATTTTCGTTAAGTAACTGCAAAACTTCCTTGAATTCTTTCTCTTTTAATTCGTTAGAATCTAGTTTAAATCTTGATTTTATTTCTTTTGGGATTTCAATTAAAACTCTAGCTATGAAATTAGTTTCAAGTCCAGGATATAATTTAACATAATCCTTAAAATTAATTTTATTCTTTACTAATTCTCTTGCTAATTCAGCTTGTAGATTGTAATTTTCTTCTAAATTTTCTACTTTTTTATCTATTAAAACTGGTAATTCCAGTGAGTCTAAAAGTGTTTTACTAATTTTTATTGTTGGGATATCAGTTTCAGGGTACATTCTTGCTGAACCGGGCATTGGTCTTAAGAATGTGGTAGTAAAATCTTTTTCTGCTTTTCTAACGTGTGGTTCTTTAATACCTTCTTCCTTTTGTCTTTCTTCTTCAAATTTAATTATTTTAGGGATCGATTGTAAATCCTGGAAGCCTTTTATTTCTACTCTTGGGCCATTAAAGGAAACATTAACATCCTGTCTGATTGAACCAATACCTCTTCTTAAACTTCCAACTGATCTTAAAACCATTCCAATTTTTACTGCTACTTCTTTTGCACTTTCATTTGATTTAATCTCAGGGCCTGTTGCAATTTCTATTAATGGAATTCCTAATCTCGAAATGTTATAAATACTATAATCTTGAGTATCTTTTTTCTTTTTTGCTGCTTCTTCTTCTAAACAGATTGTTTCAATTTTTATTTTACCTTCTGATGTTTCAATATAACCATCAGTTGCAATTAAAGCAGTCCTTTGAAATCCGGTAATATTAGATCCATCAATTACAACTTTTCTCATGACTTGAATTTCATCAACTGGTTTTGCATTTAAAAGTAGTGAGACTTGTAATGCAATATTTAATGCTTTTTTATTTAATTCTAAAGGCGGCTCTTCATCAATACAGATTAAACAATTTGAATCATGATAACCTTCATAAATAAAATATTTATTTTTTTGTGATTCATGTAAAGCTGCTTTATCTATTTCTCCTAGTTCTGATGCTGAGGTTCTTAATTTTCTTTTTAAAAAAAAATCAGGTTTATCATCTATTATAATCGAATTACAATCACAAAAAAGTTTTTTTGTATTTAATTGTTGGTGAATTTCCAAACCACATTTCAAATTGCTTCACCCATTAAAGTTGAACCTTCTTCCCTTTTCCAAACTATCTCTTTATCTTTTCTAACTTCCCTTATTCTATGTACTGGTAATTGGAATTCTTTATTACCTTTTTCAAAAATAATGAATAATTTATTTATTTCTTTAATTTTATCAAATTTTAATTCTTTAAGATTATTTTCTGAAATATTAAAATAGCAAATGGTGTAATCTTCTGGATTTTCCTTTTTATCCCATTGTATTTTGGTTAGTAAGTCCAATATGAATATCATTTTTGAAAATCCTCATTGAATACTGTTTTTGGATTTATCTCTCCCCTTAAATTAGTTTCAAATAAATGTTTAAGATTATCCTTATGATTTGAAATTAACCAGGATAATTTAATGAATGATGTTTCCGGTGTCATATCACAAAAATTTCCAAGTACATTTAATTCTTGTAAATGTCTCCCTTTTGAATAAATGTTCATGTTAATTCTACCATAAATACATTGGGAACTCATAACTATTGGAATTTTCAGTTTTTTTATTTCTTCTAAGACATTTTCTGGTGTGTGCCCTAATCCTGTACCTTCAATTACTAAACCATCAAAGTTTTTGTAAACTTCAAATTGTTCTTTAGACATATGTGTATGGATTTTTATTATTCCAACTTTTAAATTCTCATTAAATAATTTTAAGTTTAGTTTTTGATCATGTTTTTTTGAATAATCTCTTTGGTAAACTATTTTTCCATATTCGTCAACAGTAGCAATTGAATCAGTATTTATTGACCTGAATGCATCTCTCCTCGAAGTGTGCATTTTTCTTACTTTACAACCATGAAGAATTGCACAAACATTATCATTAGTATTTGCATGCATACATATTGCAACTCCAACAAAATTTGTTTCTTTAATAAAGTTACAAGCTGCGATTAAATTTAAACTAGCATCAGAAGAACCTCTATCAGATGACCTCTGTGCACCAACAAGTAAAATTGGAATATTAATATGCTCTAAAATAAAAGATAAAGCTGCGGAAGTATAGTGTAGTGTGTCTGTCCCATGTGTAATAATAATTCCATTTACACCTTTCTTTATTTCTTTTATAATTTCTTTTGCTAAAATATTATAATGAGAAAAGTTCATATCATCTGAAAACATATTTGAAATTAGTCTTGAATCTAAATTTACAATTCTTTTAAGTTCTGGAAACATTGTTATTATTTCTTCTGGTTTAAATTTAGATGATACTGCACCTGTTTCATAATCAACTTTGCTTGAAATAGTACCACCCGTGTGTAAAATCGTCACTCTCTTTAAAGTTTTATCTTGGATAAAATTAATTTTATCCTGCTTTTTCATTGGTTCTTTTTTTAATTGTTTTGTTTCTTTGATTTTAGTCTTGTTAATTCCAAGATTATAACCAGAGTTTAATTTTAGGATTAAAGTGTCATCTTTACTTGGCATTATAATACCCTCTTTTATTGAATTATCTTTTAAAGTTATTTTAACTTTGTCTCCAGGTTTCATTAGAAAGAATATAATTTGAATTGTTTATAAAGTTTAGTGTTAGAATCTGTCCTGAAAGCTTCTGGCTACACGGGGAATGTTTAATGTTGCTACTTTTGTTTAGCGGAAAAGAAAAACGAGAACAATTGCTATGCAACTATACCTAACATTTGCTAAACTGTTCACTTCGTTCTCCCAAAATTTTTAGATTGTATTAGTGGTTGACTTCTTGAAACGAGACAAAATATAATTCCTTAACTGTTCCGCTACAACTGGATTTCTCATAACTGTTACTTTCAAATCTGTTTTCTTCTGAATAATTTTTATTAGTTTAGCGACTTCAAAACTCTCAAAATCTCTCTTGTTCCTATAAACGGAATCAATTTCTCGTGTGATATCATCTGGATAAGTAATTTGAATCATAAAATCGTTATAGACTACAATAAGCATTAAAGTTTTCTCCCCTGCTACATACATTATAATGTTAAATAGGGTTATGTTAATTCTTAGATTATCATTAAAAAATGTTAAAAGTTTTACTAAAAAACATTTAAAAACTCTTTTCGTTAAAATTTATCATTAGTTTTAGATCTTTTGAAGAAGAAAAACTATCATGGAAAGTACATCTGTTTATATTAAGTATATAGTTGTTACTGCAAAAAGGTAGAAAGAGTAAGGAGTTATTTTAAACTTAGATTTAAGTTGTCAAGAAACTTATTATCAAAATAGTCTTATTTTTTTGAAAATAGATGTTGTGGTTAGTGAAAATTTATAAACAACTTCAAGAAATAATAGAATTAAGATTTAAAACAACAAATCTTGGCGGATTGTTGTTTTGAAATAATGTTGAAGTGAACTTTTCTTGGCGGAAAGAGTTCCAAATTGACGGTATGAAACTTTTCTAGTAGTGAATATGTTGGTGGATATTAATATAGATTGTGCTACTGTAAAGTGCATATCACAAACAAGATTATGGGGGAAAAAGAAAAATGGATTTTATTATACAAAACGCATTGCAGAATTCAGAGCAGCAAGGACTTAATACAGAGAGCCAAATTGGACAAGCGAACATAAAGGTTTTTGGATGTGGTGGTGGTGGTTCAAATGCTACAGATTGGTTGTACAAAAAAGGTGTTCAAGGTGCTGAGATTATTGCATGTAATACTGATAAACAACATCTTAATATTATTAGTGCAGATAAAAAAATTTTAATTGGAAGAGAGCTTACAAGAGGATTAGGTGCTGGTGGATATCCAAATATAGGAACAGAAGCAGCAAAAGAACAAATTTCAGAGATAAAAGAATCATTGAAAGGAACGGATATGGTTTTCATATGTGCTGGTTTAGGTGGTGGAACTGGAACTGGAGCTGCACCAGTAGTAGCACAAACTGCGAAGGATGCAGGGGCTATTGTTATTGGAGCTGTAACAACACCTTTTCAAATTGAAAGGGCAAGAGTAGATAAAGCAGAATTTGGATTACAACAACTAAGGCAAGTTTGTGATACGGTAGTTGTAATAGATAATAATAAACTTAGTGCTATTGCAGGAAATTTACCAGTAAGACAAGCTTTTGCTGTTGCTAATGAATTAATTTCTACTATGATAAAAGGAATTGTAGAAATTATTGCAGTACCTTCTTTAGTCAACTTAGATTATGCGGATGTAAAAGCAATCATGACTAATGGTGGAGTGAGTGTGGTTGGAATTGGTGAAGGAAATTCAGAAAGAAGAGTTGAAGAAGCAACAAAGAGAGCTTTGACAAATCCATTATTAGATGTTTCTTATCATGGAGCAACTGGTGCGTTAATTCATGTATCAGGCGGACCAGATATGACACTAGATGAGATTAATATTGTAGGTGAGATGGTAACTGAAGCGTTGGATCCAGATGCAAATGTAATTTGGGGAGCAAGAGTAGATGAGAATATGAAGGGTAAAATCCTAGTTATGACAATCATAACTGGAGTTCAATCACCTTATGTTATTGGTAGGTCACAAAATAAACAGCCAAGGCCAACAATGGTAAGTCAAGACTTTGGTATAGATATGGTAAGGTGAACTCTCTGAGAAAACGAGTGTGATGTTTAAAGATAGGGTATATGTTCTAACTTTTGTAACCCCTTAAGTTTGTATTTTGCCCTTCTTTTACCCCTTTTGTTTTTGGGCCAATTATTGGCCCATTTTTAAATTTGTTTTTATGATCTGAACTTTTTTTGTAGGATCTTAAATTTAGTCTACTGAAGTGTGACAGTTGTGTAGATAGGTGACATATATCATTTGTCTACACAAAATAATCTTTTAAGTAAAGTTAATATATTACTTATTATTTTATTAGTTTAAGAGGTGTGAAAATTTTGGTAAGGGTAGGTATTAATGGATTTGGAAGGATTGGAAGAGCTTTTTTTCGGGCGGCTTATAATGATCCTGATATTGATATAGTTGCAATAAATTCTAGAACCGGACCTGAGAAGATGTATTTTTTGTTACAGCATGATACTGTTTATGGTGACATAGGGGTTAAAGTTGGGTATACAAAAGAAGAATTAATTGTAAATAATAAAAGAATAAAATTTACAACTGAAACCGATCCTACAAAAATTCCTTGGAAAAGATTAGGCGTTGATGTTGTTATTGAAAGTACAGGAATTTTTGATGAATTAGAATCTGCTAGGAAACATTTAATTGGTGGAGCAAAAAAAGTATTGATTTCAGCACCATCTAAGACTGCAGAATTTGATATTGTTTATGGAGTAAATAATAAGTTATATGATAAAGAAAGGCATAATGTGATTTCTAATGAGAGTTGTACGACTAATTGTTTAGCACCTTTGGTGAAAGTTTTAAATGATAAATATGGAATTGAAACTGGATTTATGGTGACTGTGCATGCTGCAACTGCCTCACAATCTGTTGTAGATGACTCTCCGAAAGAAAAAGATATTAGAAGGGCAAGGGCTGTAATGAATAATATTATTCCTACAACAACTGGGGCAACTGATGCAGTTGTTAGAGTTATTCCAGAAATGAGAAATAAGTTACATGGGACTGCAATAAGAGTACCTGTAAGTGATGGTTCTTTAGTTAGTTTCGCGGTTAATTTAAAGAAAGATGTTACTTCTGAAGAAATTAATAATTTATTTTTAGAAAAATCTAAAAAAGAATTTAAAGGTATTATTGAATATACTGATTTACCTCTTGTTTCTTCTGATATTGTAGGTAATCCTCATTCTGCAATCGTTGATTCTTTACTTACGAGGGTTTTAGAGAAAAGATTAGTTCATATCTTTGCGTGGTATGATAATGAATTTGGGTATGTAAGTAGATTAAAAGATGTATGTAAAATACTATGAAAATATTAATGAGAGTGGATTTGAATTGTTCTTTAGTAAATGGAAAAGTTATGAAGAGTGAAAGGATATTAGCTGTTAGAAAAATACTTAATAACTATAAAAATGATATAGTGGTTTTGTTAGCACATCAGGGGAGAAAAGGTTCTAAAGATTTTATTTCATTGAAACAACATGCTGAATTATTAAAAGTTAAATTTGTTGATGATTTATTTGGTGTTAAAGCTGTAAATGTAATAAAGAAATTAAAAAAAGGGGATATTTTATTGTTAGAAAATGTTAGATTTTATGATGAGGAGTTTGATTTAAGTAAAAATAGATTTGTTTCAAATCTAGTTCCTTTGTTTGATTGTTATATTAATAATGCGTTTTCTGTTTCTCATAGAGAACAAACTTCTTTAACTTTTCAGAAATATCTAAAGGGATATAAAGGAGAATTAGTTATTAATGAAATTAAAAATTTATCTAAATTGAAAACTAAAAAAGCTGTTTATGTTTTAGGTGGGGTGAAGTTGGAAGATTTGTATCCATTAATGAATTATGTTTTAAAAAATAAAAAAGGAAAAATATTATGTACGGGGATTTTAGGGCCTGTGATTCAGGAGATAATGAAACATGGGTTGAAACCTAAGTTAGATGAACTGTACAGGAAATTTTCTAAGGAAATTATTTTACCTGTAGATTATGCTCTTGAAATAAATGGGAAAAGAAAAAATGTTAAACTTGAAACTAAGGGGAGAGTTTTGGATATTGGGAAGGAAACAATAATCAATTTTAAAAAAATAATTGAAAGTTCTAACTGTGTTTTTTTTAAAGGCGCACCAGGAATGTATGAGAAAAAAGGATTTGAAAATGGAACAAAGGAACTATTAATTTCTTTATCTAAAGCTAAATTTAGTGTTCTTGGTGGCGGGGATAATTTAAGTGCAATCAAAAGATTTAAGTTAACTAAAAATAAATTTTCTTATGTGAGTTTATCTGGTGGTGCTATGTTAGCTTATTTAATTGGAAAAGAATTGCCAGGATTGAGAGGTTTAAAATGAAAGTGGTGATAGGATCTGACCATGCTGGATTTGGATTAAAAGAGAAGTTAAAAATATTTTTATTAAGAAAGGGAGTTAAAGTAAAGGATTTAGGTCCTGAAATATATAATAAATCTGATGATTATGTTAATTATGCTAAAGTCATATCAAAGGAAGTTTCAAAGAATAAAACTTTGAAGGGGATTCTTATTTGTGGAACTGGGACTGGAATGTGTATTGTTGCAAATAGATTTAAAGGTGTTAGGGCTGCAGTAGTTTTTGATAATTATTCAGCTATTATGTCACGAAGAGATAATGATGCAAATATTATTTGTTTGCGTGGAAGGAGGTTTAGTTCTTTATTAGAAAAAAGGTTACTTTGGTTGTGGTTAAACACATCGTTTAGTAATTTGTCTAGACATAAAAAGAGAATTAAAGAAGTAGGATGAAAAAAAGAATACAAATTGTTCCAGCAATACTTACTAAGACAAAAGAAGATTTAGTTGATACACTGAAAATGTTAGAGCCTTATGTTGAGAGAGCTCAGATTGATATAATTGATGGATTGTTTGCAAATAATAGAACCAATGATGATCTTTCAAGAATTAAGACTAAGTTGAAACTGGAAGTACATTTGATGGTAGTTGATCCGTTGAGATATATTGAAAAATATAAGAATGTTGCGTGGATGATTACTTTGCATTATGAAAGTTTTGAAGAGGAAGAAGATTTATTAAAAGCGATTTCTTTAGTAAAGAAATATAAAATGAAAGTTGGATTAGCAGTAGGTCCGTTGACAAGTATATATAGAATTCAGGATTTTGTAAAAAAAGTGGATCAAATTTTAATAATGAGTGTGAGGCCTGGATTTGGTGGACAAAATTTTATTGACACTACTTTTGGAAGAGTAAGTACAATAAGAGCTTTAAATCCAAACATTGATGTTGAAGTTGATGGTGGTGTTAGGTTATCTTTGGTAAAAGATATTATTGCTTCTGGTGCAAATATTATTGTTGCCGGGAAAGCTATAACTCATCATTATGATGTTGAGTTGGCAATTAATAATTTTAAGAGTGAAGTAAAGAAAGCTTTGGTTGAATTATAAAATGAAGGATATTAAAAAATTAAACCTTTTAGCAAATGATATAAGACAAGATATTATAAAATCTTTGGTTTCTGCAGGTTCAGGACATTCTGCCGGGCCTTTAGGAATGACAGATGTATTTACTGCATTGTATTTTGAGGTTTTAAAACATGATTCTAAAAAACCCTGGTGGGATGAGAGAGATTATTTCATTTTATCTTGTGGTCATATATGTCCTGTTTGGTATGCAACTTTGGCTAATGCAGGTTATTTTTCAAAAAGTAAATTGAGTACTTTGAGAAAATTAGGTTCTGGTTTACAAGGGCATCCACATAAAAATTCATTACCTGGTGTTGAAAATCCTGCCGGGCCTTTAGGGATGGGTTCTTCTTTAGCTTGCGGGTTGGCTTATGGTTTAAGAATGGATGGGAAAAAAAATAGAGTCTATTGTGTTGTAAGTGATGGTGAACAAGAAGAAGGAAATACATGGGAAGCTGTAATGTGGGCTGGAAAGAATAAGTTAAATAATGTGACATTTATTATGGATAGGAATAATATTCAGATTGATGGGACTACAGAAGATGTAATGCCATTAGAACCTTTAGCAGAAAAATATAAATCTTTTAATTGGAACGTAATTGAAATTGATGGGCACAATATTAAAATGGTTATTGATGCTTGTAATGAAGCAAAAGCAATTAACAATAAACCTACAATGATAATTGCACATACAATTCCAGGAAAAGGCGTGAGTTTTATGGAAAATGATTATAACTGGCATGGAAAACCACCTTCAAAAGAGCAGGCTAAAATTGCAATTAAAGAATTACAACACTTGAGGAAAGATCTATGAAAAATTATTTAGTTCCGAATTTAAAAAATGTTGAATTGATATATTTTAGAGATGGATATGGAAAAGGACTTTTGGAATTAGGTGAACAAAATAAAAACGTGGTTGCTCTTTGTTGTGATTTAATTGATTCTACCAGAACAAAATGGTTTGCAGATAAATTTCCTGAAAGGTTCATAGAAGTTGGAGTTGCTGAACAAAATATGGCTGGATTAGGTGCTGGTTTAGCAATGGCTGGAAAAATTCCTTTTATTTCTTCTTATGCAATTTTTTCTCCTGGATTAAATTGGGCCCAAATAAGATTGCATATAGCTTATGGAAATACTAATGTGAAAATCATGGGTGCTCATGCTGGAATTTCTGTTGGACCAGATGGTGCTACTCATCAAGCTTTAGAAGATGTTGCTTTGACTAGGGTTTTACCAAATATGGTTGTAATCGCACCTTGTGATTATGAAGAATGTAGAAAAGCGATTATTGCAGTTGGAAAATATATTGGTCCTGCTTATGTGAGGTTTGGAAGAGAGAAAGTACCTTTAATCACAACTTTAAAGACGCCTTTTGAAATTGGTAAGGCTGAAATATTTAGAGATGGAAGTGATGTTGCAGTTATTGCTTGTGGATCATTGGTTTATGAAGCGCTAGTTGCTGCAGAAGAATTAGATAAAAAAGGAATTTCTGTTTGTGTAGTTAATTGTCATACTATAAAACCAATCGATAAAAAAACTTTAATTAAAGTTGCTAAAAAGTGTAAGAAAATTGTAACTGCAGAAGAGCATCAAGTTATAGGGGGTTTAGGGAGTGCAGTTGCTGAAGTACTTTCAAGTGAATTTCCAGTTTATATTAAGATGATCGGTGTTAAAGATAGATTTGGAGAATCAGGTGAACCTAAAGAATTAATGGAGAAATATAGGTTGACTTCAAAAGAGATAATAAAGGAAATAAACAATTTATTAAAATGAAACAAAGTTGTATTAAGTGTGGGTATAAGATGTTACATTTACATTCCGAATGTCCTATGTGTGAAGGTTGTAGTGATTGTAATAAAAAATTGCATTCTTGTAATTGTTATGAGGGAGAATAGTTTCAGGTGTTAACTTAAATATTTTCTTTAAGTTTGTTTTTATGAGAGTAAAATTTTATTGTATAATCTTAAATTGGGCCTACTTAACTGTGACAGCAAATGTTTATATCGTTTTTATTAAATAACTTAATTTGAAATAATTGAGGTGCATGATTGGTTAGGAAGAATAATCTAGAAATTTTATTTGTAATATCTTTGTTGGTATTAATACCTTTAGTTTCTGCTGGTGTTTTTCAGGATATAATTTTTCATATAAATGGTAGTCAAGATTCTGAACAAATTGGGTTTGTTATGCATGGTGGATATGATTTTAATGGTGATGGTTATAATGATTTTTTGTTTGCAGGTGGGGCTAGTGAGGATGTATTCTTAATGTATGGTGGTTCTGCTGGTGGGTTTCCAAAAAATGTTACAGATCATTTTGCGATTGCAAATGTGACTAATGTAACATTTCAAAGTTCTTTTTCAAATTCTGAATTTGGTAGTACCCCTACCAATGACCAAAACGGTGCAGTATTTATTGGAGATTGGAATAATGATACTTATGCTGATGTTATGATTTCTGCATCAAGTGCAGATGTGGGTGGATTAACAAATAATGGACAGGTGTATATTTTCTTTGGAAATTCCAACCCAATTGGTCCACCTTCTGCTTGGAATGCTGCAAATGCAAATATTACAATTAATGGGTCTTTTGATGATGGTTATTTGGGAGGAGGTTATAATTCCAATTCAGTTGCTTTAGGTTTTTCAAAAAGGGATTTTGGAGATTTTAATGGAGATGGAATTGTTGATATTATTGTTCCAGAGACAGCTTTTGATAACAATTCTGGACTAATAAATACAAAGGCTCTGCACTTAATTTATGGTGTAAATCGTCTGAGTAGTAGAAGTGATGCAACAACAATAGGACAAATTGCAAATATTACTTTCATTAGTCCTTTTCATAATACAACAGCTGGGCAAAGTGGTATGAGAATGAAGGCTTTATTTGTTGGTGATATAAATAATGATAGTTTAGAGGATTTAGCAATAAGTTTTGATGATGGAGATGGGGGTGGAAATGAGAGAGGTGAAGTATATATCTATTTAGGTAATTTTACAAATATCTATCCAACAGTAAATATTACTATTAATGCTGAGAGTGCAAATATTACAATTAATGGGTCAGCAAATAGTCTGCACCTAGTACTTAATGGATATATTGGAGATTGGAATAATGATACTATTGATGATATGGCTTTTGCTGAACCCCTTTTAGATATTAATGGTCTAACAGCTGCGGGTAGGATTTTGATTATGCTCGGACAGCATGGACTGGTTGCTAAAGATGCTAAGGTCTCTGAGGTAGCTAATTTAACAATTAATGGTGTAGTTGTACAATCTAACTTAGGTCATGTTTCTAGGACAGTTATAGGTGCTGATATAAATAATGATGGCATTAATGATTTAATAATTCCAAATCCTAGGGGTACAAATATAAATCTGGGTACTAATCAAACAAATATTGTCTTTGGTATTCATGGTTTTACAGGTGTTGTAACACAAGATGTAAATCAATCTAATATGACCATAAATGGATCGGCTATCGAAGGTTCTGTTGATTTTGGTGTAGCAGTTGAAGTGTGGGATTATGATAATGATTCTATTAATGAACTTATAGTTGGTGATAGAAATTACAATGGAATTGGTACTAATAGAGGTAAAATTTATGGTTTTGAGTTATTAGACAATTCAGAACCTTCATTGATTGTAAATGGTCCCGCAAATGTAACTTATGGTTCCACTAATGTTTCATTAAACGTTTCAGTACATGATAGATTTGGAACTGGAAGTTTATCTGGTGTTAGTTCGTGTTGGTATAGTTTGAATGGGACAGCAAATGTTTCATTTACATGTTTAAGTAATACTACTTTTGTGACAAATGATTGTGCACAACATAATGTGACTGTTTATAGTAATGATACTGCGAATAATGTAAATCAATCAAGTAATGTAGTGTTTAGTATTTATACTTCTGCTGCAACATGTAATCCAACAACAACGACAACAACTAGTACTGCTGGTACAGGTGGTGGTAGTAGTGGTTCAACAGTTGCTACTGTAAAATCTGGTGAAGTGAAAGCAATTGGAAGGTTAAGTGCTGTTGGAACTAATAGAGAAATGAGCGCTGGTGCAATAGTTAGTTTTGAATTACCAAATGAAGAAACACATACTGCGAAAGTATTAAGTGTTGATAAGGAAAAACAAGAAGTTGAAGTTGAGGTATCATCAACGCCACAAAAAATTAAAATCAAAGTTGGAGAAACAGTTGATGTTGATTTGACTGATGATGGAAAAGCGGAAATTGGAGTCACTTTAATTGAGATTAATGAAAAGGGAAATGCTTTATTGAATTTTATAAGATATGGTGATAGGCCAGTGGTTAAAAGAGGTGCTGCATTGGATGAAGCATTGGAAGCTAATGATGATACAATAAATAGTGTTGGAAATGCTTTAGGCAAACTTGCAGATGGTGAAGTTAAAGATGCTGTTAAGGCAACTCCCTGGTGGTTGTGGTTGTTAATTGTTTTAGTTATAGTTGGTGCAGGGGTTTGGTATTATATAAATAAAATGAGGTATTAGTTTAAATTTTATTATTTAGTTTTAAGTAATGTTAATATATTACTTATTTTAATTTTATTTTATGATTAATTCAGTTTTTTTTAGTATAGGTCCTTTGGAAATAAGATATTATAGTCTGTTAATGGTTTTAGGTTTTATTTTAGGTTATTTTATATTAATTAAATTTGGAAGAGAAAAGGGAATAGAAAAATCAGTTTTAGAAGATTATTTCTTTTATTTAGCATTGGGATTAATAATTGGTGCTAGATTATTTGAAGTTTTATTTTATGATTTTCAATATTATTTTAGTAATCCTATTAAAGTATTTTATATTTGGGAAGGTGGAATTGCAAGTCATGGAGCAATGATTGGTGCTTTTTTAGTAACCTTTTGGTTTAGTAAGAAAAATAAAATTAATTTTTATACCCTTTCTGATTTAGTTGTAATACCTGTTGCTTTAGCAGCATCATTTATTAGAATTGGAAATTTTATTAATCAAGAGTTAGTTGGGAGGGTTACTGATTCTTCTTTAGGCTTTAAGTTTGATAATTATTCCGGGTTAAGACATCCAGTTCAGTTATATCAATCTGTTTGTAATTTTTTTAATTTTTTAATCCTCTTTGGTATCAGAAAATATATTAAATTGAAAGAAGGAACTTTAACATGGTTGTTCTTTTTATTTTATTCTTCTTTTAGATTTTTTACAGAATTTTTTAAAGACTTACCTTTAAATTATGGTTTCTTTTATTTGGGACTAAATTTAGCACAGTGGTTTAGTTTGGGTTTAATTTTGGTAAGTATTTATATGTTGAGAAAGTAAGTTTTATAATGTTATTAATTTAATCTTTTGTAATGGGTTATGAATTTTTAGAACATACAGCTGATGTTAGATTTAAAGTAGAAAATGAGTCTTTAGAAGGGTTGTTTAAAGATGCTGCTATGGCAGTGTTTGAAACTACTGTAGAATTGGATACTGTAGATGAAACCGTAAAATTTGAAATTAAACTTGAAAATAAAAATCTTGAGGAATTATTATATGATTTTTTAGAGGAAATTATATTCTTAAAGGATGCGGAATATGTTGTTTTTAAGAAAGTTGATTTAAAAATAAAAGGGAATTATAAATTAGAAGCTAAATTTTCTGGTGAAAAAATAAATCAATCTAAGCATAAATTACTTAATGATATTAAAGCTGTAACATGGCATGAGTTCTCAGTTAAAAAAATTAATTCTCTGTGGGTTGCAACAGTAATAGTAGATATTTGAAAAGATTTATAAGCGATTAAATTAAAAACTCATTATGGAAGATATTATTACTATAGGTGATAGTACTGAAGATGTTTTTCTTAAGGTTGAAGAGGCTAAAGTACATTGTTCAAGAGATAAACAGAATTGTCAGTTGTGTTTTACTTATGCTTCTAAGATACCTGTTAAAAGATTGGATAGATTAATTGGTGGGAATTCTTCAAATGCTGTAATAGGTTCTTCTAGATTAGGATTAAAATCTGCGCTTTATACTGAAATAGGGGATGATCTAACAGGTAAAAGAATAATTAAAATTCTTAAAGAAAATAAAGTTGGAACTAAATATGTTAAAATAAATATTAAAACTTCTACAAATTATTCTGTTGTAATTAATTTAGGAGCTGAAAGAACAATTCTAATTTATCATGAAAAAAGAGAGTATAAATTACCTCGCTTTGATAAATCTAAATGGATTTATTTAAGTTCAATGGGGAAAAGTTGTGATAAAATTTATTCGGATTTAGTAAGTCATATTAGAAAAAATAAAATAAAATTAGCATTTAATCCAGGGACTCATCAAATAAATCAAGGTGTTAAGAAATTGAATTCAATTTTGAAATTAACAACTGTTTTATGTTTAAATAAGGAAGAATATCAAGAATTATTAAAAAATAAATCTTCAGATTATAAAATTCTTTTAAAGGAGATGTATAAATTAGGACCTAAAATTTGTGTTTTAACAGATGGATCAAGAGGAGCTTGTGTTTATGATGGATCTGAATTTTATTCTTGTAAAATATTTGATGTTCCAGTTGTAGAACGAACAGGTTGTGGTGATAGTTTCTTTATTGCTTTTGTTTGTGCTTTATATTATGGTAATGAGATTAAGGAAGCTATGAGGTGGGGAATAGCTAATTCTGCGAGTGTAGTACAATATATTGGGTCTTATGAAGGGTTATTAAATTTAAATGGTATGAAAAGATATTGTGATAAATTTAAGCATATAAAATGTGTTAAAATTTAATTTCCTTTATCAGTTTTTTGTGAATAAGACTCTTTAGTTTCAATACGTTATATTTATAAGTTATTTAATTTTATGCTCTTCTATGTCAAATGTGCCAGAAAATATAAAAAAAATTGATGACTACACATGGGAAATACCAACCTCATTTAAAGATGGAATGAATGTCCCAGCTAGAATTATTGCTTCACAAAATTTAATGAAAGGAATGGATAAAGGTGTATTTGATCAAGTAACGAATGTAGTTTGTCTACCTGGAATTCAAAAATATGCTTATTGTATGCCAGATGGACATTGGGGTTATGGATTTCCAATTGGTGGTGTTGCAGCCTTTGATATAAATGAAGGTATTATATCTCCTGGTGGAATTGGGTTTGATATAAATTGTGGAATGCGTTTGATAAGAACAAATTTACTCTGGTCTGATGTGCAGCCTAAGCTGAAAGAATTAATAGATACTTTTTTTAAAATAGTTCCTGCTGGAGTTGGATGTAAGGGTTTTGTAAATGTGAATAAATCACAATTTAATGATGTGATGACTGATGGTGTTAAGTGGTGTGTTGATAATGGATATGGTTGGAAAGAAGATATTGAAAGATGTGAAGGTTATGGTAAAATTGAATGGGCAGATCCGAAGCAAGTTTCTGATAAAGCAATTAAAAGAGGAATAAATCAATTAGGTACTTTAGGCTCTGGAAATCATTATTTGGAAGTTCAAGTGGCACATAAAGAAAATATTTATGATTTTGAAACTGCCAAAGCTTTTGGAATTGAACCTGAACAAGTTGTAGTAATGGTTCATTGTGGTTCTCGTGGGTTCGGACATCAAATTGCAACTGACCATTTAAAGAGTTTTAATGAAGCAATGAAAAAATATGGTATTGTTGTAAGAGATAGAGAATTAAGTTGTGCACCTTTTAATTCTAATGAGGGACAGAGCTATTACAAAGCAATGGCTTGTGCTGCTAATATGGCTTTTGCAAATAGACAAGTGATATTACATAGAATAAGAGAGGGATTTGAAAAAGTTTTTAATGCTAAAGCAGAAGATCTAGGATTGAATTTAGTGTATGATGTTGCACATAATGTTGCTAAAGTTGAAAAACATAATGTTAATGGAAAGTTAAAAGATGTTGTTGTACATCGGAAAGGATCTACAAGAGCTTTTGGACCTGGAAATCCTGAATTGCCTGTTTCTTATAGAAAATATGGACAGCCTGTTATTTTAGGTGGTTCTATGGAAACTGGTTCGTATTTATTAGCTGGAACTCAAGTTGCAATGGATAAAACTTTTGGAAGTACAGCTCATGGTTCTGGGAGGACTAAGTCTAGAATGCAAGCTAAAAAAGAAAATAGAGGTGAAGAATTACAAAAGAAAATGTTAAAAGAGGGAATTTATGTTAAAGCAGTTTCTATGAGTGGATTAGCTGAGGAAGCAGGAAGTGCATACAAAGATATTGATGAGGTTGTTGAAACTTTAGATAATTCTGGAATTACTAAACCTATTATTAAATTAATTCCGAAAGGTAATGTTAAAGGTTAGGTTTTGAATTTAAACGACAAAAGGGAAGCCATATGTTTTTTGAACACCTTGATGGAAGAACAACCGTAATACCTAATCATCCTAATGAGGATGTAGATAGAAAATTATTGAATAAGATAATTAAACATGATCTTCAAATAAGCAGGGAAGAATTTTTAGAGAAGTTGTAAAGGTATCTCCTTTTATTTCACATAATGATGTTATGTGAGTCACGCAGTGATCAAAATGGTAAAACAATTTTGGGTTTGTCAGTTGCGAAAGGCATAAAAGCATATAGTCTTAGAAAGTTATATGGATATTATTTACACTTTACATGCAGAAGAACAGATAAAGGAAAGAAAGATACATAAGGTGTGGGCAGAAGAAGCGATTAAGGGTCCTGATTATACAACAAGGAAAAAACCAAACAAGTATATAATCAAGAAAAAGCTAAATGGCAGATCTATTGAAGTAGTTTATGTAAAAGAAAAGTAGATAAAGGTTATTACAGTATATTGGATATAAGATGGAAATAAGATATGATAAAGAAGCAGATGCAATGTACATCCGGATTAGAGAGGGAACCTATCATCATAATAAAAAAATAGATGATAATACCATTGTTAATTATGATAAGGAGAGTAATGTGTTAGGAATAGAACTTCTATTTGTTAAGGAAAATAACCCACGCCTTCTGCAAGATATATCTGTAAAAAATTTGGTTGTAGCTTAAGAGCAAGCTATGAATTTCACTTAATGATGTTATGTTTCCCGAATGGAATGAGGGTGAAGGAGAGTTATGGTTGTTTTGTTTCAAGAAATTATTCTGTTGTTTTATAATTATTCTCTCTTTAAATCAAGCAAGAATTGAGCCTAATGAGGTTATGCCTCCACCCATTTATGTGGTGGCAAGTACGTAGTGCGTAGAGTTTTTCATTTGCAAGAAGCTAATCTTGCCAAAAGTCATTTAGAATAAATATTGTCGTGATGATCATAGTCCTCAAAGATAATTGTTTTTGTTATTTCATCAACTGAAAAAACTAAAACAAAACTTCTATCGATATGCACACGCTTTAAATGTTGAAGAGGATTTCTTAAATTTTTATAATGGTGAGGATTTTCAATTATTTCCTCTATTTTCTTTTCAATGATAAGGAGTTGTTTTGGATTTTTCTTTGCTAACTTTTTTAATGTTTTTTCTACAGTTTCCCTGAATTCGTATTCGTACGGCATCTTAGTTTAGTCCAAAGTGTTTTCTAAAATTCTTTACTTTTATTGTCTTTTCTTTTTGCCGTTCCTTCATTTTTTGGATGAATTCAGGACGTAATTGTGGTTCAAGAAAATCCTCACCAAATTCAAGAATAACTTTTTCAATAGCGTCAGATTTATCTTTGAGACCATATCTAGCCTTGACGATATTTAAAATTTGATTTGCTTCATCAGAAATTTGTATCATTGCTTGTACCATATATCTCACCAATACATGATATATCTAGTAAGTATATAAAACTTTGGGTCAGCTTTAAGGAAATTAGTTCAAAGGATCAACACTTGCAAATGAAAAATTAGGCATAAAGATGTTATGTCTGGGTGAGCGAAGCGAAAGGGTGCAATCCGTCTCCGAGCACCGCAACGAAGTGAGGAGCGGAGAGTTAAAATCACTTTTCTGGTGGGCATTGTATAAGAAAAGTTGTTGCGATATTTTTGCTTATTTTTTTTATAAAAAAGAAAATTGTGTTGAATTAACGTTTTAGATATTCGGGTAATTCAAAATCTTTATATTCAAAAATTAAGTTTCTTCCATAGAGAATTCTAGATAAACATTCTGCTTCTAATTTTGCATCTTCTAAACCATTGTGGGGATTACCCTCTTTTACAATTTCATTTCCTTTTAACTTAATTCTATTATCTTTTAATCCACAAAATTCTATAACTTTTGGTAGATTCATCTGACTCTTTCCTTCCTTGATAGGGAGTTTTTTGTTTATTTCAAAATATTTAGCTACAGCAAAAACATGTAAGTCAAAAGTCATATAGCTAAAAGGAAATTCTAGCCCATACATCTTTGCTCTTAAAAACAAAAATCCATAATCAAAAGGAGTATTGTGGGCAACTAATGTTTTATCTCCTATTTTGGAACCCCACTCAAAAAAATTCTGTAAAAGCTGTTTCTGCGATTGTTTTGATTTATCCCTTAACTCCTCTATTGTTTTTCCTGTAACCTTTAGCGCTCCTTCTTCAATATTATCTCCATCATCAATTCTTGATTCTTCTAAAAAAATATTTTCTGGATTATTAAAATCAACTGCGCCAATCTGCCATATCCCGTTTTTATTTGGTTCAAAATTCCCGCTTGTTTCTATATCGACTATAATCATAAAAATACCTATTTGCTCCCATTTATTTAATTTGTGGTTAGCAAAAAGAAAAAATGCAATAAATAAATCCTGAAATGAAGTTTCAGCAAATTGTCCGCAGGACAGAGCAACAAATTCTCCTAATGGGTGAGCAATTTCGTGAGAGTAATTAAAGTAGGAATAACGAGCGATGTTGCGAATTTGGAAAGAAAAGTGATTTTAATTATAGATAACGATGTTATGTTTTCCCTACTTTATGTCGGGGTCGTAGCGACCGTAGGGAGCGGAGAAGTTCAGAACGCACTGAGCAAGCGTGGAATTTTGATTAATTATTTAAAGTAATCATTTTTTTTATTTTTTATTATGAATAATGATTGGAAACTCTTTGATTATGCTCTTGATTTAGTTTATGGGGCAACGAAATATCCATGTGGTTGGATTAAACCAAAAGTATATCTTGGTTATTTTAATAGAGATGAGAATGGAATAAATCAAAGAGTGTTTTTTGATGGGTTATTGTATCTTGGTTTTAAAAGAACACCATGGCAATTAGTTTTTCCTGGGCAAACAGCAAGTCTAATTAAGAAAATTGAGCCAACCGCAGAAGGAGTAGATGAATATCATGTCAGATTTTATGATGATGGAGTTATTCATTGTGAATTAGAAGTTAATAGATTTAATGGTTGGCATTGGGTTGGTCCAAGAATTCATGGTGTTGATTTATTAGAGGATATTTTAGATAATGAAATGACTCATTTACCACAAAATACAAGAGATGCTATCCGACCATTATTTGGTATTAAGCCATATTCGGACGAATGTGTGAGAAGAAAAAATTCCGTGCGTACATGAAATGGTGTGAGTTCTACTTAAAGTGCGTTCTGAATTAAACATAATGATGTTATGTTGTTCGTAAGGTCGAAAACCTTCGGTTTTCGAGTTGAAAAAGCCAGCCGATAATAATTTAAATATGTTTATTCTTCTTTACTAATATGGGAAAGTATACGGTTATTATAGAAAAGGATGAAGGGGGATGGTTAGTTTCTGAGGTAGTTGAATTACCTGGTTGTCATACACAGGCAAAGACAATGGATCAACTTCTTAATAGGACTAAGGAAGCAATTCAAGCATATTTGGGAACAGAAGGAAAAAAACCAAAAATCTCTGAAACTTTTGTTGGTGTTCAACAAATAGAGGTATAAAACAGTGCCTAAATTACCAAAACTAACTGGTAAAGAATTAGCTAAAGTAGTAGAAAAGTTGGGTTTCATTTATAGTCACACTACAGGTAGTCATATGGTACACAAACATCCTGATGGTAGGAGGACAACAATTCCTCATCATGTAGGTGAAGAGATTGGTCCAGGTTTACTTAACAAAATCATTAAAAAAGACTTACAAATAACAAGAGAAGAATTTGAAGGGTTACTTTAGGCTGACTTTTTCAATTCAACATAATGATGTTATGCCCTCCCCACTTTATGTGGGATGTTTAGCGTTAGCGGAGCAAGTTTTTCCAGCACGACAAAGTGTTGCATTGAACTATCTTAGTTTACATAAAAGAAAATTCCACTTAATTAGAGTTTTACAGTTAAGAAAAGGCGGGTAGAAAATTATTTTGCTAATTTCCATAACTGCTTAAAGAATTGTCTAAATGTTTGAGCAGTGTTTTTATCATAGATTAAGATACAAGAAGGAGAATCTCCATAGTTTAGAATCAACGTTTTGTCTTCGCCAAAAATATCAACAGTTACAGGAGTTATGCCAGTTAATACTCTTGCTTGAGTATATTCGCTCTTAGTGAATTTTTTTAAATATTGACTTTTTTCCGAGAAGATCATTTTTTGACAAATTTTCTTATTTATTCTTTGGGTCTGCCATCTTTCCCAGAATTTATTGAATTTTTCATCTTTGGATTCTGTTACGCCCATAGCAAGAATGTCCTCTTTTGGTTTCATGGCAGCTAAGGCTTCATCTGCTGCGGTTTTGATTCCTCGTAAACTGGTATAAGTAACAGATTTCGTTTCTTTTATAGTAATATTTCGTAATTTTTCTAATTCTGGAATGGCAGATTTTACGATTGATTCTTCTTGTTCAAGTTCCTCTTTTTTATCTTTTATATATTCTAGGATTTGTACTGGAGGGGCAGCTGTAAAGTACTTGACATTATTAATGATAGATTCACTTAGAAGTCCTTTAACTTTGAGGCTTTCAAGAATTTCATAAATTTTTCCTGAATTTAATCCGGATTTCTTAAGAATTTCTCCAGTTTTGGAAGTTCCTAACTGTAATAATGTTTGATACACTACACTTTCGTTTTTAGTAAGTCCTATCTTTTCAAGTTCTTTCAGTACCATTTTTAGTCAATATTTGTGAGTTTATTTAAACCTTTCTGTTGCTCTACACTCGGTGGGGGGAATTATTTAAATAAGAACTAGTTGCTATTAGTTAGTAGAAATAAATGAGGCAATAAAAATGACGCAATCGAATTTAGTAGAAAAATTGAACTTTAATGAAGAGACGGTTTTCTTAGATGGAGAAGTAATCTTTTCGTTTCCAAAAATGGGTAGCAACGCATCTACGAAAATAACTTTGCTGGGAGTTCCACAGCATGGAAAGAGGATTTATGTTGGATCGGGTGTTTGTTGCTATGGTCCTATTGCAATACTTGCTGATTATAGCTCAAGAGAAGAAGAAAAACCAGATTTTTTGTTAGATGGTTTTAGGCTTCCAAGCTTTAATGTACAAGATATACTTCCCGCAGTTGTAGATTATCATAAAACTGGGTTTCAAAAAACTAGAGATGGAAGATATTCAGCTTCAGATGATGCAATTTTGACAACCGGAGATGGGTGCTCAGGCTCCGGTGTAAACTTGATTAGTATTGCACATCCTAAAACAATAGAAGTTCTATCTGAAAAAGAATATGATAATATGCGTTGTAGTGCCAATATAAAGACTCGATTTAGATTTGATGGGAGAGGCATAATTCTTGATTTCCTAAGAAGGAATGAATATGGGTGTGTTACTTCAGATGTAACTGCATCAAAAGATTTAACAAATATATTAAATAAATTGGGAGTCAATATTGAAGAAACAATACAAGAAAATGGCAGATACACAAGAATCCGAGATCAAAGAGACTGTATAGTTTCTAGTGATGGTGACTTGGCAGAATTGCTAAGAATTAGACAGAATCATACTACGGCACTTGGGATTACACAATGTCAAATAGATAGTTGAATTAGAGGCAGTTATTAAATTTTCTTCCCGCCTACTACTTAGATTTTTAGGATATTTTTAAAGTGGAATTTTCGTTAGTCAGTATCAAGTTAAAGAAGATAGTTTACATCTGCAAGGCGAGAAAAATATTTTGGCTAATGATGTTAGGTGACCTGAGCGTAGCGAAGGCTCGAGCGAAGCGAGAGAGTTGTGTCAGAAACGAGTTGAATTATATTTTAAATTATTTTATTTATCTTTAATCAAATTATCTTCCTCTTTCTATGGACACAATTTCACCTAACGATGTTATGCTCTCTACGTTAGTAGATGAGGGAATCGAAGATTTCCGAAGAGTTTTTGGTGTCGAAAACTATATAAGGAACTGAATTTATAATATTATTATGGCAACTGAGACTGTTATAATACCAAAAGAAGAATATAGGCGTCTAAAGAAATTTGAGCAAGTAGATCAAGATTTGCTAAAAGACATAGCAAGCGGTATTAAGGATATATTAGAAGGGAAAGTAAAAGAAGTTTAGATATTTTTTACAATTTTCTCGATTGTTTCTTTGTAAACGTCAAGGTTTGTCTTTATCAAATTAATCTCATGTTCTTGGGCTTTCTTATCAGTAATTGTAACTAAAAAGAGAACTTTATGTTCCTCATAAACTAAAAAAAGTAATCTTTTACCATCAAACTTCTTTTCACGAAAAAATTTGTAACCCAAGGGTTTACCACTATAAGGCTGTTCTTTGAGTTCTTGCTCAAATTTTTCTACTCTTTTTGTTTCAGATAAATCTAACTTGGCTAATTTCTTATCATACCAATCAGAACGAAATACTCTAAACATAATTCTTTTTATAAATAAAAGTATAAAAGCATTTCGACACCAAAAATTGAGCCTAATGATGTTAGGCTACCTTTGTGAAACAAAGGCCGAACGAAGTGAGGAGTTCTGTCATTCATTGTTTTAGTTTGTTTTTGTTAATTTATCATTGCAGAATTTAGCCTAACGATGTTAATCTCTCCCGAATACTTGCAGGGACTAAAATTTAGTGTAACAATGCCGAAGGCAAAATTTTAGAGTTAAAGCGAACTCTGGGATGGCGGGAACGCCAGAAGTTTTTATAATATTTCAGATTGTCGCCGTCGTTTTCTTTAAGTTGGGGGCAGATTGGTTTTTATTTTTTCTTTGGAAGCAGAACTAATCAAATTTAAAATCAAGTTTTGAATAATCCGCTTTCGGCAAACTAAGAGTTTTATTTACCTCGTCATTCTTTTTCAGACTGCCTAGTCCAATTAATACACTTTTCAAAGATCTGTGGGATTTTAAGGGAACAAAATTACTTGGCTGAAAGTTGTTTCCGCTCACCACAATTAATTCTTCAAGATTTTTTGCGGTTAGCAAGGGCGATAAATCAGATAAACCCTTCAAGTTTTCAAGTACAATTCGTTTTAAGTTACGACACTCACTAAAATCTGGAAGCTCTTTTACATTTTTCAAATCTTGAAGAAATAGGAATTGAAGATTTTTTAGCTTAGAGATTGGTGATAAGTCCTCTAATCCTCTGATCATCCAAAGCTCGAGATATTTCAGGTTGTTAATTTTTGAAATAATTGAAAGATTTTTAGTCCCGCCGAGCTTTATCGCCAACCACCATAATTTTTTAAGAGGCAATAGTATTGAGAGATCTTTTAATGTAATTGATCTTAATGTGACTCGTTCGAGATTGGCAAGAGTAGAGATAACACCAATATCCTTTTCATGTGCCTCTATATTAAGTTCCCGCAAATTTTTAAATTTACCAAGAAAATTTAGAGAGAATTTTTTTCTAGTTTGACCAAATCCAAGATACTCAAGATTTTCTGGCAGATGTTCTATACCATCAATGCTACTAATTTCAAATACATCTACTTGAAATTCTCTGAGAAATGAATAATACTTGAGAAATTGTAAGTCATTTAATTGACCCTTTCCGTAATGGCCATACACACGAAAAGAAACGGTTGGATAATTTCTGACAAATTTTGATAACTTTTCATGATCGGAATCTGTCAATGGAGAACTAAATTGAACTACTTCACATCTTTTGTCAAGCGGAACCAATTGCTCTTTCGTTACTGGCGATTTTATCTCTCGAATAAAGGGATATGGATTTATGTTCGTAGATTTTTTAAATAGGTTGAGCATATTATTAATTATATTTGAGCACTTAATTAACTTTTCTTTTTCGTCTGCCCCCAACTTTTCGTTTTGGAAAAAATTTGGATGAAGCGAAGCGTAATCGTTTATCCTATCAGACTGTCCCGCAATTAATTTTTGAGACTCGCCGATGCCTTATTTTGTATTTTGGCACGACCCATTTTGCAAAGTTTAGAGCTCGACGCACTCGCCAGTATACATTTTTGGTAATTGTGGGACGGCCTGCTATGTTAGACATATTTTCTGCAGAAAATTCGGTTTTCTTTTTTTTGGTCGGATAAACGAAGTTTTTTCCCTTTTAGTGATGCGACAATCTGCTATTTAGGGGTGGGTGGTCGGGGGTATCAGAGTTCGCTTTAATTGAGATTAATTGTTGTTATATTCTCCGTTAGGATTGATTTTTAGTGCAACGATGCCGAAGGTAAAAAATCAAAGTCCACCGTAGCCTGCCGTTAAGAAAGTTATTAAAGATAAGAGAATTTACTATTAATAATATGAATAATCTTCAGAAAACAGGAGCATATTTAGAGAATCAAATTAAATTTAATACAAAAATCGCTTTAATATTTTTAGTGATTGGTTTGGTAACTCTCTTTTTTTATGTGGGAATAATCTTTATTGGTATTTCTATACATTTTTTTATTAAGCGAAGTCATTATAAAAGTGGATATTCAGGGGAACAAAGAGTTATAGAGTCTCTCCAAAATTTACCAGATTCATATTATCTTATTAATGATGTTAATTTGCCGAATGGTTATGGGAATATTGACCACATTGTTTTGGGAAGCAATGGAATATTTATTGTAGAAACAAAAAATTTTGAAGGAGAAATTAGATGTGAGGGCGATAACTGGTATCAATATAAAGACACATGGGAAATCTCCGAAGAATACGAAATAAAAAGTCCAAGTAAACAAGTGAAAGGCAATGCGTTGAAATTAAAGCAGTATATTGAGTCAAAAAAGATATTTGGTAAATCATTAAGATTATGGGTGGAAGGAATGGTTGTTTTCAGCCACGATAATGTAATTTTGCATTGCAATAATCCAACGGTTCCTGTTTTTAAAGTTAGTCAACTAGGTAATTATATACAAAATAGAGAATCAAGGATTAAATTCTCTTCTCAAGAACTAGAAAAGGTAGCAGAAATTCTATTAAGGCAGGCGTAGGCGGATTGAATATAATGATGTTATGCTCCCTCAACTTTATGTTGAGGTCGGAGTGAGGCAAAGCCGAACGGAGAAGTTAAAACTTGGCAAAATATTTAAAGCAGTAAGAATTCTTTTTCATAATGAAATTAACAGTCTTAAAAGGAATAGCTAATGATTTGATTAGTCACTTAGATAATCAAATTTGGTTTGGCTATTTTAAGGATTTATCTTTTCCGGTAGATGTTAATGTTCTTAAAGAGCAAGATGGTTTAAGTAAAACGTGTGTTTCTTTTTTTAAGGAAAGATTACCTTCTTCCTTTGATTTTAAAAGAATTAAGAAAATTAATCTTAAAGTAGGTAAATCAAAGACTTTTCTTAAAATAGCGGTTTATGTAACTATTGATGAAAAAGAATTCGTTGCTAAAGGCGGATCAATAATGAACAGCTAATTTTGCCAAGTTTTAATTGAGCATAATCCTTGTTATACGAGGGTGAGGAGGGAAGCGACGAAAGCGCAGCGTCCCCTTGAGTAAATTTTGGCACACGTTACTTTTGACATACATAAAAAACTGGTGGATGTGTTCTGACATCTGTTTTAGAAATTTGCAGGTGACCGTTAGTTTCAAGAATTTTTAATTCTGTTTTGTTAATCTCACGCTCAACTTCTCGTATTGAGGGGATGTGGATATATTGTTGTGTTTTGTAAGTTCTTTGTTTGTCACTTGTTTCTCTATCAAAAAATCTATCGCCAAAATCTTGTTCCTGAATATTAAATCCCATGGGTTTCAAAATGTAAAATCTTATCCATTGCTTAATCCAAAAAAAAGAAAATTGCTTATTAAAAACTCTTGGGTGAGCTGTAAAGATGAAAATTCCGTCTTTTTTCAAAATTCTATGCACTTCTTTGAGTGCTTTTAATCTGTTTTCACTTCCGGGAATTTGCGTCCAACCCTGATTTGAAAAAAGAGCATAATCAAAGGAATTTTCATCAAACTTAATATCAGTAGCATCGCCCACACGATAATCAATTTTTAAATTCAAATTTTTGGCAATTTTCTTTGCGCTTTCAATCATCGCGGGTACAAAGTCTATACCAATTATTTTGAAACCCATTTTGAAAATAGGAATTGTAGTTCTTCCTGTTCCACAACCAATATCTAAGATTTTGGCGTTTTTGTTTGTGAAATATTTTTTGATAAAGTGACTTTCTGAAATCCACAGCCCATCTTTCGCTTTTTGAGTATAGAGAAGTTGAGCGTTTTCACCTGCAAATTCTTCAAGCACTAGTTTTTTTAGATCAGTTTTCATAATAATTTAATGAGAATTAAAACATTTATTAAGTTTTCTACTGTGAGTGTGCCAAAATTTATTTCGTATAACTGTACATATGCGATAATCCATACTAATTTAATTCATTAAACCCTATAAGCATGTTTTATACTTTCTCATAACTTAATTTTTTGTAACTACTTATTTAGAGTTTTTTTTAAGAACTGAAAGATTTCTGAAAAATTATCGTAAATATTTATTAATTTTATAATAAAATATGTGTTTATGGATATAATTTATACAATGCAGAGAGAAATGCTTAGAAGAGGATATAGCCCAAAAACAATCTCAACTTACGTGCAGTGCATAAGAAACTTTATGAAATTCTGCAAGAAAGATATGAAAGTAATTACTAAAGCAGACATTAAGAGGTATCTAGATAAATATATTGACAAGCAATGTGCTGGCAATACTATAAATGTCAACTTAAATGCTTTAAAATTTTTAATGGAAGAAATACTTGGAAAAAGAGTCATGCTTAAAATAAAATATTCAAAAGTACCTAAGACAGCACCAATTTTCCTTACAAAAGATGAGATAAAAAAATTATTTGATGTCGTAGAAAATGAAAAACATCTTTTGATTCTAGAAATTTTATATTCTGCAGGCCTGAGGGTTAGTGAAGTTATTAATCTTAGAAGATGTGATTTTGAATTTGGGAGAGGAATTGGCTGGGTAAGAAAAGGCAAAGGTATGAAAGACAGGCCATTCATAATCGCGAAATTACTTGAGCCTAAACTAAATAAATATATTGAAAATAATTGCAATTCTTTTGATTCTTATTTATTTACTGGATACAATGGAAGGAGATTGCATGTAAGAAGCATACAAGAAATAGTAAAAAGAGCAGCTAAGAAAGCAGGAATTGAGAAAAATATTCATCCGCACTCATTAAGACATAGTTATGCAACTCATTTAATAGAAAATGGTTATGACATAAATACTATTCAACCTTTATTAGGCCACAATAGTGCAGAAACTACAATGAGATATGTGCACATGGCAAACCCAAAAATGATTAAAGTAGTTAGTCCTTATGATAATTTGTAGTTATAATGAATAAAAAAGTTTATCTTACGCCAGATTTTAAATAGAATTTAATATTTTTTAAACCCAAACATTTTTATATAAAACCCAAACCTAAAAACATAATGAAAAGATCTTCAAGACGTTGGAAGAAGAAAAGGCAGATGCGTTGGAAGTGGCAGCGTAAGAGAATGAGAAAAGAAAAGCGTAGAAGAAAGGCTAATAGATAAGTTCATTAATTTTTTCTTAAGATACTAATTGCATGTTTGACAAGCCAAGATTGAATAAATATTTGGAAGAAAGAGTCGGGAAAACAAACTATGCATGGCTCAAGATTGTTTCTTCCAGTTTGCCAGTTGTGTCCTATAATTTGGTTTTAGTTTTTAAAAGAAGAATGATTGAAAGGCCATTTCTTGGCTTAGTAAGAGATTACTTTGGTAGTCTTAATTATAGAGAAGCAGAGCAGTTTGGAACGTTTGGAATATTTTTTGAAAGAACAAATATAGAATTTACTGGCAGGGTTTTTGTTGAAATAAAAAATGAAGAAAATATTTTTTCTCTTACTGCTTTGTATAATCGTATTTATTCTTAATTTTAGCCAAAATAGCAATAAGCTTAAATATTAATTCAGATTCCTTTTGTCCACGCTAATTTATGAAGGAAAGTTTTATGCTTTCTGGATGTACTTGTGTATACTTAAACATTTGATTTAAGTATGAGAGAGCAAAACCAATAGAAATGTAGTGATCTCTATATGGTCTATGTGACAATAAATCCCATTGATCCTGTGGGAGGTTGCTGCTATTGGGATCCGACTAAGCCATGCAAGTCATAGGGGTAGCAATACCACTGGCATAAGGCTCAGTAACACGTCGATAATCTGCCCTTAGGTCTAGGAAAACCTTGAGAAATTGAGGCTAAACCTGGATAGAAGATTGATACTGGAATGTTCTTTCTTCGAAAGGCAACGTCTAAGGATGAGTCGGCGGCTGATTAGGTTGTTGGTGAGGTAATGGCTCACCAAGCCTAGGATCAGTAGGGGGGATGAGAGTCCTAGCCCCGAGAAGGGCACTGAGATACTGGCCCTAGCCCTAAGGGGTGCAGCAGGCGCGAAAACTTTACAATGCACGAAAGTGTGATAAGGGGATCCCAAGTGCT
>Ga0209343_10001460_pt1 | contig 31906 bp, 27 predicted proteins | sample RifCSPlowO2_02_FD_184026 | JGI IMG/M metagenome (GOLD analysis project Ga0209343, IMG submission 184026) | Groundwater microbial communities from Rifle, Colorado - Rifle CSP2_plank lowO2_0.2 (SPAdes) (version 2) | ecosystem: Environmental > Aquatic > Deep subsurface > Groundwater | place... | reverse complement strand
GCGCAGCATTTGCCGTATGTAATTATGGAGGAAACTATGAAAAGGCTGATTGCAGTATTTATGATTCTGGCAATTTCAGTCCTGATGGCTGATTCAGCCCAGGCTGACTTTAAGAAGATAAAGATTGCCGTCCTTGACTTTCAGGTGCAGGGTGAAAAATTCGAGACAGAGGATATAGGCAAGATTGTTGCGGAGTGGCTTATAACAGCCCTTGTCAAGGAAGGACGTTTTGATGTAATTGAAAGGAGACTTCTGGAAAAGATACTCCAGGAGCAGAAGCTTGGCGTGTCCGGGGTCATAGACTCCGAAAGTATCGCAAGGCTTGGAAAGGTTCTTGGCGCAAAAATAGTGGTTACAGGCTCGGTTATGAAACTACGCGAGTTTGTAGAGGTAAATGCAAGGCTTATCAACGTTGAGAATGCCTCCATTATTGCCGCGGAAAAGGTGAAAAGCGCAAGCACTTCACGGCTGGAAGAGCTTGTCACAAAAATGGCTGAAATAATCATCAGCGATTTCCCTCTTGAGGGTTATATTGTGGAAAGGGGGGAAAACAATACTGTTACAATAGACCTCGGCAAGTTTGCCGGGGCTAAGGTTGGCAAGAGATTTATTGTGTTCAAGGAAGGTAAGGCAATAAAACATCCCAAGACAGGCGAGGTGCTGGATATAGAAAGGATAGAGGTTGGTGAAATAGAAGTACGGTCTGTGAAGGAAAAGACAGCATCGGGTGTTATCCTGATGGAAAGCCCTGGCCAGAAGATTGAATATGGGCATCTGGTAAGAAGCACAGTGGAGGCAGTCGCCGGCGCTTCACTTTCCTCCCTACCGGAAGAAAAGGCTGAACCAACAAGGGAGGTCCCGCAAGCAGTGGGACAGTTCAATGTAGGTGAAGAGTATTATGTGCTCACAACCATCCACACGGCAAAATATGTAGCCACCTGGGAGAACCGCATAGACATTCCGGCATTACATGCCGGCGAGAAGGTTGTATTGACAAAGATTGACAGGCACTATGCAAAGTTTACATGGAAAGGGAGTGAATATACCTTTGTATATCACCATGCAAAAACGCCAAACCCCGCAATGCTTTCCAAATTTCTGACAAAGGACGACCCGGCGCCGATAATTTCAGGGTTCTCAGAGGATATAAGGTCTGCTATCTCAAAAGGCGAAATCAAGGCCGGCATGACAAAATGGCAGGTTCTGTATTCAACAGGTGTGCCTGTTGTTGCAGGCAAGAGAAAGACATACGATATGAGGCTTGAAGATGTGCTGGCCGTGGATTCATGGATTTATAAGGGTAAGCTCTATGTGGAATTTGCCAATGACATGGTAACAAATATCAAGGATTGATAAGTTATGTTAAACGCACTGACAGTTGACCTTGAAGACTGGTATCATATATGCGGGACAGCAGAAAATTCAATCCCTTCAAAATGGATTGAATACGAAAACCGCGTGATCCGTAATACCGAGAAGGTGCTTCTCCTTCTCAGGGCATATGATACAAAGGCAACATTTTTTGTATTAGGATATATCGCTGAAAGGGAACCGGAACTCATCAGGACCATCCACAGAGAAGGGCATGAGATAGCAATACATGGATATTACCACAAAAGGCTGTTTGAATTAACCATGGAAGAATTTGAAGAGGATGTGAAGAGGTCAATTAATACTGTTGAGTGCATCACAGGAGAAAAGGTTCTGGGCTACAGGGCGCCTGAGTGGTCAATAAGAAACAACACCCTCTGGGCGCTGGACGTTCTGAAAAAGCTTGGCATTAAGTATGATTCCAGCATGGTGCCGCTGACGAGGATGGGGGAAAGAAATTTCGGGCGGTTTCCGTACACAATAAAAACCGAATACGGCGACATCATGGAATTTCCATTAACTACAATGAGGTGCCTCTGGGAAAATCTGCCGTTTACAGGCGGCCTGCCTTTAAGGGTTGCGCCGTACTGGTACACACTTTCAAAACTCAGGCATATAAACCGTAAAGACGGCCAGCCCGGGCTTGTCTATGTCCATCCGTGGGAATTTGACAATAAACAGCCGAAGATTGAACTCCCCTTAAGCAGGAGATTTATGCATTATTTCAGGATTGCAGCAACAAGGCCAAAACTGGAGGGACTGCTGAGGCATCTGAAGTTTGGACCTGTTAAAGAGGTTATAAAACTATAGTTGATAGTTCATAGTTGATATACACAGCAACATAAGTAAATATACATACAGAGCCAAGAGCTACAGTATGATTGATAAATATTTCATAAAATCTTTTATATTCACATATATCTTTGTGGGAACCCTGCTGGGCCTGATTGCCGGGCTTTCTTTTTTCTCAGGCTGGGCTGCATGGTTTTTTCTTGCATCATTTCTGCTTTTTTGGGCATGGTTCTACAGGCTTGGCAGCAGGCTTATGAATTTTACAGCAAACCTGTTGTTTCTGCCGCTCAAGGCCGGCAGGTCTTTTATCATGCTTTTGGAAAAACTGAGGCTGGTAGGGCAATGAATCGCAGAGTTGTTGTTACAGGGGCCGGGCTGATAACTGCCCTTGGCGCCGGTAAAAAGGAAAATCTCCACGGTATACTTGAAGGCCGGAATGCCATAATGGAGGTAAAATCCTTTGATGCTGGTAAATACAGGGGCAGGACCGGCGGAGAAATCAAAAATTTTAATTTTTCACGAAAGTGCCGGAGGCTTAAACCTTCAAGGCTTGACAGGGCCACAAAGCTTTTACTTATTGCCGTAGATGAAGCCCTTGAAGAAGCCGGATTCAGGCAGAATCTGCCTGCTGACACACCTGCTGTATTTGGAACAACCCTGGGCGGCATGCTGTCCGGCGAGGCATATCACAAGGAGATAATCCTGGGCAAAAAGGGAAGGCCGTCCTTGATTTTCGACTATCCTGCCCACCACCAGGGTATTCACATTGCCGAAGAATACGGCCTGAACAATGCGTCTTTCACAATATCCAATGCATGCGCATCAGGCACTAATGCTATAGGGTTTGCATATAATGAAATACGCGCAGGTAATATTGCAATAGCGCTGGCCGGCGGTTATGACACGATGTGCGAATTTACATTTGCCGGCTTCAATTCGCTCCAGGCCATTACCCAGACAACATGCAAACCGTTTGACAGAAACAGGGACGGCCTTGTGCTGGGAGAGGGCGTTGGTGTAATGCTCTTGGAGGAGATGTCTCACGCTGTTTCAAGAAATGCATCCATTCTTGCCGAGGTTATAGGCTACGGCGAATCCAGCGATGCATTCCACATCACAAGGCCTGAACCTGCCGGAGAAGGCGCCGCCCTTGCTATATCCCGCGCCATAAGCAATGCCGGGATAAGCGCCGGAGATATTGATTATATAAACGCCCACGGCACAGGTACGACCTTTAATGATGTGATGGAATCAAAGGCCATTCAACGGGTTTTTGGCGCAGCCTCCAGGAACATACCGGTAAGTTCCATAAAGTCCATGATAGGGCATCTTCTCGGCGGCGCAGGCGCTGTGGAGGCAATTATTACAATCCTCGCAATGAAGGAAGGTGTTTTGCCGCCGAATATAAATTACCAAACCCCTGACCCGGAATGCAGTCTGAATATTGTTTCCGTTCCCGGACAGAAGGCGCGCATAAGGCGGGCCCTTTCAAATTCATTCGGTTTTGGCGGGGCAAATGCTGCCATAATCTTCCAGGGTTATTGATATATGGCAGAAGAATTTGTGATAACCGGCATAGGCATGGTATGCGCAAGCGGTACCGGGAAGGAAATGTTCTGGGATGCCCTGATAAACAGCAGGACAGGATTTAAAAACATAACCCGCTTTGATACAGGAGGGAGGAAGAGTCATCTCGGCGGAGAGGTGCCTGATTTTGACCTTGATGCGGTTTTCCCTGACAGGAGATTCAGGAGGGCTGCGGATGTGTCAAAATACTGCCTTGCATCCAGCAAACTTGCAATTGACGATGCAGGGCTTGACCCGTATAGATGGGACGGCAGCAAGGTCGGCCTTGTTGTGGGCGTTACTCATTGCGCAATTAACTACAGCAGGGAATTTCATACCGCCATGGTAAGGGAAGGCCCGGCAGCCGTAAGCCCGTCGCTTTTTTCTGATTCTGTATTAAATGCCCCTGCAGGCAATGTTTCCATAGCCTTTAATATAAAAGGCGCAATACATACCATTGTTGGCGGCACACCAGCCGGCATAGACGCCATTGGTTTCGCAACAAGGGTTATGAGGAATAGCAACCTTGATTTGTGCCTTGTGGGCGGCGCCGAAGAGATGGACAGTGTCGTTTCTGACGGTTATGCAAGATTCGGCCTGTTATCGCCAAATGACGGACAGCATGAAGGCATTAAACCGTTTGGTATTCGCAGAAATGGTTTTGTAATCGGCGAAGGCGCCTGCGTACTTGTGATTGAGAGGAAAAAAGCAGCGATGGAAAGGAAGGCAAAGATTTATGCAGAGATTGGGATGTTTGACACCGCGGCCTGCGTAACCCCAGGAAGATTTCGGGATGTTTTAAAAGACATCGGAGATGAAACAGCATATATATCCACAGGGGCAAACGGCACAGCAGGTGATGATATTGAGGCCGGAGCGCTGCATGTTCTTTGTGGCTCAGGTCATGGAAGCAGAAAGCCCTTTATAGGTAACATAAAACCCGTTACAGGGGAATGTTTTGCGGCAGGGAGCATGCTGCAGATAGCATCAGCAGCGATGGTTATTCAAAGGGGCATTGTCCCTCCCTCAAATATCCAGACTGAGGGCCTGGATTCAAAATTCAGAGGCTTGGGCAGGTTCAATGTTTCTGCAGTAGAGATGAAGATAAGCTGGGCTGCAATAAGCTCAATAGGCCTTAAAGAGGAAGGCGCTCTCCTTGTCTTAAGGGGTGGACACTGATGGCTGTGGCATTTGAAAATATAAGGGAAGGTATTAATGTGTTGAGGCAGTTCCTTGTCCCAAAGGTATTTACTGCAAGGCTTGTTGAGTTTGCAGAAGAAGAGGGGATACTCCCGATTATCAGGGAGACTACAAGTTTCACAATGGAGGAATTCTGCAATACTGCTGCTGAACGTCTTGGGTATAAGACAGGGAGCGCTGTACGAAAGAGAATGCTTATTGTCCTGCTTGATTTTCTTGAAGAATGCGGCCACATCTCCAGGGAAACATCTGATGTATACAGATGCTGCAAAGAGGTAAAACCAGCAACTACTCTTTCTGTTGATGAAATGCAAACCATGGAAAGGCTCTTTAGCGATCAGGCTGCTTTTTTCAGCAAGTGCATGGATTATGCCGGCAAATTTCTAAGGGGTGGTGATTATCTATACTGTTTTGACAGAGGTACGGAAGAGACCTGGGACAGATTCCTCGGGAACTATGAATTCAACGTTGCAAGGAATATACTGATAGATGCGATGCACATCGGCAAGACAGGAGGCTGCGGGATAATGGACCTCTGCTACGGAACAGGACATGGACTAAAGGTGATATCCAGGGATTTCCCGGACGCCGATATAACAGCCATAGATTTTACTGATACGATGAGGCCTTTTGCAATGTCAAGGATAGGCAGCAGCGCCGCAAAGATACGGTGGATTGATTCATCCGGATGGAAGGGCTTTGGAGGCAAACTGCCTTTCACAGATATGACCTTTGACAGGATATTCTTTTCATGCGGCGACCCATACATACCCGCGCATGAACGTGAAGCTGTTTACAGGGATATATTCAGGATTCTTAAGCCCGATGGAATATTAGGGGTTGTTGCATGGGGCTATCCTGACAGGGCGAGAATACACATTCAAAATGAATGGATAAGGAAAAACATATATATACATGATTTTGCGGAAAGCGTATGCAAAGGCTGGCACGGATTCCGTGACATTGACAGCACTATAACCATGGCAGGGGATATAGGTTTTGTGAAAGCCAACAGCCTTTTTAACAATTTTTACATGCTCGACTCCGCGATATGGATATTCAAAAGGCCGTAGCAATTAGCAGGATGCTGAAAAAGCCTCATATTGTCATTGCGGTTTTTGCGGTTGCGAGGCAAAGCCGAAGTAAACTCGGAGATTCCTCGCTCTGCTCGGAACAGGCTCCGCAATCTGTAACTTATTGATTTATTTAGACATGAGTTCACTGCCATCGGCACCTGTTACGACCTGAATAAAGGCGGCTCTGTTCCGGTCAGCAGTCTTAAAGGTTATATAGGGCATACTCTGGGCGCTTCAGGCGTAATTGAGTTGATCGCCGCATTCTTACACTATTTTGCTTGAGTTTTGACAAACATAACGAAATCAGCAGGGCTTACAATCCGGATTCCTCTGAAAACCTTTAAATCTTTAAGGTGTCTGTCGCCTGATATGATGAAGTCAGCTCCGCCCTCCACCGCACATTCAAGATATTTATTGTCAGAGGGATCATCCTTTACTGCATCTATTGTCAGACCCACATTGGTCATTACGGAAACCACCCTCAACTTTTTAATGAATCCGTCAATATACTCAGGGGTCTTGCCATGCCTTTTGAGGATTTTAGGATACAGGAGCGCATTGCGTATCTCCGAGATTATCTCTTCGGACATCAGAAGCTTTGCCTTATCCTCCCGGATCAGAGATATGATCTGAGCAGGATTTGACCCTGGTTTCAGCAAGGCGCTCACAAACTGGTTGGCATCAAGGACGATCCTGTTCATTTCTTGGCCTTACCCTTACGGGAAGACTTAACTGCCGCCTCAATCTCAATATCGATGGCCTTTTCACTGCCGGGACGCACGTCTTTCTGCACTTCTTCAAACATCTGAAAGAACTCGTCCTTTTCTTTCTTCATTCTCTGGTACTCCTCTATCGGAATGATTGCAATCAGAGGCTTTCCGGCCCTTTCGACGATATATTCATCCTCCTTCAAGGCTACCTCATTCATCACCTGTCCCAGATTCTGTCTCACCTTTATTGCAGAAATCCTTTTTAACATATACAAATACCTCCCATATAAATCATACTAACCATAATTGCCATTATAACTGATATGATGTGGAAGTCAACGAAAAATAAATCTGAATGACCCCCACTTTAGAGGGATTGACAATATTTTTGTAATTCTGTATTCTATATGACATTGATATGACATTGTAAACTACACACCAGAAAACCCCGCCTGTAAACCGGAGATAAATGGTGTGTGATTTATTTTTGTAGTATCTATATCAGCAGCTATCCACATCTCTTTGATTTAGAGGAGGTGTATTTTGTTACTGCAAGCCAAGTCCTCTCTCTTGAAGGATTGAGGTGGGGGTAACAATCTTTTAAGACCGCCCCATCCTTCCCTCTTTTACCAGGGAACAGGAAACAAGTAAGGTATACTGTCTTATACCCGCTCATAGAGCGGTAGACATTGGTATTTTTTTCACAACAATATAAAACACATTAGGCCTATGAATTTAACTTTTGTCGCAAACAAGGTAAGTAAGGTCGTAATCCTCGCCGGAGGACAAAGCCTGCGTTTAAGTCCTCTGTCAAGGTACAGACCTATATGCATGTTTCCGGTATTCAATAAGCCCCTTATTGAGCATACAATCAATCTGTTAAGAACCAATGGTATAAGGGATATTGTAATTGCAGGGTCTAAAGACAATAGCGTTGGCGAATATATAAACTCTTTGGTGATAAATAACAGCAATAAGTTGAGCATTCAATATATAGAAGATGATAAACCCAAGGGGACTGCCGGTATACTGCGGGGTTTGCGCGATTTTATAGATAATGAAAACTTTTTGGTAATAAACTGCAATACATTTATGGGCGATGTTGATATTAATGAATTGATAGCCTTTCATTATGCAAAGGATTCTGTTGCTACAATAGGTGTCAAAAAGAGCAGCCGGTTCCTTACAGAAGGGATTAATGTGTCAGCGGACGGATTGGTAAATGGTTTTCATGCAATGCATTCTTCAAGAGAAAAAAGGTCTTCGCTAAAAACAGTGGGTATATATGTCTTTAGACCGGATGTCATTGAGTTCATAAACGGAAAAGGATATTTCGATATAAAAGAACAGCTTATCCCAGCCTTAAAGAAGGCCTCTCTCCCCATCTACAGCCATAATATAAATGGATACTGCAAGGTTATAAATACAATTAACGACTATTACAATACCCATAGAGAGGGTTTTTTAAATGGCATGGATGCTGCCATAAATATGACGGAGATAGGCGATGGAATATGGATTGATGAAAATGTATCCATTTCTCCCAAATCGTATATATTTGGTCCAGTCATTATAGGAAGCGGCTGCACAATCAACGATAACGCACAGATAATAGGGCCGACAGTGATAGGTAATGGCTGCAAGGTGGGGAAAAGCGCGCTGGTAAGAGAAAGTATTTTGTGGGAGGATTCTGTAATAGAAGACGGCTCGAGTGTGAGTTATTGTATTACGGGACCCAAATTAAAGATTCGTTCAGGCGAGATCTTCAGGAACAAGGTTGTAGTTGATAACTTAATGCCTGAGGATATAAGCCTTCCGCCTCTAAAGCATCTGCTTGACGGGATGGTGAAGTCAACTGCTTCCAATATAAGGGGTTTTAAATATACAACCTCCTTATCCCTGAAACGGCTTATGGATATATTATTTTCATCTGCAGGCTTAATATTATTTCTGCCATTTTGGCTGTTTATAGCTTCAATAATTAAACTGGACTCAAAAGGCCCGGTTTTATTCCATCAGAAGCGGTGCGGAAAAAACGGCAAGGATTTTGAGATGCTTAAATTTAGGACAATGGTTGAGGACGCAGAGAACCGGCAACAACAACTTTCATCTAAAAAGGATGTTGATGGTCCGATGTTTAAACTTGTAAACGACCCGCGGATTACGCGGGTTGGCAGATTCCTCCGCAAGACCAGCCTTGATGAAATACCCCAGCTTATAAATGTGCTGAAAGGCGAGATGAGTCTGGTTGGCCCACGGCCTCTGGTTATGAGCGAAATGAAATTCAGCCCGAGCTGGAGGGATGCAAGACTCAAGGTAAAACCAGGGGTAACAGGCTTATGGCAGATACAGGGCAGAAGTGATGCCCTTTTCCACGACTGGATAAGATACGATGTTGACTATGTTAAAAACCAATCGCTTTGGTTGGACTTAAAGATTTTATTTAAGACCATTAAAGTTGTGCTGAAGAGGGTTGGGGCGGTTTGATATTTGCTATTACGCTGAGTGGTTATTAAATTGAAAAATGTGCTGGAAAAAAAGGGGCAATAATGCACCTCAATGGCGGTAGCCTGCCCAAAATTAGTTGGATTTTTAAAATCTTATCAACGGAGGTGACATATGGTTAAATTTACGAAAAAGTGTAAACCGATAGAAAGCCTGTTAATTCTTTGCCTGTTTACCTTTGGAAGTTGTTCAACAAACGGGAAACATATCAAAGAAATACCCACTTTGGAGGATGCTTCCCAGGTAAGACAAGATGGAGGATTTGCCATGGAGAGGCCACATTTCATAATCTCGCCGGGGGATGAGATTGCAATTATAGTATATCGCCATGAGGACTTGAATAGACGTCTCTTAATACCTCCTGACGGCAATATATTTTTCCCTTTGGTGGGTGAATTAAATGTGTCGGATATGAGCGCGCAACAAATCCGAAAGGTCCTATCAGATGGTTTATCCAAATATATTGTGGGTCCCCAGATTAATGTTGATGTTGTGTCCATAAAGAGCCAGAGGATATATGTGCTGGGCGAGGTTCGCAGGCCGGGTGTCTTTCAGATAGATGGAGAGATGGACCTCATAGAGGCCATCTCAAAAGCCGGTGGATTTACGGATGATGCCAAGCCTGACAAGGTATTTTTGATACGAGGGAATATTCAATCTCCAAAGATTCAGGAATTTGATATTGAAAAGGCCCTTGACGAAGGAGATCTGACCCAGAACGCATACCTTCAGAAAAAGGATATAGTATATGTTCCGGCAAGCTATATATCCAATGTGGATGACTTCTTCAGGCACTTTGAGAATATCATCAGACCCTTTGTTCTCCTGGAGCAAGGGATAGTTCTGTATCCCCGTGTAGAAAATGTTTTATCAGGAGAGGATAATGGCGGCGGGGACACCCAGATTATCATTACACCCACACGTTAAGATGTCTGAGATTTTATCATAACAAAAAGATGGCTTTATGTTGATATTAGGGATCAATAATATGCACGATGCCTCATCTGCACTGGTATGCGACGGTAAAGTTATTGCTGCTGCTGAAGAGGAGAGGTTTACAAGGAATAAGCATATGATAGGGTTCCCTGTTAATGCCATCCGCTACTGTCTTGCCGAGGCCAATATAACCATCAGGGATATAGATTTTGTAGCTGTTTCATGGAAACCGTGGATGCTGAAGACCCGCCTTTTCCAAGCCTTTAAAACATTGATATATTCTCCAACGGCATTTAAGTCCAAGACAAGCCGCGGCATGGGTCAGATGAAAAATGAGTGGTTTGAGCTCTTTACCATGAAAAGCCTGGTCGAGAGGCACTTTGGAAAGGGAAAATTCAAACTGAAGTATGTAGACCATCACCTATCCCATGCGGCCAGCGCTTTTTATGTCTCTCCCTTTGACAGTGCGGCAGTATTTACTGTAGATGGCGCAGGAGAAGAAGAAACGGCTGTATTCTGGAAAGGTGAAGGTACAAGACTAATAAAATTAAAGGCCGTAAAACTTCCGCATTCTATCGGCCAATTCTACGCTGCTATTACTGCCTTTCTCGGTTTTAAAGTTCAATCCGATGAGTATAAGGTGATGGGACTTGCCTCATACGGGGAGCCAAGGTTTGCTGATTATTTCCGTCAGAATGTTTTAACAGTAGAGCGGGATGGCGGGTTCCGCCTGAATCACATGTTTATTGATTATCACCTTGCTAGGCAGGGGGTCTTTCTCCCAGTGACCACAGAGGTTTTAGGAAGCCCCAGAAGACCTGAGGATGAGGTAACTTCAAATCATGCAGATATCGCATCCAGCGCCCAGAAGGTGGTTGAAAGTACAATCTTCCATTCCCTCAACTATCTATATAATCAGACCGGCAAAACGGACAGGCTTTGCCTGGCCGGAGGCGTTGCCTTAAATTGCGTTGCTAATGGCAAGATAATTGAGAATACAGAATTCCGGAACCTGTTTATCCAGCCTGCGGCAGGTGACGCCGGAACAGCACTCGGTGCGGCATTGTATCTTTATCATTCCTATACTGGTAAACCCAGGGATTATATTATGAAGGATGCCTATTTCGGTCCGCGCTATTCCAACCGGCAATGTGAAGAGGCGATTAAGTCATTCGGGCTGCCTTACAGAGAACTCCCTGAGAAAAGATTGTGCGAGACAGTGGCAAAAGAGATTTCAGAAGGCAAATTAATCTGTTGGTTCCAGGGCCGTATGGAGTGGGGCCCCCGTGCCCTTGGCAATAGAAGTCTCCTTGCTGACCCAAGAAGAAAGGAAATAAAGGATATAATAAACCTCAAGGTAAAACAGCGCGAGGCATTCAGGCCGTTTGCGCCCTCAATCCTGGAGGAGAAGAGCGGCGAATATTTTCCCGACAAAATTCCATCACCGTTTATGCTTTTTTCCTTTAAGGTAAGGCCTGAAAAGGCAGGAGAAATCCCTGCTGTTGTTCATGTGGACGGGACTGCAAGACCTCAAACTGTAAGCCATGAGGCAAATCCATTATATTGGAACCTGATTAAAGAATTTGAAACTATAACAGGCGTGCCGATTCTTTTAAACACATCCTTCAATGTGCAAGAACCAATTGTCTGCACCCCTGAAGATGCCATAAAGTGTTTCCTGAAAACAAAGGTGGACTATCTGGTCCTGAATAATCTGCTTGTTACACAAAACTAATACAAACGCACTGGATAGAATCATCAATTTTTGAGAGCCTATCTGTATAGGAAAACTCTTGGGTCTTAAAATTGTCCACATAAATGAATACTACTCCTATTATGGAGGGGCAGAAGGTTATCTGTTGGCAATCTGTAAATCCCTCGAGGAGATGGGACATAAAATCATAATAATTTCCTCTTCCGAAAAAGAGCATACCCATGTCAGCGGCAGACGTGAATATTTCCTCAGTGGTTCATACGGGTTAAGGAGCAGTTTCAGGGTAAAGGGCTCATTCAAGGAGATACTTGAAAGGGAGAACCCTGATATCATCCATTTGCACAACACACAGTATTTCATAAGTCCATGGACTTTAAAGTATTTCCTCAGTATCAAGCCTGTCGTGATCACAGTCCATGATGTACGCCTTTTCTGCCCGAGCTTCAGGTGGAAGGTCATCCCCTCCCTGGATACGCTCTGTGATTATCCTTTAGGTCTGAATTGTTTCAGAAATGGCTGTTACCCCTTCTTATCCGAAACACGGAGCTTTTTGTGGAACCTCCATAAGTTCCTTCTGAGCGTTCATAATTTGAAGATATCGAGAGCTATAAACAGGATAATGGCACCCAGTTCATATATGGCTGAACAACTTGTGATAAATGGTTTCCCGAGGGAAAGGATCATGGTTATCCCCCATTTTACTGAGGAGGTTACAAACAATGAAACCGGCACAGCAACGGGTGGTTCTGAAAGTATCATCCTGTATGTAGGCAAGCTTGCTGCCAACAAAGGTATCATGCAGTTTATAGAGGCTTTAAGTCTTTTGAAGGATAAGGACTGGAGGGCTGAGATAATTGGTGAGGGGGAGATGTACGGTGATGTGTTTGCGCTCGCCTATAGGCTGGGGGTGAATACCCGGATAAATTTTACCGGCAATCTAACGAGGAAAAAATTGAATGATCACTATATGAGGTGTCATGCTGTTGTTATACCTTCAATGGTGCCTGAATCATTCGGGCTTGCAGGGATAGAGGCAATGAAATTTGGCAAACCAATAATAGCCTTTGATTCAGGCGGGATAAAAGAATGGCTCGTTAATAACGAAAACGGTTTTATCGTAAAAAGGGGGGATGTGAAGGCGCTGGCCAACAGCATCTCCATGTTGTTAGAAGACAGATGTCTGGCCGAGAAGATGGGTGAAAACGGGAAGGAACGTGTTAAGAAGCACTATCGAAAGGACTTGCATTTGAAAAAACTCCTCGCTGTTTATGAAGAGGCAATAAGAGGCGGATTAAAGGCACAAAATCATACGTTCGTCCAAAATGGATACTTAAATAGAATAATAGAAAGGGATAAACATTGAGGATATGTATTGATGCAACACCCATAGGTGTAAAGACCACCGATAAAGGAGGGGTCTGCCGGTATATATCGGAACTAATTGAGTCTCTGAGTAGCATTGATAGTACAAACCAGTACACACTGTTTTTTAATTTTTTTAGAAGGAAACACATACCTGTATTACAGGAAGTGGTCAAGAGACTGCGTATTGGAGAGAATTTCAGGATCAGGCTTTCACGTTTTCCTCCGAGGCTCCGCAGTATTAAGGAACCTCCCATAGAGTTGCTTGCAGGGAAGTTTGATGTCTTCCACAATGGGTTTGACTACCTCCCGCCTATTCTTTTAGGAAAAGGTATTGCCACAATCCATGACGTACGTTACCTGGAGGATATGAAACATGAAACAAAGCCAGAATGGATAGAAACATTAAAAAGGGTGGCGCCGATCCCTGAATTCTACATTAGAGACTATCTGGCTCGAGGTAAGTTATTTAACCGTTTAAGATCTACAATTAGAAAAACCATCAGGAGGGCAGCGGCTATTATTACCGTCTCCGAATTTTGCAAGAGTCGGATTACGGAGATACTCCGCATATCGCCAGAAAAGATACATGTCATCTATCATGGTATTGACATCCGCTTCAAGCCGCTCACCGGCGATGAAATTACACATGTGCTGCAAAAATACAGGATAAGAAGGCCTTATATCCTTTATACAGGCAGGTTTGATCCGCTGAAAAACCCTATCCTTTTGCTCGAGGCATTCAAGAAGGTAATTACATCCCATGATCTCACACTGGTCATGGCCGGTCCATTTAATTGGTTTTTTTATATAGTGATGGAGCAGGCAAGGCAACTCGGTATTATTGACAGGGTGGTATTCACTGACTTTGTAACGGACGATGAGCTTGTTGCCTTATACAGTGGCGCATCCGCGTTTTGTTTTCCTTCACTCTATGAAGGGTTTGGTATGCCTGTCCTGGAAGCGATGGCATGCGGAAGTCCAGTAATATGTTCTGATGTATGCTCCCTGCCTGAAATCGCAGGTGACGCAGCCCTGTATGTGAATCCATCCTCGTCAAACAGGCTGGCAGAAGCGATCCTAAATGTGCTTCTGGATAAAGGACTTAGGGAGCAGTTGATACAAAAGGGGTTTGAGCGGGTAAAGGCCTTCACCTGGCGTAAGGCAGCAGGACAGACCCTTGACATATACAACAAGGTTAACATTCAATGAAAAATCAAGGATACTTTTGGCATCTTTTAGCTTCATTGAGGAAGATTACTTGAAAGTGCACATGGTATATGATGCACCGCAGGGGGCGTATCACCATTATTGCTCCCAGCTCTGTAATGCCCTCATTACACGTTCTGATATTACGGAGTTGAGGCTTGTGGCTATTTTTGGACCTAGGGACCGACCTGACATAGCTCCTGACGAGCTTGACCTCCTTGACTCGCGTATATCAATCCAGATAATAGGGTTCTGGAATAGATACAAGTTCATGCAGTATTTGCTATTTACTAAAAATCTTCTCAAATATATTTGGCAGCTTTTGAAAGCCTGCCCTGATATTGTACATATTCAAACCCCCACAGGTGCAGAGTTCTTTGATCTATTTCTACTGCTAATGTATCGAATATTGGGTATTCCTGTTATTCGTACTGTGCATGAGCCCACTGCAGCCGAGCGAATCGGATACCCTACAGCCTTTGCACGGTTTATGGCACTACTACAGTTGCGCTTGGTAAGTGAGCTTATCGTCCACAATTCGCCAACTTGTGAACATCTGCGGGGATGGCTCGGGAAGGATAATATCAATATTTCTATCATTCCTCATGGGAATTATCTATTTTTCAGACAGTATATCAATGATGAAGCTGAAGCCAGTCGTCCTGATAGATGTCCAGACACCACTATAGCTTTATTTTTTGGTATCAAGCGGCATAAAGGTATTGAAGTATTTGTTAAGGCAATACAGCAACTTAGTAAAGAAAACTATCCTATTGAGGCTGTGGTTGTTGGTAGGGTTAATCCTGGCGATGAGGATCTCTTGGAGGTGGTTAAAAGGCAGAATGTTATCCGTCTTCATCCAGGCCATATCCCCAATTCCGAATTGTGGATGGTCTTTAGTAAAAGCGATTTTGTAGTCATGCCATACATCAAGGGGACCACCAGCGGTGCGATACACCTTGCCTATGCATTCAAAAAGCCCGTCATTGTTTCAGATCTCGAATTTTTTAGAGATATGGTTGTTCATGGTAGGACAGGACTCATTACACCAAAAGGAGATTATGTTGCACTTGTGGAGGCGATAAGAAAAATGTGTGAAGACAAAGAACTGCGAGATAGAATGGGAGAAGAGGGCTTTAGATTTATATCGTCCAGACAGTATCAATGGGATACTATAGCGGGGCAGACAGTACAGGTTTACCAAAGCGCCCGCAGAAAGGGTTTTAGTTTTGGTCGATAGGCAGATTCTCAGTGGACATATTATATAAGAGGTAGTCTAATGTCATGGAAAAACAAAATTATCAGACTCTTTTATATGTTGCAAGAAGTGATATGAGGCTTCTTTTACGGATCAAGAGTTTATTTAAACTGCTACTGTTTTCTATCCTCAAGCACATCGCCCCTTTTTTTGATAGCCATAGACAAATCAATCTGGTATTGCGATAGACTATAATGTTGACGCTGCTGCATAGGCCATTATTAACCTGTTGAAAGAGAAAGCATTTTATAAAAAATGTTTTGATAATGCAATAAGTACCAGCAAGGGATATGACTGGGAAAGATTTATGCAGAAATATTACTCACTAATAAAACAGAGATATGAGAGTTTTGCGTAAGATAAAAAGATTTATTAAAGACCTGTTGTTTTTTGTAATAGAAATTTTAGTCCCTTTTTTGGACAAAAGCAGGCCAATAGATAATGCACGGGTTAAAAAGATTTTGGTCGTTGAGGGTGGTGGTATTGGAGACCTTCTACGGATTTTACCCGCAATAGAATGTCTTAGTGATAATTTTCCTGAGGCAAATATATCTCTTCTTGCTTCGCCGGGCGCACAGGGAGTTTTACCGCTTTTTACTCGGAGAGAAGTTATATTGGAGGTCATAGATTATGATCTTACAGGAAAACACATGGGTTTTATTAAGAAGCTTTCCCTCATTCGCTTGCTGAAAAAAAAGCAGTTTGACCTGATATATTCTCCATCCAGAGGAGAAGGTATGAGAGAATTAATCCTTATGAACTTTTTACTGGGTGTTCCCCATCGGATTGGTTTTAAGCAAGGTAGAGTTGGAAGGATGAATACAGTAGGGATAGAATTTGCTGACAATATATCTATACTAAAACAAAATCTTGCTCTGCTGGCCTCGGGAAACCTAAAGATAACGAAGGAAGATATAGATATCAGATTATCGGAAGAGACAATAAATAAGGCACAACGTTTAATAGGAGGGCCGCCAGATGCTGATAATAGTCTCACAATTTCAATCCATACTGGTGCATTGTGGAATGCAGAATACAGGCGTTGGCCAATTGTAAAATATATCTCACTTATTAAAATACTTGTAGAAGAGTTGCAAGCAAAGGTAGTTCTCATAGGGAGCGAAAGTGAAATCGAGACAGGCAAAGAAATTCTCAGGAACGTTCCACTCCATAGCGTGGTCAATATTATAGGCAGGACTACTATTGCGGAGATGGCAGCTGTTATCAATCTTTCTCAGCTATTTATTGGAAATGATTCTGGTCCGCTGCATCTTGCATTAGCGTTAAAGGTGCAGTCGGTGGCTATTTTTGGATTCACTTCTCCCCATCAGGTTTTAAGCACTCGTGAGAGGTGTATTGTAATAAATAAACAGCTGCCACCATCCTCATTATATATGCATCAATATAAGTATACACCGAATTTAAAAGATGTAAACTACCTCAATCAGATTACGGTAGGGGATATAATGGATGGTGTGAGAAAAGCCTTGTTTAATAATTCGAGCAAGATATCTTCAGCTATAAATAATTAGAGGCAAGCTATGGGAACTATCACAAGAATAAATAAATACTGTTTTATTTCGCCGGAATACCCCCCTGAAACTGGTTTTGGTGGCATTGGAACATACGTTTGGCATATGGCACGTGTCTTGGCATCTAATGGAATTGATGTCACCATATTTAGTTATTCCACAGAGAAAGATAAAACATATCTGGAGGATGGCATTAAGGTCGTACGTAAGAAAATTAAAAAGTTTCAATACTTGCTCTGGTATATAAGGGTTATACTTTTCCTTGCAAAAAATAGATTTGATGTAATAGAAGATGCTGATTTTTCAGGTAGCACATTTTTATATCAGTTGTTTTATAGACGGCGTAGAGATTTTATTCATGTCAAACTCCATACATGCCATAAGATAATATATTACTTTGAGAATAGGCGTTCTTTTTTTCAAAGAATTACTACAAGCATATTGGATTTCATTGCGTCGTACGTTACTAGAAATGCTGATCTGATTACTTCTCCAAGTAATACTGTTAAACAAATGACAGGATTATTATGGAATCTACCGGAACACAGAATAGAGCCACTGGCGCATCCATTTTCCATTTTGACATCAGATTATGAGCTAAAGGCAATACAGGGAGACTATATATTATATTTTGGCAGATTGCAGGAGTTAAAGGGAGCCAAATTAATCTTAGAGCTATGCAAAAAAGACTTTCTAAAAGATCTGCCATGGAAACTGATTTTAATAGGGAGGGATATTTATAATTTTAAAGCACAATTGGCGGAAATGGATAATAAGACAGTTAAAAAAGTAGAGATGATTAATCACATGCATGATAAAAAGCTCTTATTTAGCTATATCAAATCAGCAAGAGCTGTATTTTTGCCAAGTAAGTTCGAGAGCTTTGGATTTACAATGCTTGAATCATTATGGTTCAATCCGAAAACCTTTGTCTTAAATAATTCCGGCCCCCTAGAGATAATGACATCTTTAGGCCTACATGAAAATATATTGGATGAGTGTTTATTAATGGATAACCCACAATATCTTGCATCTAAGATATTAAAAAAAGACTATCAGGATGTTGAAGCTATACGTAAAAAAATTAATGTCGCATATGGATATGATGCTATCGCCAATAAGTTAATCAAAATTATAAAATCAACCAACAAATGATCGATCTGTCGATAAATATCTGTACTTATAACAACCGTGACTTCTTAAGGACGTGCCTAACTTCTATTTACAGGGAGATAAAAAACATCACTTTTGAGGTGATAGTGGTTGATAATGGTTCTAAGGATGGGACGGTTGATTTGATAGAAAGTGATTTCCCTGATGTAGAAGTAATAAAAAATAATACCAATCATGGTGTAGCTAAGGCGAGGAATCAGGCCATAAAACACTCAATTGGTCGATATGTTTTATTACTTGACGCAGATACGGAACTTATTTCTGGAAATATTGCAAAGGTAATAAAGTATTTGGATGCATCTCCTATGGTTGGGTTGTTGGGAGTGCAGCAATTAACTTATAATAATAGTCCTTACCCAGCAGCAAGGACATTCCCAGGAGTTAGACATGTCATTTTGAGGAGGTTAGCCTTTTTGGGTTTCATAAGCCATAGTAATGCTTTAAAAAGACATCACCTGATGTTTGCAAGTCATGATGGACCAGCAGAAGTTGATTATGTAATCGGCGCCTTTCAACTTATAAGGAAGGATATCTTTGGCACCGTAGGCTTACTTGATGAGGAGATGTTCTATGGATTCGAGGATGCTGATTTTTGTGCAAGAATAAAAAAGGCAGGGTATAAAGTAATATATTATCCAGATGTTACAATTAAACATTATGTGCAAGGATTAACACGTAGGACTTTGTTTTATAAAACTACCGTTAAATTGCTTTTTTTGCATTTTAAGTCGTATATGAGATTTTATACAAAACATTACGACCTATTATAGAGTCTGATATTTCTCCCACTAAAAGATGAAAAAAATCATTATGGTATCAGTTCTAACCTTCTTGTGCAGCCAGGCTATTAGCCTGGATACTTATTGTTATTCTGAAAATACGCATGAAAACTTTATGGATATACATGTGGATGGTGCTTCTAATCTTGGAAAATTATCCGAAACATTTAGGGTTGGTGTATGGTTGGCACATCTTGATCGAAATTCATATATATTTGATAAATTTTTTTCAGAGATATTGGTGGGGACGGTTCAAAGCACACAACCATTAGCAAGTGCTCTTCGTGAATCAAAGAGTTTTGAAGATTATAAACAAGAATTAGAAAAAGTTTTTGCGTCTGGAACAAAAACCCGAAAACAAATTGAAAATATTATTAGAACCGGTCAGTTTCTCATTATAGGACACTTACCAGCGGCAATGCCATTGTGGCTATCTTCAAGTACAGACCAGCGCCGCTATACAGACCAGTGGTGGACTGTTAGCCAGAACAGTCCACCTAAGTGCTATGATTATGAGTGTGTAATAAACGGAGAAATAGTAACCGGGTGGTCTAAGGTTATCGAGTATACTTTACGATTTTACAGATATAATTTAGGAGTTAAAAAATTAGGATACTACCTTGGTCATGAACAAAACAAAGATTGGATTGGAAAGGAGGAAGAATTTTATAAGCTCTATGAATATACAGTAAAAGTTGCAAAAAATGTAGATAAGAATATTCTTGTGGGCGGTACCGGTACTTGGAGTTGGTCTGCCAAAAGATTGCCCTGCGACACAGTGCATTACAATAAGGTTGGTCTAAGTTATTGTAACGCCATAAATGGATGGGCAATGGATGGTGCAGATTGTAAAGATATACAAAAAACTGAGAAATCATCTTGTGAACCAATGAATAAAAATTTAATTGAATATGCTAAAGAAAAACATCTGCCAATTGATTTTTTAAATTATCATATGTTTGCCATGCCACCAATTGGCGAGCTATATGAAAAAAAAGTTGAAACCATGAAGGAGTGGATGGTAACCAATAATTTTAGTAAAGACACAATTATTTATCCGGCAGATTGGGCATATTGGAGTGCAATTTTTTCAATGTCAAGAGGGAGTCCTCAATCGTATCCTTTTGACCAAATAGATACAGAAGAGAATGCCGCCTATTTTATATCAACGGTCTATTATATGGATAAAGCCAATATAAAATGGCATAGCCATGATTTTGATATAACTAATCCAAGTAAAGAAAAGGAAGTATTTAGTAAAAGGCAAAGTGAGTTTATAGGTGATTGGGCAGTCTTCACAAGAGGTCAAATTATCAAGCCCATTTATAACTCTTTTCGGGTTCTTTCTGTTTTTGCAGGGAAACGAGAGAATGAGACTCCAAATAGACTACAAGTTTCCATGCCTGAAGACGACTATGTTATAGCGCTTTCATCTCAAACTAACGATAAAAAAACTACACGGATACTTCTTTCTAACTTTATTCCTGATGGTATGATGAAATACCAGTATTTGTTCAAAACTTTTAAACCCTGTATGCTTTCCATGGGATATACTGAAGAAGAATATAAGACCTTCATGAATATATTCAATAAACCGCGTAAGCAAGATTCTTACAGAGGTGATGTCATTATTGAAGACTTTAAACGTTTTATCCGGCAAACTGACTTCCCGTATCCATTTGATAATAGCAAATTAAAAAAAGAACTCTATTCTTGTTCTTCGGCACTTGAGAGGAAAAATGATGAAATTCAAAATTATAATAAGAAACCAAGAGATATAAAGTTAACCATCTCTAATCTTACTGCAGGACAATATACAATGAAAAAATATCTGATTGACAAAGAGCATTCGAATTCCTGCCGTCAGAACAAGAAAACCGAAGAAAAACCATCCAACACAAAATGTGGTGTTAATGGTGAGATAGACAGAAAAGTTATTCAAATTAAACAAGAGGCCGGTAAAAAAGCCAAGCAAAAGGTCATTAATTATTTAATACAGAAAGGATACAAAGGAAATGAAATAGAAACAATTGAAAAAGTAACTAAATCCTGCAAAATGGAAATAAAATGTATTGAATCTCAGATAAGAAAAGCACACTCTTTAGATTTAAATAAGATTATCTCTGACCTGAAAGTCGTAAATAGCATTTATCAAGAAACAAAAGATCAGTTCCTTTACAATGATTCTCCAGAATCCATAGATAAAATTAATAATTCCAAAGGAATAGCCCTGGAGATAATTGAAGAAAAATCAACTGCTATTGATTTAAAAGAATATCAAGAGATGTTTAAAATGGAGCCGTGGTCAGTACTGCTAATCGAAATAAGTATGGTGGGAAATTGATGACTTTATTAATGTTACCCTATCCTCTATTATATTTTATCCCTTTGATCGTAGGTTGTGGACTAGGTATACTTATAGCGTTGGACCCTTTTTTGTCCAATATTATGGCCAATTGGATTGATATAACGGTAGCGGGAATAAATATTTTTAAGCTTTACCCTTATGAATTGTCATCATTGATATTGCTCGCTGTTTTTCTCTTGCCATTTGTAAAACAAATACTGGAAAACATATTTATCAACATAGAAAGGACATTTATTATTATTTTTTTTATAGGAACGTATATTGTATCATTAACTAAAATCAGTAGATTTGATTTGAGTGAATTGGTGATAATTTTATTTTCGATGTTACTATTATTAAAATTTATGGTTGAAAATAATAGATTTAAAGTCCCTCCCATTGTCATTCTAAATTTTATTTTTTTTGCATCTCTGTATCTCTCATCTATGAATGCTGGAGTTATGAGTATCTTAGATAACTTTCTTACCTCAGTAAAATTTACATTGCTTACTTTCTTAATTTCAAACTTTATTCATGATCGAAAACTTTTAGGTTTATCTCTGAAAGTCGTAGTAGTTCTAACCGTTATTTCTTCATTAATAGGTATTGTCCAAGAAATAATTTATATAACATTAGGAATCCCGATTGTAGGTTTCGTAGATGCGAAAGATATAAAGCTATATATGTTTGAAGTAACATCATTCGGAACTTTCCTGAGAGTCCCAGCCTTTTTTGGAACTTACAAGCCTTTTACATTGTTTCTTGTCATGGCTATACTTATTATTTTTAATTACCTCCTATATCAGAAGCCCAGTGGTCTTAAAAAAAATATTACTCTCATTTTTTCTATCTTATTAATGTTTACTGCTCTTATCCTAACATTTACGAAAGATGGATTATTGTCATTATTTGTTGGAGTTATCTTTTCTATCATATTGCGAAAACCGCCTTTCATCTTCTACCTCATTATCTGCTTTTTAATAGGCGCTGCATTATATCTCTCGGGATTTTTGGATGATTTACAAAAGGAAATATCATCTGAATTTTATCGGGGGGAATATAGGATAAGATTGCAATTGGCAAGAGAAGGAATCCTTGGTTTCATGCATAAACATCCATGGATTGGGGTAGGTTTAAGAAATACAAGAGAATATACAGGGCATTTTTATGGATGGCCGGCTCATAATCCATTTATTTTGGCTGCGGACGCTTTCGGTATCGTTGGTTTATTATTGTATGTTATATTATTAGGTTTTAGTCTTCTAAATTTAATCAAAGTTAATCTTATCGCAGAGAAAACATCCGATAAATGGATAGCGAGGGCTTTATTATCTGCTTTTATTGCGATTTTAACATTAATCCAATTTACCACACTTTTTCTTGAAAGATTTATGTGGATGTATATGGGTATCATTCAAGCTTGTACAATAGTTATGGTAAAAAATACAAGGACTCGATGTGCATTTAATGAGCAGTCGAGATCGTGATAAGGGGATAAGCTGAAATGAGAAGCAAAGTTTTACTTATTGGGATTGATGGAGCAACTTGGGAAATTTTAAAACCTATGATGGATGAGGGTAGGATTCCTAATATCAAGAGACTATATAACGAGGGTACGAGCGGGATACTTACGTCAACAATTCCTCCACTTACACCTGTTGCATTTGCAAGTTTTCATACGGGAGTTAATCCAGGCAAGCATGGGATTACTGATTTTCAGCTGCATTATAAGGAAATGGGGATGAGTGGAATCATAGATTCGACTTTCTTGAAATATAAGACTTTTTCAGAAATTGCAAATGACCAGGGCAAGACAATAATAAGTATCAATATTCCATTAACTTATCCTACTCCAAAGTTGAATGGTGTTGTTATAGGTGATTTTCTTGCTCCACGGGTCTATCCGGGTTTAGTACATCCTACTGAAATATATCACAGTCTTATTAAAAAAGCTGACTATAAGATATTAGGAATATCATTGAAACAAAAGCCCCATTTATCTACAGATGAGGTAATACGAAATTATATCGATGTTGAATCGGTGAGATATAGCATAGCAAAAAAGTTGATGAATCAATACGATTGGGACTTATTCTTAATACATAATCAACTGCTGGATTCTGTACAGCATGGATTCTTTCATTTTTTAGATAAAAGATCTTCTCATTATTCAGATGAGAAATATAATATAGTTGCAAAATATTATGAATCCATGGACAAAGAAATAGGGAATCTTTTGGAGAATATAGATGCTAATACAACCGTGGTCCTCTTTTCTGATCATGGATTCAAGCTAATCAAAAAAAATGTGCATATTAATTCATTTCTAAGAAAGCGTGGTTATTTCGCAATGGGCAAAAAGAAGCGACTCTTACCAATAGGCAAAATTGTGAGATTTATACAGGGAATAGATTCAAAAGGGTTGAGATATAAAATGTTTGATTTCTTAGGTATTGATCTTAAGGTCAGAAGAGAACTTGTGTCTAAGTTTAAATCAAGCAATGATAATAATGAGAAATCCCAAGCATTTATGAGAGACGGTGCTTACTTTGGAAATATATATTTAAACAGAAAGTTAGGTGATAGTGAAAAAGCGGGAAAACATTTAATTGAAGCTCTCAGTGAATTGAAAGATCCCGTGACTGGAGATAAAATAGTAGCAAAAAGCTATATAAGCAAAGATATATTCAGCGGACCATATCTCGATGAGATGCCGTATTTATTTTTAGAACCTGCGGGAGATTATGCCTTTGCCACAGGTGATAATATGGATGAGCTTATTACAGATATAGATTATGAGAAGTGTAACTCGGGTGGACATGCATTAGAAGGTATAGTAGTTGTATGGGGTAAGAATGTCAGGAGCATTGAGAACATTCGATGCCATATCTTAAATATAGCTCCTACTGTACTTGCTGTTTTAGGAATTGCTGTTCCAGCGTATATGGATGGAAAAGCATTAGAAGAGCCATTCTATGAGAAACCAATCGCGAGAACAAATTCATCAATGGATGGATTTAACAAAACATTAAGGGACACAGAGGGTGACCGAAATTATACTTCCGATGATAAAGATGTGATAAAAGAAAGATTGAAAGATTTAGGATATCTTTAACTTAACTGATATTTTTAAAGAAAGAACCTATGTAGTAAATATCGGGGTTTTATAATGTTGAAAAACAGCATTTAGATTATTGTTGGCTATGGTAGCTGGTGAACATTATATAAGGAAAGGGGATTTTACTTATTATGAAAGACCTTACATTATTAGAATATTGGCTTATCCTATATAGAAGAAAGAAAACAATTTATTTAATAGTTTTTTCGTCAATAATATTTGCTGCTATTCTTAGTTACATACTTCCAGAAACATATGAAGCAAAAAGCGTATTTTTTGTACCGAGGCAGTCACAGGATTTCTCTTTTTATTCCAATAGCCCTAACGGGATAATTCGCGGCAGGTTAGAGCCACAAGCTCAAGAAGAACCGCATGCCCCATATATTGGACTTTTAAAAAGCAATGCTATTATAGATTTGATAAGGGAGATATATCCTCAGAAAAGTTTTGATAGATTTAAGAAGGATATTGATTTTGTTTTGAGTGATGAGTACATGTTAGAAGTGTATGTGAGAGACAAAGACCCGAAATTGGCAGCAGATGTCGCAAATGCCTATCCTGAGATGCTGAATAAAATAGTGGCGAAGTTTTCTCTTGAGTCCACCAATAAAAACAGCCAGGTTGTTAAGCAACAGATAGAAAAAGAGAGAACGCAGGCATTGGAAGATTCCAAGAAAAGACTTCAGGAGTATCAGGAAAAAAACAAAGTGTATTTTGCAGCTGATGAAGTTACAAAGGCTGTTGAGCTCAAAGCAAGTTTTGTAAAACAGTGGGATGATTCTATGATTAGTCTTCGCGAAATTGTAAAAGAGACAGGTAGCGTCCAGGAACAACTCCAGAAAGAGTCAAGCATATATGTGCCTGAGGAATTGGTTATTACAACACCCTTAATCGAAGATTTAAAAAAGCAGTTAATAGATTTAGAAGTTAAGATTACAGGCGCCAAAAGCGATTTCACCGAATTTCATCCTACGGTGGTTACCTTAAAAGAGCAATACGCAATGGTTCAGGCAAATCTTGAGAAAGAGATTGATAGATTGGTCAAAAGTCAGATAAAATCTTCAGATACATTTTTAGAAATATTACGTCAGAATCTTATCAATTTATATATTAAGAAAGAAACTGTGCAGGCTCGTATCAGTGCCCTGCAGAATACGATTGCAGAAACGGAAAATAGAATTAAAAGAGTAAATGCTATTAGTTTTAAACTTGATGAATTAACACGTGAAGTAGAACTGAATAAAGAATTGCTTAAAAATCTGCAACTAATGCAGGAAGAAGTGTCAGCACAGGAAAAAAGGGAAATGCAAAATGTTATTGTGGTGGATGAGGCAGATCCTCCACAGCAACCCTCATTTCCAATACTATGGTTAAATGTTCTGGTTGCGGGAATATCAGGTCTGATAGCAGGGGTGTTTTTCTGTTTCTTTCTGAACTACATCGAGTTGAGTAGGATAGACAAATTGGAGGCTGTAATAGGAACGGAGAATCAATAATGACTTTATCCAATAACCTTAGGAAAAGAATAGAAATAGAAGAGCGGTGGCATATACGCAAAGAGATTCAGGGGAGTTTGGAAAAGTTGGGTATCATACCAACGATGCCGGTTTTACTGTCAAGAATATACGGAAGCTATCTGGAAATGGGAGCTGAAATACTGCTCGGTGGTATGATCGGCGTATTTTCGCTTATAATTAATTTTATAATATTTGTATTTTTGCTCCATATTGAATTTTAAGTATTATGTATCCATTAAAGCAAATAGTTGGAGTAATAGAGGCATACCGGCAACAAATAAGGGAAGAGTATTATCCAAAGTATTCAGAGGAAGTTGAAAGGGGAAAAAAGGAAGGGAAATTTCCTTTTGAAGGGAAATGGGGTACAGTTGGTGAAATATTAAAACTGCAAAGAGAGCTAAAGAAAAAGGACAGAATCATTTTTTGTGAAATATTGTTCCTCTATCTTTTTAGCGGCATCATAACCTATGGTTTATATTGGCTATTGGTTCGTTTCCTTTTGCCAAGATGATGCCTTCAAATATTCTAACCTTTTAAGCCGTATCCGCCAAATTGCAAGAAGACAATTTTAAATAATGAAGGGAATATGAATGAAGAAACCATGGATTGTCGATTGAGCATCGATGCTGTGGTAATGGAGAAGTAATTTGAGTATCGCTTCAAAAGTAATAAAGAACACAAGCTTTGTTTTTATCTCTACCTTATTTAATAGATTATTTTCGCTTCTTTTCATTGTTTATGCTGCAAGGATGCTGGGTCCAGGGGATTTGGGGATATACGCATTGATTGGTGCGGTAGTTTCTATTTTCTTTAGTTTTGTAAATTTCGGCATAGGCCCGATGGCTGTAAGGGAGTTAGCTAGAGATAAAACAAAGATAACTGCGATGTTTAATGACATCCTTTCCCTGAGGCTGAGTCTTGTTGTTATGACATACCCCCTTCTTGCTTTAGTGGTAAACATCTTAGGATACAGCGAAGAAGTTAGATACTTGGTTTATGTGGCCGGGCTTACTGCTGTAGTTTCTACCTTCTCAGGCTCTTTCGGTATTCTTTATATGGCCATTGAGAGGTTTAAGGCCCCTTCACTTATTTCTATACTTGTATCTTTTCTAAGCACTGTTTCTAATATCCTTATCCTCTATCTTGGTTATGGTTTAAATGGGATTATCTGGGTCCCCTTTGTTGGAAGCCTGTTAGGCGCGGTAATTTCAGGCATCTGGGTAAGGAGGAAATTACTCAAGTATAAATTATCCTTTAACCTCTCCTGCTGGAAAGAGCTTTTGTCGGATTCTATACCCTTTGCCTTTCTTTCGTTCATAGGTAATGTTCAGGGGCAGATGAACATATTCTTCCTCTCCAAACTCCCGGGACCTATCCCTGAGAATTTAGCCATAGGATACTATAAATCTGTATCATCAATAGGTAACTCAGTTATGATATTTTCAGGGAGCTTTAAACGGGCAGTTCTTCCCACGCTTTCCTCAAATGTTGGAAATCTACAAATAATAAAGGGCATCATAGATAGGTCTACAAAAACCTTCCTTATACTCATAATATTTCCATTGGTCCTTGCAACAACATTTTTCAATAAAGAGATTATAGGCATGGTTTTTGGCAAAGAATATTTGCCGGCAGCTACAGCCCTTGCTGTAATGGGTTGGGCCTACGCTTTTCAGATCTTAAATGAACCCATTACTGTAACACTTTCAACTAACAGAGAAATGAAAAAGTTCATACCATGGGTTTTAATAGAGCTGTGCGTAAATCTTATTTTTGCCGTACCGCTTATATATTACTATAGCTTTTTTGGCGCTGCTATAGCCTTCTTGATTTCAAAGATTTTTGCTATATTTACACGAAACTACCTGCTACGGAGTGTCTGGGGTATAAAAGGGTTGGAGTTAAAGGAATTATCAAGAGTTTTTGTTCCTGCTACTGTTATATTTATTGTGCTATTTTTAGCTTATTTCAATGCTGTAAGTCCTTTAAGCTTATTACTTCTAACTCTTGTATTATATTTTATATTTATATTTACTTCTAAAGACTTCCATAAAGGAATCGCTATGTTCACCAATAGGATGTAGGGAAATACTATAAATTGAGAGAGGAGTTTTAAAGGTATTTCCGATAGCAAAAGGTAAGGATATGGAAGATATCCGAATAAATCGGAGGGAATTTGATTATACAAGAGAAGTACAGGAAGCCACACAAAAAGACTTGAGAGGACTGGGGTATATCGAATGAAGAATAACAAGGTAATCATAATCGGCATTGATGGCGCAACATTTGACATTATTCTTCCTATGATGAAAAGGGGAGAACTCCCAACCTTCAAAAATATTATTGATAAGGGAGCATGGGGGCAGCTTATGTCTACCTATCCTCCCATACAGTACTAGTGGGATAGCTGAGCTTACTAAAGGCTTATAAAGAGAATAAAGCTATTGATGTGGAGAGGGTGAATGGGAAAGAATAAAGTGGTCATAATTGGTATAGACAGTGGAAGTTTTGATGTCATCCTTCCAATGATAGAAAGGGGTGAACTTCCGAATATTGCCTCCATCATGAAGAGTGGGGCGTGGGGGGATCTTCAGTCTACCGTACCTTCAGTTACTTTGCCTGCATGGGCATCCTTTTTAAGCGGTGTTAATCCTGGGAAGCTCGGAATCTTTTATCTGACGAGAGATTCTCATAGCACTTATGATGAAGGACCGCCTACAGACATATCAAGAGTCCCAGTAAAGTTTCTATGGCACCACTTGAGCGATAACGGTAAAAAGGTTATATCTGTTATCCCCTTTCCATTTCCTCCAACAAAAATTAATGGGATTATAGTCTCCAATACAGGATCTGGGGTCGGTTTAAAAGCGCTGAAGTCTTATCCATCTGAAATATCCAATGAATTGGTGAGCGCTTTACCGCTAGAGGAGGTGGGTAAGAGTCAGAGGAATTCAAAGCAAGAATATGGCCGTGGCAGTACCATTAGAGAAGAGTATCTCGATAATGTCATCAAGCATGCAGACACGGCAACGGAAATAACCAGGGATATATCTCTGTATCTATTGGGAAAATACGAGTGGGATTGTTTTATCACAGTCTTCAAATCGACAGACGATATCCAGCATAGGTTCTGGTCTTTTATGGATCCATCCCACCCTCTCTATAATAACAGGGGACAGGATTTATACGGCGATGTTATATTTGATACTTATCGAAAAATCGACAGGGCCGTAGGGGATATCCTTTCTTATGCAAAGGATGCGACAGTGGTAATGCTTTCTGATCATGGGATGGCTCCGATCCGTAAGTTTTTTTATGCAAATAGATGGTTAAACGAAAACGGATTACTGAAGATCAAAGGGGAAAGGCGTAAGGCGGATTTTAGGATAATAAAGATTTCGCTTAGAGATATTTTAAATAAGTTGAATATTAGAATAAATATTTTCCCTAATCTGAATATTCCGATTGTAAGAAGAAAATCGTTACCTTTTTCAGAGGAGATTGATTGGAGCCGCACCAAGGCGTATGCAACTACCTTCGGTATAAATATCAACATGGAAGGAAGGGAGCGTCATGGGATTGTTAAAAGCGATGAATATAATGGAATCTGCGAGACATTAAGAGATGATCTCTACCAACTAACCGACCCGCAGACGGGTGAGAGGGTTTTTGAAAAGGTTTACAGGAGAGAGGAAATTTACACTGGACCATGTTTACACGATGCACCGGATATTGTCTACCACTTTAAGAAACCTTTCTATCATGCAAAAAAAGATCTTTTTTCATCTTTTGTATTCGAAGAAATATCCAAAAAGGAGGTGGTAACAGCCAATCATCTCAACCATGCGTCTACAGGCATATTCCTTGCGAAGGGCCCTGATATCAAAACTAATGAAAGGCTTGACAGGATACATATAATAGATATTGCCCCCACGATCTTGTATTTGATGGGGCTTCCCATCCCTATGAATATGGATGGACGACTTCTTTGGGAAGTTCTTCATAAGGAAGCGGAAACCAAAAGACCTCCAAGATATATCGATTCAGAGGACCTTCAGGAATCGATGGAAGGATTGAGTCCTGAAGAAGAAGATATTGTGAAGGAGCAACTCCGGCAATTGGGATATATTTAGATAATACTTAATGCATTTAAAACGTATTATGCCTAAATGGGATTAATGAGAAGAATGCAGTTAGTTCATATTTCTATAATTATAGTGAGCTATAATACAAAAGAAGTCACAATAAATTGCCTGTTATCCGTTTATCAGAACCATCCCAAACAGCCGTTTGAGGTCATCGTTGTCGATAATAATTCTTCTGACGGAAGTTGTAAGGCAATAGAACGAGATTTTCCTGAAGTTATTTTGATAAAGAACAGTGAAAATGCTGGATTCGCTGCGGCCAATAATCAAGGTATAGAAATAAGTAACGGGGAATATGTCCTCCTGTTGAATCCCGATACCATAGTATTGCCCAATGCCTTGAACAAAATGCTTGCTTTTATAGATAATAACCCTCAGGCGGGGGCCGTTACCTCAAAAAAATGGATAGATGAAGGGAAAACCATCCAGAGCCCCTTGCTGCATCCTTTTACGATTAAACAATATATTTTTAGGTATACTTTTTTGGGAAAGCTTTTTCCTTCCAACACGGTCTTTAAAAAAATGTGGGGTAAAGATATTGAAGCCTTGCTTTCCCAAGAGCCTCTTGAGGTGGATTGTTTCCCAGGTTCATGCATGATGGTGAGAAGGGATGTGATAAAAAAGGCGGGATTACTGGATGAAAGATTTTTTATGTTTTTTGAAGATATTGATTGGTGTTTTAGGATCAAGAAAGCGGGCTATAAGTTGTTTTTAATTCCAGCAGCAGAGATAGTGCATTTGGTAAGCCAAAGTCCTTCTGGCAATTTGTCCAAAATATATCGGAGCAGCATGGTTTATTATTTAAAAAAACATTATCGTCGGCCAGTGATATGGTTTTTGAACATGCTGCTTTTGTTTTTTAGAGGCCTTTCGAAAGTTTTATCACACTTTAATTTGGGTAATGAAAAAGGAAGTGAAGCGGCCAAGCTGTTGACTTCTCAATATATGCTTCATTGGCCGACAATCTCTTTTGCTAAAAAATATATCTTAACCATATCGATGGATTCAACATTTATTAATAAAGGATTTAGTATAGTAGAAAAGAACTCTTTTGAGGTCCCTCTGAACTTACTAAACCGTTGGCCTGATGGTCATTATTTCTGGAAGATAGCGCCTCTTTATGAAAATGGACGTATAGGTGAATTCTCGACGCCAAAAATCTTCAAAAAGTTTAAAACTGGTAAAGAGAGTCTTACTCAATGATCTACAATGGTTTCTTTTTTAATAAGTCATAGGTTTCAGAGTGCTTAAGAGATGAGGAGTATCTGAGGCTCAAAATCCTCACTTGTATGCTTAAAGAGATATAAAATGGCCCACACGATTACGCGAAGAGCCAAAAAGGATTTCATTATAAATAACGCAAGGATCATCGATGTTGCTCCAACGATTCTTTACCTTATGGGCAAACCCGTTCCAGACGATATGGATGGAAGGGTCATAAACGAAGCGTTTGATGAGGAATATTTTAACTTGCTCTCATCAATTTAACGCAACACCCGTTGATACGCTTCGTAAGGTGTTTCCCAGTTTAAAGTCTTTCTGGGACGACCGTTTAACATATCCTGGACTTTCTTTATCTCTCTGCTCGTAATATCC
>Ga0209343_10001458_pt1 | contig 31911 bp, 36 predicted proteins | sample RifCSPlowO2_02_FD_184026 | JGI IMG/M metagenome (GOLD analysis project Ga0209343, IMG submission 184026) | Groundwater microbial communities from Rifle, Colorado - Rifle CSP2_plank lowO2_0.2 (SPAdes) (version 2) | ecosystem: Environmental > Aquatic > Deep subsurface > Groundwater | place... | reverse complement strand
GATTGGATTTTAAATTTCGGAATTCGGATTTTCGTCAAAAAATGTTCGAACATCAATCAAAAAACACCGCCAGTTGGGAAATGAAGTCATTGGTCCCGACTTTGTCGAGGATCCTCGATGGCTTTGCCATCGGGACTCGCCCGCTACCTGCCCGCAATCGCCTGGAGTGAAAGCGACTGGCAGACGGGCGCTGGCTCGCCAGCGGTTTTTCGCGGAAATTTTCCGCCAGAGGCGGATTTGCCTATGGCATGACAAGCAGTTTTGCCTGCCCGCCGAAGCCTCGGCGCAGGCGGGAATTCAATAAGGCCAAAAGCGGGCTTTTCTTTTCGGAATTGAAATAAATCATATTATTTGATAGTATGATACTGATAGTGTATCAAATCACTTTAATACCATCAAAATACTGCAAGTATGGCAACCGGAAACAACATAGGCGAAAATATCAAGAAACGCCGGACAAAATTGGGGCTTTCGCAAGAGGATTTTGCCCAAAAATCAGGCGTGAAATACACAACCCTTACTAAAATTGAAAGCGGGGTTATTAAAACGCCGTCCGTGCTTATGGTCGAAAAAATTGCGAAAGCCCTCGGCGTTTCTATTGAAGATTTATTGAAATAGTTATGAGATTTAAAATGAAAAAAATGCAGAAAGCTATATTTTGTTGGAGCGGAGGAAAAGACTCTTCGTATTGCTTGTACAAAATTTTAACGGAAAAATTATTCGATGTGAAGTATCTGCTTACTACCATCAATGGAAAATTTAAAAGAATTTCAATGCACGGAGTAAGAGAAGAATTATTGGACAATCAAGCCGAATCAATCGGCATTCCGCTTTTGAAAGTAAGAGTAACCGAAGGCACAAATGACGAGTACGAGAAACAAATGGAAACAATTTTGCTAAAAGTAAAATTGGAAGGAATCGATAATGTAATCTTTGGTGATATCTTTTTGGAAGATTTAAGAATATACCGTGAAAATAATTTAGCAAGGGTGGGAATGAAAGGAATTTTCCCATTATGGAAAATGGACACAACAAATCTCATAAATGATTTTATAAGACGACAATTCAAAGCCGTTATATGTTGTACAAATGACGGATACCTTGGGGAAGAATGGGTAGGAAGGGAGATAGACAAATCATTTATTGAACAATTACCTGCGACCGTTGATCCTTGCGGTGAAAACGGAGAGTATCACACGTTTTGTTATGACGGACCTTTGTTCAAAAATAAAATCAATTTTACAGTGGGTGAAGGAGTTTATAAAGCACTTGAAACAAAAACAGACAATGTTTGCGTTTTGCCATCAAATATAATGGCAAAGGGATTTTGGTTTTGCGATTTATTACCAAAAGCTTGAGCTAGTTGCCGCCGGAGCGGCGGAAATTTGCCGCCAAAGAAAAACTTGTCACCGTCATTGGCGGGATCCCGCCTTCTGAAAATTTTAAAAAGGTGGCGGGAAAATCGTCCCCCAGTAGTAGAACGCTTTGCGTTCACTACGGGGCAGGCTTTCCGCTCCGGTTCCCGCCTATCGGTCGGGCAGGCAAGGCGAGGCCCAGAGAGTTCCGTTCGGATATTTTCAAACAGACACCTCCAAGTTTTACATTCAGCGAAATTGAAAGGGGTTGCCTCTCCGCCCAAGGCGGATCGGTGGTATTTCCCCGCAATTTTAAAGGCATTTTTGAAATCACACGCCAGCGTGCGGTCGGCAATGCGGAATTTCGAACCAATCTTTTTGAGAAAATCCCGTCCGCCTATGGCGGATTCTTGCTCTGCGTATTTTTCGGCTTGGTTAACATTTAACAGATGGTCTATCATTTTTTATAAAGCTAACATGACTTTGTGTATACAAAAGCATGTTTTTGATATATAATTTCTAACGAACGATAAGAATGAAATCAGCCATGTAGTTTATGTAATAAGCAAAGTTATTTTATAGGTTTTATCATCATTTTTTCGCTAAAATAAGGCATTTTCTTATATAATGGTCATGTAATAATTATGAAAAATTGGGAGAAAGAAGCTTTGGACTGGCTAGAAAAAAGTCTAAAGCCGTTTCCACAAGAATTGAATGAAATTGACTGGAAATTAGGACTTTCAGAAAAAACAGAAAGGTTGTCACAGCATATTTCTGCTTTTGCTAATTATAAAGGCGGCGGTTTTTTAGTATTTGGAATAGACAATGGTCAAATCATGGGAATTAAAAAAGAGGAGTGTGATCAAATTTTAAAAACGTTAGGTAATATTGCGAGACAAAATTTAATTCCACCGATTTTATTAGACCATGCTGTGGTAGAGTATCAGACTAAAAATATATTAATTGTAAAGATAGATGAGGCAAAAGAAAAATCAGTTCATTTGAGAAATGGATCTATATATGATTCATATATAAGATCGGCAGGGCAAACTCGAAGATTAGAAAAAACCGAGGTGGCAAGTTTAATATCTATATCACAGGGGTTAAGATTTGAAGACGGGGTAGTAATGATAGGATTAACTGCAGAGGATGTATTAAAATTAATTGATTTCATAGCCTATTTTGATTTAGTAGAAAGAGTATTGCCAAATGGAAACGAGGCGATTATCGATGTTTTATGCTCGGAAAAATTAGTTAGAAAAAACGGAGGATTGTTTGATATAACAAATTTAGGGGCAATTCTTTTTGCCAAAAATATTGAGGAATTTGATAATTTGAAACGTAAAGCTGTTCGAGTTATTATTTATGACGGAAAAGATCGTCTTAAAACCGTTAAGGAATTGGACGGGAAAAAAGGATATGCGTCTGGCTTTGAGTCTTTGGTTGATTTTATCAATAATCTTTTGCCGACAAATGAGGTAATCAAAACGGCATTACGTGCTGATGTTAAGATGTACCCAGAGATTGCTATTAGAGAATTAGTAGCAAATGCCTTAATTCACCAAGATTTTTATATTACAGGAACCGGTCCGATGATTGAAATATTTACCGATAGAATAGAAATCTCCAATCCAGGACAGCCCTTAATAGATACTTTGCGACTTTTGGATGCTCCACCACAATCAAGAAATGAAAAATTGGCTAGTATTATGCGTAGGTTCAAAGTGTGCGAGGAAAGAGGAAGTGGAATTGATAAGGTTGTTTCTCAAACCGAATTTTTTCAATTACCTGCTCCGAATTTTATTAAAACGGATAACCATTTTAAAGCGATATTGTTTTCTCATAAAAAACTCTCTCAAATGAGCAAGGAAGATAAGGTTAGAGCATGTTATTTGCACTGTTGTTTGAAATATGTTGCTGGTGGAAAAATGAACAATACTTCTCTTAGAGAACGGTTCCAAATTGAAGAGAAAAATTATCCAATTGCATCTGGAATAATTAGCGATACGGTTGAAGTCGGTCTAGTGAAACCTTTTGATATTAATAATAAGTCTAAGCGGTATATCTCGTATATTCCGTTTTGGGCTTAAGAGACTTTGTCTTGTTGTCTTGTTTCAGTTCTGATAACGCCAAGCACACACCCCGCCAAGTTTTAAAATATGAAAAAACCGATTAAATTAAAACTACAAAAAACTCTTAAAATCAAACCACTAAAACCATTTGCTTTTGATCCGACATTTCACAAACCGGACCATTTTACTTCGGGTGATAATTACTGGGAAAAAGGCATTCGCTGGCAAACTTGGAATTGGCAAGACAAGTCGCTTGGCATTAAGTTTTCAAACAAAGGCATGACTGAAAATCCGTTAGTGGAAATAAAAATTTATGCCAAAGACAAGCTGGCAAATGATTTTGTTGATTCGCTTATTGAAGAAATCAAATATCTTTATAACTTTGATCTTGATTTGAGCGATTTTTACAATACCTTTAAAAAAGACGTTTTTCTTGGTCCGATTTTAAAAAAATGGCGCGGTATGCGTCCAGGACATCCGAGTTGTTTATATGAATATCTGATAATCGGAATGGTTTTGCAAAATGCTTCGGTGCGGCGATCTGTTCAAATGTTTAAGGCGCTTTTAGAAAATTATGGGACATTGCTTGAGTTTGACGACAAAAAATTATGGTGTTTTTGGAGTCCGGGGAAACTTCGAAAAGTAAACGAAGGCGATCTGCGGGCTTTGAAAGTCGGCTATCGGGCAAAGTCAATCAAAAAACTTGATGATTATTTCTTGCATGGATTGATTAACGAAAAAGAATTAAGAGCCAAAGACAGAGAAACTCAAATGGCAGAATTGCTGAAACTTTACGGCGTTGGGCCAGCAACTGTTTGGTATTTACTTTTTGATGTTTTCCACCATTGGGATTTTTTCAATCATATCTCTCCGTGGGAACAAAAAATTTATTCAAAATTGTTTTTTAACCAAGACCCGGGAAACCCCGTTCCAGTTCCAAAACTTCTGAAATATTTTGAAAGATATGAAAAATACAAACAACTCACTGTGCATTATATTTGGGAAGATTTGTGGTGGAAACGAAAAAATAAAAAAATTGATTGGTTAGAGAAAGAAATCCGGCTTTAATTTTAAGCGATAATCTGTTAAATGAGGAATTAATAAAATAAATTTATGCCTAATCATTGTCATCGCCACAATTGCATAGAAGAATTAAAATCCGATCATCAAAATATCCTGAAACACCTCGATGATTTAGAAGCGGTTATCAACCAAACAACTATTAATCGCACAAAAATTAAAGAATTTTTACACTTCACTGAAACATTTGCCGAACCTCACCATCAAAAAGAGGAACAAGTTTTATTTCCGGCTCTAGAAAAGAAAGGCATACCAAACGAGGGTGGGCCCATTGGTATGATGCTCATAGAGCATGCAACCAAAAGAGATTATCTTGTCAAAATGAGAGAAGCCTTACAGGAAAATAATAATATTAAACTCAAGGAAAATACCCAGGCGATGATTTCTCTTTTAAGAGATCATATCTATAAGGAGGACAATGTTTTATATCCATGCGCCCAAGACGTGCTTACCGAAGAAGAACTATCGGGTCTCGCCTCACGGTGCGAAAAAATTAAAGTTAAAATATGAAAGATAGTAGCGGACTTTAATTACAAAAATTTATTCTTAATCACACACCTATGCGTCGCTATATCTTTCTATTCAGCCTCTTCGCCGTCGTCCTGATTGCATCTGGATGTTGGTTTAAACCGGCCGATGATTTGGCAAAATCAAACGACAGTAATAAAATTGAAGAAGCCGGCAAACAGCCCGACTGTTTGTTTCAATTAGACATCCACCGCGATGATAACGCTTTCAAGGAGAAAAATTTCGGTGATAAAATAAACGTTGACGACCAACGCTTTAGCGAACTCGCTTTGTTGGACGCCACCAAACCGAAAGAATACGCGGATGGCGGCGGTGAACAAGTCGGTAAATTAGTAAATTTATCCGGCGTTGATTATCAAGACGCGGCGATTTACTTAGTAAAAAATCAGGTATTAAAAACCTACGTGCATCTTGGCTCAAAGGTTTGTCTGGTGGAAGAAAATACAGATAAACTAGACACTCTATACGCGGCCCATTTTATCGGCACTCATGAATTTTGCACGAATGAGTGCGAGACCGAAGAACTTGATTTCCGCGTGATGATAGAAAAAGACAGCGGGTTTATTTACTTGGCGAAGTAATTTACAAATTTTTCAAATACTCTTCCAATTCTTCTGGCAGTCTGCTCTCAAAACACATTCGCTCCCGGGATAAATCCTCAAAACACAGCTTCGCCGCGTGAAGAAAAAGCCGATTTAATTTCGTCTCGTTTTTTTTGGTTAACTTGCGATTGAAATACAGATTATCTCCGACAACCGGATGATTATACGCGAACATATGCACGCGAATTTGATGGGTGCGGCCGGTGTAAATTTTTACGCGCAAAAGACTGAATCGCCCATATTCTTTCTCCACAGTAAACTCGGTCAGCGCTTCTTTGCCCGGCTGAACAGACCTCATGCTTTTTAATTTTAATAAATCCACCTTCGGCCGCGAAACCATTTTGCCGTCTTTGCCTCGGTCAATCGCGAAATCTATCGCGTCATGCTGTCTCTCCATCTTTCCATAAACTAAAACCAGGTATTCTTTATCTATTGTCCGATCTTGAAACTGTTTCTTCAAATGCTCAAACATTTTCTGATTCCTCGCAACCACCAGCAAACCCGAAGCTTCTTTGTCTAACCGGTGCACAATACCGGGCCGCTTTGAATTATCCCCAATCTTTTTTATCTTCGGATATTTTCTTATTAACCAATCAACAAGTGTGTCGGCCTCGTTTGCTTCAGTCGGATGCGCTAACATCCCCGCCGGCTTCTCAACCACGACATAGTCGCCAGTTTCGCTGATAATCTTACAATTTCCTGATTTTTTGATTTTTTGATTTTTAATATTTTTTTTCTCCTCAACACCAATCGACTCTACATTTTCCATTTTGATTTTTTTATTTTTAATTTTGACGGCATCTTTTTCTTTAACCCTCTCCCCCGCCTTCTTTGGCAAATTTCCGTTCACCAACACCAAATCTTGCTTCACCATTTTCTGCGCCTGCGAGCGGGTAATGCTTAATTTTTCAGACAAAAAAACATCAAGCCGTTCCCCTCGATCGCTCTTTTTCACTAAAAACCGGTGTTTCTTCGCTTCTTTCATAGACCCAACCATTATATGGGTAAACCCTTGAAAAATCAAGTTAAATATGCTACAATACCGCCATTGCGCGCCAGTAGCTCAGTGGTAGAGCACCACCCTTATAAGGTGGCCGTCGATGGTCCGAATCCATCCTGGCGCACAAAACAAACGCACCTCAAGGCCTCGTAGTTAAACGGATAGAACATCGGCCTCCGAAGCCGAAAATACAGGTTCAATTCCTGTCGAGGTCACGATATGGTATAATAAACAAATTAGCCACAACTAAATCAAAAAATATGAAAAAACATTTTCTGTGGATTTTCGGCGGGATATTTTCAATCGTAGGAATTGGTTTATTAATCGGAGCGATTTACTCATTCACCAGCACCGCATCTTTTCTAAAAACTGCCGCCACAGCAGACGGCACAGTGATATCGTTAAAATATGTAGAAACAGTAAAAGAGACTTGTGTCAGCACCAACGATGGAATGTGTGTTGGCGGATCTACTATAGGCGGAAATTATTATCCTATCATAGAATTCCGGTTGCCAGATGAAACGGTGGTTTCGTTTAGATCAAAGGTCGGCAGTAATCCCGCGCCACACTTAGTTAGTGATAAAGTTCGTGTACTTTATGACCCCGCAAATCCTGACAACGCGCAATTGGAAGGGTTCGCTAATACCTGGCTATTACCCATAATCCTTGGTAGCATTGGCTTGGTGTGCAGTGTCGTCGGTTTGGTGACAATATTTTTCGCCGTAAAAAAACGACAATTAAAACAGTGGCTAAAACAAAACGGTAAACACATAACTGCGGAGATTACTCAAATTAGTGTTGACGAAAGCATAACAATTAATGGACGGCATCCAAATCGAATTTTTTCACAATATAAAAATCCGGAAGACAAAAAAACTTACATTTTCAAAAGCGACGCCCTATGGGACAATCCATTGCCGTCCAAAACTGTAGACGTGGTGGTGGATCCCGCGGATTATAAACGCTACTTCGTTGATCTTGGTTAATTCGCCCGATCACATCAAAAATTTTCACAAAATTATTTTTTCAATCACGAGATATCAATCACCGTATTGGTGTCTATTAATGGTCGTCGTTATTGGTGGGCCAAAGTTATACACAGCTCGCCGCCAAAAACTATTCACAAATGTTGACAAACAACTTATACTATACTCATAAGGTCGAAAGATTTTTTCCAAATTTATTTTTGTGAAAAAATTTTAAAAGAAATTTTTACGCACATGCTTGTCGTGTAAAATTTTCTTCAACGCGCGATTGCGATCCTTGGTGTGCACCATGGTCACATCAGAACCTTCACGCGTTTATCTTAATTTGAGAGGAGGTAAACCTATATGGCAAAGAAAAAAGCTAAGAAGAAAGTTAAAAAAGCCCATAAGAAGGCTAAAAAACACAAAAAAGCTAAGAAGAGAAAATAAAGTAGCTTAAAAATACTCTCGCTGAGGCGAGAGTATTTTTTATAGATTGAGATAGATTGAGATATTTTTATTTCTTCTTATCTTGATTGTGCCAATCATTTATTTGATTATTAACTCTAATTTTTACTTTTTCGTAGCGCTTTTCTAATCCAAGCCATCTTTTTTTTTCAATATACTTTTGACTGTAAGCAACCCATAGATGGCTTTGGGTCTCTTCAATTTCGCCACGAACAATATAGTAGATTCTGATCTTGTCTTTAAAATGATACCTGCCATGGGCTTCAGCTGTGTTGGCGATTACTGAATTCGCTGATCTCCGACTTTGACTTACCAGAGCATATTTTTCTTCATCGGGGTATTTATTGGAAATTTCATAAACCTCTTTCATCAATTCAAACCCCTCCTGCCAAACATCTAACTGATAAAACTTTTTATAGTTCTGTTGTGCCATATTAAAATCGTATCTCAATTTATCTCAACCTATCTCTATCTATCTCAAACTATATTCTACTGCCAGCCAATCAATCAAACCAAAATCCAGCCTGCGTATGACCAACCGGCCTTCCGCCCTCGCCCCACACCTTCACCACTCCAAACTCGCCATCATACCCGGGTTTTATGTTAATATCGCCGGCGCGGACTTTGGAGATCGCGGAGGCAATCTGTTCCAAACTCGCTTTCTTAATCTCATCCTCGCTAATGTTTAATAAGATGTTGAATTCACTGCCAAAACTTTTAATCAAACTGCCATATTCTTTTTTCACTGCTTTTGAGTTTACGCCTATCTGTAAAGTGTCGGCGATTATTTCCGGTAATGGAACCAAACTTTTGTAAGATATCTTTTTCTTTGCCATTTTTTCCGCGGCGGACACGTCGCGGTCAGATAATTCATGCACCCGATTTTCCACGCCAATCGTCAATAGTTTTTTGCAAATCGGACAAATGCCTTTTAATTTTTTCGTTTCTTCCGGCGCGCAAACAAACTTGCAATCGCGATGCCCATCATAGTGATATTTGCCCTCTTCCGGATAAAATTCAATCGTGTATAAAAACTTATCGCGATCTCCATCCTTAATAATCCGCATTACATTATCATAGGTAATATCTTTCTCTGTTTCAAACCACATCACGTTCGCTTCGCGGCCGAGCTTGGCGCAACTGTGGGCATCGGAATTGGAAACCAAAGTAATATTATCCAACGCGCTCCAGCGCCAATTCATCAACGGATTGCTGGACAGGCCGGTTTCAATCGCGAAAATCCGCGGAGTTAAATCTTCAAAACATTCTTCCAGCGAATCATACCCGCTTTTGGAACCGAACACGCCAAACCATGGCGTCCAAGCGTGGGCGGGAATCATCACCATTCGCTCGTCAACATCTAACATTATTTCCAATAATTGTTTAGCAGTCAAACCCAAAATTGGCCGTCCATCGGATTTTAAATTAAATCCCTTTGTATCTAATTTATTATTAAACTTTTCCGCTGTCCCAATATCCGGAGCGTAAATACACAAATGCAGCCGCCTCGTCTCATCCTTATGTTTCTTTATCACCGCCACTTCGGTACCGATGATGAATTTGATATTGGATATTTGATATTGGAAATTTGTCTGTATCTTGTAACTTGTATCTTGTAACTTAAGGGTGTAAACACCTTCGCCAGCCCCAATAAGATTCTTCTTTATATGTTCAAACCACGCCGGATGCGTAAAATCCCCGGTCGCGACAATATCAACGCCTTTTCTTACACACCCCGCGGCGATATTCGGCAATTCCAAATCACGCGAACACGCGCGTGAATATTTGGAGTGGATGTGGAGATCAAGAATTTTTGTAACCATAAGTCTGTGACCCTTCTGCCAAGCTAATATTTCTTTAAATGTCTTAACTGGCGGCATAATCGCTACTTTACAACTTACAACTTTTACAACTTACTACTACGTTCTTTCCGCCTGTCGCTGCTTCAAAACTAAACTCTGTCGCGCAAAGTGCTATCTGTCCATCATGATACTTTGTCTTACTGCCATATTTAACATCGCCGACAATCGGATGACCAATGTGCGCCAACTGCGCGCGAATCTGATGGGGACGACCTGTCTTAAGATTTATTTTTAACAAAGTAAGCCCATCTGTCATTGCGAGCGACCGAAGGGAGCGTGGCAATCCAGTGTCTTTTGGCGACTGGATTGCTTCGTCGCTCGTTCCTCGCTCCTCGCAATGACTTTGCACCACTTCATAATCCAATTCCGCGCGTAATGCCCTATCAACAGGTTCGTCAAACACTTCAACAAAATTCCTCTTCTCATCTTTTTTTAAATAATTTATTAACGTTCCGCTTTTATTTTTTAATTTTCCCTCAACTAACGCGTGATAAATTTTTTGCACGGTATGATTTCTAAATTGCTCTGACAACCGCGATGCGCCTTTGCTGGTTTTGGCAAACAAAACAATACCCGAGACCGGTCTATCCAATCGATGCAGAAGACCTAAAAATACATTACCGGGTTTTTTATATTTTTCTTTCAAATGTTCTTTCACTTCATCCATCAAACATTTATCGCCGGTCTCATCGCCTTGCACCAAAACACCAGCCGGCTTAAAAACCGCAATTAAGTGGTTGTCTTCATATAATACTTCCATATTGTGAGATAGATGGAGATAAATTGAGATAAAGAGGTATCTCTATCTATCTCTATTTATCTCCGTCTATATTCTTATCTCTGTTATAAACACCAACGAGCATAAATACCACACGGAAGTAACCTGCCACCACCCTCTTCAATCGCCAACTCTCCCGCCTCAATTTCGCCGCCAAACTTATTTTTTAATTCCAACAAATTATTTTTATACGCTAACGCTGAATAACCGGAAGCGTAGCCATTTATTAAAAAAAATAACGGCTGTTCTGACAAAACCTGAAAACACAAATCAAGCAATTCCAAAAAATTGTCTTCAATCTTCCACATTTCCCCGCCGGGACCATGTCCAAACGCCGGCGGATCCATAACAATGCCATCGTAGCGCCGACCGCGCTTGATTTCCCGTTTAACAAACTTTATCGCGTCATCCAAAATCCAACGAATTGGTTTATCAACCAAACCAGATGCCTCGGCATTGTCTTTGGCCCAATTGATTGCCACTTTTGACCCATCCACATGGCACACCTCGTCCCCCGCTTTTGCGGCTGCAAGCGTGGCGCCTCCAGTGTAACCGAACAAATTTAAAATATTTACGGGTCTCTCAATCTTTACTGACTTTACGGACTTTAAAGACCTTATGGACTCACCAATCCACTCCCAATTCCCCGCCTGTTCCGGAAACAACCCCACATGTTTAAAAGCTGACAAATGTATTTTAAATTTCAACCCGCCCAACTCTATAAACCAATTATCCGGCACATTTTTATTTATCTTCCAGCCGCTCTTTTCTTCACGAAAAAAAACCGCGTCCGCTTTTTTCCATTCAGCTAATCTCAACTTCGACCACAGCGCCTGCGGGTCCGGTCTTGCCACCACAATTTTTCCAAATCTCTCTAATTTCTCGCCTTCACCGCTGTCAATCAACTCGTAATCTTTTGATTTCTTTGTAATTAAAATTTCTGTCATATTTTATTTCTTAAGTCTTACGCCATATGTCCTACGTCATCACAAATCCATCCTAAACTCCTTCCCATAATCCTCAAAACCCAATTTTTTATAAAACTCATGTACTTCGGAACGGGCATTACGGCTGGTGCCGATTAATTTATAGCATCCCAATCTTTTTGCTTCATCAATTACCACGTTGACTAATTCTCCGCCGATTCCCTGCCTACGATAAGATTCTTCAATAAAAACGTCTTCAAGAAAACCGTATGGTTCCGAGTGTAGACCATTGTAAATCAAATAAAGATACGCGCGACCGGCTGTCTTGCCGTCTTTTTCAGCTACAAACTTAATCGCCTCGGATTTTATTTCTTGTCTATTTATCTCCATATATCTCAATTTATTTTTAATTTATCGCCAATCACCTCGCGTAAAATTTTCCCTAATTTATCACTGCACAAACAGCCATCTTCTTTTCTATAATCCGTCCTGACAATATTCAACCCATCTTGATTTTCACAATCATCCGTAAAAACTTCCCAGCCTCTTTTTTCATTAACGGCTTTTTGAATGTCGCTTAATTTAGTATCGCTAAGCAAAGTCAAATCCAGCTTCCGAGGCAAATATTTCTCCAGAGTTTGGATAGCGCCGCTGACAGTGGTCGGGCCGGTTTCACCATCTTTGATATACGCGTTACCAATAGAAAAAATGAGTTTTGCTTTTGACTGCGCGATGGCGGTTTTCACTCCGGCCGGCAAAATCGCGGCGATTATACTGGTGTAGATACTGCCTGGACTAAAAATGATATAATCAGCCGCCGCAAGCGCTTCTCGCGCTTCAGAATAAATCTGCCCGGCCGGCTCTAACCATGCTTTCTTGATTTTTAGAGAACGATCATAATTTGGCATATCAATCGCCGCTTCGGTTTTTATTATTTGCCCATTTTCCAATTCCACACACAAGTCTGTCTGATCTAAAGTTGCAGGATAAACATGGCCAACCGCTTCCACACTTTGTTCCAGCGCTCGTACCGCTGACATAAAATCTCCGGCGTATTTACCAGCCAGCGTTAAAAACAGGTTGCCTAAATTGTGCTCGGCTAATTTACCCGCGCCGGAAAACCGATTGCTGTAAAAAATTTTTCTTAAAACCGGATAATCCGACAATGATAATGACAAAATCGCGCGCAAAATATCACCTGGCGGCAAAGTATTGAATTCCTGGCGTAAACGGCCGGAAGACCCGCCGGAATCGCTCATGGAAATCACCGCGGAAATATCAAAAATATCGCGATGTTGTTTCAACGCCTCCAGCGCTATCGCGCTGCCGTTCCCGCCACCGATCGCAACCACACGTTTTTTTGTAATCTGATCGTTCATATTTAGTTACTTAAAAAACTACTCCACCGTCACACTCTTCGCCAGATTCCTCGGCCTGTCAACATCCTTCCCTAAAATCACCGCCATATGATACGCGAACAACTGCAGGGGAATCGTGTTTAAAAGCGGTTCCAACAATTCCATGGTCTGCGGCACGTAAATAATATCATCGGCCAAACTCTGCGCCTCGGCATCGCCCTCGCTGGCCAACAAAATCACTTTAGATTTGCGCGCTCGCACTTCCTCAATGTTGCTGCGCATTTTTTCATAAAGCTGATTTTTTGTCATTATCGCCAGCACCGGAAACTCCGGAGACAGCAGGGCGTTAACCCCGTGTTTCATTTCTCCGGCCGGATAAGCCTCGCTATGGATATATGAAATTTCTTTTAATTTAAGCGAGCCCTCTGAAGCGACCGGAAAATTTATACCACGCGCCAAAAATAAAAAATCGTGGTAGCCGCTGTATTTTCCGGCCAATTTTTTAATTTCCTCGCTCTTTTTCAAAATAACCTGCATCTTTTCCGGAATTTCCATCAAGGCGCGAACCAGCCGCTGACCGGTCGCCACAGTCATATGCCGCAAACGACCGAATTGCACGGCATACAATAATAGAATCGCCACCATATTGGTGTAAGCTTTGGTGGAAGCCACGGCCAATTCCGGTCCGGCGTGAATATATGTGCCGCCGTCGGTTTCCCGCGCGATTGTTGAACCGATTACATTCACAATACCGCGCGTGAACGCGCCTTTTCTTTTAGCTTCGCGCAGGGCCGCCAATGTGTCAAATGTCTCGCCCGATTGTGAAATGGCAAATACTAACGTTTTATTATCAATAATCGGATCCCGATAGCGAAACTCTGACGCCACATCAACTTCAGTCGGGATGCCGGATAGACGTTCAAACGCGTATTTGCCGGCCATGGCCGCGTGCAACGCGGTACCGCAAGCAATTAAAATAATTCGGTTTACTGAACGCATCTCCGCGTCTGACATATCCAAACCGCCCAAATGCGCCGTGCCTTCTTCCAAATCAATCCGCCCGCGAATCGCGTCTTCATAAACCACCGGCTGATCAAAAATTTCCTTCAACATAAAATCATCATAACCCTGCTTCTGCGCTTTCTCTTCATTCCACTCTATTTCTTCAACGCATTTAGTAACCGATTCATCTCGCAAATTAAAAGTCTCAAATCCGGAACGGCTGATTTCCGCGATTTCGCCATCGTTCAAAAACGCGACCTTTTTTGTATAAGCTAACAGAGGTGCCGCATCGCTGGCAACATAATATTCACCATCTCCAATTCCAACCACCAATGGACTGCCTAAACGCGCGGCCACGATTTTATCCGGATGGTCAGCGTGCATTACGACTAACCCATAAGTTCCGCGCGTGTGCATCAGCGCTTTTTCCACGGCGCGGCGCAAGTCGCCGTCATAATGAGATTCAATCAAATGCGCCAAAACTTCAGTATCGGTTTCTGATTTAAAGCTATGTTTTGCTCCCAAGTGTTCTTTCAGTTGGCGGTAATTTTCAATAATGCCATTGTGGGCGATGATTAATTTCCCGTCGCAGGCAAAATGCGGATGCGCGTTTTCTTCAGTCACGCCGCCATGCGTGGCCCAACGGGTATGCGCGATGCCGATCGTGCCTTTCATTTCTTTGTCCTTGTTTTTTAATTTGTCAGCCAGCGCGTCAATTTTCCCCACCGCGCGGATTCGCTGTATTTGTATCTTGTCTCTTGTTTCTTGGTCATTTAAAATGGCAATCCCGGCACTATCATAACCGCGATATTCCAAACGCCGCAAACCCTGCAATAATATTGGCATTGCTTCTTTGTTTCCGATGTAACCGATGATTCCGCACATAGGGTTGGATATTAAATATTGGATATTAACTATTATTTTCTACTTTTTTGGATAACAGCTTTTAATATATTTATTTAGCTCCCAATGTAATGCGTTAGCTTTAGATAAAAAATCATCAAACTCGTTTTTGTCAATCATTTTTCTTTTATACAAAGACAGTATCCAATGTTTAGTTTCTAAAAGTGACCCGCGGGAATTATAATAAAATTTAATTCTATCTAAATAGTGATATCTTCCATAACCTTCAGCTATATTTGCCGGGACCGAATCTGTTGCACTCACAAACTGAAAACCAATCACTTTTTTATATTCCCAACTCAACTTAACATAAATCTCCCACGCTTTATCCGATAACTCCACGGCCATCCGATACACCTGCAAATCTCCTAATTTAATATATCCTTCCTCCATAAAAATACCAAATATCTAATATCAAATATTTTTCGCCAGTCCCCACGCTTTTTTATTTTCTGCCCAATTCGGTTTCTTTCCCAGCTTCTCTTCCAGCAACCCAAACACTCTATCTTTCTCCAACACGCCCTTTCCCTCCAACATCTTTGCAATCAAACCCAAGAAAAAGATGTTCTGACTCTGTCGCGGAATTTTTTGCTCATCTATTTTTTTTTCAAAATCGCAAATATCCAATATCAAATATCCAATATCTTTACATCTGTGGTTGGCCGTCCGTTCCCTCGCTTGATCCGACATCACCACCAAAACATCCGGCTTGCTAAACTTCGGATACGCGATTTCGCTGTTGGAAATCTGAATAAACGCCAGCGACACACCGCCGCGTTGTTCCAAACCGTAATTCGGCATGTGGCTGACAAAAAATCCGCGTTGAATCGCCGCGCGGCAAATTAAATCAGACATCAATTGAATGCCTTGCCCGCCATCGCCGCTTAATAGAATTTTTAATAGCATATTTCTTTTACTCCACTCCACTTTACAAGGAGAGTGAAATTAAAATTCACCAATTTTAAACACCTTCTTCATCTCCTCCACTCTCTCATTCGTCTCCGCTCCTTTGGTGCGCCAGTTGGTGGGGCAGAATGATAGTACTTCAACGAGCGCGAAATTGCCGAGCTGGCACGCCTCAACCGCCTTATTTAAATATATATTTAACTGTTTAACATCATTAACCGCGGCGCGGGCTAAATATGCTTTCGGAGACAAGCCGCGAATCAATTCCGGCCCCAGCACCGGCGGCTGGTCATTGCCAACCGGAGAGGTGTCTGTTTTTTGTTCAACCATCGTTGTCGGCGCCATTTGCCCACCGGTCATCGCGTAAACCGTGTTATTGACGACAATCACCAAAACTGGATCATTGCGCATAGCCGCCCACAGCAAACTCTGCAAACCGATTGCGTAAGCGCCACCATCGCCAACCAAGGCGACAGAGAGCAAATCCGGTTTAGCGCGATTGAAACCGACCATTGTCGGCACCACGCGGCCGTGATGAGTTTGAAAAGTGTTAATCGGCAACAAATCCCAAGCCAAAAGCGAACAGCCAATGTCCAAACCCAACGCGGTTTTTTTCTCCAATTTTTTTTCCTTCAAAATAGCATGCAAAAACCGCAGTACCACCGGATACCCGCAACCTGGACAAAATTTCGCTTCTTTAGACATACAACATTTATAATGATTCGGATAATCCTGATAATCCAAATTTACGGATAAACAACATTTCGTATTTGTTTATCTGAATTATCCGGAATATCTGGATTATTAAAATTATTCAAACAATTTAACAACTTCCTCCGCTTCAATCCCCTCCGCCGGCTTGTACAATCCGTCAACCTCAATCGCCGCATCCAGATTCTGTTTCACCAAATCTCTCAACTGCCCCATGCTGGATTCAACAATAAATATTTTTTTGACTGATTTGGCAAGTTTATTCAATTCATCTTTCGGAAATGGGCTCAATGTAATCGGGCGAAACAAACCGACTTTCTTTCCAGCCTTCTGCAACTCGTCAACCGCCTCTTTCGCCGCCCCGGCCACAATCCCATGCGCGATAATCAATTCGTCAAAGTACGGACAGGTCGCGACCTGTCCTCTACCGCAAAACACTTCGGACTTTATGACTTCGCTTCCCATCTTTTCAAAATCTTTTTTGTCCTGCGCCAGCTTCTCCCCCAATTCTTCTTCAAACGTATAAATATTCCTGATATTTTTTTGCGTATTTTCTGAAATAATCGGCTCTGCTGAAAAATTCTTAATTTTAAAATCCAAATCTACCAACTGCCTGGTTTTCATTAAAAATCCGTCTGACAAAACTACGGTTGGAAAATTATATTTCCACGCGTTATTAAAAGCCAACCGCGTATATTCGTAAAGCTCCGACAAGTTGCTCGGTGAATAAACCAGCCGCAAACCCTCGCCATTACCGCCATGAATCGCCAGATTAACTTCCTGCTGTGAATAAATAACCGTGCCGGACGATGGACCGCCGCGCTGAACAACAATCACCACTACCGGCAAACGCATGCCATCGGCCATGCTCAAAGCGTCCTGCATCAAGACCGTGCCTGGCCCGGCGGTGGCGGTAAACGCCTTTTCTCCGGCCAAAACCGCCCCGCAGACGCAAAAACCAGCGGCGATTTCATCTTCGGTTTGTAAATATTTCAAACTTTTGTCTGTCTGCGCTTCTCTAATCCAGTGCGACAATATCTCGGTCCCAGGCGTTATCGGATAACCAAACATCATCTTCGCGCCAGCGTCAATACAGGCTTTAACCACCACTTCTGCGCCTGTTAAAAATTGTTTTTCTTTCATACAATCATTTTATGCCCTCTCCTCATTAGGAGAGGGTTGGGTGAGGTCTCGTCGCGGTTGGCGAGCGAGACCCCCTCCCTGACCTCCCCCTAGTGAAGGGGGAGGGATTTATTGGCGTTTTTTTTCATCCGCCACTCTCAATTCTTCCGCCGTATTTATCCCAAACCACTCATTCGGATTTTTTAATTTAATCACTTGGTATTTTACACCTTGTCCGCGGGCGATGGCCAGCGCTGTCGGCAATCCGTATTCGCCTAATTTACGCAAAGGCGGCATGGTTGGAAACATTTCCTCAAACCATTCGCAGTCAAAACAAAATGTCCCGGTGCTAACCTCCTTCGTGTTTTTTTCCAAATCTGTCCAATATTCTTTTTCAATAATCGCGATAGACTTGTCCGAATAACGCACAATCTTGCCGACCAAGCCCGGATTTTCCAGTTCGGCTGACAAAAGAGACAGCCTCGCCTCTGCCTCGCGATGGGCATTGATAAAATCCAAAATCGTTTCACTAGTATAAAACGCACTGTCATCGCCGCCAATCACCAACACCTGTTTTATTTCCGGCGGCAACGACCTCATCCCGACATAAGCCGCGTGCGCCGTGCCCTTTTGTTCTTCTTGAGTCGCGTAACTGACGTTGTCGCCAAAATGTTCTTGCACTTGCTCTTTTTGAAAACCAACGACTAAACAAATTTGTTTTTGGCTGAATCCAGCTTGTTTTAACGCGTCAATAATATAACTCACTATCGGCCGTCCGCCGATTTTCAGCATCACTTTTGGCGCGTCCGCGCAGTTTAATCTGCTTCCCCTGCCCGCTGCCAACACCACTACACCTATGTTATTTAAGTCCAATGACATAATTTTTTATAGCGGTCAACGATGGCAAATAAATTAGATTTTTTACTTCTCCGTCGTTGCTCTTGCGGCCGTGCGGTCCGTCCACGCCAACCATAAACAGGCTGTCAAACTTTTTTCGCAACGCAATATTTTCTCGCCAGCTGTCATTAACAAACAAAATTTTATAATTCTTCTCCACAAATGGCCGCAGATACTCGTTCTTATGGCCTTTCAGTATCACTATCTCGTCAAATAATTCCGCCATCCCGCAATGTTTGATTTTTTCTTCTTGAAATTTGAAATCCCCGGCGGTCAACAAAATTACTTTCTCGGAAACTTCTTTTAAGAATTTTATAAAATCCATGCTGTCCGGAAATAAATAATCATTATTCACCAGATTATTCAATTCCCGGACAACTTCCTGCCCCAATTTACAGCCCCGCGCACGCAAAAAATCAACGTGCTCCTGAAAATTATAATCAAACTCTTCTTTGCTTACAGTGCACAAAGACTCGCGATAAGTTTCCTCATAATCAATTCTACTTATTCCGCGCGAAGAAAAAATCGCCCAAATGTCATCGCCGAATTTGCGCGTGTCAAAAATTGTATAATCCAAATCTAAAAACGAATAATCAAACTTCATAACACTTTTAATAATCCAGATATACGGATAATCCAGATTGACAGATACGACGCGTTATCCGTAAATCTGGATTATCAGGATTATCCGAATCATTATAATTTATCCCACAAATTATCAAAAATTATTTTCTGTGTTTCAAACACGCCGTAATTTTCTATCACCACGCCAATCGGCTCGCTCTTCGCATTCAATGAAATATACGCTGTCTTGCCCGGATAAATAATAATGTAAGTCTCACCAATGTGCTTATCTTGCTTACTCTGCCTATTTTGCTTATCAAGCCCGATCACCAACCATTTTCTTTCATCCAGCCCGCGCAATTCGCCCTCCCCGCCCAAAGAAATCGCCTTAACCGCGATTCCTTTCGCTATTCTAACATCGGAAAATGTCGGAAAGTTTCCATACAGATATTTTTTTACCCCTTCCGCCGAATAAATGCGGTACATTTTTTCTTCATCTTCTTCGCAGGTTGTTAAAACATCTTCCAAAATCCGGTTTAACTCATCCTTTTCATAATACCGCGCCACCGGTCTCTCGCCACCGCGGTTATAAACCGCTTGTAATTCTAACACGGCTTTGTCTAATTTACTATCCACCTGCTCCAATTCTTCTTTTTTTGAACGAACCAAATGCTGTAATTTAACAGGATCTTCAGCCATAAAACACTGCTTGGTGTCTTTTTTATAAAAACTAACCAATCCATGCTCTTGCAACCAGCGTAGAGAATCATAGGTGGTGCCACGGTTCAAATCGCAAAATTCCGCTAATTTCCGCACTGAATTCGGCCCCAGACGCAACAATGCCAAATAAACCTGCGTGGTTTTGTCAGAAAATCCTATTTTTCTCAAAAGCTCTATACTCATATCTTTGCTCATTTAAGCATACCAAACAATATAAAAACTGTCAAATTTCAGGCAACAGAGTATGTGGACAAAAATAGTGAAGCCCCGAGGAGTGTCGGGGCGAAGGTGAGAATGAACGAAAGACGAAATTGACGAAAGGGTTAAAGAGCGGAAGAAAGAAGGGTTAGACTGCGGAGCGAGAGCGGATGTTATCGTTGGCATTGCCAGGATGGTAGAAGCTGACCTGAAGCTGATCGCTGTACCAGCTGACGCAAGGAACGCTGCCAGCGCTGCCGCGCGAACCAGCGCAGAGCGTCCAGCTATGCATGTCCAGATGGAACCCTTTAGTCCGCCACCAGATGAAGAGGCTGAGCAAGAGCTGCTCAAGCAGGGTGATATGCTCTCCACCGCGCTTGGTGAGTTTGTTGGCCGAGAGATTCTTGTTCTCCTCATCCGCTTCAATGCGGTTGCGGAAGCGGACCGCGTACGGACCGTTGTCTGCTTTCCGTTCCTCTTTCTCTTTGTCGATGAGGCTGTCAAAATCATCACCGTACCATGAAGAGACCTTGAGCAGATCAGAGCACTTGGCCCACACGCGGTTGTAGATCATCTCCTTGATGACGAACACCACCAAACCGAACCCGCCAGGATCGTCCGGGATTGAAACTTTGGGTAGGTCAACGGTAATTCCGAAAACCTGCTTGTAGAACCTCTGCCACTCAATCACCCAGCCGTCGGCCGGAGTATCAGTGTTGGCCGAGGCCTGCTGCTCCGAACGGTCCAGCGTCGCCAGGAAGTTGGGGTCATCGTTGACAAGTTGCAACATCCGCAACATGTCCGGCAGGCTCCGCTTGCCGTCCGCGACCCAGATCAGAATCTGCCCGAGAAGTTTCAAGAACCTCACAAACGAACGCTCGTTGCCGCTCTCCACGGCTTCCTGACCAGTGTTCATGGCACACTCCTATAGTGAAAGAACACCTACGACCGCTATGCACGGTCGCTTCCTCTTTGCCCGCCAACATGGAGGGCATTGAAAGAAGATGCTTTAATCTAACCACACCGATACATTGTTGTCAAGCTTGCCAAATAAAAAAAGTCCCGTTAGGGACGCCAGATAATAGCCAGGCACTTTAGTGCCTGGAAGAATCACGTTGTAACATCATAAGTCCCGTAGGGACGACACCGTATTCAAAACAAATATTTTGGATCAAAACCAATCTTAATTTCTTTTTAATAATTCAATGTATTCTTCTTCAAAACTCATCTTTTTGTGGTGTTCTTCTTGATTGGCAATATAATTTTCAACAATGTCGGCTTGCGATCTGCTGACTGTAAAAACCCCGTAACCGTTTTGCCAAGAAAATATATTTAAATCCGTAAAATTATCGTGTATCCATTTTGACGAATTTCCTTTTAATAGTTGGACCGCCTTTGACACAGACAGATCTGGTTTTAATGATAATAAAATGTGGACATGATCACCAGCGCCTCCGCTAGTTAATATTTTAAAATTATTTTTATTGGCAATGCCGGATATGTATGGAAAAAGACGATTTCGTAATTCTTTAGACAATAATTTTACTCTTTCTTTGGTACTGAAAATTGCATGAAATAATAAGTTGGAATAGGTGTTAGACATGTGCTTGTGTCGTCCCTACGGGACTGAATTTTAAACGGTGATTTATCCCAGGCACTAAAGTGCCTGGCTATTATCTAGCGTCCCTGACGGGACTTTCACGAATGTTATGTACATTGTGCAGGCAATTTAAGATGCTAAATTGTCTATAAAATTTATAGCCCGTTCTATTATTTCGCAATCCGATCCACAAAAATCTTTCGGCTTTTGTTTGGTCATGTCTTAATCCACGACGAAATTCTCTTTGTCTAAAAACATCTAATTTATTTTCCATAGTTAATCCTCCTACGCCGACGAGACCTCTCCCTCGCCCTCTCCTCTTACGAGGAGAGGGAACACCGCTTGCCTAACGATTGGTCGTCCCTACGGGACTTTTGTCCTATGTCCTACACCCTACGCCTTACGCCCCGCCGCCGCCCTCGGATCCAACACATTATTTTTCAATTCCTTCCACGGATACAACGGCCATTCTTTAATTTCGCGGCCAAAATAATCAGGGGTAAATTCTGCCCAAGGCTGTTTGTATAAAACCGCGTATTTTACTTCGGCCGGATTTTTAATACCCATATAAGCGTCAACTAATTTTAAAGTCGAGCCGGAAACCACCATTTCATCAACCACTAAAACTTTCAAACCTTGAATATCTTTTGTTAATTCTTGAGTAATCGTTGGTCGCTCATTCAGCTCCTGGTCTTTGCCATTTTTTTGTGTTTTGGAAAAATCAACTTTAATCACATAAAGCTGTTTATTGCCCAAAACATAAGCGATCATAGACGCTGGTATCAAACCGGAGCGAGCGATGGAAATAATCACATCCGGCTCAAAATTATCTTCCCTCATCCTGTCAATGATACGCAAAACATCCTGTTCCACATCTTGCCAGGACAAATTCACCACTCCCTCGCTTTTGTCATAATACTTTTGCGCGATTGGGTTCATAACTTTCCGTCTCGCGCTAAACTCACCAACTTCGCCTGTTTCAAAAACGCCTCTTGCCCAACTTTCACATTCTCGCTCTTCCCGCCCCAAGCTTTAAGAGCTGACGCCTGCAACGCCCGTCCATAAGAAAACGACAATTGCCACGGACAACCGGCTGACAATTTATTAATTTCATTCAAAGTTTCGCAAGCAAACTCCTCGCTCTGCCCGCCGGACAAAAAGGCAATTCCGGGAACTTCGGCCGGCACGGTTTCTCTCAAACATTTAACCGTCATCTCCGCCACTTCTTTAGCGCTGGCTTGTTTCGCGCACTCTGAACCGGAAATTATCATGTTTGGCTTTAAAATCATGCCATCAAACGCCACGCCGACTTTTTTTAATTCAACAAAAACTGTTAATAAAACTTTTTTTGTTACTTCAAAACATTTTTCAATTGTATGATCTCCATCCATCAAGACCTCCGGCTCCACAATCGGCGCTAAATTGTTTTGCTGGCATAATTTCGCGTATTTCGCCAACCGTTCAGCATTAATTTGAATGCATTTGTCAGTTGGAATACCCGCGCCGATTTTTATTAACGCGCGCCATTTGCAAAACTTCGCGCCCATGTTTGCATATTCCGGTAGTCTTTCCAGTAATCCTTCTAAACCCTTGGTAACAACTTCATCAGGTGAGTCAGCCACGGCTTCCGTGCCCTCGTCAACTTTAATCCCCGGCAATACACCTTGTTTTTCTAAAACTGTCACAAAAGTATGGCCATCGCTCGCGCGCTGGCGAATGGTTTCATCATATAATATTACTCCGCTGATGTATTCGCCAATGTTTGGAGCGGTAAAAAGCAGTTCGCGATACGCTTTGCGATTGTCTTCCGTGTTTTCTATATTAATTTTTGCCAATCGCTTGCCAATTGTTGGCGTGCTTTCGTCGGCTGCTAAAATACCTTTCTTTTCAGCAACCATTTGTTTAGCAATTTTATTTAATTCACTCATAAAATTAATTACTTAATTTATAGATACTCTTGATGACAACTAAAGGCGGCAGACGGCCGGCAATTCCCCCACCAACGGCCTAATATAATCCACAAACTTTTGAGTTACGCCATTTGCGCCTTCAATAAACTCATCCGCCATCGTTGTTGTTCCTCCGGCAACGCGCGACAACTCAACCAATTCATAGCTTATTTTATAATCTCCAGCCCGTCTCATAACAACCGAACCATCAACATCTCCGCTCATGGCAAAACGAACGGCTTGAGCGCCAACTTCGCGCGCTTCTTTGGCATCGGTTTCACTGACACAACCCAAAAATGAACGTTGTAAATATCCAAGTGTGTCCGCTCTGACTCGTTTAATCTCCGCTTTAGCTTTGATTTCATCCGCCAACAAATCTCCCAACATTCCACTGCCTGACAATTGCACATTGCCGTGCGCGTCGCGCTCAATTTGTTTGGAAAGTTTGATAGCAATCGGCACACCATCTTCATCAGCCACACCTTCTGAAACAGCAACCACACAACGTCCGTACTTTTTATAAACATTTTTTACATCTTCAACAAAACGAATAATATTAAACGGCTTTTCCGGCAAATAAATCAAATGCGGTCCATCATCAGGATATTTTTTTGCCAAAATTGAGGAAGCGGTTAAAAATCCGGCATGCCTGCCCATTACCACGCCAATATACACGCCGGGCAATGACGCGTTATCCAAATTCACGCCCGCGAACGCGCTCGCGACGAATTTCGCGGCTGAACCAAAACCGGGGCAATGGTCGGTTTCCAGCAAATCATTATCAATTGTTTTTGGAACATGGATGACACGCAACTCGTAGTTGTCCGCTTTCGCGGCCGCGTTAATAATTCCGCAATTTGACGCTCCGTCGTTACCGCCAATAAAAAACAAAAACTTGATACTATGCATTTTTAAAATCGCGAACATTTTTTTGCAATACTCGTCATCCGCTCTATCGCGCGTGGAACCGAGCGCGGAACCGGGTGTTCTTGCAATGAGTTCCAACTTATCTGCCGGATAATCGGTTAAATCCACAAAATCCTGTTTTACGACACCGGCAATCCCGTGCCTGGAGCCATAAATTTTGCAGGTCAGATATTTTCTGGCTTCAAGCACAATGCCAACCAAAGTCTGGTTTATCACCGCTGTCGGCCCGCCGGCCTGAAGTACTAACGCGTTGGTTTTTATCTTATTCATAGTGAATATAATATATCATATGGAAAAACGGGTTTCAAGTATATACTAAAATATCCTGTTTTAACGCGAAACAATTTCCATGCTTCACTAGCCCCAAATAAGAACGCAAGGTTCCTTCAGTCGGATGCATTCCTATTCTCGCGAACATCCTCTTTTTTGTTTTTGTACGCAAAACACGATGGTCGTTAAATAATACCCAACCAAGAAAATCCATGCCAGAAGCAATAGTTTTAATAAAAAGTTTGTTTGGATGGAGTACGAGCGACAGCTTTGTTTAAGTAAATATTGGCAAATAATTGAGATGTCAAGTTGCCGAGTGGCAGGCCAACTCCGTCATTGCGAGGAAGCCGAGATCCCTCGTCTCCAATCGGGACAAGCTCCACAATCTCATTGTCCAACGATACAGATTGCTTCGTCGTCGCGCGAGCTCCTCCTCGCAATGACGGATGATTGCCTTTGTTTGAGTAACTTCCGATCACCTCCTCCAACAGTAAAATGATGCCATTGTCCGGAATATATTGTTTAAGTATATTTTTAAGAATACAATGGTCAATACTATCAAAAAACTTTCTAATATCGCATTTTAGTATCCAGCAGGTACGAGTGTGATTTTGACTAACTTTGTAAGTGAGAGAACGAAAGTGATTAATAGCTTTGTGAGTGCCTTTATCTTGACGGCAAGAGTAAGAGTCGCCAATGAATGTTCTGTCAAAAAATGGGTACAATATTCTGTAAATAGCATGGTGTAGAAGACGGTCGTGGACAGAGGCCTTGTGAATGTGCCGGCGTTTTGGGTCATTGACGTAAAAACTTTCGTAACCGCCGTGTTTGTAAGTGCGATTTGCTAAATCTTGGTGAAGTGATACAATGTTATCCATCAGGTAGCGAGAAAACAATTGTACATCTTTTTTGTTTTTCTTGTCCGCGATAAAATCTTCCCACGCCAATAATAAATTTTCTAATTTAATAATGTCATTGTAAGTATGCAACAATTGGATCTTCATAACAATAGTTTTGGAACTATTAAGCCCCCCCCCCCGTTTGGCTGATAAAAAATTCTCTATTTTGTTTGAAACAAAATCGTGTTACAAAATTTGGTGCGGATTTTTGAACAAAATACCACGCCATATCCGTTACACACTAGCGATGAAAATTGACAATTTATTTACAGACATTTTAGAAATAGCTCTGTTGGCCAAATTCGCCAAACCAGAAGAAAAAATTATCCAACTGGCGGAAATGGACAAAAAACTTTGCGTGTTAAAAGATTTTGTCACAACTCTCTGGGAGATAAAAGCGATTGACGAACACAAGTATGGATTGCTCGCGGAAAAATTAGCCGCGGTTGGCAAAATGATTGGCGGATTTATAAATAAAAAAATAAAAATTGCGCAAACAAAGACGGAGTAACCTCCGTCTTTTGACTTCTTTTATACCATCAGAGCGAGACAACCAATGTCGCTATTGGCATCGTTCCAGCTCCAGTTGTCGCAGTTCAAGCCATCGCGGTTGAAGTTGCCGAGATTGAGCCGGTTGCCACTGTCGCGGAGGCGGGAACAATTATGCCTGTGGCCACCAATGCCACTGCCCCTAGAATACTCTCGGGGCTGAACCGAATTCGGAGACGTTATCTCCATAGACACAAGCACGGGGTGTAAAAAGCAAGAACCCCCGGCGCGAAGCACGGGGGTTCGGGAGTTCGGGTGTCCGAGGTACCGTTTGGTACCAAAGACACCACACATTCACAGGTTGGCGGACTTCCCCAAGTCCACCACCCCCAGAGCGAGACAACCAATGCCGCTATCGGCATTGTCCCAGCTCCAGTCGGCGCAGTGCAAGCCATCGCGGTTGAAGGCGCCGAGATAGAGCCGGTTGCCACCGCCGCGGAGGCGGGCATTAGTGCGCGCCCATAGACCTCCCAGCGGGATGCGTTCGCCGGTCTGGTTGTAGTTGGTAATGATTACACCAGACAGGATGGACGGCTCGCCAAAGGAGCTGAAGAAGTGAGCCGGCAGACCGTACTTCTCCCGCAGTTTGGCCAGCAAGACCATCTGCCCGTCCACATTCTTGTTCACACTGTCCGGAACCAAACGGGGCGGGCAGAACAGCACCGAGTCAGTTGTGGGCTTGTCGTCAAAGTCCCAGTCCTGAACGTTCTGGAACCCACTGTAGCATGGACCCAGCTTCGGCGCATGCTTCAGCATGTAGCCCGCACGAGACGTCCAGAACGGAGAGCTATGGTAGCCGAAGTGATCCACCGCGCACTTCAGCCCGGCTTCGCACAGATTGCCGGCGTCCTGCTCCGACATAACGGAACCGAGAGCCGAGACGACCGAGACCTCGCTGACGAGGCGGGTGAAGTACGGAACCGAAACGTCGTCGGCACCGACCACCTTCAACAGTTTAGTGCCAGTCAACACCTCCTCCATGGTGGCACCAGTACGCTCCACCTTGTGCGCCAGAGCCGCCAACTGTCCCACAGTACGATCCTTTACTCTAACCAACGGACTAGACATGACACATTCTCCTCTGAGCTTTTTTATCGCCCAAAAATTTCCCCTAAACCCGGGACAGGTCTCCTCCTCGCCATGAGAAGAAGCCGCTATGCGCCAAAACACAACGGCCTTCTCTCATAACTTATTTTAGCTTAATTATATTGAAATGAACGAATACTATATTATACTCCTTTTTCAAAAGTTTGTCAAGGGTGTGTATTGGTAGCAATAGTCTAATCTAAACGCACCACCTAAATGGTAAAATACGGCTTTAACCATAAAGGTGGCGAATATGTCAAATGAGTTTACGTTTTACGAACGATGACAGAAAAGGCATAGCCGAAAAACCGGTAAATTACGCATACCGGAACGGAAATCCATCCATGAACAACTGAACGACCGATCGCGGAAGTGTTTAAACTACTTATCACCTAACGAGGTTATTAACAAAGCGGTGCTGTGAAAACTTGATTATTTAACCATGGCAAGAGGGACGGCATCTCGGAAATTAAACCTCTTCGTTTCAAAATCTGTGTAATCCAACAAAATCCGCCCAAATCAATGCTATTAGCCATTATAATCATCCTTTGGCTCTTCTTCATCTTCATCAAAATTATCCTCTACCACCAAATCAGTGTCTCCATCCTCATCTTTATCCTCAACTTTAAACCCGCCATAATCCGCGCCCTTTTCACCCAACGCTTGTAGCCAAAGCTCACCGGCATTCTCTTCAAATCCCAAATCTTCAGCGTGTTCAGCGTGCCACTGATCAAATGCCACCCGCAATTCATGTTCATCCGTGGCGTTTTCCAATGCATCCTCCAGCAAAGCGTATTTTTCCTGGTGCGACAGCGCCATTTCTTTCTCCATCTCATCAAACAAAGATTGAACGTGAGAAAGAACCGCTGACTTCATTTGATCATAATTATTCTTTGGCATAATTTGGCATTAGTTTCATTGTTAATATTTATATATTCTTTCACTAAAAAAAGCAATAGCGGGTAGTTGTGGATAAACGACAAAACACAATTAACAAAACGCAAACGACAACACCCTTGAACACAAACGTTTTGTTTGATATATTGGTATGGGTTATGTTAATTGGGTTTTGTGTTTTAAAAAGTATGGCGACGACCTCTCTCGTCTCATGGAACGTCAACGGCATCCGCGCTGTGGTAAAAAAAGGTTTTACTGATTTCTTAAAAAAAGAAAAACCGGATGTTTTGTGTTTGCAAGAAGTAAAAATAAACGACTCGGCAAGGGACAAGGAAACATTTGATTTTCAAAATTACACTGAATATTGGAATTCGGCCCAAAAACCGGGTTATGCCGGCACCGCGATTTTAGTAAGTGAAAAATTGGCACAACCGATTATAACCAACGGACTCGGCATAACAGAGTTTGATAGCGAAGGTCGTGTGCAGACGGCCGAGTTTGAAAATTTTTTTTTAGTCAACGCGTACTTTCCTAACACCCGACATGATTTGTCGCGCTTGGATTTCAAACTAAAATTTGATAACGCGCTTTTGTATCACATCAAAAAGCTTGAAAAAAAACCCGTGATCTTGACCGGTGATTTGAATGTTGCCCATGAAGAAATTGATTTAGCTAACCCAAAAGAAAATGACGGCAACCCGGGCTTTCATCCTGAAGAACGAAAGTGGATGACAAAATTCTTAAAAGCCGGATTTGTTGATACTTTTCGTTTTCTTTATCCAAAAAAAGTCCAATATTCTTGGTGGTCTTATCGCTTTGGCGCGAGGCGAAGAAACGTCGGCTGGCGTATTGACTATTTCTGCATTTCTGATAAACTTAAAAAACAGCTAAAACAAGCGGAAATTTTGGATAAAGTAATTGGGTCGGATCATTGTCCGGTGAGGGTGGTGATAGGAGATAGGTAGAGATAAATAGAACTATGAGATGGAATATCAACAATAATGCTGGCGCGTCAATTATCTCCTATCTCCGTTATCTCCATCTTATAACATCCATCTCTTCAATCTTACAAACCAATAATTATGCTCTCAACCGTCTACGCTCTCGCCAGCGTCGTCATCGTCAGCCTTCTCTCATTGGTTGGTCTAACCGCCATCTCTATTGAAAGCGACAAGCTGAAAAAAATCCTGATTTATTTGGTCAGTTTTTCTACTGGCGCGCTTTTAGGCGACGCGTTTATTCATTTACTTCCGGAAGCGGTGGAAGAAAGCGGCGGAATGACTTTGATGATTTCAATTTCTGTTTTAGCCGGTATTCTTTTGGCTTTTGTTATAGAAAAATTCATTCACTGGCACCATTGCCACCACACTCACTCGCCGGAGTGCCTGAAAGAACATCATGCTAATCAAATTCAATCGTTCGCTAAAATGAATTTGGTCGGCGATTCAGTGCATAATTTTATTGACGGTTTAATAATCGGCGGAAGTTATTTGGTAAGCTTTCCGGTTGGTGTGGCAACGACTTTAGCGGTAATCCTACATGAAATTCCGCAAGAAATCGGCGACTTTGGAATTTTATTGTATGGCGGTTATGAAAAAAAACGCGCGCTATTTTTAAATTTTATTACCGCGCTCGCGGCCGTGGCTGGCGCCATCGTCGCTCTTTTTGCTTCTACATATATTCCCAATCTCACTCAATTTTTAATCCCCTTTGCCGCCGGCGGATTTATTTATATTGCCGGGTCGGATTTGATGCCGGAGTTACATAAAGAAACCGATTTCAAAAAATCTTTCATACAGTTAGTTGCTTTTGTTTTGGGAATTTTGGTGATGATGGGGATGTTGTTGATGGAGTGACGAAGTCTGTAAAGTCACAAAGTCTGTAAAGTCCTTAAAGAACGGCAGAGATTTGTTTTTTATGAAAATTAATAAATTTGAGGATATTATTGCGTGGCAGAAAGCAAAAAAACTGACGGTAGAAATTTACAAAAGTTTTGGTGATTGCCGCGACTTTGGATTCAAAGATCAAATTCAAAGAGCTTCTGTCTCTATAATGAACAATATTGCCGAAGGTTTTGAACGATTAGGAGATAAGGAGTTGAAAAAATTTTTATTTATTGCTAAAGGCTCTTGTGCCGAGGTTCGCTCAATGCTCTATTTGGCATTTGATTTAAATTACCTAAGCAAAGAAAAAACAAGACAGTACTACGATTTATCTTTAGAAATCTCTAAAATGATCTCCGGCCTAATAAAAACTCTGAATTATTAAAATCGTCCTTTACAGACTTTATGACTTTACAGACTTTAAGGACTAAAGACCCATGTTCACAAACCAACTGAACCCTATAATTCTAAATTTTGGTTTTATACCCGTCCGTTGGTACGGCCTCTTTTTAGCTATCGGCGTTACACTCGCGATTTTGATTATCGCCAAATTATTCAAACAAAAAAAATACCCGGTTGATTTGGCGCTGGACTTAGGAATCTGGCTGACGATCGGCGGACTGCTCGGCGCGCGGCTGGGAGAAATTTTATTTTACGAACCAGTATACTACTTTTCTCATCCGATTGAAATGATTTTCATCAATCAGGGCGGACTGTCCAGCCATGGAATGACGCTTGGACTGATTTTAACGCTCCTGCTGTTTGCCAAAATAAAAAAAATATCCATCAAACAATATTTGGATATTCTAATCATTCCCATCCCTCTCCTCGCCGCGTTTATAAGAATTGGAAATTTTTTTAATTCTGAAATCGTCGGTAAAGCAACCGGCTTGCCGTGGGGCGTGAAATTCCCGCTTTATGAAACCGACCCAGTCTTCCGCCACCCATCACAACTTTATGAATCCCTTATTTCCCTATCTCTATTTATCTCTATTTATTTTATCTATAAAAAATACGGTCACAAACTTCCGCCGCTATTTTTAACAAATCTTTTTCTCTTACTCTACTTCTCTTCTCGTTTTCTAATTGAATTTGTTAAAGCCGATTATCAAACTTCGCTCGGCCTAACCATGGGACAGATTTTGAGCGCGCCGTTTATTATTTTTTCAATCTTCTGGTTCATTAAACTAAAACCTAAACAAGATAAAAGCAATTTCTCTTATTAGTGTTATTAGTGGTCGTCGTATTAGTGGACAAAAAAACTGAGTACAAAGTCCAGGCGCTGGTCTACTTTCGCGTTGCCGCTATCATCGACACTGACTAGTTTTACTGCTGAGTTCGAGATGGGATCAGGTAGGGCCTAGTCGTTTGAAGCACCTAGACTTTATACTCAGTCTAGATTTATTTTGATTGTAAGCAAATATTCTAAAAGCACCGCTTGGTGTTTCCGTAGTACACTCGACTTATTAGTACGCCTCGGCTCAACCCCTTGCGGAGCTTACACCTAGCGCCTATCAACGTCATAGTCTCTAACGAGTCTTAAACGAATGTTAATCTTGAAAACGGCTTCGCGCTTAGATGCTTTCAGCGCTTATCCGTGCCGAACCTAGTTACGGAGCCATGCCCTTGGCAGGACAGCTCCCACACCAGAGGTTCGTTCTTCCCGGTCCTCTCGTACTAGGGAAGAGCTTTCTCAACATTCAACGCCCACAACAGATAGGAGACCGAACTGTCTCACGACGTTCTGAACCCAGCTCGCGTACCGCTTTAATTGGCGAACAGCCAAACCCTTGGGACCTTCTCCAGCCCCAGGATGCGATGAGCCGACATCGAG
>Ga0209343_10001457_pt1 | contig 31929 bp, 37 predicted proteins | sample RifCSPlowO2_02_FD_184026 | JGI IMG/M metagenome (GOLD analysis project Ga0209343, IMG submission 184026) | Groundwater microbial communities from Rifle, Colorado - Rifle CSP2_plank lowO2_0.2 (SPAdes) (version 2) | ecosystem: Environmental > Aquatic > Deep subsurface > Groundwater | place... | reverse complement strand
CAATTGAGTTGGCATGGGCGATATCCGAAGTAGGATGCATGAATTATTACGCATCTCCTCGGGAAAGTCCAGAAAATTCACGTGCCTATCCCGCGTATGTCAGGAGCCCTGAAGTTAGACTCAAATGTGGAAGTTCCCTGTTTCCTCAGCACGGATTGCCATGACCGTTGATGGCTTGCTTGGAACCATGCTGAACTGTTGAAGCGCCTCGATAGCTGCAATGCCGGCGATTATGTCAGCCGCGTGCATAGCTTCCCTAACTCGTCTTTTGGAGCGCAGAAATCCCGGCGCTTGACCAAACGCCGAGCAGCACGCGGCTGTCGACGACTTCATAGCGGGAAGCCATTACCGCAACAGCGGCTTGGTGGAGATCATCGTTGTAGGCGCCCACGCAATCTTCCAGCAGGACTACGTAGTAATCGCGCAACTCAGCATCGCGTGCAGTGGCCTCCACACAGCCATGGGTGGACACGCCGGCCAATATAACGGTCTGGATCCGCCGCGCCCGGAGTATCCGGTCCAGATCCGTACCGAAGAATCCGCTCGGCCGTCGTTTGTCGATCACTGTGTCTCCAGCCATCGGAGCAAGAGCACTGACTACGTCCGCGCCCCAGGTTCCTTCCACTGCGGAGACGTGGTCGGCGGTAAAGCCACGTTTCATCAACATCCAACGTAGCGAGGCAGGCGACTCGTGCTTGTGATCCACGGTCCGGCTGTAGCGAAGGTAGACAATTGTCGCTCCGACTTCCCGCGCGCGCCGAACCACCTCAGCCGTATTGGGAACGAGGCCGCGAAGCTTCGCTTCGCGGCCCTCGCCTCGCCGATCCACTATGCCACCTTCTCCTACAAGGTCGTTCTGGAGGTCAACGAGCACGAGGGCGGCCGACTGCGGGTTAACCAGTTCCCCGAGTGTTTCGCAAACCGCTTTCCCAGCAATCATTCTCATAGCGGTTGTGGGGCCAACGGAACAAAATCTCGCGTCATCGCCGTCGTCGGCTTGGTTAGAGGGAAGGGTGAAAATCCACAGTTATTCACGACCTCAGTGGTAGCGCCTTGTCGGATTTTAGCTGGCGCATCAGGCCGGGAAATCACCGAATTCTCGGAGTGGCAGTGCGTATCAATGAAGCTCGGCGCAACCGCCTTTTCTAACGCATTGATGCGACAGGTCGCGGATGTGTGTCGTCTCAAGGTACCACCCTCAATTGTTAATGGGCCGAAATGCTTTCAGCCGCTGGCGAAGTGCCAGAGGCTATTTAGAGAGTCGCAGTTCCGTCAGCACAGCACGGTACTGTTCACGCTCTCGCTCCAAAAATCTTTTCATCTCTTGGCTTGGTAAATAGGTAGGTTCTTGCTGTACATCAGCCATGGCCTTTTGCCAATCAGAACTCGAAGTGGTTTTAGCGAGAAGGCTATCCCAGTAAGCGATTTGCGATGGCGTTAAACTCTTTGCGCCGACAACTCCAAGCCAATTGGAGAAGACGACATCAACACCACTTTCTCTAAATGTCGGGACATTTGCAAAGGTGCCGACTTGTCGATTAGGCGCCGCTACTCCCAAGACACGTAACTTGCCAGCACGCGCGTTCGACCCTATGGTGGAAAAAGTAGTAATAAGAACATCTACATGGCCTCCCATGACGTTTGTCATCGCCGTTGATGAAGCGTTGAAAACGACGGTTTTCATCTCACGGGCGTCAAGTCCAAGGGCTTTGACGTATATTGCTCCGGTGACGTGCATAGCGTTGCCCAAGGCCGTAGCGAACCCAAACGTAACCGAAAACGGGTCCTTCGTGAGGCGCTGAGTTAGCTCACCTATCGACTTCAGCACATGATCACTTTTGACCGAGAAAGTTACGTATGTTTGGTTTAGCAAAGCCAACGGAGTGATGTCGGCGAGCGTTTCACGGGTTTTTCCTAAAATCTGGTTCGCAAGCATGGGCGGGCTTACCGTCGCTAGATAGTGCGCGTCGCCGGCGTGGCGCGCCAGGTAATCCCATCCGATGGCTCCGCCTGCTCCCGGCTTATTGACGATGATTTGTGGAACCGTCAAGAATCCGTTGTCTTGCCAGATCTTCTGCATTTGGCGCGCCGTGACGTCTTGCCCACTTCCCGGAGCCGATCCAACAATGATCTCAACGTTGCGCTCGGGTTTCCACTCGGCAGCAACTCCGCCATTAGTATGAGTAAAGGTAACTACCACCATCGCCAACCTCGCGCAGATTGCCCAGATTGTCATAGGAGGTTCTCCTTTGTAGAGCAAAGTTAGATTCAAATGTGGAAGTTCCCTATTTCCTCATTGTTTCGGGACGGGGCCTTTAAGCAGATCCGAAATTTTTTGCAGCGAGCCTGGCTGCTCGAACTCCCGGGCGAGCGCATAAAGCGTGGCTGTTTTTTGTGGTCCGAGCACCGGCTCAGCCACCCCTTCGAACTTTGCGTGAAAATCGTCCCAGCTCATCGGATTGTCCGGGTGGCCGAAGACGATCTCCGTCTCGGCGCGCAGTTGTTCGCCTCCATCCAGCACAACTTCAAGACGCGCAGTATGTGAAGCCTGGCCGGGCACCCCCTCGAGCTGCACGACAGGGAGGATTTCCCGCACTGACGGGTCACGCATGGTTTCGTCTTTAAAGTCCGAAGCGACGACTCGATAGCCGCGCAAGCCCAGCGCTATACAAAACGGCACACTGAATTTTCCCTCGAGCGGCGTATGTGGGTTGAGCTTCCCGGCGGTGACAAGCGCGTTGGTGTGTACTCTAGCGTGCACCTTCGTGATCTTTTTTCCTGCGACGCGGGTGGCCAGCATGCGCGCGGCCTGCGTCGATGCGTGCGTCGCCCGGCAACTCGCAAAGTGCTTGTATTGGTTACGGAGCAGTTCCCATCTCGAGTCGAAATCAAGCGGAGGTACTTCCGTTACCTTGTCCTGGATGAACGCATCAAGCAATCCCTTCTCGAGCTCGAACAGATGAGTGGCCGCTACGAAACCTTGCGAGGCCATTTGCGCGGCGAGTATGCCGTCCATGGCAGCCTTGCCGGCGTGGAAGGGTTTGGAATGGGTGCCGAATGAACCGACTAATCCGCCAGCCGTCGTCGCCGCGATGCCTAAGGCATGTGCAGTCTGCGTCTCGTTAACGCCCAGCATGGCACACGCGACTGCGGCAGCGCCGGCGCGCCCAAATACTGATGTCGGGTGGAATCCGCGGCGTTGCAGACTTCCACCGACCCCGGGCGCGCCGCCGCCGCCGAGCCTGGCCATGACCTCATAGCCCGTGATGAACCCGGCTATTGCTTGTTTCTCGTCGAGCCCATGGTGTTCCGCAAGAGCGAGCGCAGTCGACCAGCAAGGGCCGCTTGGATGGCCTGCGTGATTTGAATTTACATCGTCGTAATCCATGGCGTGGGCCATCGTGCCGTTCACGAGCGCCGCCAGCGCAGGCGTCGTACGCCCGCCGAGAAAGATCCGCGCATTGCCGGATGCTTTCCATGCCTCAACGACACTCCGCACGGGGCGTACTGGCGCATCATTGGCTGCGCCGACGGCTACGCCGAGGAAATCGACGAGCGCACGCTTTGCCTCCTCCAGGATTGCAGGCGGAAATTGGCGTCGCGCGGTATCGGCGATATATGCACTCAGCTGCTGGCCGCGAGTAGTGCGTGGGCCTTGATCACTCACTTTCGTGGACATCGTTCAACTCCTAACGAAGCAAAGCAGCGGGCCTCGAGCGTGTAGGCGAGCGCCCGCAAGCGGCAGTCCTAGCGCCGCATCACCGGCAGGTACGAGCCAGCGGCGCAAAACGCCTAGTGCGCCGACGAAAATGTGCAGGGGTCTCAACCCCTCAGTATTTACGGAATATCTGCTGGATTTCGCGGGTATGGTGTGTGCGCGTGAGTGCCAGCATGAGCAGAATGCGGGCTTTCTTCGGTTGCAGATTGTCGGCCACGATGTAGCCGCGCTCGGTCAGGTTGCGACGCGCCATGACCCGGCCGCTGCCCGTCTGGCTTGCCATCACGACGGCTACGCCCTTTTCCACGGCCTTGCTCAACGCGTCGTGGAACGCGCGCGGCGCACTGCCGCTGCCGAGCCCTGCGACGATGAGTCCTTTGCAACCTAACTGTAAAAGGCCGGGGATGATTGAGCCGTCGGCCCCCGAATAGACGAGCGCGATGTCGACCCGCGGCAGCGCTTCAATGGTGTTGACGTCGAATTCGGTTTGATGGGTGTGCGTCTTGGTAGGACTGCGGTAGAACACGACTTCTCCGTCCGAGTCCGCATAACCGAGAAATCCGAGGTCAGCCGACTTGAAGGCGTCGAGCCGCGACGTGCTTGACTTGGTTCCCTCGCGAGCGGCCTGAATCTGGTTATTGAGTACGATCAGTGCGCCCCGTTCCACCGCCGCGGGGTTCGCCGCTACCCGCACGCAGTCGAGAAGGTTGAGCGTTGCGTCGTTGCTCAGGGCAGTCATGGGTCGCATCGCGCCCGTGACGACCACCGGTTTCCGTGATTTGACCGTAAGGTTGAGGAAATAAGCGGTTTCCTCCAGGCACGCCGTGCCATGGGTAATGGCGACACCGGCCGCCTCGGGATCTTCCCTAAAAATGGCGTTGACCCGGCGCGCCAGCACAACCCAGTGCGCCGGCGACACCTCGCCGCCGTACACGTTCAGAAACTGTTCGGTGCGCACCGTTGCGAACTCGTTCACCTCCGGCAGGCGCGCCAGCATTTCTTCGATCATATAGTGCTTGTCGGCGTAGTTGTAGTTGATGAAATCGGTGCTCGAATCGCCAATGCAAGCAATGCTGCCGCCTGTGCCGATCACGTACACGAGCGGCTTCACGTGTTCCGCCATATACCGTCCCCTTTAAGGTTTTCCATCGCGCGACATACTAGGCTCGGGCTCGACCTCGAAATGCTGTCAGCCGCACGGGAGAAGCGCTCTTTTTTCCGGGACGGGACTTTTAAGCAAATCCGAAATTTTTTGCAGCGAGCCTGGCTGCTCAAACTCCCGAGCCAACTCGTAGAGCACTGCAGTTTTTTTCAGGCCAAGCATCGGCTCGACCAACCCATTAAACTTGGTGTGCAAGTCTTCCCAGCTCATCGGATTGTCGGGATGGCCGAAGACAACTTCGGTATCTGCGTGCAGCCGTTCGCCTCCGTCGAGCACGACGTCTAGATGCGCAGAATGCGGAGCGAGTCCTTTCACGCCCTCAAGCTGCACAACACGCACGACTTCCATCACTGAAGGGTCGCGCATAGTTTCATCTTTGAAGTCCGAGGGAACGACCGGATGGCCGCGCAAGCCGAGCGCGATGCAGAATGGCAAGCTGAACTTGCCTTCGAGCGGCGTATGGGGATTGAGCTTTCCGGCCGTAACAATTGCGTTTGTACCCACTTTTGCGTGCACCTTGCTGATCTTCTTTCCTGCTATGCGAGTTGCCAGCATGCGGGCCGCCTGTATCGATGCGTGCGTCGCCATGCAGCTAGCGAATGGCTTGAACTCGTTTCGGAGCAATTCCCATCTCGAATCGAAATCAAGGGGGGGTACTTCAGCCTCTTTGTCTTGAATGAACACATCGAGCAAGCCCTTCTCCAGTTCGAACAGGTGCGTGGCCGATACGAAGCCCTCGGACGCCAGTTGCGCGGCGAGTATTCCATCCATGGCCGCTTTGCCGGCGTGGAATGGTTTCGAATGGGTACCGAACGAACCGACCAATCCGCCGGCTGTCGTGGCCGCAATACCTAACGCATGTGCAGTCTGGGTCTCATCCAAGCGCAACATGGCACACGCGACTGCAGCTGTGGCGGCACGTCCGAATACCGATGTCGGGTGGAAACCGTGGCGTTGCAGACTTGCACCGACCCCGGGGACTCCGCCTCCCCCGAGCTTGGCCATGACTTCATAGCCCGTGATGAACCCGGCTATTGCTTGTTTCTCGTCGAGCCCATGGTGTTCCGCAAGAGCGAGCGCAGTAGGCCAACAAGGGCTGCTCGGATGACCTGCGCCCATAGAATGCGCATCGTCGTAATCCATGGCATGGGCCATGGTGCCGTTGACGAGCGCGGCCAGCGCGGGCGTCGTACGGCCGCCGAGAAAGACCCGTGCATTGCCGGATGCTTTCCAGGCCTCAACGACACTTCGCACAGGCTGTACCGGGGCGTCATTGGCTGCACCGACCGCTACGCCTAGGACATCGACGAATGCACGCTTTGCCGCCTCGACAACTTCAAGCGGGAACCGCCGCTGCGCGGTACCGACGATATACGCGGTAAGCTGCTGACCGCGAGCAGTGCGCAGGCCTTGGTCACTGACTTTCGTGGACATCGTTCAGCTCCTCACTGGCCGTCGGTTACATCAAACACCTTGGATCAGTCGGGTTTGCGGCAATCCCGCGGCGATGTAAACGTTCTGGGGACCGGGACCGCCGGCGACGACGATGTAGTTCTCATCCGGACTCTTAGAGCGCCAGACGGTATCGGCATCGGCGCGGCCAACGCTGCGTTCGCGGGCAACGAAAGCCTTTGAATAGTTAGTAGTTGGGGAGCGCGCAAGCTCCCAAAGCTGCTGCTGAATATCGCGTTTGGTGAGGCCGGCTTCATGCAGGGATTGCGCGTGGTTTACGCCGAGCAGCAGTACGAAACCGCCTCCGCCCCACATCGGGGGCATATGGCTGGCAATCTGGCGCAGAATTTCATCCGGACCGACGCCCTCGCCGCCGGAGATGTTGCTGAAGTTCGCGGCTCTGAAGACAGTGACAGTGCTGTCCTCGCGTTTAAAGCCCTGGTCGACGTGAAACGGGGTCCAAGGGTTTTCTTCTTCGTTCTCGCCGCAAATGTATGAATACCGCAGGGGCGAGCTAAAACTTGACTTTGAATAAACCCCGGGCAGGGCTCCTCCGATATTAATGAGGATGAGGCGAATGGCACGCCCAATCGTGGCGTTTGCGCGCCATCCGGGACCCAAGCAACCGGCACCGGAGTTTATGTCGAGGATTTTTCTTACCGGCCCGTTGATCAGCAGAAATGGTGTTATCGCGTTGGTGCTTAGCTGCATTACTTCCAGTGGAAAAGTTGGATCAGTTAATCCCTCGACAGCCGCGATGATGACGGGCATGTACTCGGCCCGGCAACCCGCCATAATGGAATTGATAGCGATAGCTTCAACGGTCGCACGACCTTTGCGCGGCGTAATGATGCCGATGAGCTCGTCTCCCGTATGCCCTGACGCGGCTATAAACTGCTGCACGCTCTCCGCGGTAGGCGGGATAATCGGAAGACCGTCCGTCCAACCTTTGTCGTAAGCAAATTCGTATGCCTGCGTCAGAAACTTGTCGACGGAATCAGCTTCCAAGTCCACATAGCTATGGTCCATAGCGGGCTCCATTTCTTACACCGGTACGGCTGAACGCACGACACCGTCCGGATGGATCTGCTGCCTCGCCACATTCTTGACGCGTCGTTCGATTGCGGCAGGCGAGAGAGTAAGACCATCGATTACTGTACCAATCATCACTTCGGCTCGGGCATGCAGCGCGGCCGCGTCGAGCTGTCGCACAGGGTTCGGCGTTTCCGCGATGACGAGATAGGGAAACCCTTGCGTTGATGCGACGCGGCGCCCGAAGTTCGCAAAGTTGTCGGTCGCGATCATCACCGTCGGAATACCGCGTTGTTCTAGTGCAGGTGTGACGTGGCTACACCACGTCGTACACGATCCTCAGTCACCGGTGGCGGCGATCGCCACGTCGACACGTCGCGCGAAGTCATCAAGATGCTCGCGCATGATTTCTATTATTGACCCCCCGGTGCTCATCGGTGTTTCATGCATCGGCTGCGCCAAGACTACGTCCTTGAGCTGATAACGTTTTCCGAGTAGTGCGCCCAGCGCAGTCAGAATGTGCACTGCTGAAGGGCGCCAGTTGGGGAGCAGTCCGAGCACCTTGCCATCGAGAGTGGTAGGCCGTGGAGCAAGGCGGCCAGCAGTGCTCTCATCAAGATAGACCGGAAGCGGCGAAAGCATTCTTTGTCTCAATAAAGCCATGGCGTATTCCTTTCTTGGAGTAATAGGCAGCGTGCCCATTGTAAGGGGTTGCGCGGGTTGAGTCAACATTGCATCCAATATGGATGTAATTATGCAATTGCGGTTACAATAAGCCCAGCGATCTATGCATAGAGACTTCTGGGCGACTACAGGGGTGGACCCCAGGGAGCTTGATGCTGGTAGCGCTGGGCAGGCGTGAGAACTCGCGCATTTAGGAAACAGAAACCATGACTGATGAACGGCGCAACAGATTGCGCGCGATACTAAGCGGCACCGAGTGTGTCTCTCCAGCGACCGTGTACGATCCGTTTTCTGCGCGCATTGCGGAGGAAGTGGGATATGAAATCGGCATGCTAGCGGGGTCGGTCTCGTCGATTACCAACTTGGCCGCGCCTGATGTTGGGGTAGTGACGCTCACGGAGTTTGCCGATCAGATCCGGCGCCTTATGCGCGTAAGCAAGCTAAGCCTTCTGGTTGACGCCGACCAGGGGTTCGGCAACGCACTTAATGTGATGCGGACGGTTCAGGAGTTGGAGCACGCCGGCGCATCTGCGCTTACCATTGAAGATACCGTGTTGCCCAAGCGATTCAGGCAGCCTGAGGCGATGGTTGAACTGATTTCGATTGAAGAAATGGCAGGCAAGCTGCGCGCTGCGCTGCACGCTCGCCGAGACCCCTCGCTGGTAATCGCCAGTCGCATTGCCGCGTTGAAGGCCGAGGACAGTGCGGGATTCGTTGCACGCGCCAAGGCATACGCAGCGACAGGCGTTGACGCCATTTTCGTCACCGGACTGAAGAAAATCGAAGACATCGAGGCACTCCGCGCAGTTGTCAAATTGCCGATCATTACCGGGTTTGTCGCCGACTCTTCTTTGAGACGTGAGGATCTAGCCGCACGCGGTGTTCGTATCATGTTGCTGGGTCATCAGCCAGTCGCGGCCGCGGCTCTGGCGTTGCGTGAGGTATACACCCATCTTTTCTCCGGCGGCGCGCCTGCAGATCTCAAGTGCAGGATCATGTCGAGCGCGGAAATGGAGCGCCTTTTGCACGGGGAGCGCTACAAGCAATGGTCACGCGACTACCTGCATTGACTTATCGCTACGTTCGAAAAATTCTCTGTCAATGACGAGGAGTTCAATTTTGGCTGCAAAAACAGCGCAGGGCTTGGCATCGAACTCTCAAGAGCAGGCATATCGGTATCTCAAGCATCGAATCATTAATCTCGAGATCAAGCCCAACGATCGATTGACGACTCAGACTATAGCTTCAGCTATCAACGTCAGCCGCACACCAGTTCGAGAAGCTCTTGGTCGTCTGGAGCAGGAAGGACTTGCCGTACGGGATGAGGGATGGGGTTACACCGTAAAACCGATATCGATGAAAGAAGCGATGGACGTGTATCGGGTGCGTGAGGTGCTGGAAGTGGAGGCCGTCAGGCAGGCGCTACCGAATGTGACGCCGGCATTGATAGCGAGGCTTCGCGCTAGCTTGAACAAGGCGGAGGAAAAGGTAAGGCAAGGGCGGCTGAACGAGTTCCGGAACAACGCAAGGCTGTTTTACCACATGATCACCGAAGCGACCGGGAATAGTTGCTTAATTTCTATGCTCGCAACAGTTGATGATCGCATTCGACTTTTGGGTGCAATGATGGCTAAGCGTCATCTCGACCGGCCTAAGGAATCACTGGCCGAGAATCGGGCTCTGCTAGAGGCATTGGGGGCAGGGGATGAAAGGGCCGCGATAGCAGCGGTCAGAAAGCATGTAGCAAGTGCGGCGAAAACCCTCACGCGATACGTAATGACCGAAACGGGGCAGCTTTCGTTGTAGAAGACGACGAGCAAATATTCCGCGCCCAATTACCATCGCCAACATGCGTTCGGTCTTGTATGCCCGCTGATATCGATTTTAAAGGGGGCGTTGGAAAAATCATGCGCACGATAATTTCCGCAACAACGCGGCGAGTGTCTACAAACTAAACCTTACCGGCGGCTTCGAAAGAGAGAATAGGAAATGAAGATTACAGAAGTGATAATCAGGCCCGTGCAGGTTCCTAGAAAAGAAAGTTTCGGCGTCCGGACAGGGAAATACGACGTGATGCCCAACGTCTATGTTCAGTTGAACACTGACGAAGGATTGGTCGGATATGGAGAAGGCGCGCCGATTGTCGATTACTTCGGCGAGTCTCAGGAAACGATGGTTGAAGTATTAAAGAACTATCTTGCGCCCGCAATCATCGGTAAAGATCCATTGAACATTCGCGAGCGAATTCGGGAGATGGACGTAGTAATTCCAAGGAATCCGTGTGCTAAGGCTGCCATCGACATCGCACTGCATGATCTCAAAGGCAAGGCGCTTGGCGTTTCGATAGGATCGCTGCTAGGAGGCGTTTCACAGGAGTTGGTGCCGGTGACGGTTTCCATAGGACTCGACGACCTAGCAACCATGAAAGACAAAGCAGTGGCGGCCGCCAGCCAAGGCTTCAGCGTACTTAAGCTAAAGGGGGGCCAAAACGTGGCTGAAGACATTGCGAATCTAACCACAGTGCGGAAGGCGGTGGGGGAGAACGGCCCGTGGTTACGACTGGATGCCAATGCGGGATATGTCAACCGGGGAGAGCTTTACCGTTGCCTCGGCGAGATGCAAGCACTTCGACTCATTCTTCTGGAGCAGCCATTTCCCTCTCAGGAATGGGATGCCCTAAGACATCTTCGTGACCGGCTCAATATACCCATCCTGCTCGACGAGTCAATGCAGACGCCTTGGGATTTTCAGCAGATGGTCAAATCCCCTGAAGGTTTTGTCGCGAATCTCAAGGTGCAAATTTGCGGTGGCTTATATAAAGCGTCGCAACTGGTCGCTGCCTGTGAGCGCTTCCAAATACCCGTAATGATCGGATCGCAACGAGAATCGGTCATTGGAAACACCGCCAGTCTCCATCTTGCTTCGATAATAACGCGGCTCGATTACACCTGCGATCAACGCTATGCAAACGCAGTGAAGAATGAGGCAAATGTTGCGGAAGATGGACCACCGCTAAGCGGGCCATTGGTCCCGGTGCCGAAGGGCAAAGGTTTAGGCATCACCGTGAACTGGAAAAAAAGCGACTCCATGGCACTCGCCACCCACGTCATCAGGCCATGAGGGGTTGTGTCGGGTTGCGTCTGCGTAGAACCTGGGATAAGCCCCATCGTGTTTAATGATTACGCTTATAGCGCAGGTAATGGTTGCGTTCAGTGCAATCGACAGGCGCATGCTCACCAAATCGCCGGCGACAACGCGGCTAGAATCAGCATGCTCATAGTTGCGCTATTTGCCGTGCTGGCGGCATTTGCGGGCGCCAGAGCCGAAGCTCAAGCTTTTCCTGTTAAACCCGTCCGTTTCATCGTTCCATTTCCGTCCGGTGGTGGCAACGATATCGTTGTGCGAATCATCGGACAAAAACTCAGCGATGTCTGGAGACGGCCGGTCGTGGTCGACTACCGGCCAGGCGCGGGCGGCATCGTCGGCACCGAAATCGCGGTCAAGTCGCCACCCGACGGTTACACCATGGTGCTAAGTAGCATCGCGCTCGCGTTCAATACTGCGCTCTACAAAAAACTACCCTACAACACCATCCGCGACCTGGCGCCAGTAACGCTAGCTGCTTCGCAGCCCAGCATGCTTGTGGTTAATCCAGTATTGCCGGTCAAATCCGTGAGGGAGCTGGTGACCCTGGCGAAGTCCAGGCCAGGGAGCATTGCCTACGCTTCTGGCGGTAGCGGCAGCGGCTCACATTTGGCCGCCGAGTTGTTGAAGCTGCTAGCGGGTATTCAAGTCACACATGTGCCGTACAAGGGAGCCGGGCCCGCGCTGATCGATCTCTTAGGGGGCCAGGTAGAGATGATGGTGTCCGTCGTGGCGTCGACCTTTCCGCACGTAAAGGCCGGGAGATTGCATGCCTTGGCGGTAACCGGCGCAAAACGTTCCCCGATTGCGCCAGACATTCCTACGTTGTCTGAAGCCGGCATTACCGAATACGAGTTCAACACTTGGTATGGCATCCAAGTACCGGCCAAAACGCCGCCGAAAATCATAAATAAGTTGAACTCCGAAGTGGGGCGCATCTTGCAGCTTCCCGACGTGCGAGAGCGTTACGCTTCAGCAGGTCTTGACCCGCTAGTCGGTACGCCCGCGGAGTTCGGCTCACTTATCCGTTCTGAAATTGTAAAGTGGTCCAAAGTCGTCAAAGCTGCTGGTGTCACGGCGGATTGAAAACGCCCGCGCGCCACGCGCTTTCGATAGTAGGAGGAATAGTGTTTTTTAATCGATTCCTAAAGGCGCGCGGGCGGCTGCTTACGTTCTCCCTTGCATGCTTTTGCGCGCTTATTCATTCCGACTTTCTATCCGCTGCGGCGCCCGTGCAGTGGGTGCCAACGAAAAACGTCGAAATCATCGTTCCATTTGCAGCAGGCGGGGGCAACGATCTACCGGCGAGAATAATAGAGAAGATCCTTACCGATCGAAAACTGGTTCCCGTGAGCACGACTGTCGTTAATAAGCCGGGCGGAGGGGGGCGGTCGGCCTCAACTACTTAAATCAGCATTTGGGTGACGCACACTACTTGTCCATTATTTCTACTAGCACACTCGCCAGCCATATCCTAGGACTTGGCTCGGTTAACTACACCGATATCGAGCCGATCGTGCCTCTCGTCACTGAGTACATTGTGTTCGCCGTGTCGGTCAGCTCGCCTATAAAGAATTTCAAAGAACTTTCCGAAAAAATGAAGGCAAATCCGACCGTACTCAGCTTTGCCATTGGCAGTGGGCTCGGGAATCCGAACCACGTTGCGATTGCTGCGGCGTTGAAAGCAAATGGAGCGGATGTGCGGCGAATGAAGGTCGTTGCTTTCGGAGGCGGTAAGGAGGCTTTGATGGCCGTGCTTGGCGAGCACGTAGACGTGCTCGCAGTGGCCGGCTCAATACTGGTCGAGGAGGTAAAGGCCAGAAAGCTGCGGGCTATCGCTGTAGCGGCACCACGCCGGCTCGATGGAGCTTTTAACACGATACCCACTCTGAAAGAGCAGGGAGTCGATTTGGTGTTCGGCTTCTCCCGCTATATTGTGGCGCCCAAGGGCGTGTCGAACGACCAATTAGCGTATTGGGAGTCGGTGTTTGCAAGTTTGATCAGGTCCGAGGAATGGAAGAACGCGCTAGAGAAGAATAATTGGAACAGCACATACATGACGAGTTCGCAGACAGTGAAGGATCTGCAAACACAATATTTCGCACTTCGATCAGTGTTGACCGAGCTAGAACTTGCGAAGGTTCAACAGGGCAAATGACCCAGTTCATGCACTCCAGGTTAGCAAGAGTTCTCTGGATCTCGGCGGCGTTTTACGCTGGTGCGTGCCTCGCTCAACCCTCGTTCGCCGCTCAAGGTGACGCTGCGACGGATTACCCTAGCAAGCCGATCCGCTTCATCGTCCCTTTCGTCCCGGGCGGCGGAACCGACACCGCTGCGCGCGTCATCGGCAAAAAGCTTACGGACGCGTGGGGTCAACAGGTGGTAGTGGACAACCGGCCGGGCGCTGCGGGCGCAATTGCCTTGGCGACCACTGCAGCGGCAATTCCGGACGGCTACACGATCTGCGTGATCTCGGCATCGCAAACCGTCAATTCCGCAACCAACCCGCAGCTCACTTATGACCTTGAGAAGGACCTGCAGGGGATTACGCAGGCCGTTTCACTTTTTTACGTGTTGTCAGTCGGTAACTCCGTTCCGGCGACCTCGGTCAAGGAACTGATCGCCTATGCCAAAGCGAATCCCGGCAAACTAAATTTCGGTTCGTCCGGCACGAGAGGCCTGCAGCACTTCGCGGGTGAGATGTTCAATCATCTGGCGGGCGTCAAGCTCACCCACGTGCCGTTCAAGGGCGGCGCAGCGTTGGTCGTCGCCATGGCGGCCGGTGAAATCCAGGTCGGGTTCTTGGCCTTGGTCAACGTCAGGCCGCATGTGGCGAGAGGCCGCGTGCGCGTGCTGGCCATCACCGCGAAACAGCGCGCGCCCGTGCTGCCGGATGTGCCGACGATAGCGGAAGCCGGGGTGCCCGGCTACGAGATCGACCAGTGGCACGGCGTGGTCACGGGCGCGAAGGTGCCCCGCGCGGTCGTAAGAAAACTGTCGAAAGCGATCGGCGAGGCAATAAGGTCACCGGAGGCCGTACAGCGCCTCAGCGCTGACGGATCGACTCCGGTAGGCAGCAGTCCCGAACAATTCGCGGCGCACATCAAGTCCGAAATCGCCAAGTGGCGCATGCTCGTGAAGGATGCCGGATTGGCACTGCATTGAAGAAGTTCCAACGCCACGCACGGAAGCCGACGTTCGCGTAATCACAGGAGAATGACATGACACTGGCGTTCGAGATCGCAAGACGGGAGGAGCACGGAAAAACTTGCTGCCGCATGTCGCGCGTTGCCCCCGACCGGTGATAGGTCGGATCGAGGACGGCGCTTTCGCTGAATTGCGAATTGATCAAGGAGTACAAAAAGGAGGAAAACCCATGCGATGTTTTCAAATTCTGATTGTTCTTACGGCGACGATCACGTTGGCTCCGCTTTTTCTTTTGGGCCAACACGAGTAGCTAAACGTAATGCCGCGCTCGGCCGTCATCTCCTCCACATCGCGGAAGCTCAGGGAGAAGCGGAAGTACACCCAGACACAGTGGCCGATAATTTCGGCTGGAAAGCGATGACCGCGATACGGGGGGGTGGGATGAGATCATCTCCCATTAAATCCCTATCCTTTAACTTGATAATACCCTTTGGCAACGCGAATCATATTTCGAGTGCTCCGGCGAGGAATTCGGCCGGCACGACGCGGGCAACACGTATAAGTATTTGAGTAGTTCCCGCGTGACAATAGAATTAAATGCGGCAGACCGACACCCGGGTTACCCGGCAAGGAGGAGGCAAATGAAATCGATGTTGGGCGTTAGGGGCGTGGTCATGATGGTCGCGCTGTTTGCTTTTGCCGCGACAGCGGCCTGGAGCCAACAACCAATGGAAAAAGCAACCGCGAAGACGGCGCCGCATGATTATCCGACGAAGTCCATACGGCTGATTGACCCGTTTCAGTCTGGCGGGGGATCGTGGGTGGTCGCTCGCTTAATCGGACAGAAGTTGTTTGAAATTTGGGGCCAATCGGTGGTCGTAGACAACCGTGGCGGTGCTAGCGGCGCGATTGGCTCCGAGCTCGCCGCGCGCGCCACGCCTGACGGTTACACATTGTTGATGGCGACGGCGAGCACCATGGTCACCAATCCGCTTCTGTCAAAAGTACCCTTCGACCCGGTGAAGGACTTTGCGCCTGTGGTGTATACCACTTTGATTCCGCTCATCGTTGTGGTGCATCCTGCGGTGCCCGCGAAGTCGGTCAAGGAATTGGTCTCGCTCGCTCGTTCGCAACCCGGTAAGCTCAATTACGCTTCGGCCGGCGGCGGCACCATAAGCCATTTGGCGGGAGAACTCTTCAAGGCCACCGCCGGAGTGAGTATGTTACACGTGCCTTACAAGGGAGGCGGTCCGGCGATAATCGAGCTGGTCGGTGGTCAGGTTCAACTTCAATTCGGCAATATGTTAATTGCGTTGCCTCACGTCAAAACGGGCCGGCTGCGGGGGCTTGCGGTCACCGGCGCACGGCGCACGTCGGTGATTCCGGACATGCCTACGGTTTCCGAAGCCGGTGTGGCTGGCTACGAGGTGGTGCAGTGGCACGGCGTACTGGCGCCCGCCGGGACGCCCAGAGAAATCATCATCAAGCTCAATCGCGAAATCAACAGCATACTTAGTCTGACGGAGGTCCGGGCACGCCTGCTAAGTGGAGGCGCGGAGCCGCACGGGGGCACGCCCGAGCAGTTCGGCGATCATATAAAAAAGGATATTGCCAAATGGGCGAGAGTGATCAAGGATGCGGGTATCCCTCCCAATTGATTCGGTTTCGCATTGCTTGTCCAGACTCATTCCATACTGAAAAAGCTCGCTCAGATAAAAAACAAAAATTGGGATAGAGTGGAGACCGCGCCAGCTGCGCTCTATGCCACTGCACTGCCGGAACGCGTGGGAGACAAGGTAAAATGTCTACGAGGAGTATCATGCAAACAACCGAATCCTCGCTCTGTTGCTTGAGCGCCGGCGTTGCTGCCTGCATGGTAGCTTTGCCGTCGGGTGCGTATGCCAGGTCAGTGTTCGCGCAGAGTTGGAAGCCGGAAAAAAAACGTTGAAGTGATCGTGGGGATCGGGGCGTGCTGAGCGCCCTGGTCTCGCCAAATAAGCAGCCAGCATGTCGGAGACGACGATGACAGAACTGCATTACATGACTATTGCCGAGACGGAGAAACTGATTTCATCGCGCAAACTGTCGCCGATGGAACTTACACAGGCGCTGCTGGCCCGGATCGAGGCCTTCGATACGCAGATCAACGCGTTCATCACGCTAACTCATGAGTTGGCGCTGCAGCAAGCACGTCAGGCTGAGAAAGAGATCGGCTTCGGAAGATATCGCGGGCCGCTGCACGGTATTCCTTTCGGACTGAAGGATCTCTACTACACTAGCGGCATACTTACTTCCGGCCATTCGAAAGTCGGGGCGAACCACATTCCGTCGGTCGATGCGACAGCGACAGCCAGGCTCTACGATGCCGGCGCAGTCCTGCTGGGTAAGCTCGCCACGCACGAATTCGCGCACGGCGGCCCGTCGTTTGACTTGCCTTGGCCGCCGGCGCGCAATCCGTGGCATACCGGCCACTTCACAGGCGGCTCGAGCAGCGGGTCGGCAGCAGCTGTCGCGGCAGGTTTCATGCCTTTCGCGCTGGGCACGGACACCGGCGGCTCGATACGCACGCCTGCTTCCTACTGCGGCATCGTGGGTATGAAACCGACTTACGGGTTAGTGAGCCGCTATGGCGTGATACCTAATTCGTTCTCCCTCGATCACTGCGGACCGCTTACATGGAGCGTAGAGGATTGCGCGATCGTGCTCCAGGCGATTGCCGGGCATGATCGCAAGGATCCGGCGAGCGCCAAGGTCGAGGTCCCCGATTATCGCGCTGCATTGGGCCGGGATCTGAAAGGCATGCGCATTGGCGTGCTGCGGCATTTGTGGGAGGAGGATCTGCCGGCTGGCGCGGAGTTGCGCCAAGCGATGGACGAGGCAATCTCAGTGCTCTCGCAGTTGGGCGCCAAGCTCGAGACGACGCGCATCAAGCCGGCGCAGGATTACAACGATGCAAAAGTCATCATCGTCGAAAGCGAAGCGTTTTCGATTCAGCAAAAGGATTTAATGAGCCGTCCGGCGGATTACGGGGCGCATTACCTGGGCCGGGTGCCGGTGGCTTGTCTGTTCCAGGGTGCCGATTACGTGCGCGCGCAGCGTCAACGCCGGAAGCTGGCAGAGGAAATGTTGGCACTCTATGAGAAATACGACGTGCTGCTCACGGCGGGCATGGGGCCCGCACCGCGGCTCGACGCACACCGCGAGATCGGTTTCTGGGATAAATGGCAGAAGCCGAGCATTACAAGCGTGTTCAACATGGCCGGCGGACCGGCCCTCATGGTTTGCAACGGTTACGCGCAGAGCGGCTTGCCTCTCGGCATGCAGATCGTTGGCCGCCCGTTCGACGAGGCTGCTGTGCTTCGCGCAGGCTACGCTTACGAGCAGGCCACCCTATGGCGACGCCGGAGGCCGGAGCTGATGTTCGGCGCGCGGACTCCCGATATCAACATCGGGCAGCACGCCGGCCAGCCGGGAGCGATCGATGCGGATACGCGCCGCCTCGTCGAGATGCTCGTCGAACGAGCCGGCCTCAAGCTGCCTGAATCTACCGTGGTGCAGATATGCGAAGCCGCGCCGTATGCGTTCGCCATGGCTCGCCGGATTCCTGTCCATGCGTGGGAAGACGAGCCGGCGAGCGTATTCGTATTTTCGCAAACGCTCAGGGATCCGAGCCCGAGCACTGCATCCGGCGCATCGCGCGAGCCGCTTGCGCGCTCAGCTGTGCATTCGACCGTTTCCGTTTCCTGATATGCTAGCCCACCAGCGCAATTTCGGCGATCCCGCCACGAGTTGCCCGCCAACCTCCATATAGAGCGTTTGCTGGTCTACGTTACGTTACCGGGATGGTGCTCCTCGTCACGGCTTCCGGATTTACGACCCGGCTAACAGCAGGAGAGGTTAAAATGGGGCTCCATAAACAAGCAAGGAGTGACACGCTATGGCCGCAACAGTTACCACTGTGCTGCATCCCGCAGCAGAAGATACCGCGCAGAAGCACGCTCTCGCTCCCCGGCTGCCGAGCCTCCAGGGGATCACATTAGGGCTGATCGATAATCACAAGAAGAACGCCGACTTCTACCTGGGTGAACTTGGTCGCCGGCTGCAAGAGCAATTCGGAGTTGCCAAGATAATCACTTACCGAAAAGCCAGCCAGAGCATGCCTACTCCGGCAGACGTGATGGATGATTTAGCCGCGAAATGTGACGCGATCGTTCACGGTGTCGCCGACTGAGGGTCATGCACAGCGTGGGGTCTCCACGATGGCATCGAAGCGGAAAAGCGAAACAAGCCTGCGGTAACCGTTATCACCGAGGCTTTCCGTGTGGCAGCGCAGCTCCGGGCGCGGGCTCTGGGTCTGCCGGAACATCCAGTAGTGGTGATTGGGCATCCCCTCGCCACCAAGAATCACAGTCAAGTACAGGAGTTGGTCAAGAATAGTCTGGAGGAGTTGGTCCACGGTTTGGTTTCCGGGACGGCGAACCGTTCGGAACCGATCCGTAATGCAGAGGCCTCAACGAGAGTCGCTGAAGACAAGAAAAACGGCAGCCGCCTTCAAGTCGAAGGTTCGATCAGCGAGATCAATAGTTACTTCTACGAACGGGGCTGGACTGACGGGCTTCCCATCATTCCACCTCTAGAAGACCTGGTCCTGGAGATGCTGCAGGCCGCCCCACGGTCCGCTGAGCAATCTCTGGGCAAGATGTCGCCTTTGAACGGCACGGTGACCGTGGAGAAGGTGGCTATTAACGCCGTGATGGCCGGTTGCAAGCCGGAGTATTTCCCGGTTGTCCTCGCCGCAGTCAAGGCAGTGCTCCAGCCTCAATTCAACGTGGGCTCCATTACCACCACCACTGGAGGCGCTGCGCCGGTCGTCATTGTGAGTGGGCCGTTGGCCGGCAAGCTGGGAATCCATAGCGGGACTGCGGTGTTTGGCTCAGGCCACCGGGCTAACGCCACGATAGGCCGGGCGCTTCGCCTGACCATGCGGAATCTCGGTGGCTCTATCGTGGATACGATGGAGAAATCAACTCATGCTTGGCCGGGTAAATACACGATGTGCTTCGCCGAGAACGATGCGCGCAATCCTTGGGAGCCTTTGCATGTGGAGCTGGGTTTCGGGCCGGAGACGAGCGTCGTTACCGTAGCAGCGGCGCGCGGCCTCCACACGATGATGGAAGGGACACAGGAAACTGGTATGGGCGCCCTCGAGACATTGGTCAAGTCCATGACGGCGGGGGGCATATCCGGTTATTACTATCAACGCTGGGGCGCTTCTTACGTAGTGGTCCTCGGCCCTGAGCATGCGGCAGAGATCGCCGCGGCCGGATTTGGACGTACGGAGGTGAAACAGTACCTCTTCGATAATGTCCGTTTGCCTGTGAGTGACCTAAAACACCGGGGCCACTGGGGCGCCCGCTGCTGGCCGACGGAGTACGAGGGGCACGGCGACGACTTCTTGGTACCGCTAGTGGCGGATCCGGATAAATTTCTGCTCGTGGTGGCCGGTGGCGATGGTCGCCATTCTTCCTGGTTTCAGGCCTGGTCAGCCACCCAGCGTGCGACGCAAGTAATCGAGGCGTCGATGGCATTCGAAGTCCAGGAGACCACATGATCCACGAAGCCGCGTTCGACTTTCTTGCGCGCCCGCCGCGCTCGGCGAAGCCGCGCAAGCAAGGCCTCAGCGTCGTGAGCGACAAGGCGAAGTCGCTGGCTCAGGCGCGTGACATCATCGAGACCGTCGGCGATATCATTGATCACATCAAACTGCCAGATCACGTCGGTTTGATGTGGCGCTATCCGGCGGAGCTTATCCGCAGCAAAAACGAACTGTACGCCAAAGCAGGCATCGATACCCTGCCCGGGGGCATCCCGTACGAAGTCGCAGCGGTGCAGGGGAAAGTGCCGCAGTACATGGAACGGATCGCGCAACTCGGGTTTCGGGGCGTGGAAGTGAGTGAAGACTCGATCGACATGGGGAGGAAGAACCGCATGGCATCGATCAAATGCGCGCTTGCAAACGGTTTGACCGTTTACACCGAGGTTGGCAAGAAGTTTCCAGACCAGCCCCTCGATGCGGAGGAAGCAATCGAAACGGCGACCCGTGATCTCGAAGCAGGCGTTTACTTGGTGGTCGTCGAGAAAAGCGACGTCGCGCTTGTGATCAAGGAGGGCAAGGACACACTGCACCGCCTCATGCGGGGAGTGAGCCCGCAACACCTGATCATCGAGTGCGGTCCCGGCGAAGATCGCTTCAGGATCGCAAGGTGGCTATTCGCGGAGTTTGGCCCTGATGTAAACGTCGAGAACATCGACGTCGAGGACGCGTTCGTTATCGAAGCCATGCGCCACGGGCTGCACCGCCAGGTCGACTACGACTACTTTCATGCCTACAAGGGCATGTCGTTGCCGGCGGTCCACGACACGCCCGGTGCTACCAACAACGTACTGCCGTCGAGCCCCCGATAAACTGCACCGTAGTGACTCTCCTCTTGAAAGGAGCATCGAATGGAACCCGCGAGTCAAGAAAAGATCAGCCGCAACAGCCATTCCGCAATCAAACCTTTAAATATAGCCGCCACTTTCAAGGTCATTCCTTCTGGTGCCGCGCTCGGCGCCGAAGTCCAGGCCGTCGATTTCTCGCTGGCCGTTCCGGAAGACGTCAAGGTCGCGTTGCGGAAAGCCTGGTCCGATCATCTCGTGCTGCTCTTCCGCGGTCAGGACATCAGCGATGACCAATTACTCGCTGCGTCGAACATCTTTGGGCCGCCGCATGAAGCTGCGTCGCGCAAGTACCACCTTAACGTAGGCAAGGAGGTCGATGACAAGCACATGATCTCGCGCCATGCGAGCGTGAGCATTATTTCGAACCTTGACCAGGAGGGAAAGCCGGTGCTGGACAACGGCGGACTCGGAAGTTACGAAGTCGTGTGGCACACCGATAATTCGTACGTCGAAGTGCCGCCTGCGGGCAGCATGCTGTACGCGCTCGAGATTCCGCCCGCTGGGTCCGGTGGCGATACCTCCTTCAACAACCAGTACCTTGCGTACGAAGAGCTGCCGGAGGATCTCAAGAAGGCGATCGAAGGCAAATTGCAGGTGCACGATTCGAGCCGCAACAGTGCGGGCATATTGCGGCCAGGAGTGAAGCTTCCCACCCAGCCCGAGGAGGTTCAGGGGCCGGCACATCCGCTGCTACGCGTGCATCCGGTAACCGGCAAACGCGCGCTGTACTTGGGGCGCCGCCGGGATTGGCCATCCAACTACGTCGTGGGACTCTCGAATGCGGAAAGTGAGGCCCTCTTGGATAAGCTATGGGCACATGCGACGCAACCCAAATACGCGTGGACGCACAAGTGGCGAGCGGGTGACCTCGTGTTGTGGGACAACCGATGCTGCATGCATTACCGCACCGAGATCAACGTGACCCAGCGTCGCGTAATGCATCGCACGACCATCAAAGGCGAACCCATCATTCCCTGAAGGTGCAACCGCATTCAAGAGTAGTGAAAAAGGCCGACTGCGCGGCATGAGTAATTCTCGCTTTTCCCACGTTGACATAGCAGAAACTAGAAATGGACCAAGGTCATTTTGAAGACGGGAATAACATAAACCGCCAGTACGTGCACCGCTTTTCGGTACGCGATGGCCGTGTTCGCGCTCTAATGCGGCATGCGGCCGCGGTGCTGCTTGCGGCTCTCCATTTTGGCGCAGGCGGCGCTGCTACGCCCGCCTGGAACCCGGAAAGGACGGTTGAGTTCATTGTCCCGAGCAGCGCCGGTGGTGGCCAGGACCGCACCGCCCGTATCGTACAGAAAATCATGCAAGATAGTGCTGTCGTAGCATCGCCAGTGAACGTCGTAAACAAGCCTGGTGGGAGTGGCAACATCGCCTACCACTATCTCAGCCAATTTTCAGGAAACGCGCACTACCTCGCAACTGCAACGGGAGCGCTGCTCACGAGTCATATCCTTGGAACAAGTCCTCTCAACTACACCGATTTCACGGCGATCAGCGTGCTCTATGGCGAGTACACTGGGTTCAGCGTCAATGCCCACAGCACGATTCAAAGCGGGAAGGACCTGGTCGAGCGGGTGAAGAAAAATCCCGATTCCATCACTTTCGCTTTCGGGACTGCGCGCGGCGCGCCAAACCACATTGCCATCGCACTAGTGATGAAAGCAGCAGGGATAGATGTCAGCAAGCTCAAGGTCGTGATCTACAAAGCCTCGGTGGAAGCGACGACTGCTTTGATGGGTGGGCATGTCGATGTCGTGGCGACACCCATTTCGACATACCTGCCCGTATTGGCTTCCGGCAAGATCCGAATCGTCGCCATAGCGGCCCCTCAGCGCGTCAGCGGCAAGTTCGCGTATGTTCCCACGTGGAGAGAACAAGGGTTCGACGCGATAATGCCGAGCTATCGCATGTTCATCGCCCCAAAGGGTTTAAGCTCGGCACAGGTTGCTTTCTGGGACAAGGCGTTTGCCAGCTTATCGCAGAACCCACTATGGAAAAAAGAACTGGAACAGAACGAATGGCAAAGCAACTATATGAACAGCGCCGACAGCCGTAAGTACCTCGACGCGCGTTACGAAGCGGAACACGAAATCCTGGTCAAACTGGGTTTGGCCAAGTAGCGCGGCGAAAGGATCGGGATGACTGCCCAGGTGGACGAGTTCGAATTTTTTCTCACGAAGCCGTGGTCGGATGGCTTTCCCGTTGTAACGCCGACAGAGGAGCGCGTACAGCGCATGCTGCAAGGCACGCACCGCGACCCGGATGAGTTCCTCGGGAACATTCCACTAACGATGGGGCCAGCGACGGTGCGTACAGTCGCTATCCACGCGGCGATGGCTGGGTGTAAGCCTGAGTACCTGCCAGTCATACTCGGCGCGATTCCGATCATGCTGCGCAAGGAGTTCAATCTGAACGGCGTCCAAGCCACACTCGGTCCTTCTGCGCCGCTGATGATCGTCAACGGTCCTTACGCAAAGCAAATTGGAATTCACGGCGGCAATGGCTGCTTCGGGCCGGGGTTCCGCGCGAACGCCACAATTGGACGCGCTATCCGGCTGATGTTGCTGAACTTAGGTGGTGGTGTCCCTGGCGTCGGTTCAGCTACTGTTTTCGGTACGCCTCTACGCTATACAGCCTGCATCACCGAGAACATAGATCATAGCCCGTGGGAGACTCTGGCCGTATCGCGTGGTTATTCGCCGGACGACAACGTGATTACGTGCGCAATGGTCGAAAGTCCACGCGTGTACCACGACAATGTGAGTGCTGAACCCGGACAGCTCCTTGTCGGGATTGCCGATTCAATGCATGCGATGGGCTCTTTCAATATGCTCAGGAAAAACTCTGATACGCTGGTCGCGATGAGTCCGGAGCATGCGGGAATTTGTGCAAAGGCAGGGATGAGCCGGTCCGATGTGCACCGCCAACTCTGCGAGTTGGCTGGCAGCAAGATAGGCGAGCTTAAGCGAGGCGGCCCATGGGCAGGCAAAGGCGCTTTGAGGTGTGGCTACGACCCAGATGATGATAATTTTTTTGTCCCTGCGATAAAGGACCCAAGCTATCTACACCTTATTGTGGCCGGCGGTTTGGGGCCGCAGACCGCGATTTCCCTGGGCTGGGGCGGTGGAAGCTTTGCTGTTCACGGTAAATACGATGCATGAAACCCAACTCGTCTGTAGCTCGTCCGTCGCGGCTACCGGCATGTCGTTTATCTGATACGAAGGAGACCCGCGTGGCGAATGATCTTGGATTCATCGACCCGACCTACAGCGGCGGCAACGGGCAGATCGCGATGGCGCCACGGCCCCTGGATCTGGCCGGCAAAGTAATAGGTTTGCTCGACAATACCAAGGAACAGGCCAATTTGATTCTTAAGACGGTCGGCGATGCCTTCGTCGAGCAATACGGTGCTGCGCGCGTAATCGTTCGCCGGAAGGAGCATTACAGCAAGCCCGCGCGCGACGACCTCATCGACGAGATGGCACAGGAGGTGCAGATTGCTGTGTCTGGCCTGGGTGGATGAGGGTCGTGTACGTTGTGCAGTGTGCACGACACAGTAGAGTTCGAAAAGCGGGGCATCCCCGGCACCGTCATCATCACGCAAGCGTTCAAGAACGCCTGCGTGTACCAGTTTCGCTCCAAAGGCATGGCGGGGCACCCCTATGTGGAGTTACCGCACCCGATTCACCAACTTCAGCCAGAAGACATGCGTAATGTCACGCTGCGTTACATGCATGACATCGTGCGCCAGCTCACGGCCGCACGCTAGGTGCAGAGCAAAATGACCGCTCCTTGTTGGATCCGTTCTGCCTTCTTGTTGCCACTGCAGCTTCTCTCGCGTACGCGGCTAACGAAGAAGTTACAACTGCATGGCGATTCGTGCGACTACCATGCTCCGGAATCGCTTGCCGCTCTCCATGTTGTGATCGCTGGCGTAGCGGCAATCCAGTCAAACGTGCTCCGGACTCTTCTGAGCCGTCCCACGGAGGAATGCTTCGTTCCAGACGCCGACATGGTGATCTCATGAAATCCCCACGAACTGTTGTGCTTCAGATTCGCATCCGTTCACAGCTACAAATCGGCCCACGGACGCAGCGATGGTCGCGCGGGGTCTTCCAGGGCATTGACACGCGGAGGCCAATGTGGAGCAGGGAAAGCGAAATCTGAAGCTTTGCGCAATCTTGTGCAGCGCCCTTGCCGGCATCTTATCTGTAGCGGTAAGCGCCACTTGCACCGCCGAGAGCTATCCGAGCAAGCCCATGAGGATTGTGTGCCCGGTTCCAGCGGGAGGAGGGTTGGATTTTGTCTCCCGCACGCTTGGCGAAAAACTGGCGGCGCGCTCCGGACAGCCGGTAGTGGTCGATAATCGCCCGGGCGCCAGCGGTGCGATTGGCGCCGCTATCGTGGCGAGGGCCGCACCGGACGGCTATACCCTATTGCTCGCCTCGTCGTCCACAATCGCGGCAAGCCCTGCGCTTCAAAGGCTGTCCTACGAAGCCGTGATGAAGGATTTCGCGCCAGTGTCACTGGTGAGCAGCGTGTCATGGGTGCTGGTCGTGCATCCTTCGGTTGCCGCAAAATCCGTTGGCGAGCTGATACGGCTCGCGGCGTCGCAGCCGGGGCGACTTAACTATGCGTCTTCGGGCACTGGATCGGGGGCCCACCTGGCGATGGAGTTGTTCAAAAATATGGCGAATGTTGACTTGGTGCACATCCCGTACAAGGGTAGCGGCCCGGCGGCAATCGATCTTATCGGCGGCCAAGTGCACGCAGGATTCAACAATTTGGTCCCGGCGCTCCCGCACATCAAATCCGGCAAGCTCCGCGCGCTGGGGGTGAGTGGCCCGGCGCGCTCGGCAGCGATGCCTGCAGTTCGAACCATCGCTGAATCCGGGCTGCCGGGCTATGAGGCGCTGCAGTGGTATGGCGTGCTATTGCCGGCCCGCGCACCGCGTGCAATCATCGATCGGTTGCATCAGGAGATTGTCGCGATCCTGCAGCGGCCGGACGTACGCGAGCGGCTGACACAAGAAGGCGGCGATGTGATCGGCAGTACGCCTGAGAAATTTGCCGGCCACATCCACAAGGAAATCGCAAAGTGGACGAAGGTGGTCAACGCGGCGAACATTCGGGCAGATTAGAGGTTGCCCGACACCGAGCGTGCTCGGCGGGGCGCATGCATCGAGATTTGGCCCGGATTCTGCGGGCGGTACATTAAGGCTGTAAAGGTGGAGGTGAAACATGAAGGTTTCGGATGTCGGAAAGCGAACTATTCTGGTGTACGACCCGCGTGCGGTCGCGCGTAAGAGCCAAGACGCACTTGCGCAGCGACTTCCCACGCTAGATGGCAGGGTAATCGGTCTTCTAAACAACACGAAAGACCTTGTCGATGAATTGCTAGGAGAGGTTAAGGAGTTACTCAAGAAAGACTATCCGAGTGCTGAGTTTCGACACTTCAGGAAACAATCCGTCAGCGGATTGACCCCCGATCTGCTGGGACAGGTGGCGAAATGCGATGTGGTAATCACTGCAGTAGGTGACTGAGGGTCATGCTCGTCGTGGAGTGTCCGCGACAGTATGGCTCTTGAGCGCCGTGGAATCCCCACCGCGACATTCATTACGCATGTATTTCGCGATTACGCGCGCGGCCTTTGTCGAATGCAAGCGATGGAGGCGCTTCCGATCGTGGTGCTCGCCCATCCCGTCGCGGCACGTCCGGTTGCTGAGCTGCGTGAGAAAGTTCGTAACACTTACGCAGACGTGCGCGCCGCTCTGACGCACATGCGGTGACAAGTATCTGTGGGAAAGCTCTCTGCTTTTGAGCGCCAGAGTGGCGTGCGATCCATTTGAGGAGTGCTATGCATAGCACCGGTTTTTTGACATCCGGTCAGCTCGCAGTAGAGGATTCTTTCGACAAACTATCGGAGTTTTTCGAGCTCTACTACAAGAACGGCTGGACTGATGGGCTCCCCGTCTATCCACCGACTGAACGCGCGGTTACGGCCATGCTCGCATATAGCGATCGGGAGCCGAGTGATATAGTCGCCGTCCTCCCTCCGAAGGACGGAGTTGCGACAGTAGAGAAGATCGCAATCAATGCGGTGATGGCGGGCTGCACGCCAGAGTATCTACCAGTAATCATCACCGCTGTCGAGGCGATTGCGCAGCCGGAGTACAACCTGTACGGCCGGCAGACTACCACCCACCCCGGCGCTCACCTTGTGATTATAAACGGGCCTGTCCGTAAGGAGCTGGATGTCAACTGTAAGCACAACGTATTCGGGCAAGGATGGAGAGCGAACGCGACGATCGGCCGCGCGCTGCGGTTAATACTGATCAACGTCGGCGGAAACCAACCTGGGGTCACTGACATGGCCACCCACGGCCATCCCGGCAAATACTCCTACTGCATGGGCGAAGACGAAGAGGGGAGTCCGTGGAGCCCATTGCATGTAGAGCGCGGGCTGTCGCAGGAGACCAGCGCCGTCACGTTGCTTTGTGCAGAAGCGCCCCATAACATTAATGACCAGGTGAGCAAGACGCCCGAGATGTACTTGGAATCAGCGGCGTCCACGATGGCCACGCTGGGGGGAAATGGCCTCTACAGGAGCGGGATTCGCGGAGAGCAGGCTTTGGTGATGACCTCTGAGAGCGCTCACTGGATCGCGGAGTTCGGCTGGTCTAAGCACGATGTAAAGACGTTTCTTTTCGAGAATGCTCGAAAGAGTGTGCGAGAACTGCGCAATCGCGGTTGCTGGGGGAAAATCCCGCTGCCCGAGTTCATCGATCAGGGTAATGAAGATGCGATGGTGCCGATCGTGCAGAGAGCGGAAGACATCGTTCTACTTGTGGCCGGCGGACATCAGCGGCACATGAATGCTTTGCTGACAGCGGGTTACAGCCTGAGCATCACGCGCACCATCGCGCTCAAGGACGGCACACCGATACGGTCCACCAAAGACTTCCTCGGATGACGCCCGGCGCCTGAACCTGGCGGCGGGAGAGGTCGGTCACTGGACAGTGCTGGCGAATCGGTGTGCCGCTGCTTGCCCCCTCAAGTCGTTGCTGCCGGAGCCGTCGCCTAGGTGCTCTCCTACTCGATATTGCGGTCGCTCGTGTGAACGTGTTGCCAGTAGCATCAGTAGGTGCCATCTGAACTTCCCCTCCGCCGGATGCTCCCGCCCGCATGGAGGACGCTCAGGACACGCTAGCTTGAGCAGCCTTTAATGTTCGTTCCGGGGCGACAGAGGTCCGGAGAGCAAAGCCGGGCTGAGCGAAGGGAGGCAGGAAGGTGGAAGCGTGAGTGACACGAGCAAGCAGAGCGAGAGCAAAGCGCCGGTAGTGCTGAAGTGCTACACAAGGCGCAGAGGCGCGCGGCCGTGACTGGTCGTGGGCGGAAGGCTTGGGTGTGGAACGAGCGCATGTTGGCGGCGCTGGATAACGGCGTCAAAGGAGGCGTTCTTTGCTGAGTTGGGACTTTTCACGATGACCGAGGCCCATGCTCTGGCAAGCCGACCCCGATGAGGAAACCACCGACTGGAGAGCCGTGTGCGGGAGAACCGCAAGCCGTTCACTTAATCTGTTGATGCTATGCGGTAGGCACGCCTAAACATATTTTGATTCAGCAAGTTGGCAGCCATGTCGTGTCGGCGCATTTTCTTCTGCAGAGCGTCTCTGCCTAAGTGCATGTTTTACAAATAAATTTTTACTAAAAGAACCCAGAATCAACAGATTAAGTGAACGGCTTGGGAGAACCGCACGCACGGTTCGGAGGGCGGGGAGGGCGCGAGCCTTTCCCGACCCCTATCACGAAGGTTTGACCTATACGACGCTGGAGACATGCCGGTGGATGCAACAGTTTTATCCCCCTTCTTGTGCTGATCGTGTCCCACATTTTTAGCTGGACACGGGACGAAGTTTTCGCTAAGCTTTGTTCATGCTGGTTGTGGGCCATGACTTTTCCGAAGAGATACTTGCGCGAATTCGTTCGCGGGTCAAGGGTGATCCTGTGCTGACGCGCACGGCGCTATCGCGGGAGGTTTGTACCTGGCTGGGGTGGCAAAGCGCCGATGGACAGCCGAAAGACATGAGTTGTCGGGTGGCGTTACTCAAGCTGGCCCGACGCGGGGTCATTGAGCTTCCCGCAGGGCAGGCCGTCTCCTTTGCCAAGCCGACCGAGGCATCGGTGCGTGCGCCCCAGGACTGGCTGGCCATTGAGACGACGCTGGCCGAACTGGGGCGGGTATGGTTGGTAGCGGTTGACAGTGGGCAAGCCGAGTTGTCGAGCACGTGGTGGGCGATGATGCAAGCGCACCACCCGTTGGGTGCGGGACCGTTGTGCGGAGCGCAGTTGCGGTATCTGGTGGCTTGCGAAGCGGGGTTTGTGGGCGGGTTGAGCTTCAGTGCGCCCGCGTGGCGACTGGCCCCTCGCGACGCATGGATTGGCTGGGATGATCCGGCCCGTCAGGCGGAGTTGACCAAGGTGGTCGCCACCAGCCGGTTTCTGATTTTGCCCAGTGTCCGTGTTCCCAACTTGGCTTCGCACGTGCTGAGTTTGACGCTGTCTCGCCTGGCAAATGACTGGCAGTCCCGCTATGGCATCACACCGGTGCTGGTGGAAACATTTGTTGATCGCAGCCGCTACCGCGGCACCTGCTATCGGGCCGCCAATTGGATCCTTCTTGGCCAAACCCAGGGGCGGGGTCGACAAGATCGGCTGCACGTCGCTCAAGGGACGATCAAGGACATTTGGGTCTATCCGTTGCACTCGCATTGGCAAGCGCTCTTGCAAGCGGACGGTGGCGCACCCTCGCCGCACAGGCCCGTGAAACAGAGCGCTGCCCCGATAGCTCCGGTAGACTGGGCGGAGGAAGAATTTGGCGGTTGCGTGCTGCCGGATGCCCGGTTGCAGAGGCGCCTGTTGTCGCTGGCGCGGGATTTTTATGCCCGTCCTGCGGCCAATGTAGCGCAGGCCTGTGCGAGCCGGGCCAAGACCAAGGCGGCCTACCGGTTTCTGGATCACGACCACACAACGATGGACACCCTGTTGCACCCTCACTATCGGGCCACCGAAGCACGCGTGCATGCAGCGTCGATCGTGCTGGCGGTGCAAGACACGACGAGCCTGAACTATACGGCGCATGCGGCCACCGAGGGAATGGGCCCCATCGGTTCGACTACCCATGGGCCCCAGGGACTGCACCTGCACTCGACGCTTGCCTTCAGCACGCAGGGTACGCCCTTGGGATTTCTGGATGTGCAGTGTTGGTCACGCGATCCGGCTGACTTCGGCAAGAAGGCGAAGCGCCATCGTGTCCCGATCGAGGCGAAGGAAAGCTTCAAGTGGTTGAAGAGTTTGCGTGCGGTGGCGGCTGTCCAGGCGCGCTGCCCCGGCACCACGCTGATCAGTGTGGGTGATCGCGAGGCGGATCTCTATGAACTGTTTGAAGAGGCAATAACGCATCCGGACGGGCCAAAGCTGCTGGTGCGTGCCGAACACAACCGCCAACTGCACGACGAGCAACACCGCCTGTGGGAGACGATGCAATCCCGACCGGCGGACGGCATCCAGGTCTTGCAGGTGCCGCGTCAGGGAAGCCGCGCAGCGCGCACGGCCCACATGAGTGTTTGCTATGCCGCCCTCAGTCTAATCGCACCCACCGGACACAATGGCCCGACCATCCCGGTGTGGGCGGTCCTGGCGCAGGAACGGGACGCTCCTGCCGGCGTAAAACCCCTGGAATGGATGCTGCTGACTACGGTCCCGGTAACGTCCTTCGAGCAGGCGACCGAGAAGCTGATGTGGTATGCGCGCCGTTGGGGCATCGAAGTGCTTCATCGCACCTTGAAGAGCGGCTGCCGCATTGAGCGGCGGCAACTCGGACACGCAGATCGGATCGAAGCCTGCTTGGCCATCGATCTGGTGGTGGCTTGGCGCATCTACTATCTAAACAAGCTCGGCCGTGAAGTCCCACAGGCACCTTGTACGGTGTATTTTGAGGAAGCCGAGTGGAAAGCGCTGATGGTGTTCACCACGAACAACCCTGTTGCTCCCGCCCAGCCGCCCACCTTGCGTGACGCCCTGCGCCGCGTTGCCAGTCTCGGCGGTTTCCTCGGGCGCAAGAGTGACGGCGAGCCAGGAACCCAAACCCTGTGGATCGGCTTGCAGCGCTTGGATGACATCGTCACCATGTGGCGCGTAATGACTGATGCGACACAAACATCCGTGTCCAGCAGAATCGATTCTGGGTAAAGATCAGGGCAAAGCCGGGGGCTTACCGCACTGAGTCAAACGGATGACGAAAGCGCAGTCCAGGAAAGCGTGCGTAGTCGCGGTCGGTCGTGATCCACTCGGCCCCGCTCTCGATCGCCAGCGCTGCAAGGTAGGCGTCTGGAACCAGGTTTCCCTTCGTTCCCGCAGCTCTGCAGAGCCGTGCAAAGATTTCCCAATGCTGCGCACCTGGCGCGGCCAGGATGCAATGGGAATGATTCCGCAACGTCTCCGCAAATTCGAGCGCGGTATCAAGCGGCGAGGGCTCGCGGAACACCTTGGGATGCGTCACAACCCGCACAAACCCGCTGAGCACGAGTTCCGCCATGCCAAACGCCGGTTCAGTCACCAGAACCCGCTCCAGCCACTCGCGATACTGCACGTGACCGGCGGCGTCAGCCCGATGGGCGTAAACCAGGACGTTAACGTCGAGGAGCAGCATCGCGCGAAGGCGCCATCACCTCCAGGAGCGCCGCGCTGTCGTCGAGATCCACGCCCGGTTGCAGACCCTTTTTCCCGAAAACCGGCAGCTTGACCGCCGGGGCGCGCGACCCCCTGCGCCGCCGCGCGAGCGTTTCCCGCAGGCTCGACTCGATGACTGCGGTCAGCGTCGTGCGCGACTCGGCGGCGAGCTTCTTGGCGCGCGCGATGAGCGCGTCGGGCAGATTGATGGTGGTACGCATGCATCAAAGCATACCGGGTGCGCCCACGGCGGTCAACTCGTGCCTGGGGTCTGATCCCGGATTCCACGACGTTCCATCCAGACTACGGGGTGTTGTCATTCCCGGGGAATCGGGAATCCAT